>Ga0209949_1001427_pt1 | contig 11610 bp, 11 predicted proteins | sample SalPonC_black_MG_FD_185711 | JGI IMG/M metagenome (GOLD analysis project Ga0209949, IMG submission 185711) | Salt pond soil microbial communities from South San Francisco under conditions of wetland restoration - Salt Pond MetaG... | ecosystem: Environmental > Aquatic > Marine > Intertidal zone... | reverse complement strand
ACCCTCTTCAACCTCTACCACGAGCACACCGGAGAACTCCCCCTGAAATCCTTATCCGGGGACAATGACCAGGTGCTCAATCTTCTCAAAGCCCATACCCAGGAGTTACGGGAACAACAGGAAACGATTATTTACGACGACCCGCTTTGCGGCCAGTTTTACGACCGCTTCTACGACAAGAATCCGAAAATGCGAGAACGTAAACTGCGGCAATACTGCAAAGAATTACGAGAAATGATCGCCAGCGAACGACAACTCACCCGCTCCATCCACAGTATTGCCACCCTCAAGCCCTACCTGGAGGAACGCTTCCATACGATTCCGCCAATCGATTTTTTATGATTGCCAAGCAGAAAATGAAAGCAGACCAGTTTATGGACCGACCGTCAATGATCCTGAAACAACACAACTACAACGCAGCATCAAAACCCCAGACAAAAGGAATCAACCCAATTGCCGTAGCGCCCACCAGCAGGCTGAGCGGAAAGCCCAGCCGCACATAATCGGTAAACTGGTACCGGCCCGGGCCGTATACCATCAGGTTGGTCTGATAGCCCAGCGGTGTAATGAAGGACGCAGAGGCCGCGACCATCACCGCCACGGCAAAGGGCAGGAAGCTGACGCCTAGCTGCTCGGACACCGCCAGCGCAATAGGAAACATCAGCACGGCGGCGGCGTTATTGGTAATGGCTTCGGTGAATGCGGCGGTAAGGATGTAGATCAGTGCCAGCGCCAGCCAGGGCGTCAGGGGGCCGAACAGGCCCAGCAGGCCACCGGCCACCCACAGCGCCCCGCCGGTTTCGGTCATCGCAGTACCCAGCGCAAAGGACGCGGCAATCACCACCAGCACCGGCAGATCCACACTGCGGCGGGCACGGCTGGCGGTAATGCAGCCGGTCAGGATCATCGCACCTGCCGCCAGAAACGCCGCCTCGATAATCTCCAGAAGACCGGAGGCACTGGCCAGCACCATCAACAGCAGGATACCCAGCGCCCGGGGGGCCCGATGGAAATCCGGCGGGGTGGAATCGTTCAGTGCGCTGACCAGCAGAAAGTCCCGGCGAAAGCGGTATTGCTCCGCAAACTGATGGCTGGCCTCCAGCAACAGGGTATCGCCCATTCTGAAGGTGATATCACCCAACTTGCCGGAGACCCGTTTACCCTCACGGGAAACCGAAAGAATCGCCGCATTGAACCGGGTCCGGAACCGGCTTTCCCGCACGGTTTTACCCAACCCTGTAAATTCCTGGCCCAGAACCACCTCGACCAGACAGCGCTGGTGATTCGCCAGGTCCAGCTTCTGGACACTGGTATGGGCAGGCTTCAGGCCCTGAATCCGGCGCAGCTCGCTGGCGCATTCCGGTGCCCCGACAAAATACAGCTTGTCACCAGACTGTAACATGCGGTCAGGCTCTACCGCGGTAATCAGGCGGCCACCGCGGTCAATTTCCGTCAGATAGCCATAATTCAGAGCCCGCAAACCTGCCTGTGCCACGGTTTTTCCAACCAGCGGGCCGTTTGAGTCAACTTCCACCTCTACGCCATATTCCCGGACAAGCTCCAGCTCTTCCTTCATGCCACCGCGATCCGGCAGCAAACGGGAAGACACCAGTACCAGATAGGTGCCACCCACCAACAATAGCGGGATACCCACCCAAGCAAGCTCAAACAGGCCAAAATTGATGCCAAGACGGGTCTGTAGCATGCCATCCACCACCAGGTTGGTGCTGGTACCAATCAAGGTACAGGTCCCACCCAGAATGGCGGCATAACTCAGGGGCAAAAGCAGGCGGGAGGCAGGAATACCCAGGCGCTGTGCCCAGTCCTGAATGGCGGGGATAAACATGGCCACAACGGCGGTGTTGTTCATGAAGCCGCTGAGAATACCGGTAGGCGCCAGCATCCGCAGCTGGGCACCTTTTTCAGTCCTGGGGTGCCCCAGAAGCAGACGCGCAATCCACTGCACCGCGCCGGTCTCCTTCAGCGCAGCCGCCACCACATAAAGCGTGGCAATGGTAATCACCCCCGGGTTACCGAAACCAGACAAAGCCTCAACCGGCCCGAGAATGCCGGTTATCAACAGGAATGCCAGAGCTGCCATCAGAATCAGATCGGCGGATACCCGGGTAAGAACTAACGCCGACAACACCGAAAACAGTGTTATCAGCGTGACAATGCCTTGCCACTCCATGGGGTTAATCCCTGCGGCTAATCAGTTTCCGCTCAAGCAGATAGGCAATGAGGGTCTCGACACAGTCATCAACTGAACGGCTGGACGTATCAAGGCAAAGTTCTGGATGGGAAGGGATCTCATAAGGTGAGTCGATGCCTGTGAAATGCTTGATCTGGCCCGACCTCGCTTTTTCGTATAAACCCTTGGGATCGCGCTCCTCACAGGTAGCCAGCGGCGTATCCATGAAAACTTCAATAAATTCGCCCGCCGGAAACAGTTTGCGGACCATTCGCCGATCACTGGTAAACGGCGAAATGAACGCACTCATCACGATCAGGCCGGCGTCCGCAAAGAGCTTGCAAACCTCTCCCACGCGGCGAATGTTTTCTTCCCGGTCATCATCGTTAAAACCCAGGTCCTTGCACAGACCATGACGAACGTTGTCACCGTCCAGAAGAAAGGTGTGATAACCCCGATTATGCAGCGCCACATCCAGCGCATTGGCAATGGTAGACTTACCCGAACCACTCAAGCCGGTGAACCATAACAGGCAGGGCTTCTGGTTCTTGTTTTCCGAGCGCTGGGCGCGGGTGATCTTGTGGTCATGCCAGACAATATGTTCAGCCAAAATACTTCTCCCTGTTAAACCGGCTTACAGCCCCACTCTGGAAAATTTTCACGTATAAACTGGTTCAGATTGCGCTCCGCCTCAGTGTAATCGCGTTCTTGCGCGACTCCTGCGGCGCCCAGCGCCCGCTCCACCATGCCCGCGGCTACCGTCACGTTGGTCAGCTTGTCGATCAGAATAAAACTGCCGGTCCCGGGGTGGCGCTGGTAGTCCTCCACAGCGACGGGCTCGGAGAGCTCCAGATCACACAGGCCAATCGCATTCAGTTCCAGACCCACCCGATCTTCCGGATAGCGCTTAAGCGTATTGACGTCGATCTCTTCCAGGACTTCATTCACATAACAGTTCGTCACCCGGGTCCCGATCTTGATGCCATACTCGCGGCCGGTCTTGAGGGCTTGCTCATTCATCCAGACAACATGCGCCGCGAAGCGATTCCCCATCGCCGGCTGGCTATTGGCGTGCACCAGCAGGTCCCCGCGGGAAATATCCACCTCGTCTTCCAGGGTTAACGTTACAGCATCACCGGGCCATGCACGCTCAATTTCGCCCTCGTAGCTGTGAATACCTTTCACACGGGAGCTTTTACCAGAAGGCAAAACCGCGACTTCATCGCCCTTATGCACCACACCGCTGGCGAGGGTGCCGCAATAACCCCTGAAATCCGGATTCGGGCGATTCACATACTGCACCGGAAAGCGCAGGTCGGTTACGTTCTGATCTTCCAGAACTTCCACCTGTTCCAGAACATTCATCAGCGTTTCACCGTGGTACCAGGGCGTCTGCTCGCTACGGTTGACCACGTTATCGCCATTCAGGGCCGAGATTGGCACATAGTAAACGTCCTTCAACCCAAGCTGATCCGCCAGTTTCTGGTACTCCGCACGGATGTTGTTGAACACCTCTTCCGAAAAATCCACCAAGTCCATCTTGTTGATCGCCACCACCACATGCTTCAAACCCAGCAGGCTGACAATAAAACTGTGCCGGCGGGATTGAGTCAGCACGCCTTTGCGGGCATCAATCATCACTATTGCCAGTTCGCAGGTAGAGGCACCGGTTGCCATATTGCGGGTGTACTGCTCGTGGCCCGGGCAGTCGGCAATGATGAACTTGCGCTTGTCCGTGGAAAAATAACGGTAGGCGACATCAATGGTAATGCCCTGCTCCCGCTCCGACGCCAGGCCGTCTACCAGCAGCGCCAGATCCAGCGATTCGCCGGCGTTGCCCTGACGCGCGCTGTCTTTGTGCAAGGTGGCCAAGTGGTCTTCAAAAATCAGCTTGGAATCGAACAACAGGCGCCCGATCAGCGTCGATTTGCCATCGTCCACACTGCCACAGGTCAGAAAGCGCAGCAGGTCCTTGTTTTCATGTTGGTCCAGGTACGCGAGGATATCGGATTCGATCAATTCAGATGCGTGTGACATAACTACTCCTTAGAAATACCCTTCGCGTTTTTTCTGTTCCATGGAAGCGGCTGAATCGTGGTCGATCACCCGGCCCTGGCGCTCCGAAGTCTTGGTCAACAACATCTCCTGGATAATCTCAGGCAGGGTCGCCGCGTCGGATTCGACCGCCCCGGTCAACGGATAGCACCCCAATGTACGGAACCGCACCATCTTCATCGCCGGCTTCTCCCCGGGTTCCAGCGGCATGCGGTCATCATCCACCATGATCAGCGTGCCATCACGCTCCACCACAGGCCGCTCCGCAGCGTAGTACAGCGGTACAATGTCGATGTTTTCCAGATAGATGTATTGCCAGACATCCAGCTCGGTCCAGTTGGACAGCGGGAACACGCGAATGCTCTCACCCTTGTTCACCTTGCCGTTATACAGGTTCCACAATTCGGGGCGCTGATTCTTGGGATCCCAGCGGTGGAACTTGTCCCGAAAGGAGTACACCCGCTCCTTGGCCCGGGACTTCTCCTCGTCCCGACGAGCGCCGCCGAAGGCCGCATCAAATCCGTGCTTGTCCAGCGCCTGTTTCAGCGCCTGGGTTTTCATAATATCGGTATGCTTGGCGCTGCCATGGGTGAAGGGCCCAACGCCCTGTTTAACGCCTTCCTGATTGGTGTGCACAATCAGCTTCAGGCCCAATCGTTCCGCCAGTTCATTACGGAACCTGATCATCTCGCGGAATTTCCACGTTGTGTCTATATGCATCAGCGGAAACGGTGGTTTACCCGGGGCAAAGGCCTTCATGGCCAGATGCAGCATCACCGCGGAGTCCTTGCCGATGGAGTAAAGCATCACCGGGTTATCAAACTCTGCCGCCACCTCGCGGATGATATGAATCGATTCGGCCTCAAGCTGCTTGAGATGGGTTTTCTTGGGAGGAGTTAAAGTCATTTTAGTGTCCACGCAGTAAATCAAAACTCGAAGGCTAAAATGGGGTCAGACCCCATCCTTTCGCTAATTCAACGCCAAAAGCTAGACATCGCGGCAATCAACTCATCCAACTGACAAGCAGGCAGCGCATTAATTCCGGCCGCCGCCTTCCGCCCGCCACCGGTCGGAAATTGCCGCGCAACCTCATCAGCGCCCGTGCGGTTATTCAGGGGCGCACGAATACTCACCAGATACGCCTTATCCGCCTGCTCCGTAACAATTGCACAAGCCTTGTCAGGATTGCGATTGGCCAGCTCATTCCCCAGCACACCACTCACCCGGCGAGCCCAGGGTTCGTCAGGGAGTTTTACAACCAGAGAGCTGTCATTCTCGGTCAGCACCGGCGCAGCCAGGCCACTGGCCATGTCAGCCTCGTAGCCATCCCGCAATTTTTGCCAGGCCGGTGGCTGATAGACGATCAGTTCAAGTGGATCCTCAAATTTGACGAACTCGCGGTACAGGTCCGCCGGATGAAAGTGCAGATCGTCCACAGTGGCGCCGTAACCGTTGTAGTTAATACACACGCCAAGTGTTTTAAGAGACTCCGTCTGCTCTGCAGACAAACCGGCCTGTCCCGCAAGATCCTCAGCCACTGCGTTGAGATTATCGCCAAAAGCCGCAGCAATTGCCCAGTTATGAAACCGGCCATTCAAATGCTGATCAATAAGCAGGCTCGTGCAAGTGGTCGGCTGGGTATCGATCAGGGCCGTAAAAAGAGGGGAATCCGGCAAGAACTCGCCAGGAAAATGATGGTCCACATAGAACACTGAACTGCCAGCTGCCAGAAGTGCATCGACAGCTTCGCGGTTTTTATCCAGACTCACGTCCAATATGGTTGCGAACAGATCCCCTGAAACCGGTACTTTGTGCGCAAGCGCCGTATCCCGCTTCACGCCTGTTATCAATATACTGTCCCGCGGCTCCGCCAGGCGAAGCTGGATCAGCGCGCAAATGCCGTCCGCGTCGCCGTTAAAAACGTCATAATATTTCATTGTATCGACCAGTTCAGAATGTCCATGCCTTTCGGAGCACCCGGCTCATGCGCGTTTTGAATCCGGGCCGCACTGCAGTGTGCGCTCGCTGTTCCTCAATTTCCTCGACAGCCCGCTCGGCCGTCGTAAACGCCCCTGTTGTCCGGCTAATGTACCGGGGGTAGAGAAGTAAAGTGGCTGCAACCAAAGCCGCCGATGAGAGCTTAACGCTCCTGCGCTCACATGGAAAGACATCTCTCGTTAGCCCCCAGCCACTATAAAAAGGCTGACCATAACAGGTAACCGGTATCCCCCGGATGATGGCCTCAAACCCTGCAAGGGACGTTAGCGTGTGTACTTCATCGACCAATCCCAGCATATGGGCCATATCCTGATCACCGACAACCTCATCACACCAGTCAAAACTGCTTTCCTCGCCCTTGCCCTTTTTGCGCAAACCGGCCATCACATCCGGGTGTGGCTTGTAAACGACCCAGGCATCCGGGTTTTCCCTCCGAACCCTTTTCAAAAGTTCCAGGTTAGATTTAATTGAAGGCGAGCCGTAGCGGATGGATGCATCCGACTCCACTTGCCCGGGCACCAGAATCACCGTTTGCTGAGTATCTGGTCGGCTCCAGTCTCGCAAGCCAGTGTTGTATTTTGTGGTGCCGGTTGAAGCCAGGCGATCGATCAATGCAGATGCACGGCTTAACAGCGCTTCATCAAACTCACCAGCCTGCAGGATGTTCTCGAGCCGGGATGGCCGGGTGGCGTCGTAATACATGCCTACATCATCCAACACCCACGATTGAGGCTGCACCAGATCCGCACCCAGCCCGACAGAGCGAATAAACCCGTCTTCAACCCGAATCACTGGTTTACGGGATTCCGCCAGACCCCAGACGACTCGCGTCGCCCCCTCGGGCGGCGGGCTCTTTCGTTCGTCCATCAATTCACTGCCGGCCAGGAAACGGCTCAGTGCTTTGCGTTTCCAGAGTGAAACTCTTGGCGAATACAGTTTTTCCGGAAATCGCTCACGCTGGCGCCTCTGCAAACTCATCCAGTCCAGCACACGCTCCGGCTTGCAGAGCGCGCCGGTTTCCGGGTCGACATACCTTGGATAATCTACAAGTGCCCCGTACACCAGCGCTTCAAGGCTTACTGCCTTGCGAAAACCGGGAGCCGGCAACGCGTCCTTCGTCAGCCCGCGCCCTGCATAGAAAGGCATGCCAAACACATGCACAGGTTTACCCCACATTAATGCCTCAAACCCCATCTGGGAGGTGACACAAAATACGGAAGAAGCGCGTTCAATTAGTGAAGGCGCATGCACATTGTCGCCAATCCAGGTTACGCGGGGCGAGTGCGCTTCAGCAGACCGGCTGAAATAGCCTTCTTTCCGGCCGGCCACCACATCCGGATGGGTTTTCAGAAGCACCCGATACTCCGGAAAACGCTCAAGGGCCGCCTTCAACATGACCTCAAAACTGCTGGCATCGGCCTGGCCGAAACCAATGGAAGCATCGCCGGCAGTCTGGTCCACAACCAGCACATAGGGCGCCAGCTCTGCATAGTCGCGCTCGCGGGCATGATTGTATTTCGACACCCGGCCCTCGCGCCAGACTCGCACCAGATTCCGGGCTCGTTCCACCTGATCCGGGGAAAGCGGTTTAGCCAGAAGCGTGTCCAGCCGGCAGGACTGACTGGCATCGTAATAAATGCCTTCATCGTCCCAGATTAACGACAATGGCGGGTGTTCCGCGCCAGGCTCCACCGAGCGAAGAAAGCCATCTTCCAGGCGAACATTGGGCAGTCCCAGCATACTTGCAACAGTTTCGGCTTTTGCCGCCGAAGGCTTCCTGCCCCAGGTAAGAACCGCCCTGGCGAATCGGGATTGCCAGCCTATGCGGTAGCGCCTGACCGGCATACCCGTGAAGACTTCCAGGTTCGGAATTTTGTGAAGCACTGGAGAGGTTGTCAGGTAGTGATTGCTGTCTTGTGCCACGGAACCAACTGATGAGGGGAAGAGAAATTTAAAAATTTTTTGCCGCTAACTCCACGAAAAAACAGGAAAAGACTTGGCCACGGACACTCACGAACTCTCACGGACAAAAGATATATTTCTTTGTTTCTCGTCCGTGTGGGTCCGTGGCAATAAAATCTTTGTATTCTAGTGTTTTTTTAGATTTAATGGCCAAAAGATTGTTGCCTGGCATTGTCATACAACCCACACCTAACCTCCCGCGAATCCAGCAGCCTTAGAATTTCCTCGCTCCAAGCCTGTGGCGACTCCATTGGCAGCATCAAACCATTCACCCCATGCTGAACCAGGCGCTGGTAAACCGGCGAATCCGCATAGACCCCCACCGCGCCAGCAGCGGTTATATCAAAAAATTTGGTGGGTGCCCGGGCTGCGTTGAAGGGGGTATCCAGCAAAGGCGCCAGGCCAATCGTTCGCCCATGGCGCTGAATAAAAGCTTTATAGGCAGGCCAGCTCATGGGGTGGACCACCTGCACACCAGCGAGATGGGCAAAGCGATCCCGCACTTTCCGGTCGCCCATTACCTCAAAACATACATCACCGCGTTCGGCCAACACCCGCTCCACCACCGGCACCAGCCACTCCAGCTCTCCTCGGTGCGAGGCAGACCCGTGATAGAAAACCGTTTTCATGGCCGGGTCGGCAAACTCCGGGGTGCCACAGTGCGGGTTTCGCGGCTCCAAAACCCTGGGGTGCCAACCGGAATACTTCTGGGCCAACCAGGGCGAAGACACCCATAGCTCCGCCCCGACTTCCTTTAACCAGCGCTGATGACGCCACGCCAGGCGGAACAACTTGCGCTGATAATGCCACGGCATGCCCCTAAAAGCGCGGAGGTCGAATAAATCGTCATCCATGAAGAGCACCACCCTCGCGGGAGGCCATTGCTTTAACAACGCTCTCCATGCGGGGGGCACGTAACGCACAAACACCACCGTGGCTTCGGCCAGACTCCGGGGCTCCGGAGTTTCATGGAAAGGAAAAAAACGACCGTCCAAACCATCTGCGCGCAACAGCGGGGCGATAAAGAAATCCGTTGAGGGATTAGAGTTCTGATGGACGATGAGCATTTGCCGCATATCAGTGCCTGGATCCTTTTGATCTTTAGCCGCTAACACCCGGAAATTGCACAAAATGAAATCTTGATGGTCGGACTTACCATCTAAATACCACCATGCCTGGACCAAAACTCCGATGGCGTCAGCACCGGGTACCGGTCCGACAAGGCGAGAAGATCCTTATCTCCGGTTATCAAATAATCCACGCTCTGGAATTCCATTCCTGCCAAAAGGGTTCCAAGTACCGGCGTATCGTTTTTATCTCTTACCGCGCTATCCGGCAAATTGCTTGGTGCAACTACCTCCGCAAGGAAGCCAAGTATATCAACTAAATCGTCAATCTCCGTATTCGTCATGGCATGACGATAATTCAGCCGTGGCAAAACCTGGCGAATTTCATCAAGAATATATTCCGAGAGAACAACGTCCAGTGCTCCGCTTCTCCATGCCTGGATGATTTTTCCCGGCACGCTGGACGGATATGCCAGCCCTGAAACGATTACATTTGTATCAAGAACCACCTGAATAGAAGCCATCCCTGGTCCCAGCCTCTTTTACTTTCCTGAACGTTCGCTTGAGACAACTTCCTCAATTTCCCGAAGCCCCTCATCCTGAGGTATGCATGCAAATCCTTGCTCCAACCGGGTGCTCAAAGCATCAAAGCGCGATTCCATTCTGCGAATCCGATTGAACAGGCGCGCATCCACCAGGGCTGCCACGGGCTTCCCGTCCTTTTTAATTACAACACTGTCGTGCCGGTACTGAACCTGATTGATCATCTCGCCCAGGTTTTGGCGGAATTTCACCGCACTGGTTTCTGTAATCATGGCAACCTCCAACCATACTGACCATAACGATCATAACAACGGTTCAAATAGAATGAAAGCTGGACCAGAAGACCGCACCGTGCTCCGCATCAAATGTCATACTATTGGTGCAGTTTGGCGTATTCTGAAACTAAGTCTTCTCTTAGTGGCTGATTTTTGCCACGAATCATTCAAAAACCGGCGCGTCGCGAAACAACAACCCATTGCCATCCTTGTCAGATACCCTGGGCGCCTCGCCCTTCAGCGGCCAATCAATGGCCAGCTCCGGATCATCCCAGCGAATGCAATACTCATCCCCCGGCGCATAATAATCCGTGCACTTGTACTGGAACTCCGCTTCCTCACTGGTCACATAAAACGCATGGGCAAAACCGGGCGGTACCCACAGCATCTGCTTGTTCTCTTCGCTCAGCATAGCGCCTGCCCACTGGCCAAAAGTGGGCGAGCCTTCACGCAGATCCACCGCCACATCAAACACCTCACCACGGGTCACCCGAACCAACTTGCCCTGAGGATTCGCCAGCTGGTAATGCAAACCGCGCAGAATGCCTTTGGCGGATTTGCTATGGTTATCCTGAACGAAAGTGTAGTTGCCGCAATGCTTTTCAAACTCGCTTTGGCGGAAGGTTTCCAGGAAAAACCCGCGCTCGTCCCCGAATACTTTGGGGGTCAATAAAACTACGTCGGGAATGTCTAATGCTTTATATTCCATGAACCACCTTCAACTTTTCAAAGAGTTAACTAACCATAAAGCCCTTTAACGGGATTGAATCTTCAGGCTATGTTAGACGATGACAAAATCTTCATGAATACGTGTGAAATTCGAGGTGTAAGCAGCATCGGTGAGCAGCTCATTGATCTCCCTTGAAGTGTACTCCGCACCAAAGTTGTTAATTGTCGGATAAATAAAGGAAAAATCACAGCATAATGATCCAAAAAGCCCATCAATGCCAGGACCCGGCCGGACCCGAGTTTTGCCAGGCCGCACCACTTTTCGGATTTATTTGCGCTGACATGCATCTTGGGCTCTCCTGAAGCCTATCAAACTAAAGCCCGGAAACTGGAGCCATTTTCTGGCGGCGATCCAGTAATTGCGATACTGTTTAGCTGCGCCGCACAGTCTATGCCATCGCCAGCAAAGAAACTTCAAAACAGGTACTGCCGATGGCGGCTTTTACGTTTTTGATCTCGTTGGAACGCTTAGGCAACAATTTCTTCGAAAGCAAGGCCAAACAGATGCCCGAATTGACCCAAATCAATTGGAACATGGTGCTTTGGAGAAAGAACGCCTAACTGGCAAAAGCAACACGATAAGCGGATTGTTGACAATATGAACGAGCGTGAATTCCGCGATTCCAAGGCTGGTGCGACGGACACTGAAAACCCATCATCAAGGCGGCACGTTCACGCAGTGAACGACCGACCTTTTGCTGCGGCACTTCCTGGGAACGCCCTTTCAGCGATCCTGTATGGAACCTTGAATCTCACCTATCGTGGTTTGCGGTTCTGTAAGAACCCGTTC
>Ga0209949_1001421_pt1 | contig 11638 bp, 8 predicted proteins | sample SalPonC_black_MG_FD_185711 | JGI IMG/M metagenome (GOLD analysis project Ga0209949, IMG submission 185711) | Salt pond soil microbial communities from South San Francisco under conditions of wetland restoration - Salt Pond MetaG... | ecosystem: Environmental > Aquatic > Marine > Intertidal zone >... | reverse complement strand
CTGCTGGCCGGCAACGCGCTGGGCGGCGACTCTTCTACCGGGTGGGCGCAGGGCGGCATCGCCGCGGCGCTGGGCGCTGACGATTCGCCGGCGCTGCATGCCGAGGACACCATTGCGGCCGGTGCCGGCCTCGCCGACGAAGCCGCGGCGTGGCTGCTGGCCGAGGCGGCGCCCGATGAAATCAGGGCGCTGGAGGAACTCGGCGTGCCGTTCGACCGCCGCGCCGACGGCGAATGGGCGCTGTCCAGGGAAGCGGCCCACGGCCGGGCACGGGTCGCGCGAGTAGACGGCGACCGGGCCGGCCAGGCGGTTCTCGAGGCCCTGATTCGGGCCGCGCGCGCTTCGACCCATATCGAGATTCGCGAAGGCTGGTTCGGTCGCGGCCTGCTTGCGCGCGGCAACAACGGCTGTCGCGGCGTGCTGGCCCAGGATCTGGCCGGCGAAACCTTCGACATTCCGGCACGCGCGGTGATCATCGCTACCGGCGGGATCGGCGGACTGTACGCGACCACCACCAACCCGCCCGGAAATCGGGGCCAGGCGCTGGCGTGGGCCGCTCGCCTGGGCGCCTTCATACGTGACCCCGAATTCGTGCAGTTTCACCCGACCGCCATGGATATCGGCCGCGATCCGGCGCCGCTGGCCACCGAAGCGCTGCGCGGCGAAGGCGCCGCGCTGGTTGATGGTCACGGGCGCCGGTTCATGCCCGAAATGCACCCCGACGCCGAGCTGGCGCCGCGCGACGTGGTGGCCCGGGCCGTGCACCGCCAGATCGCTTCGGGGCAGGGTGCGCTGCTTGACGCGACCCGGGCAGTGGGCGAAGCCTTTCCGCAGCGCTTTCCGACCGTCTACGAATCCTGCATGACCGCAGGCATCGACCCGCGCACGGATCCGATTCCGATTGCGCCGGCCGAGCACTACCACATGGGCGGCGTGGCCACCGACAGCGACGGGTTCAGCGAAGTTCCCGGCCTCTATGTGGTTGGCGAAGCCGGCTGCACCGGCGTTCACGGCGCGAATCGACTGGCCTCGAATTCTCTGCTCGACGCGCTGGTCACGGGCCGCCGTTCAGCGAAGCGCATCCTCGATACCGACGCCAATCTTCACCGCGCGACCGGGCCCGCCACAAAACCGCCGCGACCACTGACGGGCCCGTCGCTGCTGCGGCTGCGGCAGGCGATGCAATATCATGCCGGTGTCGAGCGCGCCGGCGACAGCCTGCGGGCGCTTGTCGAAACCATCGACGACATGACACTCGAACACGGACCCGCCGACGAACTCGTTGCGGCCCGTTTCATAGCTGCCGGCGCGCTGCTGCGCGAGGAAAGTCGCGGCGCCCACGCCCGCTCGGACTTTCCCGGCCAGACCGCGCCGGTTACGCATACCGAACTGAACCTCGAGCGGCTACAGAAGGTATTGCCGTCCGAGGCGCGCAAGCGCGGCGCGGCATGAGCAGGCGCGGAGCAAACGACATGATCACGATCGACATTCCCCCGGCCACCGTACGCAGCATCGTGGCCCTGGCGCTCGCCGAAGACCTTGGCGGACGCGGCGACCTCACCGGGCAGGCGACCATTCCCCCGGATGCAATCGCGCGTTTTGAACTACGCGCACGCAAACCCGGCGTGCTGGCCGGGCGCGCCGCGGCGGCCGAGACCTTTGCCCAGGTCGACGCGCACATCGACGCCGACTGGCACCTTTCAGACGGGATGACCCTCGCGGCCGGCGATTGCATCGCCAGGCTTTCCGGACCGGCTCGCGCCATTCTGACCGCCGAACGCACCGCGCTGAATTTTCTCGGCCGCCTGAGCGGCATCGCGACGCTGACCCGCGCGTACGTCGACGCGATCGCGGGCACACCAGCGCGCATCGCCCACACGCGAAAGACCACACCCGGCCTGCGCGCGCTCGAACTGGCCGCCGTTGCCGCCGGCGGCGGTGCATCCCACCGCTTCGGGCTGGGTGACGCGGTACTGATCAAGGACAATCACGTCGCCGTCTGCGGTGGCGTGGCCAAGGCACTTCGGAAGGCGCGCGAATTCGCCGGGCATATGACCCGGCTCGCGATCGAAATCGACCGGCTGGATCAACTCTCCGAGGCGCTGGACGGTGGCGCCGACTGTATTTTGCTGGACAATTTCTCGCTCGACGACCTGCGCTCCGCCGTCGAACGGGCCTCGGGTTTCAATATCGTGCTCGAGGCCTCCGGCGGCGTGAATCTGAAAACCGTGCGCGGCATCGCAGAGACCGGCGTGCATGTCATCTCGGTCGGTGCCATCACGCACTCGGCCCCCAACCTCGACCTGGGTCTGGACGCGCTCGATTACTGACAGTGTCATCGACAACCGGCTCGAGGACCGGGCAGAGCGACGTGCGTTTTTGCCCTCAAGGTGACGCCTGAGCAGTTTTTTCGAAAGCTGCGGGCAAATGCGGAGATACGATTATTGCGGGTTTTGCGCTTGGATCAGTAAGCATTCAAAATTCGGGTGACCGTATGCGCCACGCCGCGATCGGGATTGTCGTCCTTCTTCTTATTGCAAGCGCGTTGGCGCCTGTATCCAGCCAAACCGTCGACGCCCATGAAGCGACGCCGGATCTGTTGCAGAACCTGCGCGCTGCCGTCCCCATACCGGTTCCGACCAAGGCTGTCGATTTACCGGTTTCTACCGCAGCGCCCGCGATAATTGCACGCGATGCGGCTTCGGGGCGAACCACGATCGCCGGTCCCTATGCGCCTGCCGGATGGCTTACCCCGGCGACCGCGATGGCAAGACAGCGCCGGTCCTCGATGGCATCCGAGGCAACAGGCGGTGTCCTCGGTGACCCGGCCCCCATCTTCGACACCAGCCAGTTCCCGTTTCGAACGGTGCACAAGTTGCTGCTCCGATACCGGGTCGGTGGGCTGGACTACTTCTTCGTCTGCAGCGCAACCGCAGTCTCCGAGTTTCATTTGCTGACGACCGGAAACTGCATCTACAACCATGATCCCAACGGCGACGGATTCACATCGGACCAGCGCTTTGCCGATGAGGTGTGGGCCTGGGCAGGACAGACCGATCGCATCGACCCGCTGCAAGTCGAGGACTTCCCTTTCGGGCTTGCCAAAGGTACTTTCTTCAGGGTGCCGAACGGATGGATCAACAACCAGGACCTGAACGACGACTGGGCGCTGATTACCCTGAGCCGGCGTGTCGGTGCTCATACCGGCTGGATGGGTCGGGAAACCGATGTCCAGACAAGCACACTCGAATCGACCGGCTACCCGGTCGAGGTTCCTTTCGTGCCGGCCGGCAATCTGCTGCAGTACCATTCGTCTGAAGCCAACAACGTCTCGGCTTATTTTCCCGGCCGCATCGGATTCGATGCGCTGATCTACGGCGGTCACAGTGGCGGCCCGGTCTGGCGCGAAAATGGCGGCAATCACTTTCTGCAGGGCATCATTTCGACCACCGACCGCTCCGGCAATGCCGAAGCCACGCGGTTGCGGGCTTCCATGCTGAACGACATCAACGGCTTCATCACCGATGACGAGTTCGCCAGGCCGCCGATACCGCACCCCGACCTGATCGAATATCTGCTGGAAACCGGCCAGAAGGATCTGCTTACCGGAATCGCTGCAGCGGGACAACTTTTCGACGTCGAATACAACGTGTTCAACGTCGGTCATGCGCCGACCGGGACAATAACGGTCGATTTCTACCTGTCTGACAATAACTTCATCAGCACCTTCGACACGCACGTCGAAAGGATTCAGGCCGGAAACCTCGACCCGTTTTTCTTCTTCCGAGACACCGTCTCGCTGACGGTTCCGCCGCACCTGCCGGCGGGCACTTACTGGGTCGGCTGGATCATGCAGGCCGCGGCGGCCGAGCCGAGCAGCTTCGACAACACTGCCGTGATCGACAGCAAGACGCTGCTGGTTTCGCCAGCCGATGCGAACCCGGACATTCGGGTCGAGCCGAAGGCACTGGATTTTCGCGAAAGCAATCAGCTGGCCGGCGAGAAAATCTTTGTCGAGATCGACTGGATGCAGGACGGCACCCACTCCCACCGCCCGTCACAGGCGGTCATCGATACGATCATCGCCACATTCGCCGCCGCCGGGCACGAAATTCGAATCGATGTAAGCAACGCGATTCCCCACGAAAACGTGATCGAGATCATCAACAGCCCGGGCAGTTCGCCGCATGTCCAGACCCTGATGAACCAGCATTTCGACAATGCCGGCGATAGTCGCTACTACTACAGCCTGTGGGGTCACAATTACAGCTTCAATGGGCAGTTCACCGGCAGCTCGGGCATTGCCGATCTACCCGGCCGCGTTCATCTGGTAACGCTGGGAAATTTCCCCAACCAAACGGGGACGCCCGAGCACCAGGTCGGCACAATGATCCATGAATTCGGGCACAACCTCGGCCAGAAGCACGGCGGCGTGGACCACGGCAACTTCAAGCCCAACTATCTCAGCGTCATGAACTACCACTATCAACTGGAAGGCATCGGGCCGGCATTGATGGCACTTGGCCTGACCAGCGACGGATCCGGGTTCGATGATTTTTCCTACTCGCACGGTCAGCAGATCGATCTCGACGAGAACAACCTGGATGAAAGCGTCGGAATTGGACTCGGCAATCCGGCCGACTGGAACTGCAATGGAAATATCGACGCCAGCGTCTCGGCGGATCTGCAAGCTGCCGACTGGTGCCAGATCAATGACGGCCGGAGCCAGCTTACCGATTTCGACAACTGGTCAGACCTGAGGCCGTTCATCCGCAGCGCAAGCACGACCCGACAGTCTGTCCAATGGTCCGAGCCCTGCATCAGCTGGGAGGCGCATCGGCCTCTCCATGAGCGGGTCGAGGCCCTTCGCAAGGCCGACAGGCTGCCGAGCAGCCCGGTGCGCCGACGCCTGGCAGAAAAGACCACGCGATCGACCGAAAACTCTCGGGGGCCGGCGACGTCGGTCCAGCGTTCGTTTACGATTTACAATGACGGCGCCACACAATTGAATATCGACGAGATCTCGCTTTCAGGCGCTGCGTCCTGGATCAGTTGGGCACCGTCCAGTCCGTTCACCATCGCGCCCGGCGGAACGCGTCAAGTCACGGTAACCGTCGACAAGGCCAGCGCTCCTGCAGGAGAGCTACGCCGGAAATTGACGATCCGGTCGAACGATCCCGATGAAGATCCGTTTCCAGGGGGCATCGATCTGCTGATCACCGATAATCCGGACGTTGTTTTTGAAGATGGGTTCGAGCCGTGAAATCTTCAGGCCTTTTCGCAATCAACGCGGCCGGTACACGCCCCTGAACCAACTCTGCCATTCGCCGTCGTCGCCGCGTTGCCAGAATTCCTGCAGCACCGTTCCGTCGTCATTCGGTGTCCAGCGGCCTCGGAACGGAACGCTGGTGCCGCGCGCGTTCGAATGCAGCCTGCCCTCAAGCACCATGCGCCCCTGCTCGTCCAGGCCGCCGGTGTAGTCGATGAATCCCGGCGCGCTTTGCCAGACCTGGCGCCAGGCGCCTTCCAACGGATCGTAGAAGTTCATGCTCATTCCGGTGCCGCCGCCTTCGCTGGTCCACGCCTCGACGATCAGGCAGCCATTTTCGCGCAGCGTGACCCGGTTATCGCCCAGCTTTTTTCCGGTCTCGGGGTCGAATACCTCCCAATCGCCGACCCAGAAATCGAAATCGCGATAAGGCGAAACCTCTGTCGTGCACGCCGGCGCCGGTCGGGCCTGCGGCTGAACCTCTTCGAGGTCCTGCGCATGCGCCGAATCCATGAGCATGACGCAGAGGCAAAGGACTGCGAGCGCCGCGACTGTGGTTCCCGTCATTGGCTTCATGGCGTGTTCCTCCGATTGACGAAACACACAGCCTAGTCGCAACGGGGCGCGGGAATATTCGGGAAATGTCCGGACGATGCAGAGGCCGAAACGCCGCAGACCGCCAAGCCATACCGGTGGCGGCACAGCCCGGCGAGATTGATTCAGGTCAACAGCAAACCCGCGGCACTCGAATACTGTAGCGGCTTGATGGTACTTGACGGCCCGTCGCCGACGCGACCAGCCGCCACTTGATCGCATTTCCAATGGACGCCGGATGAACGAAGTCGAAAAACAGGACCTACTGCGAAGAGCCGACCTGTTCAGTACGCTTTCGCAACAAAGTATCGAACAGCTTGCAGCGGGCTCGCAGACGAGTTCATTCGCCCGCAAATCCCCGATTGCCCGCGCCGGCACCTACAGCCCGGGCATCCGACTGATTCGGTCTGGGCTGGTCAAGCTGTCGATTTATTCGCAGCAAGGCCAGGAAAAGGTCATCGCGATGCTGGACCGGGACAAGGCGTTCGGGCAAGCCGAGATTTTTTCCGGGCAACCCTTTCATTACGAGGCTCACTCGATATCGAAGGTTGAATTGCTGACCGTATCTCGAGACACGGTTCAACGCGTCAGCCAGACCGACGCCAGATTCAACCGGGCGCTGGTCGAGTGCCTGAGTCGACAATTCGATGCGCTGGTGCGCGACATCAAGTACGCCAACGGTTATACGGTATCCCAGCGGCTCGTATCGTTCCTGCTGTATCGCGCCGAAGCCCAATCGGACAAGGAAGCCATGGTCGACCTGGCATTCACCAAGACGGCGCTGGCCTCGAGGCTCGGCATGTCGCCGGAATCCTTCTCCAGAACGCTGCGTTATCTTCAGGACCGGGGGCTGATCACGGTGCGGGTCCGGCGGATCAGGATCAACGACGTACAGGCGCTGTCAAACCTGCTGGCCGAATCTCTCCGGGACGGCACCTGCCTGATGCATCTTTCCTCCGACCGGCCTTACCGGGCGCCAGCCCGACAGCACTGAGAACCCGGCAAGTCGCAACGCTTGACCACCCAGCGACGCCGGTCAAGCAAGCTGTCGCAGGACGCGCGACTTCGGTTAAGGTGAGCATCCCGAACAACCGGAAACAGGCAGATGACCGACGGACGCGAATTCGATGTAGTGCTCATGGGCGCCACCGGCTTTACCGGCCGGCTGGTGGCCGAACATCTGCTGGCCCGGCACGGTGCCGACCGCGACCTTCGCTGGGCGCTGGCGGGCCGCAGCGAAAAAAAACTGGAAGAAATCCGGACCGGGCTGGGTAAGGAAGCTGCCGCGCTGCCGCTGATCATCGCCGACAGCCACGACCGGTCATCGCTGGATTCGCTGGCGCAGAGAACGCGCGTGATCTGTACCACCGTGGGCCCCTACGCCCTGCACGGCTCGGAGCTGGTTGCCGCCTGCTGCGCCCACGGCACCGATTACTGCGATCTTTCCGGCGAAGTGCCGTGGATGCGCAGGATGATCGACCAGCACGCCGAGGCGGCGAAGAAAAGCGGGGCGCGCATCGTGCACTGCTGCGGCTTCGACTCGATTCCGTCGGATATGGGTGTCTGGTTCCTGCAGCGCGCTGCGGACGAAAGATTCGGCAAACCGCTGGAACGCGTCCGGCTGCGGGTCAAGGCGGCCAAGGGCGGCCTGAGCGGCGGCACCTTCGCCAGCATGCTCAACATCGTCGAGGAATCGCGACGCGATCCTGAAACGTCCAAGGTCCTGAAGAATCCATTTGCGCTCTGCCCGTCGGAGGCGCGCAAGGGGCCGCGCCAGCCTTATGTCAGCGGCCCGAAGTTCGATGCCGCGATCGGCAGCTGGATGGCGCCGTTCATCATGGCCGCGATCAATACCCGGGTAGTTCACCGCGCCAACGCGCTGCAGGATTTCGCCTACGGCAACGGGTTCAGATACGACGAGGCCGTGCTGACCGGCAAGGGCCTCGGCGGTCGGGCCAAAGCGACCATGGTATCGCTGGGCATGGGCGCGTTCGCGCTGGGCGCGGCGATGGGGCCGACCCGCTCGCTGCTCAAGAAAATGGTGCTGCCCAAGCCCGGCGAGGGCCCGTCACCCGAGCAGCGCGAGGCCGGCTTCTTCAACATCATCGTCGAAGGTCGGACGTCGGAAGGCAGCACGCTTCGCGCCCGGGTCAAGGGCGACCGTGATCCCGGCTACGGTTCAACCTCGAAGATGATCGGCGAAGCCGCCGTGTGCCTGGCGCACGACATCGGCGACGATGTCGAAGGCGGTTTCTGGACCCCGGCCACGGCCCTGAACGGCAAGCTGCTCGAGCGTCTGGAGAAGCATGCAGGCGTGAGTTTCGAGATCGACGATTGAGTTGAAGATCCAGACGGCGCTTTAGATGACGCTTCGAATGACAATCGAGTCGCCGCGCGGTCCGGGCCGTAGTTTCAGTTTTCGGCCAGGGCGAAACGTGCAGCCGCTTCGGCATGGATGACTGCGGTGTCGAACAGGCGGACGCTGACGTCTTCGGGCCGCACCAGAAGGCCGATTTCAGTGCATCCCAGGATGGCCGCTTCCGCGCCGTTGGCGGCCAGATCGTCGATGATGCGGACATATTCGGCCCGCGATTCGCGACGGAAATCGCCGCGGCACAGTTCGTCGAAGATCACCCGGTGGACGATCTCCCGGTCGGGCTCGGACGGTACCAGCACCCGGATGCCGTGCTTTTTTGCTAGCCGTCCGCGATAAAAATCCCGCTCCATGGTGAAGCGCGTACCCAGCAACCCGACGCTGGTCATACCGGCGGTGGCTACGGCCTCGGCTGTGGCGTCGGCGATGTGCAGGAACGGAATGCCGGCCGCTTCACGTATCCGGTCGGCGACAACATGCATGGTATTGGTGCACAGCACCAGGATATCGGCGCCGGCCAGCTCGAGACTCCGCGCAATGGCGGCCAGCAAGTCGCCGGCACGATCCCAGTCGCCTGCAGCCTGCAAGCGCTCGATCTCGAAGAAGTCCACGCTGTGCATGATGATGCGGGCCGAATGCAGGCCGCCGAGACGCTCCGCCACTCGCTGATTGATCCGGCGGTAATAGGGCACCGTCGATTCCCAGCTCATGCCGCCGATCAGGCCGATAGTCTTCATACCGAGTCGTCTTTGCTGGCGTTCATTCCAATGCTTTAGATTGTAAAGCGCAGGCATTGAGCGGTGGTCGGGCCGGTCGTCTTGGACGGAGCGAACCCGACAGCGCCGCTGTAAAACCGGGCAGAATGCCTTTCGGGCTCGAATAAGGATGGGCTGGCTTGCCCGGCCGGGCCCGGTTTTCGGGGCGCGCCAGGCGAGTGCCCGGATGTGCGCCGCACACAACTTCGAAGTTAAATCCGCCGGCGTCGCGACACCGGCGGGCTGGAGAACAATGATGGAAGCGGAAGTTCAAGGCGAGCAGGACGGTACACGGGAAGTCCTCGATCGGGAGCTGGTCAACTCCGTGCTCGATGCGGTAGAGGCGAACGACGCCGAGCAGGTCAGCGAACTGCTGGAGCCGTTGCATGCCGCCGACGTCGCCGACCTGATCGAGCAGATCGGCGCGTCCGACCGCCAGGCGCTGGTCGAGGTCTGGGGTGAAAACATCGACGGCGAGGTGCTGTCGGAGCTCGAGGACTCGATCCGCGAGCCGCTGCTCGAGTCCTTGTCGCCGGAGATCCTGGCCGAGGCGATCAAGGATCTGGACTCCGACGATGTCGTCGACCTGGTCGAGGACCTGGAGGAAGAACAACAGGTTCGAATTCTCGGCGTGCTCGAAGCGGTCGATCGAATTGGCGTAGAAAGCTCGCTTTCATACCCGGAGTATTCGGCCGGACGCCTGATGCAGCGCGAACTGGTCGCACTGCCCGAAGACTGGACCGTCGGTCAGGCGATCGATTTCGTGCGAAGCGCCGATGAACTGCCCGACCAGTTCTACCACGTGATCCTGGTCTCACCGACCATGAAGCCGGCCGGGTACGTCGCGCTCGGAAGACTGCTGTCGTCCAGGCGCGATCACAAGCTCATGGATATCGTCGAGCCGAGCTTCCGCACGGTGACGGTCACCGACGAGGAGTCGGAAGTCGCCTACCTGTTCAACCACTATCATCTGATCTCGGCGCCGGTCGTCGATCAGGACGGCCGGCTGGTCGGCGTGATCACCATCGACGATGCCATGGCGGTGCTCGACGAAGAGCACGAGGAAGACATGCTGCGCATGGCCGGTGTGGACGAGGACTCCAGCCTGGCCGATACCGTATTGCAGACCACCAAAGGCCGCGCTGTGTGGCTGCTGGTGAACCTGGTGACCGCCATCGTTGCGTCGCTGGTGATCGACATGTATGCCGAAACCATCAACCAGATGGTGGCGCTGGCGGTGCTGATGCCCATCGTCGCCTCGATGGGCGGCAACGCCGGCACCCAGACCATGACCGTCGCCGTGCGCGCCATCGCCACGCGCGAACTCACCGCCAGCAACGCCCTCCGCGTGAGCTGGAGGGAAATCACGGTGGGTGCGATAAATGGCCTGGCCTTCGGCCTGCTGATGGCGCTGGTGGCCGGCTTCTGGTTCGGCGTCCCGATGCTGGCCGCGGTCATCGCCGTGGCTATGTTATTGACCTTGATCGCGGCCGCGCTGGGCGGCATCCTGATCCCGATCGCACTGGACAAGCTCAACATCGATCCGGCGCTGGCCTCGGGGCCTTTCGTCACGACCGTGACCGACGTGATCGGCTTCTTCGCGTTCCTCGGCCTGGCCTCGGCGGTGCTGCTGTAGCTCCGGCCCAGACTCCGCCCACACTGCCACGACAGGCAGATGCAGCGGGATTCCGCCGCGGACCACGCCTACTGCAGACGCTCCAGCGCCGCCACCAGCATCGGATCCGGCGGCACCAGAGCGGACGCGCGTTGGATAGCCTCGGCGCGCATCTGTTCGAGAAGCTCCGGGTGCCGCAATGAAGTTGCGCGCGCCAGAAGAAATCGATCAAATGCGTTGACGTAGTCGGCTACTTCCAGATCCTCCAGGCAAGTGTCACTACCGGCTTTGTCGCGATCGAAAATTTCGCGGAGACGCTGCAACCGGCATGCGACTTCTCGGTGATTCAGACTGTCGCCTTCGGCAAGCGCCGGCAGTTCGCGGAGCAAGGACAGCATCTCGGCCCGCCGATCCTGAAGGATCAGCACTTCCATCAACTGCAGCGCCGCTTCCTGGTACAGCGCGCTTTCGCGGCCGTTCCAGTTCTCTGCCGCCGCCATGGCCCCGCGCAACGTCGTTTCGGCATCGGCGGCGTGCCCGAGCCGACGATAAGTCAGGCCCAGGCTGCGAAGGCTCATCGCCACGGCACGGTTCTCGGCACCGAAATACGCCATGTAGGTGCGAATGGCGTCGCGGTAAGACCGGGCTGCCGCTTCCAGATCGCCCGCCATGAATGCAAGGCCGGCGAGGTTGTGCAGTGCAAGACCCGTCCGGTCACTGATTTCCCCGTGTCGTTCGAGGGTCAGGCGATGAATTTCGCTATAGATGCGCTGGGCAGCCGCGTAATCGCCGCGATCGAATGCTACAGCGCCCTGGAGCGTGCGGGCGGCAAGCTTCAGGTCCAGACCTTCAGGCGTATCGTCGGCAAGATCCATCACCCGCATCGCGGCCCGTTCGGCCGGCTCGTGCTCGCCGAGGTTGAGACGGGCCATCGAACGCGCGACTTCCGCAGCAGCGCGAGAATTGGGTTCCAACCGCATCGACCAGTTCCCGGACAATCGTTGCAGCGCGACGGCGTATCGACCCGCCAG
>Ga0209949_1001419_pt1 | contig 11650 bp, 9 predicted proteins | sample SalPonC_black_MG_FD_185711 | JGI IMG/M metagenome (GOLD analysis project Ga0209949, IMG submission 185711) | Salt pond soil microbial communities from South San Francisco under conditions of wetland restoration - Salt Pond MetaG... | ecosystem: Environmental > Aquatic > Marine > Intertidal zone >... | reverse complement strand
TTGGGCATGGAGAGGACTGGTAAATGAGAACGTCTTTGCCTATCAGATTACGGATTCCGACTTATTGCCTGTGCCTGAGTGGCAAGGGCGGCATAACCTATTTATTGATACTCGAATTTTAGGGCAAACTTTACATATCCGAACGGGCCTGGAGTTGCGATACTACCTCAACTACACTGCGCCTCAATTTCAGCCTTTTTACGGCAGCTTCTTTGTTGTGAACGATGCCCCTTTTGATAGTTTCCCCTTTCTGCTTGACTACTTTTTTGCGTTTGATGTTCAAAGTTTTCATGTACTTCTTCGCCTTGAAAACCTCAATAGTTTTATCAACCCCACGCGGTTTTATACCTTGTACCGCCATCCTTCAAACTCCTTTGGATTTCGTCTGGCTTTACGATGGCGCATTCCCGGATAGAGAACAGCAGGATTTCTGTTTGGCAAAGTATGAGGGTAAAAAAGGGTAACCGAGTCGGTTAAAGTTCATAATTCGGCTCTAGTGCATGGGTCTGGTCATCCTCATAGAACTTCTTAATGATGGCGACAGCTTCTTCGGCATCATCTGTCAATGAAAACAAATCCAGATCTTTCGCATTCACATTAGCTTGCGTTTCCAACATTTGGGTTTTGATCCAATCAATAAGACCCGACCAGTAGGATTTTCCCATTAAAACGACGGGAACACTTGTAATTTTTTTCGTCTGAATAAGAGTAAGCACTTCAAACAATTCGTCCATGGTGCCAAATCCGCCAGGCAGAACGATAAAACCCTGAGCATACTTAACAAACATGACCTTGCGAACAAAAAAGTATTTGTGATTCAGAACTTTATCGGGGTCAATAAAGTCGTTATTTGACTGCTCAAAAGGTAAATTAATGTTGAGGCCCACGCTCATGCCATTATTTTGAAAAGCACCTTTATTTCCAGCTTCCATTATTCCAGGTCCCCCCCCGGTAATTACACCAAATCCTTCATCCGTTAAAATTCTAGCGACCTCAGAAGCCCATTGATAGTATTTCTGGTCGGGCATGGTTCGCGCAGAACCAAAAATAGAAATGCAAGGGCCCAATTTGTTCAGAGAATCAAATCCATCGACAAATTCTGAAATAACCTTAAACATCGTCCAGGAATTTTCAGCCTTAAACTGATTCCACTTTCGTTGTTGCTTCGCTTGTGATTTTTCCATTCTCTATACCTCGTCTTAAACAAATAAACTTACTTTCGTAGAGTTTTTAACAGCCGCGCAAGTTACAAAATTATTAATTAGAGGATTTAAAGTCTTTATATTCTTTTTTCATGTAATCCTGCACCTCATCGAAAGAATCAAACTCTGAGAATAACTCTTTAAAGCGCGAGCAAGGTGCTGATTGGGGGTAAACATATGCTCTGACATCCTCAATGGAGATCGACTTGCCGCTTAAAATGATTAATCGCTCAACCACGTTCCGCAATTCGCGAATATTACCCGTCCACTCGAGTTCTTTCAAAGCATCTATTGATGTTTTTGAAAATCGTTTTTTATTCACACCATATTCCTTGCAGATGGCGGTGTTGAAATGTTCAATCAGATCGGGTATGTCCTCGGCTCGATCTTTCAAGTTGGGTACATGAGCCAAAATCACAGCCAGACGGTGATAAAGGTCTTCTCGAAAATTTCCGTTCCTAATTTCCTCTTGAAGATCTTTGTTGGTGGCCGCAATCACGCGGACATCTACTTGAATCTCTTTATCGCCGCCTACACGCGAAATGCACTTTTCCTGAAGTGCACGCAAGACTTTAGCTTGTGCAGACAGACTCATATCTCCGACCTCATCTAAAAACAGGGTACCGCCATTGGCTTGCTCAAACTTCCCAATACGCTGTTTGACTGCCGAAGTAAAGGCCCCCTTTTCATGACCAAACAATTCACTTTCAATCAATTCAGCAGGTATCGCCGCACAATTCACTTCCACTAATGGCTTTTTATTCCGTTGAGATTTGGCATGAATCCATCGAGCAACGAGCTCCTTCCCTGTTCCATTATTACCCGTGATTAACACTCTGGCATCGGTAGGAGCCACTCGATCTATATTGTTTTTGATTTCTAAAATCGCTTCTGAACTCCCAATCATATCCGGCGCATCGGTCTTACTTACCTTCTGTTTCAAATTTTTAGTCTCAGTGACCAGATTTGTTTTTTCGAGGGCATTGCGCACAGTGATCAGCAACCGATTCAAGTCTGGCGGTTTAGATATAAAATCAAAAGCACCTTTTTTCACCGCCTCTACCGCTGTATCAATAGAGCCGTGACCGGAGATCATGATAACTGCTGTATCGGGCGAAATGATCTGAACCCGATCCAAGGCTTCAATGCCATCCATTTTAGGCATTTTTATATCTAAAATGATAAGGTCGTACTTGCGCTGCTTTACCTTAACGACGCACTCCATACCATCGGCAGCTTCGTCTACCGAATAATCCTGGAATTCAAGCACCTCTCTCAAGGCAGAACGAATACTTTTCTCATCGTCAACGATGAGAATGCTTGCTTTTGATTTTGATTGAGCCATAACTGTACACTACTTATTTACAGTCACAATTATATGACATTTTTTTATAATATGAAAGGAAGAGACGAACTTATTTACACCTTTTATGGTCCAAAAGAAACTGAGAGTTGGCTTTCGGGACAGAAAAATACGGTTCAAAAAGGAGACTAAATGGGGCTAGATTTAGGCTTTACGACGAACAAAGTCACTCCAAAGACTCTGTTGGTAAGTATAAAAAAAGTATTGTCTCTGGGCGATGAAATTCTGTCTGTCGGTCGGTGTTACCACTTCCCCGCGATCCGAAAGAGGTTTTTTCCAGCTGGGGAACCAGGAATCACCTCTAAAAACAACGCTTAGAGCTTTTTGCAAACCCTTACGACCTGATATCAGAAGGGAAATGGGAAACAATAAAAGAATGAACAAACTAAAAGCAAATTCGTGTCGACTTCTTTTCCTCTTCAGAGGCTCCCAGCGTTTTTCCTCCAGATAAGCTTTCGTAATCAAGATTGCTGATTCGTTTTTCGATCGACTTGTAATTAAACAATCTAAGTCGGCGGATAAAATCCGATTAATCTTTTCATTCCCATAAGTAATTATGGATTTGACAATATCGGACCATGAGAGAAAGGAGGGATCTAAAATAAATTCGCTATCCGGCACCTGAGAGGTTTGGGTATCTTTAACTGAATTCATACGGACCAATTCCTGAATCCGATTATGCCCAGGTAATTGATCTAATAATTCTTTGACTTTTGAAAGAGAGCTTTCACTCACTAAAGCTACAGCATAGTGATTATTCTGTAAGCGAGGTAAAAAAACAGGCTTAGGTTGAGAAAGCAGCTGTATAAAAAAGTAAAGCAGTCCCAAGATAACAGAAACGGGCCATAATGGAGAATTGCTGGCTAATATCATGGGAATAAGAATGACAGTTGACCCGCCCCAGGACGCAAGTTGAGTCCACCAATTCCAACGATCGTCTTTCATCCCTAAAAATCGACTTATACCCGCAAAAAGAACAGGTGGAATAAAAAACCGATAATCGAGATAGAGCTCGCTATGAGTGATGAAATGACCTAAAAAAAGGCCCAGTAAAATAAATAAAAAGTGCCCAATAAAAGACCTATGGTTTCGCACCTTTTGGTAAACAATGGCAAGACCGGCTCTTGCATAAATAGCGCCTTGAATAAAAAGGCTCATAAGGGCTAAAATATGCCGATTATAGTGCTTACCGGTATAGATACTCATAGCACTGTAAAAGGTCTTAATATATTGGAGAGACCGCTTAGATGTGCTTTCCCCCTTAAAGTGAATAATGGAACTTGAAGCGAGATAATAATTTTGAAACCCATTTTCTCGAAGTCGAAAACACAAGTCGATATCCTCACCATACATGAAAAAATCCTCATCGAGGCCTCCCAGCTCGATATACCTGTCTCGCCTTAGCATCATGAAGGCGCCCGTTAAAACATCTACCTTTTGATCAACATCAGAAGATTTATGACCTAAGTAATAGTAGTTAAATAACTTCGAGTTTGGGAACAACTCGTTCAATCCCGTAATCTTACAAAAGGAAGTCCATGGACTCGGAAACCCACGCTTGGACTCTGGCAGATACTTTCCCTGCCCATCATACATGCGCAAACCCACAGCCCCTACCTGTTCTCTGGCGCTAAGGAAATTATAACAAGATTGTAAGCTATCGGACTGGACAATGGTATCTGGGTTTAAAAGTAAAATACAATCACCTTTAGCCCGTTTTGCCGCAAAATTGTTGGCTTTGGCAAAACCCAGGTTTTCATTCAAGTTAAAGATTCGGACTGTGGGATAATTGTTTTTCACCCACTCCACAGAATCATCTGTCGATCCATTATCAACTACAATGATTTCATACTCGAAATTGCAATCAGACTCTAATACAGAGGCTATGGCCTGATCTAAAAAGAATCTCACATTATAACTCACGATAATTACAGACAACTGCATGCTTATAAATTGTCATTGGTCTTGTAGGGAAGTCTACCCACAATGGATCTACCCAATGTGATTTCATCCGCGTATTCCAAATCCCCTCCAAACGAAATTCCCCTTGCGATAATAGATATTTTCACATCTTTCTGAGCCAGTCTCTGAGAGATGTAATAGGTAGTAGTCTCTCCTTCGATTGAGGGGCTAATCGCCATAATGATTTCTTCAACCTCCTCTTTGTCAACTCGATCCAACAGGGAGTTAATATGAATATCCTCCGGGCCTACCCCATCAATTGGGGAAATCACTCCTCCTAAAACATGATATCTACCACTAAATTGCTGCGTATCCTCGATGGCCATAACATCCCGAGCCGATTCCACGACACATAAGGTGTGACTGCGTCTGGCGGGATCCCGACAAATAGCACAAACATCCTCATCCGAAAAATTATGGCAACGTCGACATTCTTTTAGATGTTCGCTCATGCGATTTATAGCTTGTGAGAAGGCCTGGGATTTTTCCTTACCCTTTGCAGCCAAATGCAGAGCCATGCGAAGCGCATTCTTTTTACCGATTCCGGGCAGGGAAGCAAAAGCCTCTACAGCTTCCTCTAAAGATTTTGAAGAAAATTTCATATCGGTAAATATACAATATTAGATAGGATCAGCACAGTTGATGCCCCCTTCAAGTTTGTAAATCTAAAGTCATGTCAGAAAACATAGAAGGTAAAAATAAGCCATCCGTGAGCACCTGTAGACAATCTCGACTTCTTTCTATGGACAATACCTGTAATTTGCTTATTTTGGCGATTCAAAAATATATGATATGGCTGAAATAATACGCATGCCCCGCATGAGTGATACAATGGAAGAAGGTAATATAGTAGAATGGCTAAAAGAAGAAGGTGACGAAGTCGAACCGGGGGATATTTTGGCTGAGGTGGAGACGGATAAAGCGACCATGGAGCTAGAAAGTTACCACGAGGGCGTTTTACTTCATATTGGTGTTAAGGAAGGAGCCGTTCCCGTCAATGCCGTGATTGCTGTTATTGGTGAGGAGGGTGAGGACTATAAGTCTCAGCTGAAGGAAGCTAAAAGTGAATCTCAGGAAGGTAGCGAGGATACAAAGGAAGAAGCGGGTAGTAACAAAGAGAAAGACAAAAGTGATGAATCCTCTTCTCAGAATCAGAAAGACTCGGACTCCGAAGCACCTGGCGACAATGAGCCCTCGACCAGCTCAACTGATGATACTAAGCGCATAAAAGCATCGCCTTTAGCTAAAAAAATGGCCGATGAAAATGACCTGCCATTGAAGGATATACAAGGGTCAGGTGATCAGGGCCGAATTGTAAAAAGGGATATTGAATCTTACTTAGAAAAATCCAAAGCGCAGCCTTCTCGAGCCACTTCACCGGTATCTGAAATGGCTTCGGCTGAAGCAGAGGAGATGCCTATTTCTCAGATGAGAAAGACAATTGCTCGAAGACTCAGTGAGAGTAAATTTTCAGCACCTCACTTTTATTTAACGTCTACCATTGATATGGATGCTTCCATAGCTGCCCGATCTAAAATCAATGAAATGGCTGATACAAAAGTGTCATTTAATGACCTGGTTGTAAAAGCAGCAGCTATGGCTCTTAGAAAACACTCTATGGTCAATGCGTCCTGGATGGAAGATAAGATTGTAAAACATGCCGAAATCAATGTAGGGGTTGCTGTGGCCGTCGATGAAGGACTTTTAGTTCCAGTCATTCGTAACACAGACCTAAAGTCACTCACTCAAATCAATGAAGAGGTCAAAGAGAAAGCGGGAAGAGCCCGTGAGCGAAAGCTTTCGACCGAAGAGATGTCAGGAAACACCTTTACAATATCCAATCTGGGTATGTTTGATATCGATGAATTTACAGCTATCATAAATCCCCCGGATGCATGCATTTTAGCCGTAGGCTCAATTCAAGAATTGCCTGTTGTAAAAGACGGCGCTATTCAGGTGGGGCACCAAATGAAAGTTACGCTCTCCTGCGATCATCGAATTGTAGATGGAGTAACAGGGGCCAAATTTTTACAAACATTTAAAGCACTACTGGAAGAGCCGTTACGAATGATTGTATAACACACCAGTGCAATTGAACTTAAAAAAGCCTATGAATTTTCATAGGCTTTTTTTTATCTCATATGTAACAAGACGTTAATTGGTCTTTTGCAAAGCAATATCGATAGCCTTTTGGAATAGCATTTTAGCAGACTTCGGCTCAGCTGAATGTATTTCTTGCAAGCCTGTGCGAATCGTTTCAGAAACATCTGAAAAGATATTCTGATCTGTGATTTCAATGTCATTTTCCATCAAAAAGGCAAAAGTCCGAGCCATACCACAATTTGCGATAAAGTCAGGAATTAAACTGATATTATCATCTACCCACTTTGCAGTTGGTCCAAAGAATATTTCATCATCAACGAAAGGAACATTTGCCCCGCAACTCATAACCTCAAGCCCACCAGAAATGAGACGCTCCATTTGATCTCGGGTTAAAATCTTTGAGGCCGCTCCAGGTATAAAAATATCAGCTGGCACATCCCAAATTTTTTCATTCATTTCATCAAAGGGGATCGCGTCTGAACTCTGCAATTTATTACCATCTTTATTGACAAATAGGGATTCAATTTCATCAGCAGAAAATCCATTTTCATTCAACAAACCGCCCTCCCGGTCAATAATCCCAACAATTTTAGTTCCGTTCCTGGCCAAATAGTAAGCAGCGGCTGAAGCGACATTCCCCCAACCCTGAATAATAGCGCGTTTTCCTGTCAAGTCCTCATGCTCGAATAAGTCATAGTGATGTTTCACTGCTTCAGCAACACCCCAACCTGTAATCATATCTGCAACCGCGTACTTATTGCCAAGCGGCGCAAATGCTTTATCTTCAATAACTTTGGCCACTCCAAAACGAAGCTGCCCTAGCATTCTCACTTTTTCTCCTTTACCCGCTTTTAGATGCCCGTTGACAATCCCCTCTTGCGGATGCCATAAACCCAAATCCTCTGTCAAAGGAATAACATCTTTTAGTTCATCAACATTTAAGTCACCCCCTGTACCGTAATAGTTTTTTAATAGTGGAAAAACGGCCTTATACCATCTTCCGAGCACCTCATTTCTTCGGGGGTCTGCCGGGTCAAAATCAATCCCGGACTTTGCCCCTCCAATGGGTGGGCCACTTACTGAAAATTTCACCTCCATAACCTTAGCCAATGAAACAACCTCTTCCTTACTAAGACCTTTCCGCATGCGGGTTCCTCCACCCGCTGCCCCGTTTTTCAAGGAATTGATGACGACCCAGCCCCGTGCAGAGGTTTCTGTATCGTGCCATTCGAATACGATTTGAGGAGGCTCATTAATATATTCTTTCAGAGTCATTTGTATGTTTTTTAGTTGTTACGAATTATTATTTATCTTTATATGTATTTTCGATTTGCTTTTGCGCTAAAATAGTGTTTTCATGAAGGATTCAGCACCGATATCCCAAGAACTTTTACAACTTAAAAAAGAAAGTCTCACAGATAGCATTGGTCGTCGAGTGATATTTTATGGTGATGAAATAGATTTGGAAAAACCAACCGTTTATTTGCGTTGTCCAATCCCCTCGTATGAAAAGGTAATCCTTCATTTATTCTCCAGTGCGGATCATTTCCAATCCATACAAATTGTATATCTGGATGATCAAAGATACCCAAACCTACCCTCAGAGGTCATCAATAATTGCATTCAGCGACCGAATCACACCTGTATACAGATAGTAGACCAAATAGAGGCTTCCTTACCCCCCAAACTGGCAGCCTATGAGGATTTGGAAGAACCATTTAATACGATTCACATTACGGATGGAAGCCAGAATTTTTTCTCTAATTTTCAGCAATTTGGCAAAAACGGAACTTCTATTTACGCAACAGACTATGTGGAAATGGGGTGCCAAATGCACCTTATGCCTAAATCCCGAATAAATGAGCTGGACCAAAACCATTTTGAGCACTATCGCCTCGGCGCGATCAAAAATGAGCGAAATGATTGGGAACCTCTACTGCGCAATCACCATATTTGCTTATTCGATGCCAATGTTGTAAAAAAAGCAGAGCTGCCCGCAAAGGAAAATGCTAATCCGTCTGGTTTTAGTTCTGAAGAGGCCATTCAACTGCTTCGCTATGCTATGGTTTCTCCTAAAATGAGTTTCGTAACCATCTACCACATAAAATCAAATGAGAGCTTAGATGAGACAACTTCCATTTGGACTTCTCAAGCCATTTGGTACGGAATCCACGGTGCTGAAAACAGAGCCTATGAGAAACCATTTAACAATGAGAATTTAGTCGAATTCCTGATTGACACCCAAATCTTAGATTATCCACTATCATTTGTAAAAAGCAAGAAAACACGACGATGGTGGGTTAAAATACCAACTCGAACCTCGAATTATCAGGATTACCTTTACTTACCTTGCACAGAGTCTGACTATCAGCAAAGTCGAGAAAACCGATTGCCAAATCGTATCGTTCGTGCCATTGCCCGAGCGCAGCATTGAAAAGATATCCTTAACTCTAGTCTAGTAGTTTCTCCAACTTCACCGATCGAGATCCTTTGAAGAAAATATAGGAATTCCGCCACTCTCGCTTAACCCATTCCAATTTCAGATCCTCCACATTGAGAAATTTTTGAAAATGATCTGAAGTTTTTGTTGCCATAAAGTGTTCTCCAACCAGAAACACTTCAGTAACACCAGAAAGCTGCTCTACGTAATCAACTACATCTTGATGCGCTTTTTCAGAATACTCACCCAATTCTAACATATCCCCAATAACCAACACTTTATTCTTAGGACGAGATGCATTAAAGGACTGCAAACTGGCTTTCATACTTGTAGGGTTCGCATTGTAGGCATCTAAATAGTATTCATTCGTGCCGAGCTTTCTAAGCTCAGAACGATTAGAAATAGGTATATAGGTTCGAATTGCAGCTTTCATTTCCTGAATGGGTACGTCAAAGTAATAACCTACAGCTACAGCTGACAGAATGTTTCGGAAATTGTAAAGCCCCTGCAAACTTGAAGAAAAAAGGACACTATTATGATCTTTTTTCGTCACTTCAAACATAATTTCACTTTCGGATTGCAGCAAATGTGCATGAAAGTGATTTGGGGTTTCAACAGGCAAGTCTGATTCGCCATAAAGAACGGGTTTTGACACTTCACGGTTTCTTGCCATTTGCTGCAAATGGCTTTCATCTGCACAAATGAAAACTTGTTTGCCATTATTAGAAATATAAGAAAACAGTTCTCCCTTCCCCTGCCGCACCCCCTCTTCTCCGCCGAAAGTTTCTAAATGAGCTTGACCCACATTAGTAATCAAACCATAATCGGGCCTTGCGATTTGACAATAAGAAGCTATATCTCCAATCCTGGAAGCCCCCATTTCAACGATGACAAATTCAGTATGAACATCAGTCTGCAAAAGCATTAAGGGAATACCAATATGATTATTATAATTTCCAGGAGTAGCAGATACGGTGTACTTCCGCTCCAACACTCGAGCCATTAACTCCTTGGTCGTCGTTTTTCCATTAGATCCGGTGATTGCAATTACGGTCCCTTGAAATTGGCTCCTGTGATACGCTGCTAATTCCTGAAGGGTATCTAGGGCATTTGCAACATGGATATAACGTGAATCATCCGGATCCACCACCGAAAGATCATCAACCACAGCGTATGCGGCACCCTTTTCTAAAGCAGCCTTAGCAAAAGTATTTCCGTCATACCTTTCCCCTCGAATACTAAAGTAAATTGCGTCCTTTAAATTGTCACGAGTGTCTTTACTGACTTTGGGGTGAGCCAGATATAGCTTGTATAATTCGCGAATTGTCATTTCAGAATATCATGTAATAAAAAAGGACCTGATTTCTCAGATCCTTTTTGTAGAAAATAAAATATTATCGGCCCCTATCTACTTTTCTCACTCGAGATTTAAATTGATTACCCGCTGTTCCTCCATTGGTATTCGATCCCAATCTGTTCATAGCACAGCGGAACCCAATAGTGCTTGAAGACTTGTCTTCATGCCAAAATCTACGCGTTCCCGGCGATAGCCAGTATAGGCGATCTGCCCAAGAGCCTCCTTTGATGACTCGAGAGCTATCACTGATCAGGGTATTATTCCCTGTATCATAAACAACCTCTTCACTATCACCATCTCTAAAATCTTTCAAATTGGCTTTTCTGTAGTTTCTTCTATTCTTAAGATCCTCCTCACTTTGCTGCTCGCGGGGTATGCGGCCTAAAGAGTCTTTCTCTACCAAATTACCTTCTTCATCACGAACACGCACTGTAAAGTCGTTTCCGCGAAAAGGGTTCAAATCATGCTTTTCAGCATCTCGAATGGTTTCGGCTGTTAATGGTCGGTAAACATCTGATACCCACTCACTAACGTTTCCAGCCATATTAAACAATCCAAAATCATTGGGATAAAAAGATCTGACTGGTGCTGGTATTGCAGCATTATCATTCAAATTGCCAGCAGTTCCCATGTAATCTCCACCATCTCTTTTAAAGTTAGCTAACATTTTACCTTGATAGCGATCACGCACCTGATATCGTGCTGTATATCCATCCCATGGGAAAAACCGGCGATCAGTAATATTTTCTGAATCTTCGACTTTATGATTCCCAACCAGAGCCAATGCGGCATACTCCCATTCCGCTTCTGTAGGTAATCGATATTCCGGCAGGAGAATACCATCAGTTTTTCTTACTTTTCGTTCCCCTCCAGTTCGAACATCTTCTAAATTAGCTCGAACATTTCCTTCATACTGATCAGCATAATAGGCCTCGGTAGTAAAGAAATCAGAACTATCTCCGCCAGCTTCACCCGGAGGATTTAGAATTCCTTTCTCAATCATAATGGTTTCATTCACCCGGTCTGATCTCCACTTACAGAATGACTCAGCTTGATGCCAACTCACTCCAACTACCGGATAATCATTATATGCGGGGAAACGGAAATAATTGTAAACTAAAGGATCATTAAATGACAATTCTTCTCTCCAAACAAGGGAGTCAGGTAGAGCGTCAAAATACACTTCCGGATATTTATCTATAAAATGACGCTTTGTCCACTGC
>Ga0209949_1001418_pt1 | contig 11650 bp, 11 predicted proteins | sample SalPonC_black_MG_FD_185711 | JGI IMG/M metagenome (GOLD analysis project Ga0209949, IMG submission 185711) | Salt pond soil microbial communities from South San Francisco under conditions of wetland restoration - Salt Pond MetaG... | ecosystem: Environmental > Aquatic > Marine > Intertidal zone... | reverse complement strand
CCGGCGGTGGACCACCGTCACCTTGCTGGCGAAGCGGGTCAGGAATACCGCTTCCTCCATGGCCGTATCGCCTCCCCCGACCACGACCACCTCCTTGTCCTGATAGAAAAAGGCATCGCAGGTCGCGCAAACGGAGACGCCGCGACCATAGAGGGATTCTTCATTGCCGAGGCCCAGCAGTTTCGGCGACGCACCGGTGGCGATAATCAGGGTCAGGCAGCGATAGACCTGGTCGTCGACATAGATGCGGAAAGGCCGTTCCTGCAGGTCGGCCCTGGTCACGTCACCTGCGACGAAATTGGCGCCGAAGCGTTCGGCCTGAAGACGCATGTTCTCCATCAATTCATTGCCGTCAGTGCCTTGCGGAAAACCGGGGTAATTGTCGATCTGGGTCGTCGTGGTCAGCTGACCGCCCGGCTGACGACCATGAATCACCAGCGGACAGCAGCGACTGCGCCCGGCGTAGATAGCTGCGGTCAATCCGGCGGGGCCCGAACCGAGAATGATGGTTTCATAAATCACGTTCTGATTTTTCATCAGTGGACTCCTCGAATTGTTCAGCCGCATGATAGGAAGACCTGACCAGCGGACCGGCCTCGATATGGCGGAAACCCAGGTTGCGCCCGACCTGCTGCAGTTGACGGAACTCCGCCGGGGGCAGATAGCGAACGACCTCCAGGTGACGGCGGCTGGGCTGCAGGTATTGGCCGAGGGTCAGCAGATAGCAGCCGGTTTCAAGAATGTCCCGCATGACGGCAAGAATTTCTTCCCAGGTCTCTCCCATGCCCAGCATCAGTCCGGTTTTGGTCGGCAGCTTCGGCGCCAGGATCGCAGCAGTCCGCAGCAACGCCAGGGAACGTTGATAATCGGCTCCCTGACGGGCGGCGGCATAAAGTCGCGGCACGGTTTCCAGGTTATGGCCCACCAGATCGGGGGCGGCTTCAAGGAGGCTGCGCAAAGCCGAACTGTCCCCCTGCAGATCCGGAATCAGCAATTCGATGCGGCAGTCCGGCGCCAGATCACGGATTTTTTGAGTTACTTCGGCAAACTGGCGGGCACCGCCGTCGGCCAGGTCGTCCCGGGTCACAGAGGTGATTACGGCATGATTGAGTCCGAGTTCGGCGACGGCGGCCGCCACCCGTTGCGGCTCTGACGGATCGGGTTTCGCCGGCGGGGCCTGGATGACATTACAGAAGCGGCAGTCCCGGGTGCAGCGATCCCCCAGGATCATGAATGTTGCGGTCCCCCGACTCCAGCATTCACCCTGGTTGGGGCAGGCGGCGCTGCGGCAGACCGAATTCAGTCCCTGCTCACGATGCAGGCGGTCGATGCGGGCATAATTGTTCCCTGCCGGGAAACGGACCTTCAGCCAGGAAGGCTTGCGAGGCGAAATTGATGCCATCTCATCACCATGGAAAGCAAGCGACGCACAGGTTCACGTCGTCAGTGAGTTGCAGCATTCCTAACAATGCCACAGGGCTGACCGGTTTTCAACTCTCGGAATCGCCCTGAAATTCACCGAGGTAAGGCAGGTTGAAAACCTCCGCAAAGGTTTCGGTGATGCGCCGGGAGACGGCGGGCAGGTCGACATCCCGCTGCAGGGCCTGCACCATGGAGGTCATTCGGGCATCTGGCAATCCGCAGGGCACGATCATCTCGAACCCGCCCAGATCGTTGCCGATATTCAGGGCAAAACCATGCCAACTGATCCAGCGCCGGACCCCGACCCCGATTGAAGCAATTTTGCGGTCGCCGAGCCAGACCCCGGTTCTGCCGGCCTGGACCCCGCCTTCCAGGCCGAATGCGGCAAGGGTGCGGAGAATGACCGCTTCCAAACGTCGCAAATAAAGATGAAGGTCGCGACCGCAGATAGTCAGATCGATCAGTGGATAGCCAACCAACTGACCGGGCCCATGAAAAGTGAGATCGCCGCCGCGGCCGATTTCATGATAATCGATGCCGGCATCGGCCAACCTCTGCGGTGATGCGAGCAGATGGCGTTTATCGGTGCTCCGGCCGGCTGTGATGACCGGATCGTGTTCCAGGAGGATGAGCAGGTCGTAGTCCCATTCCGGCCGGCGGCTCAGCAGTTCTTCCTGGAGGCTCAGGGCTTTCCGGTATGCCACCCGGCCCAGGCGGAGCGTCCGGAAGCCGGAAGTTGCCGGCAGGCGGGGAGAACCTGCCGGCGAGGAACTTTTGACGTGAGTCTTCACACGGGTTCGAAGTTGCTTTTGTCGGCACCGCAGAGGGGGCAGACCCAGTCATCCGGAATATCTTCGAAGGCGGTGCCCGGTTCGACCCCGTTGCCCGGATCGCCTTCTTCGGGATCGTAGATGTAATCACAGATAACGCAGCGATACTTGGTCATGTTCGTTCTCCTCTAGGTCAAAATGGCGCCAGGCGCCGTTCTTGAATGCCGTTGGGGCATTCAAAAGATAAGACGCGGCCAGCAGACGGAGTCTGCGGACGGCATCCGGGGCATTATCCGGTCATTTCCAGCAGGACCTTGACAGTTTTCTCGATCCCTCCGGCGGCTTCTGCAATCGAGCCGGCCGACATGTAGGCGGGGGAGGAGATCAGCTTGTTGTCCTTGTCGACCACGTACTCCTGCACCGGGCACTGGATGTGTTTGGAGCCCATTTTGTCCATGGCTCCGGCAACGTCCTGGTTGTCACCGATGGTCAACTCATGGGGGATCTGGTCCTCACCGAGAACCCTGGACAGGATGGTAGGAGCGATGCAGACCGCAGCGATCGGTTTTTTGGCGGCATGCATGTCCCGGATAAGCCTGGCGACCTCCGGATTGACCTGGCAATCAGGACCATCGACCGCGAATGTCGAAAGATTTTTGGCCGCACCGAAACCTCCCGGAAGGATCAGGGCATCCAGGTCGCTCGCCTTGACCTGGGCAAGGTTAAGGACTTCGCCGCGCGCGATGCGCGCCGATTCGACCAGGACGTTACGATGTTCGCCCTCGGCAACTTCTCCGGTCTGATGGTTGATGACATGCATCTGTTCAATGTCGGGCGCCATGCAGACCGCTTCGGCGCCAGCCCGGTCAATCGCCAGCAGGGTGATGACGGACTCGTGGACCTCGCTGCCGTCGTAGACGCCGCAGCCGGAAAGTATGACACCAATCTTTTTTGCCATGGTCACCTCCTTCTTAGCTTGCAAAGTGTATCATCGACAGGGTTATCCTGAAAAGATTAAGGAAAAAGAACTCCATGTCAAGCGTCGAAGCTGTTGGTTTTCCGGAAAGCGGTCATGTTATGGTGACGAAACGGCTGTCCAAGGAGCATGTCAATGAATTGCGTTGAGGATCTTTCACTCGATCAAATCGAAGTTGTCCTGTTCGATCTCGACGGCACCCTGCTCGGGGTCGACATGCATCGGTTCATCCCCACTTACCTGGATGGTCTTGCTGCGCGTCTTGAGGACTGGGCTCACAGCCGCGAAATCGTCGACAGCATGCGGCAAGCAGTGGTCGACATGCTGAGCCGGGTTGATGATCGAATGACGTTGGAACAGCGCCTGCTGGCTCGCCTCCAGAATTCCCTGGCGATTCCACCGAGCAGCTACCAACAGGCCCTTGTCGCATTCTGCCGGGAAACTCTCCCCGATCTGCAATCCTTCGTGCAGGCTCATCCCCTGGCCCGTCCGCTGCTCCGCACCTGCCGCCAGCGCGGCTGGAGAATGGTGCTGGCCACCAATCCGATTTTTCCGCGCATGGTGATTGATGCCCGGATGCAATGGGCCGGTCTGGAAGACGATTTTTTCCAATTCGTCACGGACTATGAAACCTTTCGCCACTGCAAACCTCACGTGGAATATTTTCAGGAAGTTTTAGCCAGGTTGCAGGTTCCTGCCGAGGCCTGTTTGATGGTGGGCAACGATAGCTGGCATGACATGGCTGCCTGCCGGGCCGGCATCCGGACCTGCCTGTTGACGACCTGGCGAATCGACCATCGCGACACCCGCTACCCCCCGGACTGGGAAGGGACCCATGAGGAATTCCTGGAATTGCTGTAAATGGTCGCCTGCCGCGAATTCCCCGCGCCAGGTGCAGACCGGCAGAAGCTTTCTACTGCCGATTGACAGCATCCGTGCTTTTGGTTACTCTGCGAACAGAAATGGGAGAAAATGACTGATGCGACAGCCTTTTTTCAGATGGATATGCCTGCCCTTCTGCCTGGTCAGTCTGCTGGTTCTCAGCGGCTGCGGGGATGAGGAAGCGGTGGAAAGGGCGACTTCGGTTCGCAAAGCCGAGGTCGCGCCTCCGGTGGAGGCGCCACCGGCCGAATTGCTGGCCAGCCAGCGCGCTTTTATCGAAGTTTCCGAAAAAGTCACGCCGACGGTCGTCAATATCCGTGCCGAGCGCGTGAGGGACGCCTCTCGCGTCCATCCTCTGTTCGAGGAATTTTTCGGCGACCTGTTCCGGGCTCCGCCGACCGAGCGCCGCGAGCGGAGCCTCGGTTCCGGCTTCATCCTGAGCGAAGACGGCTATATCCTGACCAACGAACACGTGGTGGCGGGGGCCGAAGATATCAAGGTCAGACTCACCGACCAGAGGGTTTTCCCGGGCGAAGTCGTCGGCGTCGACCCGAAAACCGATGTGGCCGTGCTCAAAATTGTCCCGGACGACCCCCTGCCGATGGCGGTGCTGGGCAATTCCGACCGTCTGCGGGTCGGCCAATGGGCTCTGGCGATCGGCAATCCCTTCGGCCTCGACAGCACCCTCACCGTCGGTGTGATCTCGGCGACGGGGCGGGCCAATATCGGGATTGAGGATTACGAGGATTTCATCCAGACCGATGCTTCGATCAACCCCGGGAATTCCGGCGGACCCTTACTGAATATTTACGGCGAGGTGGTCGGCATCAACACCGCGATCGTCGCTTCTGGACAGGGCATCGGTTTTGCGATTCCCATCAACCTGGCCAGTCAGATCGCCGACCAGCTGATAACCAGCGGCGAAGTGACCCGGGGCTGGCTGGGGGTCGGCATTCAGGCTCTGGATCCGGGACTGGCCGAATCCTTCGGGCTCGATCGGGTCACCGGCGCCCTGATCAACAAGGTGCTGCCGGAGACCCCGGCCGAGCGTGCCGGCCTGCAGCGCGGTGATATCCTGCTCAGTTTCAACGGCAAGGAAGTGCGGGGGGTCCGGGAACTTCAGCTGCTGGTGGCAAGCACCCCGATCGGCAGCGAGGTCCCGGTGGAAGTCCTGCGCGACGGAACGGCCATGACCCTGCAGGTCGAAATTGCCGAACGCCGCTCCGAACCGCGCGAATCGATCGCGGGCGAACCCGATGATGGCTGGCTGGGCATGCAGCTGCAGAAAGCCGAAAAGGGTCTCAGGGTGATTGCCGTGGAGCCGGGCAGCATTGCCGCGGTCAGCGGGGTTCGCAACGAAGACCTGCTCCTGGCGGTAAACCAGCAGGAATTGGAAAGCTTGCAGGATCTGCAGCGGATTCGCGGGGAGCTCCGGCCCGGCCGCAATGTTGCCCTGCTGCTGCAGCGGGGCGAAGCGATGCTGTACTTGTCGCTGCCAATTCCCAGGGAAGACTAACGGTCAGACTGCAGACCGCCTGTCGATCGGTCGCGGGACCGTTCGACCCGGATGCAGCACCGAGTGGAGGAATTATGGCCAAACTGGTAGACAACCCCAAGCTGGCATTCCGGCTGGCCCGGGCAATTGTCTCGGACATTGCTCTTTATAACCAGGAAAAGGTCAAGGAGGGGATCAGGAATGATTCCATTTTCGACATCCTGACCGAGGAACTGCAGGAGGGTCGGGACCATTTCCTCGGACGCGTCTCTCCGGAGATCGAAGATCGGAATCATCTGTATGACCGGGCGATCGTCGATGTCATGATCCGCCAGGCCGGCAAGATCGAAAGCTCGATCTGGTAGATCTCTTGGACAGGCGGACACTGGATGTCCCCCCGAATCTACGCTCCGGCCGTCTGGACAGGTTTCTGGCCGAGGCTCTGCCCGATCTGACCCGTTCCCAAATCAAACGCCTGATCGACCAGGGGGCCGTCAGCCTCGATGGCGAAGCGGTCAAGGCCGGTCAGCAGCTGCGCGGCGGCGAACGGATTTCGCTTGTCCTGCCGGAACCGGTTCCGGCAAAAGCTCTGCCGGAACCCATTCCCCTGTCGGTTCTCTACGAAGACGAAGCACTGATCGTCGTCAACAAACCGGCCGGGCTGGTCGTTCACCCGGCTCCCGGCCACTGCGGAGGAACCCTGGTCAATGCCCTGTTGTACCATTGCCAGGACCTGGCCGGCATCGGCGGAGAACTCAGGCCCGGCATCGTTCACCGGCTAGACCGGCAGACCTCGGGCGTGCTGGTAGTCAGTAAGCACGACCAGGCTCATCTGGCTCTGGCCCGACAATTCAAACGCCACACGATTCGACGGCGCTATCGAGCCCTGGTGCATGGTCTGGTCGAAGCAAGCCGCGGAACACTGGATCGGCAGATTGGCCGCCATCCGGTCCACCGCAAAAAAATGAGCGTCCACTGCCGGCAAGGACGGCGTGCCGTGACCCACTGGCAGGTTTTGCGGCGTTTCGAGCAGGATCGTCTCAGCTTGCTGGAACTGAGCTTGGAAACGGGGCGAACCCATCAGATCCGCGTCCATTTATCGGCGCTGGGGCACCCTGTGGTTGCCGATCCCCTGTACGGCAATCCCCGGCTGGAGCGCGGGCGCAGCGACACCCGACTCGAAGGCTTGATTCGGGAACTCGACCGGCACTTCCTGCACGCCCGGCTCCTGGGTTTCGAGCACCCGGAAACAGGCGAATATCTGGAACTGCAGGCACCGATGCCCCCTGAACTGCAAACGATTCTCGATTACCTGGACACCAAATATGCCCCGAACGCCAACCCGGATCCCTTGCAGGATTAACGAAACCAACCCATGAAAACGACGCGGCAAAAAAAAATCAGCTATCTGCAACCCGACTGGACGACAGAAAGGCCCATCACGGCAGGTTTCACGACCCGCCATGGCGGTGTCAGCCGCGCCCCTTTCAACTCGCTGAACCTGGGCACCAATACCGGTGATAATCCCGCGAATGTCGAAGCGAACCGGGCGGCCCTGGCCCGGGCATTTGATTTGCCGGAGCACCTGCTGCTGACCGTCAATCAGGTCCACGGCAGCCGCGTCCTGGCTATCAATGAGCCGAATTTCGACCTTTCTCATTTCCAGAAGGTGGCAAGCGATGCCATCGTGACCAATCAATCGGGCATCCTGGTCGGGATTCTGGTCGCCGACTGCTACCCGGTCATTCTTTATGATCCCGAAGCCCATGTAGCCGGAATTGTGCATGCAGGCTGGCAGGGTGCCGCTGCAGGCCTGATCGGGCAGACCGTACAGACCATGCAGGAGCTGTTCGGTTGCCGCGCAGGCCGTTTGCAGGCTGCGATCGGCCCGGGGATCGGCGCCCATAAGTACGAGGTCGACCGCCCGGTGCGGGACGCCTTTCGGAGTGGCAGCAACCAGTGGTCGCGGATCGCCTGTGAAACCCGGCTGGGCCACTGGCAGCTGGATCTTGGTCTGAGCTGCCTGTTGCAGCTTGAAAAAGCCGGAGTCGCCCGGGACGCTGTCGATGTGGTCACAGAGTGTACCTGCTGCCACCAGGAGAAATTCTTTTCCTACCGGCGGGACCAGGGTCGGACCGGTCGCCAGATCGGGTTTGTCCTGCTGCAGTAGGGACCTGAGAGGCATGCCTCTTCAGGAGGGGGCATCCAATGGACAGACCGCATGTTCTGATTGTCGAAGATGATCCAGGGGTGTGTGAATTGCTCTACACCCGCATGCAGAAAGCCGGTTGCCGGCCGACCGCGACGCAGTTCGGCGAGGAGGCGTTGAGCCTGATCGAGGCCGATCCGCCGGATCTGATCATTCTCGATTTAATGCTACCGGGCATGAACGGCCTCGATGTATGCCGGACCTTGCGCCGAGATCCATGGATGAGCAAAATCCCGGTCCTCATGTTGACCGGGCAGTCCGCTGAAGAGGACATGCTGCACGGGTTCGAGGTGGGTGCAGACGACTACATGGTCAAGCCTTTTTCGGCCAAGCTGCTGGAAGCAAGGGCCCAGGCGCTGCTGCGCCGCGGCCGCTTCGGGGGCGATGATAAAAAACCGACGGCGGAGCAGGAAGAAAATCCGCGCCTGGTGATCAAAACCCTGGGTCAATGTGAATTAAGATTGGGAGAAACCCGCTTTCATTGCAGCGAACAGTTCAGTCCGGCCCAGCGGCAGTTGCTGGCCATGCTGCTGGTGACTCCGGCGGGTAAATTGACTCAGGAGGCGGTCCAGCTTGCTTTCTGGCCCGAGAGCTCCGAAGCAAGAGCCCGTTCCAGCTTCGACTCCCTTTTGTCACGGGTCAGGCGCACTCTGGAACAAAGTCTGCCCGGCATCGACAGCAAGCTTTACCTGACTTTGCGGCGGGGTATTCTCAGCCTCGAAAACGTGAGCGTCGATGCCCATGAATTCCAGAAATTCAGCCGGAAAGGCCTTCAGCAGGTGGCCGCCCGGGATTTCTGGCAGGCGGAATTGTCCTTTTCCGCCGCCTTCAGTCTCTGGCAAGGGTCTTTCCTGCCCGGCGATTTCGGCAACGAAACCGCGGCACGCTACCAGGATGAGCTGGAGCAGCTCTACCTTGAAGTGACTGAACAGTTCGGTCGCCTGCTGGCCCGGAGCGGCCGTCTCGACGAAGCCCTCAAGCTGGTTGATTACGCCCGCAAATACGATCCCCTGCATGACGATCTCGCCCAGCTTCACTATCGCCTCCTGCTGGCCGGGAACCAGACCGGCAAAGCCCGAAATTTGCTCGGATTATATCGGGAGGGTTTGGAGCGGGAAAAATATGCCGAGGCGGAAATTGAGGAAATATTGGCGGAATTCCCCAGTCACGGTTCCGGGGAGGATTGGCTGCCCGGGAACGCCTGACATTCACGGCAAATGACAAAAATAGATTTCCGGCTGTTATACAGAATTTTTTTTAGGGAATGTAAGAGATTTTGAGAAATTTTTGAGAAGGGCCTGGTATAAGAAGAGTGCAGGGTGAAACACCTGCCTCCGTTCCGTGACAACGGCCCGGGTCGCGCGCGACCCGGGCCGTTGTCCGTTTTACTCATCCGGCAGAGACGGTTCCTGTTGCCGGACTTCCTTCTGATGCAACTTGCCGAAGGCTTCATCGAAAATCTCCAGAAGCTTGAGATTTTGTTTCGACAACATGATGGCATTGCCGACGATGGCATAGTAAAGAATGCTCAGGCGGGTCTTCGACGTATTATCCCGGATCCTCTCCATTTGCACGGTATTCAGTTTCGCGGCAAACTTCCGCAGCTGCCTGTCGCGATCCTCCAGCCCCTTGAGATCCACGGTTGCTTGGCGGGCGAGGGCGGTTTCCACGTCGAGCAGGGTATCGTTGAGAAGATTCCTGACCTCTTCCAGTTCCTCGACCTGCACGGCCAGTAATCCCTTGTGGTGGTTGCCCACATGGCTGTAGGCGCGCAGGACGATGTCGCGATGGCCGTTGGTGAGTTTCTGCAGACGCCGAACGGTCTGCGGATACTGGTAGGAGATCGGCAGCCCTTTCTGGTGCAGCAGGCGCATGGTTTTGAGAATGTTGGCGCTGATGATGTTCGACCAGGTCTGGAACTGTTTGAGCCGCTTGCGCTGGGTCGTCAGGCGGTCGTGGTCCTGAAAGAACAGGGCGTCGAGAGTTTCGTTAAGGGATTCCCGCATTTCCCGAAGATAGATCCCCATGTGCTCAAAGTTGGTGGCAACGCTTTCCGAGGCGTCTTCGATCTTGCGAAGGTTGAAAATCTGCTGTTTGAGTGCGTCTTCAGCCATCGCCCGGTGAGTCCGGTGGGCATTCCAGATCAGAGCGCCGGCCAGGGCCAGCAGGGCGATGACGCCGATGGCTTCGGCGTAAAAAATCACCGCAGCGAACAGCCCCGCGAAGGTGAATGCCATGATCGCCGTCATGAACCAGCCGCCGATGACGGTCAGGACGCCGGTGATACGATAAACGGCGCTCTCCCGACCCCAGGCATGGTCGGCAAACGAAGTGCCCATAGCGACCATGAAGGTGACGTAGGTGGTCGACAGGGGCAGCTTCTGGGAGGTGGCATAAGACACCACGGCGCTGGCCACCATCAGGTTCACCGAAGCCCGCAGCAGGTCGAAGGAGGGTTTGCGTTCGCCGTCCAGGGGCGACCGGTAGGCGCGGGGATCGGTCCGGCGATTGACCAGGACTCGAATCCGGCGGGGAACGATGTGCTTGATCAGATCGGAAATATTCAGAGCCAGTCGGACAATGGCCCGCGACAGGTAGATCGATTCGAAGCGCTCATGCCCTTCTTCCTGCTGCCCCAGGCTGACCTCGGTTTCGGTGACCGTCCGTGCCTTGCGGGAAAGCCACAGGGTGGCGACCATGATGGCGCCCGCGCAGAGCAGAAAAAAGGTTTGGGATTGCACTTTACTGGCCAGGGCGCCCATGGTGGCGGTCAAGGGGTCGCCCGCGGCAAGAGCCGCCTGGTAGGCGTGGATGCCGGCCAGCGGGACACCGATGAAGTTGACCAGGTCGTTGGCGGCGAAAGCCATGGCCAGGGCAAAGGTACCGATCAGCACGATCGGCTTGAAGATGTTGATGCGTGCCAGCAGCAGTCCCTGCAAAATGACGGCCGAAGCAATGAAGATCACCGACAGGAGCAGCAGGGTATGGTCCTGAATCCAGGCCAGGCTCTCGGCGCTGATAAAGGTTGCTCCCTTGGCCCCCTTCACCAGGATGAAAAATGTGATTGATGTGAGTGCCAGTCCGCCCCAGAGGGCACCGTAACGGCGCAGTCTCTGCTCATAGTTGAAGGTGAACAGGATCCGGGACAGGAACTGGACGACCATTCCGCAGACAAAGGCGATGGCCACCGAAAGCAGAATGCCCATGATGATGGTGATCGCCTTGGCCGAGTTGATGTACTGAACGACCGTGACCAGGCTGTCGCCCACGGACAGGATTTTCAAAATGGATACGGCGACCGCTGCGCCGAGCAGTTCGAAAACAATCGAAACGGTGGTCGAAGTCGGCAGGCCGTAGGTATTGAACAGATCCAGCAGAATAATATCGGCGATCATGACCGCCAGAAAGATCGTCAGGAGTTCCGGCATGGTGAAAAACTGCGGGTGAAAGATGCCTTTGCGGGCAACTTCCATCATCCCACCGGAAAATGTGACGCCGGCCATAATGCCGAAGCTGGCGATGACCAGGATGGCTGCGCGCGGTGCAACCTGCGAACCGATGGAGGAATTGAGAAAGTTGACGGCGTCATTGCTGACGCCGACCATGATGTCGAATACGGCAATGATGACCAGGATGATAATGCCGGCGAGAAAGATTTCGGTACCCATCTCTTTTGCTTTCTTTGGTAATAATTGTTCGGTTGACTGGCTGTCTCAGGTGGCTGAGACTGGCCACCGCCACCTCGCGGCAAGGTACGTGAATTGTTAGGATCATGTCAAGATTTGATGAGAGGCGGCCGGCTTTTCAGGGGATGCTGACCGGAGCGGCCCGGAAACATTCAGCGGGAGCAGGGCCAAAAGCAGGGCTCAGAATGGGATGTTCTGCAAAAATTTCAC
>Ga0209949_1001413_pt1 | contig 11662 bp, 11 predicted proteins | sample SalPonC_black_MG_FD_185711 | JGI IMG/M metagenome (GOLD analysis project Ga0209949, IMG submission 185711) | Salt pond soil microbial communities from South San Francisco under conditions of wetland restoration - Salt Pond MetaG... | ecosystem: Environmental > Aquatic > Marine > Intertidal zone... | reverse complement strand
CCCGGAAAAAAGGCCTGCTGGCCCCACATGAGGTGGACCGCATTTTTTCCCTGCTTCAGGGGCTTGGCCTGCCCACAGATCTGAATTATGGCGTTGACCAGATTCTGGCAGCTGCCGGACGGGACAAAAAAAAGCACGGCCTTTTTGTGTATTATGTGTTTTTGGAAGCCATCGGATGCGCCAGGGTGGAAAAAATTTCTTATGATGCGCTGAACACCTTTATCCGGTCAGTGTTCAAAACCGCTTTTTCACCACCAGCCTGAAGCCCACCCGTTCGCTTTTCATGGCCGGCATCATACCCTGGCGGCGGGTACAGCCGGTGGCTGATACATTATCGCTGTAGGCCCCGCCCCGGACCACCCGGGGCTGTCCGTTCTCCTTAAAACCGTACCTGTCAGAGCCATGGTCCTGGTACCCATTTTTATCATAGACATTTTTGCACCACTCCCCGACATTGCCGCTCATATGGTACAATCCCAGGTCATTGGCATAAAAACTGTCCACCGGTGCGGTTCGTCCCTGAAAAGTGCCGCTGTCACAACTGCCGCAGTTGGCAGGGGGCATAAAAGTCTCTCTTCCCCAGGCATAGGAAATCCTGCGCCCCCTGTTGCGGCAGGCGTATTCCCACTGGGCTTCTGTGGGCAAAGAAAACTTATGGGGACTTTTCTGATTGAGTTCCCGGATAAATTCTCTCACCTGTTCAAAAGAAACCATTTCCACCGGATATCTGTCGCCATCCTGGAACCGGGAGGGGTTGGATGCCATGAAATCCTCCCACTGTCCCTGGGTGACTTCATGGGCACCCATCCAATACCCGTCCAGACATACCCGGTGAACAGGAAATTCATTTTCCCGACATTTGCCTGCATTTTCGTGGCATCCCATGGAAAAACACCCCCCGGAAATCCAGACAAACATCATACCTGTGACAGGGTCCTCCCAGCGCGCCCCGATCCGGTTTTGTGCAAAACTTTCCCGGAACTGCAGCAGGGTGTCACAATCACCTGCATATTTCCAAAGTTCCAAATCATTCCAGAGTTTTTCCGCTTTTTTGTCCCCCAGTTCATGTGCCTGTCTGATCCAGCATTTGGCCATGGCAGGATCCTTGAGCACCCCGTCACCTTCATAATAGGCCTGGCCCAGCTTCCGCATGGCCCGGGTATCCCCCTGGTGCGCTGACTGGATCAAATCAGTAATTTGCGGGCTGTCCAGGGCATGCCCCGAAAAAGGGTTCCCCCAAAAAATTACAGTGCATACCAGAATCACCTGGCATAATCGCAAATTTCCCATGATCCCTCCTTGAAGTTGTGAATATATGGATATCCAGTATACCAGTTTGGCAGATATTTTTCTAAAGTTTTTCCTTGACAAATAGTTATCAATCCTATTTAATATACAAAATTAATAAGAAAGGGATGGCATTGTGGACCGGTTCACCCGATTGTGCAAAAAAAATGGATTAAAAATCACCCCCCAGCGGGCAGCAGTATATGCTGCGCTGAAAAATTCAAAAGCGCATCCCAGTGCAGACCAGATCCACAAACAGCTCTTGCACAGATTCCCCAACATTTCACTGGATACGGTGAACCGTACCCTGATCACCTTTGCCCGGATTCAGATCATCGATATAGTGGAAGGCCAGGGAGACCCCCGGCGGTTTGATCCAAACAGAGAAGAACACCATCATTTTTACTGCCTTTCCTGTAATAATATTTTTGATTTTCATGATCCTGATCTGGACCAGATTCCGCTTCCGGAAGATATCACCCAGACCTGTACCATAACCGGAAAACGGCTCTGCCTGACCGGCTATTGCAAGAACTGCCATCCCCAGACGGCACAAACACCAGCACCACCCAAATAATTGTAATTTTTTGTAACCCAAAAAGGAGAAAAATTCATCATGAACCTGAAAGGAACCAAAACCGAAAAGAATCTGTTAACTGCGTTTGCCGGAGAATCCCAGGCCAGAAACCGGTACACCTATTTTGCCAGCAAAGCCAAAAAAGAAGGATATGTCCAGATATCGGATATTTTCAGCGAAACCGCTGACCAGGAAAAAGAACATGCCAAACGGCTCTTTAAATTTCTGGAAGGCGGTGAAGTGGAAATCACCGCAGCCTTTCCAGCCGGTGTCATCGGCACCACAGTGGAAAATTTGAAAGAAGCTTCCGCCGGTGAAGCCTATGAATGGACCCAGATGTATCCGGGATTTGCTGCGGTTGCAAGAGAAGAGGGGTTTGATGCCATTGCCGCAGTATTTGAAGCCATTGCCGTTGCAGAAAAACAGCATGACAAGCGTTACAAGGATCTGGTTGCCAATATTGAAGGGGCCAGGGTCTTTAAAAAAGATGCCCCTGTCACATGGCGCTGCCGCAACTGCGGATACCTGCATGAAGGGACCGAAGCCCCGGAGATGTGCCCGGCATGTGCCCATGAGCAGGCCCACTTTGAAGTTCTGGGAGAAAACTGGTAACCAGATCAAAAATCCCCACCGAAAAAAAAAGAAAACCGGTCCATGCCAGTCCCTGGACGTTGTAAGCCATCGGCATCCAGGGTCTGGCAATTTTTTTATTCCCCCTGATATGTATGGACTTCACAGACCGCTGTCCATTCATTATTTGACAAAATTGCCATACGCACATATAGTTAAAGACAATTACAACTGTAATGGTTTGGTTGCGTGTGTCATTGCAGCTGGCAAAAGTTTAACCCTAAAATCAAACAGGATATAATAACCATGGCAGAAAATATCATAGAAATTGATGACGACGGCTTCGAAAAAAACGTACTGCAATCAGCAAAACCTATAATGGTGGATTTCTGGGCACCCTGGTGCGGCCCCTGTAAAGCCATCGCGCCTACAGTGGAAGCCCTGGAAAAAGAATATGGTGACCAGATGACCTTTGCCAAGGTCAATGTGGATGAAAATCCCATCAGCCCCAGCAAATACGGGGTCCAGGCCATTCCTACCCTGATCTTTTTCAAGAATGGAGAGGTTGCCGAACAGATTACCGGCATGGTTGGCAAGGAAAAGCTTGAGCAAACCATTAAAAATGTCTTGTAAGGAGATTTTTGCATGACCGATTTTGATTATGATCTTGTGATCATCGGTGCCGGTCCGGCCGGACTCACTGCCGGGATTTATGCAGCCAGGGCCAGAATAAATGTATTGCTGCTGGAAAAAGCCGTGCCCGGTGGGCAGATCATTGTCACAGACTGGATAGAAAACTATCCCGGATTTCCTGAAGGTATCAGCGGATTTGACCTGGCAGAAAAAATGATACTCCAGGCCGAAGAAATGGGTCTTAAAATCGAGACAGCAGGGGTTCATTCCCTGAATTTAGGCAAAGGCAAGAAAGAAGTGGTGCTTGCAGACAGAACCATTTCTACCAAAAGCCTGATCATTGCCTCCGGGGCCTCTCCCAAAAAACTGGGAATAGGTGAAGACCGCTATATGGGAAAGGGCATCTCTTTTTGTGCCACCTGCGATGCCCCTTTTTTCAAGGACAAAACCGTTGTGGCCATCGGCGGCGGCGACACAGCTGTACAGGAGTCCATTTATCTGACAAAATTTGTGAAAAAAGTCTTTCTGCTTCACCGCAGGGATCAACTCCGGGCAGCCAAAATTCTCCAGGAAAGGGCCTTTGCCAGCAGCAAGATTGAAATACTCTGGGATACCGTGGCCACAGGTGTGGAAGGACTTTTCGGTATTGAAGGGGTCCATGTCAGAAATGTCAAAACCGGGGAGGAAAAAACCCTTAAGGCGGACGGGTGTTTCATCTGGGTGGGAACCTTGCCCAACGCGGAATTTTTAGGCGATGACATCGTTTCTGATGAATATGGATTTATCCGTACTGACGGCCGGATGGAAACCAATATTCCCGGGGTATATGCTGCAGGCGACATCAGGGACACCCCCCTGCGGCAGGTGTCCACAGCAGTGGGAGACGGTGCCATAGCCGCCTTGTCTGCAGAACATTATATTGAGAATCTGTAAAATGAAAAAAATTGTATTCCTGGCATGTGTGGCCCTGCTTTTATCCGGCTGCGCCCTGTTTGAAGATTCCCGGAGAATGGAAAAAACCGCTGAGCAGCTTGCTGCTGAAGGTGCATCCGCTTTTATGCGTGAGGATTACAAAGATGCGGTCAAAGCATATACAGATCTCAGAGACTGGTATCCTTTTTCCAGATACGCCATACTGGCGGAACTAAAAATTGCAGACGCCCATTTTCACCTTGAAGAATATGAGCAGGCAGTGGCTGCCTATGAGCAGTTTGAAAAAATGCATCCCAGAAATGAAGCAGTCCCTTACGTTATTAATCAAGTGGGCATGTGCTGGTTTAACAGGATTGACACAGTGGACAGGGATATCACCCCGGCAAAAAATGCACTGGCCCAGTTCAAACGGGTGACAGAGCAGTTTCCAGACAGTGAGTATGCCCAAAAAGCACAGGATCTTATCCCTGTCTGTATTGACAAGATCGCCGGCCATGAGCTGTATGTGGCACAATTTTATATGAAAACCAAACAATACCAGGCTGCGTTAAAACGGTTTGAATATATTGTGGAGTTTTATCCGGGAACAGACCAAAGCCAGACAGCCCTGAACCTGATACCGGAATGTGCCGCCAAGGCCCAGACCGCTAAAAAAGAATAATTTTTCCTTTACTTTTTTTCAAAGAAGAGGTAGGAGTATCAGGTTAATTTTTTAATAAAATAATTTTTCTTTCGGGAGTTATGGATATGTCAAAACAATGTGCTATTTGCGGAAAAAAACCCATGGTCGGCAATAATGTCAGCCACGCCCACAACCTGAACAAAAGAAGATTCAACCCCAATCTCCAGCGGGTCCGGGCCCTTATCAAAGAAGGCTGTGTCAGAAAGATTGACGTGTGTACCAGCTGCATCAAAGCCGGTAAGGTTGTCAAGGCCGCCTAGCTGCGGCGGTGACAGCTATAAAATTTTTGCAGCCAGTTCCGCCAGGTCGGACCGCTCCCCTTTTTCCAGATTGATATGGGCATACAGCGGCTGGCCTTTCATTTTTTCAATGATGTAGGCAAGCCCGTTGGTCTGGCTGTCCAGATAGGGATGGTCAATCTGGAAAATATCACCGGTAAAAACGATCTTGGTGCCCTCCCCGGCCCGGGTAATGATGGTTTTCACCTCATGGGGTGTCAGGTTCTGTGCTTCATCCACAATAAAGAAAACCCGGACAATGGATCGCCCCCTGATATATGAAATGGGGGTGATCACTATTTTTTCTTCCTCGATCAGCTCTTTGATCTGCCTGGAGCTGGCATTGTTCTCATTAAAATGATTCTGAAGCACCGTCAGATTATCGTATAGCGGCTGCATATACGGATCCAGCTTGGAGGCCACATCTCCTGGCAGAAATCCCAAGTCCTTATTGCTCAGGGGTACCACCGGTCTGGCAATAAATATCTGGCGGTACAGCTGTTTTCTGGCCAGAGCAGCGGCCAGGGCCAGCAGGGTTTTTCCGGTGCCGGCTTTGCCTGAAACCGTAACCAGGGGAATATCCGGATTGAGCATGGCATTAAGGGCAAAGGTCTGCTCGGAATTTCTGGGCTTGATGCCGTAACATATCTGGGGCTGGATGGATTTAATCGTCTGGGTCTGGCCGTCATAAAATGCCAGTGCAGAATTGGATCCGTTTTTCAAAATCAGATTTTCATTGGCATAAAACTCTTTTTCCAGGCCCAGGGTGGTTTTGCTGATCTCATAGGGCTTTTTAAACAACCTGTCAAAAACCTCGTGCCGGACATACTCTAAAACCTGCAGCCCGGTATACATATCTGAAATATTTTCAACAAATTTTGAATTATAGTTTTCAGTTTTCAATCCAATGGATCTGGCCCGAAGCCGCAGGTTGACATCCTTGGTAACAAAGACAACATTCTGAAATTTATGCTTTTTGGCAATGGAATAGGCAATATTTAAAATCTTTATGTCCGGGGTTATTTCCGTAAAATTTTCTCTGATTTTATCGTCCAGCTTCACATCCAGACAAATGGCGATGGAACCTTTTCCATCTTCAATGGGCACACCGCCGTTGAACATTTTCTCGCTGGACAATGCATCCAGATTTCGTAAAAAATCCCTGGCATTGCAGTGGATTACATTGTTTCCCTTCTTGAATTTATCCAGTTCTTCAATCACCGTAATGGGGATATAAATATCATTGTCCTTGAACTGATGAAGGCATCCGCTGTCATGCAGGATGACATTGGTGTCCAGAATAAATTTTTTTTTCATATACACATATTCCTTTTGCATGGGGTCTGCCTGTTATTTTCCATCCATGAAATACCCTAAAAAAATTATAAAGCTGCTAATCATTACGAACAATACGTTTGACATCCAGCACCTTTTTCACCCGCCGCAGTTCGGACATGAGTTTTCGCAGCTGGTTGGAACTTTCCACCATGACCGTAAAATACAAAACAGCCACCCCGATATCCGAGGTATCGGTTTTGGCATTTAAAATATTGGCTTTGTTTTTGGAAATAATTGACGCAATATCTGCCAGCAGGCCAAACCGGTCATCGGTTCTGATCCGTATACTGGCAGGATAGGATTCGGTATATTCATCGCTCCACTGGACATCTATCAGCCTTTCCTGGCTCATTTTCATGACATTGATGCAGTTTTTCCGGTGAATGGTTACCCCCTGGCCCTGGGTAATGTAGCCGGTGATGGGATCTCCGGGCAGGGGATTGCAGCATTTGGAAAATTTTACCAGAATATCGTTGAGCCCCTTTACAATGATGCCGGTATCTGATTTTTTCTGCCTGCTGTCTGCAATTTTTGATAAAAAGCCCTCCTCTCTGGCCTCCTGTTCCAGCTGGGGCAGGGCCTTGTTGAAAATCTGCATAGGGGTGAGTTTGCCGAAACCCACATGGGCTATAAGATCATCCACGGTCCTGAAGCCGAAGGTATGTGCCACTTCTCCTATTTTGCCCGATTTTATCAGGGCATTAAAGTTCTGGTTTTTCTTCCGGAACAGTTTTTCGCACATCTCCCTGCCCAGCGAGTAGGACCGTTCTTTTTCCCTGGCATTGATCAGGGCCCGGATCTTGGTTCTGGCCTTGACCGTTTTGACAAAGTTCAACCAGTCCGGACTGGGGGTATGGCCTTTGGTGGTAATGACCTCCACAGTATCACCGGTCTTGAGCTCATGGGCCAGGGGAACGATTTTGCCGTTGACCCTGGCACCGGTGCATTCCGCCCCCACCTCTGTATGGATCCTGTAGGCAAAATCCACAGGTGTGGCCCCCTTGGGAAGGGTTTTGATATCACCGGCAGGCGTGATCACATATATTTCATCCGGATACAGATCAATGCGCACATTTTCGAGAAATTCATCCGGATCATTGAAATTTTCCTGATTTTCCACAAGGTTCCGGATCCAGGCAAACATTTCCCCGGTGGTCTCATCAATACGGGTTCCTTCCTTGTAGCTCCAGTGGGCCGCGATACCGGATTCAGCAATCCTGTCCATATCCTGGGTCCGTATCTGGATTTCCACCCGTTCGCCTTTGGGGCCGATGACAGTGGTATGAATGGACTGGTACATGTTGGGTTTGGGATTGCCGATATAATCTTTGATCTTGTAATAGATGGGCTTCCACATGGAATGGATGGCTCCCATGGCTGCATAGCACTGGGGAACCGTGTCCAGAATGATCCGGAAGGCGATGATATCATAGACTTCATCAAAATCCAGGTTCTGGGAGACCATTTTCTGGTAAATGCTGTAGTGCTGCTTGTACCGGCCCTTGATATCACAGGGCAGTTCCATTTCCTCCATTTTATAGTGAAGGCTGGTGGACACCTCTTTGATATATGCCTCTTTTTCATCCTTGGCCCGGTTCACCAGGGCATCGATGTATTCATACTCATCGGGCAGGGTATAATAAAAGGCGATCTCCTCCAGTTCATGCTTGATCCAGAATATGCCTAACCGGGCCGCAATGGGTGCGTATATGTCCAGGGTCTCCTGGGCGATGGCAGCCTGCTTATCCGGGTTTTTATGGTATTTAAGGGTCCGCATGTTGTGGATCCGGTCCGCCAGTTTGATGAGCACCACCCGGATATCATCCGCCATGGCCAGAATCATTTTCCGCAAGGACTCCGCCTGGTGGGCCACTTTATTGGAAAAAGGCAGGGCTGACAGCTTGGTCACCCCTTCCACAATATGGGCCACATCAGATCCGAACATGTCCTGGATATCTTCTTTGGTGGCCGGGGTATCTTCTATGACATCATGGAGCAGGGCTGCGGCAATGCTTTCCACATCCAGGCGCATGTCCGCCAGGATCTTTCCCACCTCCAGGGGGTGGGAAAGGTAGGGCTCCCCGGACAGCCGCACCTGCCCGTCATGGACCCGGGCGGAATACACATAGGCCCGGTCAATGATATCCAGATCCGCGTCCGGATTGTATTCCAGAATGGTATCCAGTATGTCGGTGATACGAATCATGGACTGATCCTATCCTGCACAGCTGAAAACCTTCATCCGGTTAATAGGCCTTGGCAAACAGCACCCGCTGTTCACTGGCTTTTTCACAGCAGATACACTGGCCGTCTTCTTTTGGACTGTCAAATGGAATACACCGGATGGTGACGGACAGATCCTTTTTAATCTGTTCTTCACATGCCTGGGACCCGCACCAGTGGGAGAAAACAAAGGCACCGTTATGGGCGCCTTTTGTGTTTTTATACAGATCATAAAATTCCTGTCTGGTATCGATATTAAAAGTATTGGTTTTCTGAAATGCCAGGGCCCGGTCATACAGATTCTGTTGAATACTGTCCAGAATCTCGGAGATGGTATTGATAAACACCGTTTGGTCCATGCTCTGCTTCCGGCTGGCCGGCATATCCCTGCGGGCCATGAACACGGTGTTGTCGGCAATATCCCTGGGGCCGAGTTCCACCCGGAGGGGAATACCTTTTTTCACCCAGTCCCAGCCCCTGGCACCACCGATATCCCTGTCATCTATTTCCACTTCCACCGGCCGGTCATAAAACTTTTTGGCCTGCAATGCTGCTTTCAGGGATCTGGCGCTCTCCAGCACCGTTGTGTTGTCATCACCTTTTTTGATGATGGGCAGTATCACCACATGGGCCGGGGCGATACGGGGAGGCACCACCAGGCCGTCATCATCTGAATGCACCATGATCATGCCGCCGATCATCCGGGTGGAGGTGCCCCAGGAGGTGGTCCAGGCATACTGCTCCTGGCCGTCTTCGTTCTGGAACCGGATGTCAGAGCCTCTGGCAAAATTCTGGCCCAGAAAATGGGAAGTACCTGCCTGGAGGGCCCGGCGGTCCTGCATCATTGATTCAATACAGGTGGTGTCATCTGCGCCGGGAAATCTTTCTGAAATGGTTTTACGGCCCGTGATTACGGGCATAGCCAGCCGTTCTTCCACAAATCTGGCATACAGATCAAGCATCTGCATGGTTCTTTGCACTGCTTCGTCTTTTGTGGCATGGGCTGTATGTCCCTCCTGCCACAAAAATTCACTGGTTCTCAGAAACATGCGGGTACGCATTTCCCATCGGACAACATTGGCCCACTGGTTCAGGAGGATAGGCAGGTCCCGGTAGGAAGAGGTCCATCTGGACATGGATTCGCCGATAATAGTTTCAGAGGTGGGCCGGACAATCAAAGGTTCAGCCAGTTCGCCGGCCGGCACCAGTTTGCCGTCTTTGCCTTTTTCCAGTTTATGGTGGGTAACCACAGCGCATTCCTTGGCAAATCCCTCCACATGTTCAGCTTCTTTTTCCAGGTAGGACAAGGGAATAAACAAAGGGAAATAGGCATTTTTAACCCCGGTTTTCTTGAATTGGGCATCCATCTGGTTCATGATGTTCTCCCAGATGGCATATCCCCAGGGTTTCATGACCATACAGCCCCTTACCGGTGAATTTTCCGCCATATCCGATGCCTTGATGACCTCTTGATACCACTGGGCGTAATCCTCTTCCCGGGTGGGGGTAATTGCCGTTTTATTCTTTGCTCCCATTCACATCCTCCGAATTTTGCGTCATTTTATCGATTTCATACAGCAGCTGTGTCACAAGCTGGTCCTGGGCCACTTTTTTAAACACCCTGCCTTTTTTAAATATAATCCCTGTGCCGTCAGCGCCGGCAATGCCGATGTCAGCTTCTTTTGCTTCGCCCGGCCCGTTGACCACACACCCCATAATGGCAACTTTAATCTGAGAGTCGCATTCAAGTAAAGCTTTTTCTACATCCTGTGCAATTTTAAACAGATCGATCCTGCACCGGCCGCAGGTGGGACAGGAAATGATTTCAGGCCCTCTGTTCCGCAGTCCCAGTGCCCGCAGAATTTCATACCCGGTGCGGATTTCTTCTACCGGATCACGGGTCAATGACACCCGGATGGTATCCCCCAGTCCCTGTGCCAACAGCATGCCGATACCGATGGCGGATTTGGTGATGCCGGCATACAGCCCCCCTGCCTCGGTGATGCCCACATGAAAAGGCACCTCGGTTTTTTGGGCCAGCAGCTGGTAGGCGGCCACAGTGCGGGCCACATCCGATGCTTTCAGCGACACCTTGATATCATAAAACCCCAGGTCTTCCAGTATCCGGATATTGGCCAGGCCGCTTTCCTTCATGGCCTGAGGTGTTGCCCCCAGGCGCTTCTCAATCTCTTTTTCCAGAGATCCGGCATTGACCCCTATGCGGATGGAAATCCCATGGGTTTTTGCACAGTCCACTACTTTTTTCACCTTGTGACGGGCCCCGATATTGCCGGGATTGATGCGCAGCGCATCTGCGCCGGACTCAGCCGCAGCCAGGGCCAGCCGGTAATCAAAATGGATGTCTGCAATAACGGGGATGGCCACCTGGTCTTTGATCTGCCGGATGGCACCTGCATCAGCCATTTCCGGCACCGCCACCCGGATGATCTCGCACCCGGCCGCCGCCAGGCTTTTGATCTGGCGGACCGTGGCTGTCACATCCCGGGTTCGGGTATTGGTCATGGACTGGACCGAAACCGGTGCCTCTGATCCCACCGCCACATTACCCACACGGATCTGCCGGGTTTTTCTTCTTTTCTGCACCAATGACATAATGGGTTTCCTGTTCATTTTCCCCGGGCCTGCACCTGACAGGTCACAAAAAACAGATCCGGATGCAGCCTGTTTAAACACGTTTCACATGATGAAGCGTACCACATTTCAATGGAATGGTTCAACCCGGCAGATGGGACGGTATATCATAAAACATATCAGACAGCACTGCCAGGGAACGGTTCAGGTTCTGCCGGTTAAACACCTCCAGGCTCACGGTGCCTTCATAACCTGCCAGCAGACTGCGCACCAGATGCATCTGGGATGGTGCAAGATGATCCAGGCTGGTATGGTCTTTTTTGCCTTTCGGGGAACAGGCAACCCCATGAAGGTGGACCAGAGCCAGGCGGTCCTTGAACATTTTAAAACTGTGAGCAAGGTCATAATCATAGAGAAAATGGTGGCCTGCATCAATACAGATACCGACATCATGGGCTTGTGCCAGAGGATGCAGCAGGGCAGGCAAATAATCCAGTGTTTCCAGTGATACCGCCCGGGGATCGCCCAGAAGTGTTACCAGCCGGTCCA
>Ga0209949_1001401_pt1 | contig 11741 bp, 8 predicted proteins | sample SalPonC_black_MG_FD_185711 | JGI IMG/M metagenome (GOLD analysis project Ga0209949, IMG submission 185711) | Salt pond soil microbial communities from South San Francisco under conditions of wetland restoration - Salt Pond MetaG... | ecosystem: Environmental > Aquatic > Marine > Intertidal zone >... | reverse complement strand
AAAAGCCTCTTCCCGGATTGGAAAGAGGCTGTGGAATTAAAAAAGATCAGAATATTACAGATCTGTTCCCGCTTAATTGATTCCCTTCAGGTATTTGAAGAATTCACTGTTAGTTGAAAGGAAAATGGACGTGTTTCCATCAAAAGCCGTTTCATACGCTTCCATCGCCTTGATAAAATCGTAGAGTTCCCGGGTTGATGAATTTTGGTTATAGGCATTGTTGTAAATGGCAGCTGCCTCGGCATCACCCTGTCCGCGGATTTCACGTGCTTCACGAAACGCTTCAGATTGAATTTCAAGGAGCTCACGCTCTTTTTCACCTTCAATTCTTGACGCTTCACCCTGACCTTCAGACCTGAACAGATCGGCAATTTTATTTCGCTCGCTAATCATACGATCGTACACGGTCAGACGAACTTCTTCCACGTAATTAATTCGTTTGAATCTGAAGTCAAGAACTTCAATTCCGAGGTCGGTTGTCCGCTCATTGGCGAGCTCCAGAACAATATCCTGTATGGCATTCCGCCCTACCTGTATTGTTTCGAGAGAATCCTCAATGGCTTCAAAAATTTCAGCCTCAAGATCTGGCTCGCGGTTGGATGTTCGTACAAGCTCAACGAGATTGTGAGACGCAACCGCGTTCCGGGTTTCTCCGTCGAGAATATCATCCAGGCGGGACTGAGCGCCCCGCTCATCTCTCAGACGTCGGAAAAACTGGAGAGGATCCGTGATTTGCCATCGTGCATAAGAATCCACAAAAATGAACTTCTTATCCTTTGTTGGCACCTGGTTTTGATCTCCATCCCACTCAAGGAACCGCTTATCAAAACGATTCACAGTCTGGATGAACGGGACTTTCATATGCAGGCCGGGTTCAGTGACCGCTTCGCCCTGGGGGGCTCCGAACTGAGTGATGACGACCTGCTCGGTTTCATGAACAGAATAGAAGCTGCTGGAAAGAACAATACCGGCAACCAGAAGAACGACAAGTAAAATAATATATTTTTTATCCATGAGGATGACCTACTGGTTGTTTGAGTTAGAGTTAGAGCCGGAGTTTGATGACTGATTTGCCCGCTGAACACCTTCCATTTGCATCTGCAGCAGTGGCAGTACGCCGGATCCATCCTGGTCTGTAATGACCTTGTTACTGAGCTTGGGCAAAAGCTCCTGCATTGTTTCATAGTAAATACGCCGTTTGGTTATGTCAGGAGCCTTTACATACTCGGCGTGAAGATCAACAAAAGCGGCCACTTCACCTGCCGCGGTATTAATCCGGTTGGTGGAATAACCCTCAGCCTGCTGAATGGTCTGCTGAGCCTCTCCACGAGCCCTTGGAATGACACGGTTATAGTCAGATTCAGCCTGGTTAATCAGCGTTTCTCTCTGCTGCTGAGCTTCGTTCACCGCATTAAACGATGGCTTGACAGGATTTGGCGGGTTGATATCCTGAAGGACAACCTGCTCGATATTAACGCCGGTTTCGTACTCAATATTCAACTCCTGAAGAATTTCCTGGACGCGTGATGCAACCGATGCACGCCCTGTTGTGAGGACTTCGTTTACGGTACGATTGCCAACAACCTGCCGCATTGCTGCTTCCGACATATCACGAAGCGTTTGATCCGGATTCCGAACTTTAAAGAGATAGTTATACGGATCGGCAATTCGATACTGAACCACCCATTCTACATCGGCCAGGTTAAGATCGCCGGTGAGCATTAGTGATTCATCTTCATACCCTGATTTCTGGTATTGACTCTGCACTCCGGATGAGATTGTGCGGTAGCCAAATTCCTGCTTCAGCTGCCGCTCAACGGGTACAATACGCACCACTTCCAGGAAAGGAATTTTAAAATTAAGTCCGGATTCTGCTGTCCGCGAATATTGGCCAAACCGCTGTACGACGCCAACTTCTTCCGGATCAACAGTATAGAATGATGAAAATAGAAGAACCGCTGCTACAACTACAAGAACTATCGTCTTGATATTGCCCAGCAGGGATTTAATCTGAGGGGGTATTTCTGTTCCCTCAAAAGGATTGTTTACTTCAGCCATAGTTTTATCTGGTTATGTGATTGGTATAAAATGTGGAGCCCGAAAATCCGGGCAAAATAAACGTTTCAAAAAGACACTGCGCAGTATCCTTATGAAATACAAGAATTTGTTTAATGGGAAATAGGATGTGGTAAAATATAAGTACTGAGCCAATAACCTACGGATTATTTCAGAGGATGTTACGTGCTTATTTGATTGTATTATAGATTACTTAAAGGATAGCTTTGAAATATATTAATACCGGTTATTTTTATTGGCCTGATGGAGTACTAACTCGTCAGCCGGGGACATTCAACCCTGTATATTTATTCTCGAGGCAAGAACTATTAACTACTTATATCCGGAACCCTGCACTCACCAGAGGGGTATTTGAACAGCTATTGTATCATAGCCGTGATTGGGCCGGTGTCGTATACCAAACCCATTACTGATATGCTTGTAAGAAAGCTTTAAGCCTCTGAAAGGAAAGCTTGCATCTACCAGAAAGTTCACGGAAACATCGAGAGGTGTTGGGAATGGATCTTTAAAGACTATCAACCCTAACTTTATAAAACCGATCTTGACAGGGCTGTAAGATATGGCCATGTTCGGCTGTGTGAAATAGTGAATAGCAAAATCACCAGCTTCATAAGAGACATGCTGAATTGTCTGTACGTGCCCAAAGGGTAACGATGGCGTTGATATCGATATCGATTGTCCGTGACTGACACCGGAGCTAAAAAAAACAAATAGTATGACCGAAACTGTACGCATAATGTTCCGTTATCGGTCATTTCCTTAAAAAGTTTATTCAACTATCGCTTTTCCAGGGCTTTTTTGGATTGTCCTCATTTTGCCACAACCTGTTTACAGGTGAGATATGAGTCGGTGAACGCATTGAATCGTATATATTTATGTATTGGTGCGGATGAGTAGACCAGATAGTTTTAATGGCAATTTGCGACTTCAAAAATGGTTGCCGGGGTAGAGCAGATGTTCGATATGTATTTTTAAACCTGTCAGGCGAAAGTAGACATATAATGTCAAAGAGCAATTAGCTCCATCACATCATGAAAAAACCAAATATATTTATCGATATCGTACTTTTGCAGATCGGTTTCAACTCTGCAAAGATGTCGCTCAAATCTATTCGGTTTATCAATGGTTTTTTTACATATTCGTTTCTCTAAAATTAAATAATCCGCCTGGCTATGATAAACCGACTACTCACTACCTGTTTGATCGTAATACTACTATCAGCCTGTACCGCATCCCCTCAGACAGATGAGATTCAGGGGCTATTCACCGAGCCAAATCCGTGGCCTGAAATTCGTTCAGAAAGGATTCAAACTCTTCTGCCGGAGGCGATGGCAAGGGCAGAGGTTGACGCCTGGGCTATTTTGTGTCGTTCAAATAACAATGACCCGTTGGCGCTTCATGTCGGTTGTGAAAATGCGGTAGCTCCAGCAGTTTATTTGTTTGAGCTGAATGAAGACACTGTTCAGTCCACGGTGTTTACGCCTCCCGGTGAGGCAACAGCTCTTCAGGAGCTGGGTCTCCACAACACTATTGAGGTGGTGGAAAGAACGGAAGACCCACTAGTGGTTGCAGCTGAATATATCAACCGAAATGTGAGAGGCACACTGGCACTCAACTACAGCGATTCAAACGAGCTGGCTGACGGTATCAGTTTTTCCCAATACACCCGTCTTACCAATATGCTGATTCAGCCCGTGATTAACCGGATTGTTTCATCTGATGAACTGGTCTACGAGTGGCTCTCTGTGAAGACTCCGGCTGAGGTCGGGATCCTCAGAAAGGCGGCCGAACTCACGGCTCAGTGGGAAGTTGAGGCATACACTCAGGTTATTCCCGGCGAAAGCACCGATCGTGATATCGCGCTGTTCCTAAAGAAGAAAATGGCTGACGCCGGCGTGACCGACGCGTGGTCTCCTGACCAAAATCCGCTGGTGAATTCAGGCCCTGATCGCGGCCACGCCCACTCTACGGATCGTGTCATCCGACCTGGCGATGTGATACAGATCGATTTTGGAATTCGCGTTTATGATACATGGGTATCCGATATCCAGCGATTTGCATACGTGCTGGCCCCCGGCGAATCAGAGGCTCCTGAGGATATTCAGCGATACTGGAACGTGGCACGGGAAGGCAGCCGGCGTGTGTTTGAGGCGATGAAGCCCGGCGTGACAGGTCTGGCCGTTGACAGGGTGCAGCGCGAATGGATGCGTGAGAACGGCTCTATGAACGTGCTTTGGAATACGGGTCATCCTGTGGGCTATGTAGCGCACGATATCGGCCCAAGCCTCGGTGGTGCACAAGAAGGTCGCGATCCAAGTGAAACGGCATACCGGGAGCTCCGGGAAGGCAATGTGTTTGCCTACGATGGATTTTATATGTGGGAAATTGAGGGTGGAACAAAAACAATTTCTGTGGAAGAGATGGCAGTTATTACCGGCAGCAGTGCGGAATATCTTACAGATCCACAGGAAGAGTTGATTCTAATTTCATCGGATTGATTCGATCAGAAACAATCGCCATCAACTCTATTTCTGAATCTCACGAGCTGGTCTCCACTTTTTATAGAAGCGTACAATTCACGAACAACCGTGCGCTTCGATTAAAAGAAGATCGGAAATTGTTACGCCGCTACGTCTTACAAATCGTTAAATCAAGCAGGGTTGCGTTCTGGCCGGTTGTCGGCCTTCAATAATTTAGCGATTCTTGAGATTTCTGATGTATCGACGTACCAATCGGTATCCGCTACTCTCTCCATACAAAACTTTCTAATTAAAAAGATCCCTCAGGGCATCACGCAGCTGTTCACCACCACTTTCAACAGCGGCCTGTAACGATTCTCCGGCCACTTCTTCAGCTATCTGTTTGATGACAGCTTCGGCTGTTTCCTGGCCGCTCTCCCTGCCGAGATCCTGCAGTTCGATTCTCGAAATTTCCACACGTGCAGACCGTTCTCCGCCGACATCGGTGAAAAGGTCTGCCGTCCCGTTCTCAAGGACAAAAAGTTCGATGATAATACGGGCATCTGAGGCCTCACCCTCCGGCACGGAATTTACATTGGCCATTATATCCCTGATGTTATTTTCAGGCAGCTTCTGTTCAACGTAAACAGACGCATCAGTAATTATAACTTGGTTAATAAGGATCTCATCAGAAAAGAGTGAAAAGGGCTCCAGCTGAATAGACATCGTCTGAATCGTGATGGCATTTTCCTGGGAGTATCCATCGGGGTTGGCAACCCGGAACCCGTTAATAGTTCCGCTGCCCGAAAATGGCGAGATGGAGACATCATCCACCGTTACAGCAGTTCCTGTCATTTCTGTGCCAATATCTTCAATGCCGGAGGACACAATAGAGTCGATTGTAAGTGAAATTGTTAAAATTCCGCCGCCAATGATAATCAGCAGCCCGAGAAGCGTATATTTAATTGCTTTAGACATCAGGTTGTGTTTTCTGTGGTTTAAATGGAAAAGTGAGGGCTTACCGGAAATTTTTACGAATAATTATAAGAGGCCTGTATCTACGACTCGTCATATATTCTGCAATCAGTGGCGATAACCAGCTCATAAAGTGGTTTGCAACATTTTTGTTTAGCAGGCTCATTAAGCCGGCGATATTGTTACTTAAAGGTTAGTTACAATCCCGGGATTTCGAAAGAACCAAAAAAAAGAAAAAGTGGAATCTTTAGCATGACTTGTGCCTAAGTTACCATATAATAAACTCTTGTGGTAAAAAAGCAATATTTATACAGCCATACATTAATATGCGATGGTAGTAAATTAATCTGATTTTCTCCGCATCTCGTTCTATCTTGACCCGCCTTGATGGTTTGCAGTGAAAAATACGGTCTGGCGACAGTTATATTCATTGCAACCGATTTCGTATATTACGGACTTATAAATGGTTGAATTTTAGAACGAACTCGTTCTGTATGAGTAAAAAATTTGAAGAAGTAAAGCAGCTTGCGTATCCCAAAGCGGAAGTCGAAATTTTAAACTGGTGGGCGGATCACGACATCTTTAAAAAGAGTCTTGAATCACGTGCAGATGGCATTCCTTTTACTTTTTATGAGGGACCCCCGACCGCAAACGGTAAGCCCGGAATTCATCATGTGATGGCGCGAACGGTTAAGGATCTGTTTTGCCGGTATAAAACACTGAAGGGATTCAGCGTCAATCGTAAAGCGGGGTGGGATACCCACGGTCTGCCGGTTGAGATTGAAGTGGAAAAAGAGCTGGGTCTTGAGGGCCGTTCTCAGGTTGAAGATTATGGCATGGCTGAATACAATGCTAAATGTCGTGAAAGTGTCCTCAAGTACAAGCACTTATGGGACGACCTGACCAACCGCATGGGCTACTGGGTTGATCTTGAAAATCCGTATGTGACATTTGAAAATGACTACATCGAGTCTGTCTGGTGGGCGTTTAAACAGCTTTATGAAAAGAACCTGGTCTACAAAGGATATAAAATTCAGTGGTATTCCCCGGGCAGTGGTACGGTTCTGTCATCTCACGAGGTAAGCCTCGGCTATAAAGAAACACAAGATCCATCGATCTATGTGAAGTTTCCGCTTGAAGCTGATCAAAATGTCTACTTCCTGGCGTGGACCACAACTCCGTGGACCATCATTTCCAATATGGCCCTAGCGGTAAATCCTAACCTGGAGTATGTGAAGATAAAGGTGCAGGAAGACGGAAACGAAGAGTACCTGATTCTTGCAAAATCATGTCTTGAGGATGCCATTGACAACGATTATGAGATCGTGGATTCTTATAAAGGAAGCGACCTTAAAGGATGGGTATACACTCCTGTATTCGATTACGCTCTTAAAGATTTTAAAAAGGATGAGGCTTGGCGGGTGGTCGAGGCCGATTATGTAACTACAGAAGACGGTACCGGCGTGGTACATACAGCACCCGCGTTTGGTGCTGATGACTATGCTACCGGTCAGAAATGGGACATCCCGATGTTTAACCCGGTTGATGAAGAAGGCCGGTTCACGGATAAGGTTGAGGATTTTGCCGGTCAGTGGTTTAAGGATGCTGATAAAGAAATTAGCCGGGCCATCAAAGAAAAAGGCCTGATGTACAAACACGAGACATTTCTTCACAACTACCCGTTTGACTGGCGAAAAGGCACGCCGCTGATGAGTTACCCGGTAGAGTCGTGGTTTATCAAAACCACAGATGTGAAAAAGAAAATGGTGGAGTACAACAAGGAAATAAACTGGAAGCCAGAAAGTACGGGGACGGGCCGCTTTGGCACCTGGCTCGAAAATAATGTCGACTGGGCAGTGTCACGCCAGCGTTACTGGGGCACTCCTCTTCCGATCTGGATGAGCGACAAAGACCCTGACTATGTTGAGTGTATCGGGAGTGTGGAAGAGCTGAAGAAAAAGGCAGGACTTTCCGATGATGCCGATATTGACCTTCACCGTCCGTATATCGACGATCTTACCTGGGATGCGCCAGGCGGCGGTACGATGAAGCGTGTTCCCGATCTGATGGATGTCTGGTTCGATTCAGGATCCATGCCGTGGGCGCAATGGCACTACCCGTTTGAGAACAAAGAGAAATTCAAAAAGAACTTCCCGGCCGATTTTATAGCTGAGGGAGTGGACCAGACACGCGGCTGGTTTTATACGCTTCATGCGCTGGGAACGATGCTCTTCGATAAGCCGGCCTACAGAAATGTAGTGTCAAACGGGCTTGTTCTTGATGAAAACGGCGAAAAAATGAGCAAATCGAAAGGCAATGCCGTGGAGCCGTTTGAAATGCTACAGACTTACGGTGCTGATACCGTTCGCTGGTATATGATGAGCAACTCATCACCCTGGGAAAATTTGAAGTTCAGCGAAGACGGACTGAAAGAAACTCAGCGAAAGTTTTTCAATACAATCGTCAATACGTACTCTTTCTTTGCGATGTATGCAAACATCGACGGATTTACCTATTCGGGATCGCCGCTTCCAAAATCGGAGCGTACCGAAATGGATCGGTGGATCATATCACGCCTGAACAGTACTGTTAAACAGGTTGATGAGCATCTTGACGAATATGAACCAACGCGAACGGCGCGGGACATTGAGGAGTTTGTAGAAGAGCTGAGTAACTGGTATGTGCGTCGCAGCCGGCGCCGGTTCTGGAAAGAAGGTAAAAGCATAAATAAAACTGCTGCTTATCAAACACTTTATGAGTGTCTTGTAAGTCTTGCAAAAATAATCAGCCCTATTGCACCGTTTATGGGCGAATGGCTTTTTAGAAAATTGAACCAGGTTACTGCTAAAGACGAAATATCTGTTCACTTGTCGTTTTATCCAACTGTTGAGGAGACGGCGATTGATAAACAGCTGGAACTTCGAATGGACGTTGCACGTACGGTTAGCACGGTCGTTTTGAGGATGCGGAACCAGATTGATATTAATGTCAGGCAGCCGCTCTCGCGAATCATTATCCCGATGGATGAGGAGAACCGGGCGATTGTAGAAGCGGTCAAAGATATTATTTTAGATGAAGTTAACGTTAAAGATGTTCAGTTTGTTGACGATGATTCAGGTATTGTGGATAAATCTGCAAAACCGAATTTTCCTAAGCTTGGCAAACGCCTCGGTAGTAAAATGAAAGCAGTAGCTGCTAAAGTCAGAGATATGACAAAGCAGGAAATTAATGATTTTGAAACAACAGGTTCGATTACGCTTACGCTTGATGACGGAACGGATGTTTTGATCAATAATGATGAGCTTGAAATTCACCGCACGGGCCTTGAAGGCTGGTCGGTTGAAACCCAGGACGGTATAACTGTAGCACTGGATACTGAAATTACTGATGAACTGCTCAGGGAAGGAATTACACGCGAGTTCATGAACCGTGTTCAGAATATGCGTAAAGAAGCGGACTATGAAGTCACGGACCGTATTACCATTGGTTACAACGGCTCCGAACTTCTTGATACGGCTATTAACGAACGGCTTGATACCATAAAAAGCGAAACTCTTGCAGAATCTATCCGGAGTGAGACTCTCGATGAACCCGATTTTATAAAAATCTGGGACATTGAAGGTGAAGAATGCGAGATTTCAATACAGAGAACGATAAATAACTAACAGATAGGACAGTCATATGGCTTCTTCAAAAGATTCCAAGGCGAGTGAACGTATATCACCCTACAGTGATGAGGATCTCGAATATTTTAAGCAAATCATCATTAAAAAACGTGATGAAGCTGAAAAAGAACTCAATGCTCTTCAAACATCACTGCGTGAAAGTATGGAGAACTCCTCAGATGAATCAGCGTATTCTTTTCACATGGCAGATGCTGGTACGGATGCACAGGAGCGAGAAAAAACATACATGCTCTTTAACAGAACAAAAAAGTTTATTCGCTATCTGGATGACGCCCTCGTTCGGATTAAAAATAAAACTTATGGGGTCTGTAAGGTAACCGGCAAAAAGATTGCAAAAGGCAGACTGGAAGCCGTTCCTCATACCCAGCTGAGTATCGACGCGAAACTGAAACGCAGATAATTACAAGCTTTTGTCGCTACGAAACAAAAAATTACTGGTCCTGTTTTTACCTGTTGCCATCATATTGGTAGTGGACCAGATTACAAAACAACTGGTTAGAACCTCGCCAGAACTTCACCGTATTGACATAATTGAAGGTTGGCTTGCGTTCAATTTTACGAAAAATCCCGGTATGGCCATGGGAATGGACTGGCTGTCTACCCCCACCATAAGCATGGTTGCGATTGTGGCAACCATTGCTATATTAACCTACATTCTGTTCACGCTAAAGAATGCCAATCTATCTTATCTTTTCTGTATGGGGCTGATCCTGGGCGGTGCCCTGGGCAATATAGCGGATCGTATTTTTATGGGAATTGTGGGAGGCTACGGAGGTGTATTGGATGGCCATGTGGTTGACTTCATCCACTTTAACCTGAGAATTGGTGACACTCCCGTGTTTCCTTATATCTTTAACGTGGCCGATATTGCAATTACCACATCTATCATCGCCATGCTTCTTTTTCACAAAAAGATCATGCCTGAGCCTGAAGAAGAGGAATCCTCAGAGATCGAAGTCAATATAAAAACGAATAACCGGCAGCCTGCAGACGGGGTAGAAAATGACGTGTCTGAAAACTCACCGGTAGCATCTGCTGAACCGGCTGAAGGTTCGCCAGAGAAGTCCTCCCAAGATGACCCGGCTTCAGATCAAAAAATCTGATTTTTGCGATTGACCGATTGTTATTCCCTTTCCTAAACCCGGCATGCTTTTAGAAACTGTACCGCACCTTTGGCGTGTTTTCAACCTTTCTGATTTATACCTTGGACCCTAAGTCTAAATATGGAATCTATCGGTCAACTGACTAGCGATATGAGAAAACAAAAAGGCGCTGTAGCAGCCGGACATCCGCTTTCGGCAGAGACAGCAGAAGCTATTTTACGGGATGGTGGCAACGCTTTTGATGCGGCCGTTGGTGCGCAGTTTACGGCTCTGGTGGCTGAACCGGTACTTACATCTCTTGGCGGCGGCGGGTTTCTGTTTGCTGAAAACACAAACAGTAAACAGTTTGTGTATGATTTCTTTGTTCAGACTCCCATGCAAAAGGCGGATACAGGGACACTGGATTTCTTTCCGATTCAAGCTGATTTCGGAGGCGCTGAACAGGAATTCCGGATCGGAGCGGGATCAGTAGCCACACCCGGCATGGTAAAAGGCCTGTTTAAAGTTCACCGGGATCTCTGTTCACTGCCTCTTAAACGACTGGCCGGACCCGCCATTGAATTTGCCCGGCGTGGTGTGAAGATGAATTCATTTCAAAGTAGTATTTTTGATATCGTCCGTCCGATTTACGACTCCTCAGAACAAGCCTCGGAAATATTTGGCAGCAGAACATCTTCCGGAGAACTAATCAGAGAAGGTGAAGTTTTACAACAACCGGAAATGGCGAATCTTCTTGAGGTTCTCGTAAAGGAGGGAGAACAGCTGTTTTATGAAGGTGAAATTGCGAAATCTGCCGTTTCAGTAACGCATACACCCGGTGGCCATCTTACGTTAAAGGATTTCCGGAGATATAAAGTAGAGCGTCGGGCTCCGTTAAGATTAACGTACAAAAATCAGGACATAGCACTCAATCCCCCGCCCGCGACCGGAGGAATGCTGATCGGCTTTGCACTTAAACTGCTTGATTCGGCAGGCGATTATGTGCCGGAGTTTGGAAGTGCTAAGTATATCGCTCAGCTAGCAGAGATTCAGCGAATAACAGATAGTGCCCGGATTGATTCGCTTGCAAAAAACAAGACCGCAGGCATCAATCAATTACTCGACGAGTCAAGCTTAAAGCTTTACAGAGAACAGATTTCAGACCGGCTGAAATCATTCCGGGGAACCACCCAGATCAGTATTGCAGATGATGAGGGAAACCGGGCCAGTCTTACGTCCAGCAATGGTGAAGGCAGCGGAGTGATGATTCCCGGCACAGGAATAATGCTGAATAATATGCTTGGTGAAGCGGATCTCAATCCCGGTGGTTTTCATGGCTGGAAGCCAGACCGGCGGGTTTCGTCAATGATGTCACCGGGAATTCTGAAAATGAATAACGGCACAGATGTTGTATTTGGTTCAGGCGGATCCAACAGAATTCGAACGGCAATTCTACAGGTTTT
>Ga0209949_1001390_pt1 | contig 11829 bp, 8 predicted proteins | sample SalPonC_black_MG_FD_185711 | JGI IMG/M metagenome (GOLD analysis project Ga0209949, IMG submission 185711) | Salt pond soil microbial communities from South San Francisco under conditions of wetland restoration - Salt Pond MetaG... | ecosystem: Environmental > Aquatic > Marine > Intertidal zone >... | reverse complement strand
CCGTGTGTGCGTCCCTGGGGGCCGTGCCCCTGATTGCCGCAAGCCGCCGGCACCCCAACCTGAGGGAGTTCTGGACCTTTGCGGCGGCGGCCCTGAAATTCAGCATGGTGGTACTGCTGGCCGGCCGGGTCCTGGCCGGCAGCGTGGTGGAGGTGACCCTGATCCAGGTGCTGCCGGAGCTGGCTATCCGGTTTAAAGTGGATGCTTTCGGTATCGTGTTCGCCCTGGTGTCCTCTTTTCTGTGGATTGTGGCGGCCGCCTATACCGTCGGGTATATGCGCAGCCTTTCCGAACATGCCCAGACCCGGTTTTTCATCTGCTTTGCCCTGGCCCTGTGTGCCGCCATCGGGGTAGCGTTTTCCGGCAACCTGCTGACCCTGTACCTGTTCTATGAAATGCTCTCTCTTTCCACCTATCCACTGGTGGCCCACCATCAGGACAAAGAAGGCCGGGGCGGGGCCCGCAAATACCTGGCCTTTCTGCTGGGGGGATCTGTGGGACTGGTCCTGCCGGCCATGATCGTTCTGTTTATCCTGGGGGGAAACCTGACCTTTGCCGACAATATCCAAACCGGCATCATCCCGCCCGGCACCGGGGACACCCTGGTGTTCTGCCTGTTTTTTGCCTGCCTGTTCGGATTTGCCAAAAACGGGGTGATGCCCATGCATGCCTGGCTGCCCGGGGCCATGGTGGCCCCGACCCCGGTGTCGGCTCTGCTGCATGCCGTGGCCGTGGTCAAGGTGGGGGTGTTCTGCACCACCCGGGTCATGCTGTACGTGTTCGGCACCGATCTGATGGATGGCCTCAATCTGGGCGTTCTGACCGCCTATATCGTGTCCTTCACCATTGTGACCGCCTCCATCATCGCCATGACCAAAGACAACCTCAAGGCCCGGCTGGCCTATTCCACCATCAGCCAGCTGTCCTATATCATTCTGGGGGTGGCCCTGCTCACACCGGCGGCGGTCCAGGGCGGAATCATCCACATTGTCAACCACGCGTTTGCCAAGATCACCCTGTTTTTCTGTGCCGGGGCCGTGTATGTGGTCACCCGCAAAAAAAATATCTCTGAGATGGGGGGACTGGGCCGGGTGATGCCCTTTACCTTCGGGGCCTTTGCCCTGGCATCGCTGACCATGATCGGGGTCCCGCCCGTGGGGGGATTCATCACCAAATGGTACCTGCTCAAAGGAGTCCTGGATGCCGGCCAGATCACCATCATTCTGGTGCTGGTGGCCTCCACCATGCTCAATATCGTCTATTTTGCACCGGTGACCTTTCAGGCGTTTTTCGGGCGGTCCCCGGATGAACAGCCCGGTCGTACAGGCATCCGGGAAGCACCCTTGATCATGGTGGTGCCGATTGCGGCGGCAGCAATCCTGTCGCTGCTGACAGGCATTTTTCCCGGTGTGATGATGCAGTTTGTAAGGATGGTGATATCATGATCCTCGATCTGATCGAATTTCTGCGGCACCGGCTCAAACGCGTGATCCAGGTGTGCTGCATCATTTTGGCCCTGCTGGCGGGGTTTGACGCGCTGCTGCTGGACAAGAACAAGGCCCACACCGCAGTGGAACATCTGCCGGGATTCTGGGCCGTGTTCGGGTTTACTGCCTGCGTGGTGATCATCTTTGTTTCCAAATGGTTCGGCAGGCTGGGCATTACCAAACAGGAGGATTATTATGATCAATAATCTGTGGCTGCATCCGGGCCTGATCCTGATGGCAGGTGCCCTGATCCTGCCGCTGGTGAAGGGGCGGCTCTTCCGGCCATATCTGCTGCTGGTGCCGGTCCTGGCTTTTGGGGCTGTCCTGCAGATGCCCCAGGGCGTATACGGGGTCTTCCCGTTTCTGGAATGGGACCTGACCTTCGGCCGGGTGGACCGGCTCAGCCTGGTGTTTGCCTATATCATGACCTTGATGTGTATCATCGGCACCCTGTACAGCCTGCATGTGGACAACCCCTTTGAGATGGCAGCAGCCTGGATCTATGTGGCAGGCTCTCTGGGGGTGATCTTTGCCGGGGATTTTCTGGTGCTGTTTTTGTTCTGGGAAGTGATGGCGTTTTCCTCGGTGTTTCTGGTGTGGTTCCGCAGGCGTCCGGAATCTTTGTGGGCAGGATTCCGGTACCTGATGGTCCATGCGGCCGGCGGTCTGGTCCTGCTGGCAGGCATCGCGCTCCTGTACCATGCCACCGGCGACCATGGGTTCCACCAACTGGATGTCAGCCGGCCCACACTGCCGGTGTATCTGATCCTGGTCGGGTTTATTCTGAATGCGGCTGTGCCGCCCCTCCATGCCTGGCTGCCGGATGCCTATGGTGAGGCAACGGTGAGCGGGGCCGTGTTCATGTGCGCCTTTACCACGAAAACCGCTGTGTATGCCCTGGCCCGGGGGTTTGCAGGTATGGAGATCCTGATTCCCTTAGGCGTGGTCATGGCCCTGTACGGTGTGGTGTATGCGGTGCTGGAAAACGATGCCAGACGGCTTCTGGCCTACCATATTATCAGCCAGGTGGGGTATATGGTGGCCGGGGTTGGTATCGGCACCGAGCTGGCCATCAACGGGGCCTGTGCCCATGCCTTTGCCCATATCCTGTACAAGGGCCTGTTGTTCATGGGTGTCGGCTCAGTGCTGTACATGACCGGTAAAAGCCGGTTCACCGACCTGGGGGGACTGTACAGCAGAATGCCCCGGGCCTTTGTGTTCACCCTGATCGGCGGGCTGTCCATTTCCGCGTTCCCGTTGTTTTCCGGATTTGTGAGCAAATCCATGATCGTGGCGGCCGGGTTTGACGACCACCTCTACTGGGCCGCGTTCCTGTTGACCCTGGCCTCGGCCGGCACCTTTCTGCACACAGGACTCAAAGTGCCCTATTTCATCTGGTTCGGCAAAAACAACTGTGCAAAAAACACCTGGGAAAAAGCCCAGGATCCACCTGTGCACATGCAGCTGGCCATGGGAATCGCCGCGTTTTTATGTATCTTCATCGGGGTACACACCCCGTATCTGTATGACATGCTGCCTTATGCCGCCGTTTATAAGCCCTATACCGCCTATCATATAACAGAATCCCTGCAGATTCTGCTGTTCACAGCCCTGGGATTTTTTGTCTTTCTGAAGAAACTGACACCAAAACCGGTCATCAGTCTGGACATGGACTGGTTCTACCGAATGGGGGGGCGGGTGTTCCTGCTGGGGGCCCAGAGAGGCATGGACTATTTGAGCACCCGGGCACAGCAGTATCTTGGAGAAGCACTTCCCCACCGCCTCAACACATTTTCCCAGTCCGGCCCGGCCCGGCTGAGCCTGCTGCTGATCCGGCCCTTATGGTATCTGACCGGGGTGACGGTAAAAGGACCGGACGGGGCGGAAAAACGCTTTACAGACACCTTCAACCGGTCTTTGTTCACCATCGGTTCCACAGCAGTCTTCACCATCATTATGCTGATGATCCTGCTTTTCTTTGTCACCTGAAACACTTGACCGGATTGTCTGTGACATCCGAAGGTTTTTGATGAAAACAGATCAGTGATCCACCATCTCATATACTTCGGACCGGTAGCCTTTTATTTTCCGCACGTGAAATGACAGGATCCGGCTCTGGTAATTTTCTACATACTGTTTGAGTTGTATTTTGGCTTTGCGGAACCCGGGGCTCTGGAGGGCGGGAATGAGCTCGCTGACATTGTTTACCCTGCCCTCACAGACCGTGTGGGGTTCATCACCGATCAACACTTCCCATTCACCGGCAATATGGACCCCCATCTCTTCCAGCAGCGGATAGAATTCATGGGTGACAAACTGTTCATAATTTTTGTAGTCACCCGGTTTCAGGGTTATGACATCCCACATCTGGTTGAACTTGACGGTATCCTGAGCAATGCTCATGGAGTAGCTGCCCCGCTTTGCAATGGGGACCATGACCTTGGTTTTATAGTGTTTGATAAAATTGAGCAGTTCCGATTTCAACTGTCGGTAGGCATCGTTTTTAAAGGCAGCCTCCAGTTGATCCAGATCGCTGCTGACCGTCTCCATGATCACTTCACTGTAGGACCCCACCAGCACGGACCAGCCCGCCACCGTATGCAGCCCCAGCCGGTTGACCCCGGGAATGAATTTTTTGATGATGAAGCTGGCATAGGCATCTTTTTTGGCAGGGTTGATGGTCCAGTAGTGCATCAATTTTACGGCCATGGCTGTCCTCCTCTCCGGCATTCATGTAAATGGATGGTGCATTGCTGTCATCTGATCATGAGGCATTAATAATTCAGAGGTAAATGAGGCCGCCGGATTTGTCAACCAAAATATCAGCCCGGGTGGTACAGATCCTTCCGGCGAATGCCACATACGTGGTCAATACCTGCTATAATCATAGCATTGATAAAATATTTATGGTATGCAGTATCTGAATAAAAAAGGTATTTTTCCACTGGGTATTTATATTTTTCATCAGATATTGTAATATCCACAATTTACAAAAGAAACGTCACTTGTACCAGACCGACAAGCTAAGGAGGGAGACAGAATGGAAGAGCGTTTGAGTGAGATACTTTCACCCTATGAAGGAAAACGGGATGCGCTTATCCCGATACTGCAGAAAGTACAAGAAGAGCTGGGATACCTGCCGGCAGAGGCCATGCAGGAAATCGCCAGAACAACTGGATTGCCGCAAAGCCGGGTCTATGCTGTTGCCACGTTTTATGCGCAATTCTATTTCACAAGACGCGGCAGGCACCAGACAAAGATCTGCGCCGGCACGGCCTGTCATGTCAAAGGTGCGGCCCGGATCATGGACACATTTGAACGTGAACTCGGCATTGCCTGCGGAGAAACTTCCGAAGACTATGAACACAGCCTGGAAACCGTCGCCTGTGTCGGATCCTGCGCTTTGGCACCGGTGGTGGTTGTTAATGAAGAGGTCTATGGACAAGTGGATTCATCAAAAATGTCAAAAATATTCGACGATTTCAAAGAGAACAAGAAGGAGGATTGATTTGGTACAGATAACATCACCATCTCAGATGGCCAAAATAAAAGAACAATGCCAGGCAGCCCTGGCCCGGCAGAAAGTCCGGTTTCTTGTCTGCGCAGGCACAGGATGTGTGGCCGGCGGTTCTCTGGATGTTTACAACGAGTTCAAACGGCTTATCGAGGAAAAAGGCATCTCCGTGGATGTGGAACTGCTTTATGAGGGTGAGGAAAGTGAGGCCGGGATCGGCATCGGCGGCTGTCACGGCTTTTGCCAGATGGGCCCCCTGGTCCGTGTGGAGCCCAAAGAAACCTTTTATACAAAAGTCAAAGTCGCGGATGTCGAGGAGATCGTCACAGCCACCCTGGACCAGGATTCGGTTGTGGAGCGCCTGCTGTATCAGAATCCCGATGGTTCCCGATCCGTGACCGAGCATGATGTGCCGTTCTACAAAACCCAGCAGCGCATTGTGCTTGGCAAATGCGGGACGATCAACCCCGAGGATATCCGCGAGTACTTTGCAGCGGAAGGGTACCAGGCCCTGGCCCGGATACTTGACGATATGTCCCAAGAACAGGTCATCGATGTTGTGACCCAGTCCGGATTACGGGGACGGGGTGGCGCCGGTTTTCCCGCCGGCAGAAAATGGCAGGGCTGCCTCCAGGCTAAGGGAAGTCCCAAATATATCGTGTGCAACGGCGACGAAGGAGACCCGGGAGCTTTCATGGACCGGTCCGTGCTGGAAGGAGACCCGTTTGCGGTCATTGAGGGCATGACCATCGCCGGTTACAGCGTCGGTGCCAACTATGGATATATCTATGTCCGGGCGGAATACCCTCTGGCGGTCAAACGACTGTTAAAAGCAATAGAGCAGGCCAAAAAATACCAGCTGCTGGGGGATAATATCATGGGCACGGGATTCAATTTTGACCTGAAAATCTTCCAGGGCGCCGGTGCCTTTGTGTGTGGTGAATCCACGGCCCTCACCCTGTCCATTGAAGGCAAACGGGGAATGCCCCGGGTGGCGCCCAGGCCCAGAACCACGGAAATCGGGTTGTGGGACAAGCCCACCATTCTTAATAACGTAAAATCCTTTGCCTATGTACCTGATATAATAAGAAAAGGAGCAGACTGGTTCAAGAATATCGGGACGGAATCCAGCTCCGGTACGGCCGTATTCGCCCTGACCGGCAACATCACCAACAGTGGACTGATTGAAGTTCCCATGGGAACGACCTTTCGTGAAATCATATTCGAGCTGGGCGGCGGCATCCCGGACGGCCACAAATTCAAAGCCGTCCAGACCGGGGGACCTTCGGGCGGATGCCTGCCTGAATCCCTGCTGGACCTTCCCATCGATTTCGACTCTCTGGATGAAGCCGGAGCCATCATGGGTTCCGGCGGCATGGTCATCATGGATGAACGGACCTGCCTGGTGGATGTGGCCCGGTATTTCCTGGATTTCACGGTTGACGAGTCCTGCGGCCAGTGTGTCCCCTGCCGGCTGGGCACCAAACAGCTGCTGGAGATCCTGGAGGACATCTGCGCCGGCAAGGGAAGAAAAGAGGATCTGGATCTTTTGTATGAACTGAGCCATGCCGTCCATGCCGCTTCCATCTGCGGCCTGGGACAGACAGCCGCCAATCCGGTGCTGACCACCCTGCGGTATTTCAAAGAGGAATATGAAGCCCATATTTTTGATAAACGCTGCCCGGCAAAGGTGTGCAAGGCATTAATTTCCTACGTCATCAGTGAAGACCGTTGCAAAGGCTGCGGCATATGTGCCAAACACTGCCCGGTGAACGCCATTACCGGAGAAAAGAAACAGGTGCATGTGATTGACCAGTCTTTGTGCATCCAGTGCGGGGTCTGCATGGAAAAGTGCCCAAAAAAATTCAGGTCCGTGGATTGTGTATCCCCCCGGATCACAACAGCGGTACCTGAAACAATGGAAACCACGTAACCCTGACAAAAATTTCCTATTGCGCCAGAAACCAATGGCTGTTTCATCCGGTTCTGGCGCTGTTTTTTTCATGATCTTTTTTGAAAAACTGGACAAATAATGCTTGATATGCTTGATGGATGGAAGTTTCTGGCAGGGTTAGGCATCTTTTTGTTCGGCATGTTCATGATGGAAGGTCATCAAGCTGATGTCCGGAAAGGATTTTCCCAACATTCTAATGATATTATCTGCCAACTGAATTTTTTCGCTGATTCTTTGTAGAATAAAATGGTAAACTCCTGATAGTTTGAATCAATTGAAGCAGATTTGCTATAAACTCCTGTTCAAGCGAAATATATTTAAGCTCTTTTAAGCCAACCTGTTTCAATTTTTGTATTTTTTCCAGTAAAAATGAAACCATTTCATCAGGAGAAAACCCTTTGAGGGTATATTCATAAAAAGTTTCAGAAAAAACCTCTCCTTCATCATGCGTTTGTATATAAAGCGCTTCATAATCCTTCCAGAAAGGTCTTTGATAATTATCCAGAATATAGTCCCTCATCTTTGTCAAGGCGGTCGCAACTGGTGCGATACGTTCCTGCTGTATCTTTTTCTTTCTATTTAGAATGGAAATATTCACACCTTTGTTTTCATGATATACTATAAGTTGTTCCATGGATGACAATATATCCAGAATTTCCTGGCAATCATAAACCGTTGCATTCAGACTTTTTTTATACAGCCTGTTTACCCTGCCACTTATTTTCTTTATGAAATATGTTTCATATCTTCTCTGATAGGCTATCAGTCTGTTTCTATAGATGGCCCTATTTTCCAATGTTTCAATAATTTTGGACAGTTCTTTACGTTTTTCACCCATTTGCTGCAAATCATCTCCTCTGGAAATTTCATCCGCTCTGGAGACAATTTCATCATATTTTTCATTTGCTTTATCCTGGAAAATAGAACCTATACTTGCTTTTTTTCTCAATCTGCCGATGGCATTTTTCATTTTCCCATCAAGAATACCAAGTCCTTTAAGTTTATTGTCTTTGCGTATTTCATCTGCGAGTTGAAAAAATGCTTCACATTGCCGTGTAATTGATTCCTGGCTTTCATCTCTGATGGACTGGTAGGCGCTTTTAATCAACAACTCATTCAGGATGTCCACGGATTTATATATATTGGGAATTTGAGAATCCGGAACATCTTCTGACTGTATAATGTTTTCCCTGAGATTAACAAGCAGTCGTATGACCACCATGCATTTTATAACATCCTGTGAGCGAACCTGTGTATGATTCCTCAAAAAATCGATCCCATGATGTATCTCTTTGAATGTTTTAAGGTTCCCTGAACCGGCTTCCCGTGCAAGGGACGAATACCCTTTTGATATCAATTCAGAAATATAGTCACTGATTTCAGTGTAGGTGTTCATTGGTGTTTCGGCAAATCCCTGTAATATTAATTGTAACCAGACCCCTATCAGTACAGGGGGTTTGTGTCAATTGGGGAAAACACCTAGTCTCCATAAAGAAATTTCTTAAACAATTACAAAGATGATCAGGATACGGGAGAACCCAGAGCGCGGTCACACAAATTTCGGCCTCAAAAAAAAACCAGCGTTCCCGACATATTATGTTGGCAGAAACGCTGGCAGTTTTTTGTATTATTGTGTTTGTTTCAGATCAAACAGGTTTTCAGGTTATGCTGCCGGTTCAATGTTGATGGCACATACTTTGAGTTCCGGAATTTTGGCTGTGGGATCCAGTTTGGCATTGGTCAGCTTATTGGCTGCTGCTCTGGCATAATGGAAGGGTATAAAAACCGTTCCCTCCACTGCCTTGGGAGAAACCTGCAGTTTGGCACTGATTTTTCCGCGCCGGGACGACACATTTACAAGCGCCCCTGTATCCATACCCAGTTTTTTGGCATCTGCTTTTGATATTTCCACAAAACACTCCGGCGCCATCTCATTCAGCCCTTCCGTATGCCTGGTCATGGTGCGGGAATGGTAATGGTACAATACCCGCCCAGTGGTCAGAACAAAAGGATAGTCATCACTTACCTGCTCTGCCGGGGGCTGGTGTTCAATGGCATGGAACAGTCCTTTTCCCCTGGTGAACTGGGTGGTATGCAGAATCGGGGTGCCGGGATGGCTTTCATCCGGACAGGGCCAGTGAATACCGTCCGTATCGATACGCTCCCAGGTGATGCCCCGGTAGGACGGGGTGACCGCACATATTTCCTTGTAAATTTCATGGCTGTTTTCATATTGCATGTCATATTCCATGCGCCGGGCAATGTCACAGATGATGTCCCAGTCCGGCCGGGCACCTTCGGGTGCATTTACCGTCTTTCTCACCCGCTGGACCCTGCGCTCGGTATTGGAAAAAGTGCCGTCTTTTTCCGCCCAGCAAAAGGAGGGCAATACCACATCTGCCATGGCAGTGGTCTCTGTTTCAAAAATGTCCTGGACTACCAGAAATTCCAGGTTGGCCAGGGCTTTTTTGGCATGATTCAGATCCGGGTCCGTTACCATGGGATTTTCACCTATGACATACATGGATTTGAATTCACCTGCATGGGCTTTTTCAATCATTTCAGTCACAGGCAATCCTGGTTTGGCTGAAATGCCGGTCACGTTCCAGGCTTTTTCAAAGCTTTGCCTGGCATCGTCACTGGTCACGGGCTGATAGGCGGGGAAAACATTGGGCAGCCCGCCCATATCACAGGCCCCCTGGACATTGTTCTGGCCCCGCAGGGGATTGACCCCGCCGCCGGGTTTGCCCAGGTGGCCGCAGAGCATGGACAAATTGGCCAGTGATTTGACATTGTCGGTGCCGCAGGTGTGCTGGGTGATACCCATGCAGTAGCAGATGGCTGCTGCAGGGGCTTTGGCAAATGCCCGGGCAAGTGCAATGATATCTTCTTCAGCAATGCCGGTAATTTCAGCCACATGCTCAGGGGTATAGGATGCCACCACCTCTTTTACGGCCTCAAAATTTTCTGTACGCGCTTCAATAAATGCCTTGTCATGGAGATCTTCTTTGATGATCACATGCATCAGCCCGTTTATCCAGGCAATGTCGGTTCCAGGATTGGGCCGCAGCCATTTTTCTGCAAGATCCACTAGTTTGACCCGCCTGGGATCCACCACATAGATCTTTTTGCCTTTCAGCGCGGCCCGTTTGATAAAAGTGGACAGAACCGGGTGGTTTTCCGTGGTGTTGGACCCGGTCACGAGAATCAGGTCCGATGTTTCAAGATCAGCAATGGTGTTCGTCATGGCACCGCTTCCAAATGCTGCAGCCAGACCGGCTACGGTGGAGCTGTGTCACAGTCGCGCACAATGATCGATATTGTTTGTCTTTAGCACGGCCCGGGTGAATTTCTGGGCAATGTAATTGTCTTCATTGGTGGTCCGGGCCGAGGTGAGCACCCCCATGGTATCAGCCCCCTGCCGGTCCCGAATCTCAACAAATTTTTTGGCAACAAGATCCAGGGCTTCATCCCAGGAGGCCTGCACCTGCCTGCCCTCTTTTTTGATCAACGGGGTGGTCAGCCGGTCCGGAGAGCCTACAAAATCAAATCCATACCTGCCCTTGACGCACAGCCGGCCCAGATTGGGTTCTGCATCTTCAACACCGGTCACTTTCATAATTTTATTGTCCTGGACATGGAGCAGCTGCTGACATCCGACGCCGCAGTAAGGACAGGTGGTTCTGATTTTTTCGGTTTCCCAGGGCCTGCCTTTTCCAATATTTTTCTTTTCCACAAGGGCTCCCACCGGACAGACCTGAACACATTCGCCACAGAATACGCAGCTGGAGTTCTTCAGGGTGGTGCCTGTTCCGGCAATGATTTTGCCGTTGTTGCCCCTAAAACCAAAATCAATGGCCTGGTTCACCTGTACCTCGTTGCAGGCGGCAACACATCTGCCGCACAGAATGCAGCGGGACATATCCCGGTAAATAAAAGAATTGTCATCCTCCACCGGCAGTGTCAGGGGTTCTCTGTGCCGGCCGCTGACCCTGCCTTTGACCTGATACCGGTAGGCCAGGGCCTGGAGTTCACAGTCTCCCCACACCGGGCAGAGTTCTTCTTTTTTGTCATTTTCCATGGCTGCAATCTGAAAATCGGTCCAGGATTCATCTGCTGCTGACCCGATATCACAATTGTGGTTGCCGGAGTCCAGCATCAAACCCAGATATATTTTCCTGTACTTAACAACTTCAGGTGATTCTGTATGAACAACCATGCTGTTTTTCGCCGGCGTGCTGCAGGAGGATACCAGTTTTTTGCCCCATGATTCTACGATCTCTACAATGCATATCCTGCATGCCCCTGTAGGGCGTGTACCTTTCAGATGACACAGGTTTGGAATATCAATATTGTTTTGCTGCGCTATTTCCAGAATGGTCTGGCCTGGTGCAAAATCATAGAGGTGACCATTGATGGTGATGCTGTTTTGATCCATGGGTGAATCCTTCCTTGAATTATTACATTTACATCGACCCTGTTTTGTCCTTTGACAATGCAATGGCATGTACCACAAGCCGTGCATTGTGTCAACAAAATCAGTCTGTAAAACAGCCACAAATCAGCACACGTGGTCCAGACATTTCCTGTCCTTTGGGCTGAACCCGCTTTCTTGCAGGGCAGTCAGATGGGGTAAAATCAAGGGGTATAGTTGACATTTTCCCCCTTTATGGTTATAAATTCAGGAAACTTTTTTGACCCTGTCAAAAATATTCATCAAGCATAAATATTATGTAAATATTATAAGGATACGACATGATTCAATCTATTCTGATGATGGGCGGGCTTGGGGTGGTTATCGGTACAGCCCTGGTGATCGCTTCCAAGGCATTCTATGTATATGAGGACCCCAAAGTGGTGGCCATTGATGATGT
>Ga0209949_1001389_pt1 | contig 11831 bp, 12 predicted proteins | sample SalPonC_black_MG_FD_185711 | JGI IMG/M metagenome (GOLD analysis project Ga0209949, IMG submission 185711) | Salt pond soil microbial communities from South San Francisco under conditions of wetland restoration - Salt Pond MetaG... | ecosystem: Environmental > Aquatic > Marine > Intertidal zone... | reverse complement strand
CTGTCCGGATCATGCTGTTCTGGGTGTCTTCGGGAAGGCCCACCATGACCTGGACACCTGCAGGTATTGCCTGATTTCTAAGCAATGCCATTGCCCTGCGGGTGTCATCACTGGTATGGCCCCTATTCACCCTGTTCAGCACCTGATCGTCCATAGTCTGCACCCCCAGTTCCACCAGGCTTACCGGATAGGACCGAACCAGATCCAGGCTTTTCCGGGTCACAGTATCTGGACGGGTGGAAAAGCGGATGCCCTGTATGGCCCCGCTGTCCAGAAACGGTTCCACATCTTTCATAAGACGGGTGATATGCCGGGCATCCAGCCCCAGAAAATTGCCGCCGAAAAATCCCAGTTCCACCGGGTATCGGCTGCCTTTATATGTCAGGTATTGGCGGATAACAGCAGCTATACGGCCGGTATCCGGCAAAACCGCATTTTCCCCTGTAATGGCTTTCTGGTTACAGAAAGCACAGCAATGGGGGCAACCTGAATGGGGAATGAAAATGGGGATGATCAGAGGCGAGGTCATGCTCAGTCATTTTTCAGCAGCTTTATGGCATTTTTTGCAGCATCCTGTTCTGCGGCCTTTTTGGTTTTCCCCACTCCCCGGGCGGTGATATGGGATAGTTCCAAAGATATTTCAAAGGTTTTCTCATGGTCCGGTCCGATTTCCCGGGTCACCGTATATATGGGAGTGGTGGCAAAAATTTCCTGGGCATATTCCTGAAGACTGCTTTTATAATCAATGGTATGGTCACAGGACAATACCCTGTCAACTGCTTTTTGGAACAGATCCTGGATCAGGTCACAGGTGGTATCAAACCCGGCATCCAGGAAAACAGCTGCCATCACAGCTTCAAACGCATCAGAAAGAATGGAATTTTTATCTCTGCCCCCGGAAACAGCCTCTCCCTTGCCCAGCCGGACAAACCTTCCCAGATCAATGGACCGGGCCATTTCCGCCAGGGCCGGCTCACTCACGAGGGTTGCGCGCAGTTTGGACAACTCTCCTTCTTTTCTGGAAGGGCTCTGTTTCATGAGAATGTGGCCGATACATAGCCCGAGCACCGCATCTCCCAGAAATTCCAGCCGTTCATTGTCTGTTTCACATGTGCGCTGGTTCTCATTCAAAAAGGAACGGTGACAAAGAGCGGTATTCAGCAGAGCGCGATCTATGAATTGGTGGCCCAGATTGGTTTCCAGGATGTCGAGGCGGTCATGGAGATTGCGCATGGCATCCAGGCGGTCTGTCAGTGTTTTGAAAATACTGTAAGGCACCTGGATATTGTCTTTGCCGCAGCCCAGCTTCACCCCTGCATTAAAGCTTCCATGAAAATCCGACCCCCCGGTCAGCAAAAGTTTTTTCTTTTTGGCCAGACTGGCAAGGTACGCTGTCTGATGGGGGTCATGGTCAGTATAAAAAACCTCCATTCCCATCAGCCCCCGGGTGATCAGAACATCCACAAGTACCTCCAGACCCCTGGTACACGCAAATTCCAGCAGGCCTGGATGGGCCAGTACCGGAACACCGCCTGCATCAATAATGATCTGGATGGCTTTTGTGCAGGAAATTTTGCATTTTTCCACATATGCGGGTTTTCCTTTGCCGAGCCAGGTGTCAAAGGCCTGGGAAAAGGAGGAGGCAAAGCCCTTTTCCACCATCATCCTGGCAATATGGGGCCGCCCGATCTGATCGGTTTCAAAGCGCTTCTTTATGTCTGTCAGGCTGATATCCAGCCCCATCTGGGTCAATTTACGCAGGATCTTTGGATTTCGCTGTTCCCGGGACTGCTTTGCTGCTGCAAGCAGCTGGTTCAGGTTCCGGTCATACAAAGAGAAGCCATATCCGAGCAGATGAACACTGCCGATATTTTCAAACTCCGGCGGGGGATCACAGGATATTTCCACCCCGGTGAGAAATTCCACCGCACAGGTGCTCACATGGTCTGCAATCTCTTTAATACCATCAATGGAATCATGATCAGTGATGGAAATAGCCTTGATACCGGTATCCCGGGCAAGGGCAAGAATTTCCAGCGGAGAAAGAGACCCGTCTGATGCAGTGGAATGTACGTGAAGATCAATCAATGGATGGTCCGGTCAGATCCCCAGGGCATTCTCCATATCCTCTTCCCGGGTTTTACATTCAATACACTGGGTGGTCACGGGTCTGGCTTTAAGGCGTTCAATGGAAATTGGTTCTTCGCAGGTTTCACACCGGCCGAATGTTCCGTTTTCTATACGTTCCAGGGCTTTTTTTATTTTTTTTATCAGTTTATGTTCCCTGTCCCGGATCCGCAGTTCAAAACTTCTTTCGGCTTCATGGGAGGCCCGGTCCGTGGGGTCTGCAAAATTCTCTTTGGGCTTTGTCATACCCGTAACTGTACTGTCCGCATGCTTGAGCAATTCATTGAGCCTGTCTGTCAGCAAAATATTAAAATATTCCAGATCTTCTTTCTTCATGGCTTTATCCTTCTTTTAAAGGTCCGGGAACATTAAAAGAGGCTATTATAACAACATTTATTTATTTGTAAAGATATTATTGTTCGTCTGAGATATCCAGATTAAAGAGCTGGCGGGTTACGTTCAGGTAAAGGGAATCATCCCGGTGGCTGCCGGTATTTCTCAAAAATACGATGGGATCATGAATGGCCCGGGTGGCAATGGCCTGGGTCATACGACGGATGGCAGCCCTGTCCTGTTCTGACAAATGGTTGAGATGGCCCAGGGTTTTGTCACACTCCATTTCCACAATGGCTGTCATCTTGTCGTTTATGGCCTTGATGGTGGGGACAATGGCCAGACTGTCCAGCCATTTTCTGAACTTAACCACTGCCTGGGCCACAAACCGCTCAGCCTTGACGGTTTCCTGCTCCCGCTGCTGGATATTGGATGCCACAATGGTCTTAAGATCATCAATATCATAGACATAGGCATTGGACAATGCATTGATTTTCGGATCAATATCCCGGGGCACGGCAATATCAATGAAGAACAGGGTCCTGTACTGCCGTTTTTTCATGGCCTTTTTCACCTGGGCTGCCGTAATCACGTATTGGGTGGCGCCAGTGGAAGAGATGATGATATCCACGTCTGCCAGTGCCGATTCTTTTTCTTCAAACCCCAGGGCCTGGCCCCGGAATTTTTCCGCAAGGGTTACGGCATTTTCAAAGGTCCGATTGGCCACCAGAACCTGTTTCACATTATGGGACATGAGATGTTCCACCGCCAGTTCCGCCATCTCCCCTGCCCCCAGCAGCAGGACGCTTTTTGTGGACAGATCGCTGAAAATCTTATTGGCCAGCTCCACTGCAGCATAGCTTATGGAGACAGCATTGTCCCCGATCCCGGTCTCCTTGCGCACCTGTTTGGCAATGGAAAAGGCCTTGTGCATCATCCGGTTGAGCAGCACCCCTGAAGCCCCGGCTTCCACCGCAGTTCTGTAAGCTTGTTTCACCTGGCCCAGGATCTGGGGTTCCCCCACCATCATGGAATCCAGACTGGATGCCACCCGGAAAGTATGGCGGACTGCCTCGTCGCGCTGAAGCACGTAAAGGGCTGATGCAAATTCAGACACCGCAATATGTTTATGCGCAGAAACAAACAAGGTAATATCTTCTACAGAACTTTGGCTGTCAGACACATATAGAATTTCTGTCCGGTTGCAGGTGGAAAAAATCAACACCTCTTTTATGGCAGGATGCTGTTTCAGTTCTTCAAGGGCTGCCAGGATTTCTTCCCGGGAAAAAGACAGTTTTTCCCGAAGCTCCACAGGGGCGGTCTTATGGTTAACACCAATGAGTATGATATGTGGCATGGAATTCCCGCTATTTGGTAAATTCCTGGTGGTGGCCGCCCAGAAACATGTTAACCCCCAGAAATGTGAAAATAATGACCGCGAATCCAATAATGGTCATAATGGCTGATTTTCTTCCCCGCCACCCTGAATACAGCCGCAGGTGGAGCAGTACAGCATAGACCAGCCAGGCGCCCAGAGAAAACACCTCTTTGAAATCCCAGCTCCAGAAACGGCCCCATATGGCTTTGGCATATACAAACCCGGTAATCAGCCCGAAGGTCAGCAGAAAAAAACCTGTGACAATGCAGGCATGGCTGACCATATCAAGAAAATCAAGGGAAGGCAGCCGCTTGAAAAAAAATCCAGGGCTTTTGGCTTTAATCCCTTTTTCCTGGAGCAGATATAATATGCCTGCACCACAGGCCAGGCCAAGGGCCGCATCTCCTGTGAACACAAGCAGAATATGACAGTAGAACCAGAATCCTTTGAGGATTTCATTGGGCACCACCTGGGTATCGGGCAGTATCATGACCGCCAGCATGGTTCCGGATAAAACAATGGCAGCAAACAGTCCCAGCATCTTGAGGTGAAATTTATACTGTACAAATAAAAACATGCCCCCAAAGGCCAGGGCTGCCAGAGAAAGGCTCTGCACCAGGTTGTGGACGGGCAGACCGCCCATGGTTATGCCCATAACCACAATGCCGGCAAAATGCACCAGAACCCCGGCTGTAATCAGGTATATGGACAATCTGTGAACAGGTTCTTTTTGATACACCAGAAAAAACAGGTATCCTGCCAGACTCACAAAATATAACAAAAAAGCAAATTGCAGCATGGTCCCGGCTGTTTGTAATCCATTCATAATGTGTTGTGTTTATCCCTCCTGTGATGTCAGATCCTGAAAAGAAAACCCGGTGCCCAGCAGTTCAGACAGGATGATATCAATGGCAGGGATATCTTTGGCAGCAATCAAAGCCGGCACATTTTTTTCCATCACCTGTCTGAAAACCATTTTATGGCCCTCGGGGTCATGGCCTGATGCCAGCAGCCTTTTCCGGATGGCTTTCATGAGCACCAGAAAGGTGGCATATTCAGGCCCGTATGTCCGGTCCAGATCCTGTCTGATTTTTCTGGCCACAGCCGGACTGGCTCCGCAGGTGGAAACAGCGCATATCAGATCCCCCCGGTTTGAGACTGCCGGAAGAATAAAATCCCCTTCTTCAGGTGCATCCGCACTGTTGCAAAGTACCCCTGCCGATTTGGCATGTTCCAGGATCTGCCGGTTCTGTTGCGCATCATTGGTGGCGGCAAATACCAGAAACATCCCCGCCAGGTCCCGGGGCTGGAAAGTACGTTTTTCCAACGCGATCCCCGGCAGTTTTCCCAGTGCTTCACCCATTTTTTTAGCAACAACAGTCACCCGGGCACCGGAACGGACAAGGGTGGCCGCTTTTCTGGTTCCCACACGCCCACCGCCCACCACCAGGCAGTTTTTTTCTTTCACATTCAGAAAAACGGGATAATATTTCATCTGGCTGCCCTGGGTTCATCCTTGTTTGTACAAAACAATTACTATATATTGACGGCATGTTTTTTTCAATAATAATTCATAAGGCAGATATTTGATGATCATTGACACCCATACCCACTTGTTTCCTGAAACCTTTGCACAGGACCGGTCCGGATTTTTTCACAACGAACCGGAATTCACCCTGCTTTACAAAAATCCCAAAGCACAAATGGCCACTTGTGATCAGCTGGTTGATGCCATGGACCGGCACGGGGTGGATATTGCCTGCGTCAGCGGATTTCCCTGGCGCAACCCGGAACATGCCCGGGCAAACAACGACTATATCATTGGGTGTGTGAACAAATTTCCAGACCGGATCAGGGGATTGGCCTGTTTTGATCTGGAATGGAGCGGGGCGGCAAAAGAGGCTGCCCGGTGTATTGATGCCGGTCTGTCCGGAGTTGGTGAACTGGCTTTTTATCTGTCCGGCATTGACAAAAGGGCCCTGGATCTCTTGAAAGATGTTATGGCTGTACTCCGGGAAAAGGGCGACCTGCCCTGTATGATCCATACCAACGAACCAGTGGGGCATGTCTATCCGGGCAAAACCCCGGTGACTTTAGAACAGATTCAACTGCTGGCCCAGACATTTGCGGACAACCGGATCATCCTGGCCCACTGGGGCGGCGGCATTTTCTTTTACCATGCCATGAAAAAACAATTAAAACAGACCTTGAAAAATATCTGGTATGACACGGCAGCCTCCCCTTTTTTATATGATCCTGTCATTTATGCCATGGCAGCCCAGGCAGGTGTTCTGGAAAAAATCCTGCTGGGAACAGATTTTCCATTGCTGTCGCCGGACCGGTACTACAAGGACATTGCTGCCTCAGGACTGGATGAAGACCAGCAGCAGATGATTCTGGGGGGCAATGCCGCCATTTTCTATGCCTGAGCCCCCTGCCCCTGGATCAGCAGGGAAGGCAGATATGAAAGGTGGTACCTTTTCCCTTGACAGAGTCAACCGTAATACGGCCATTGTGGTATTGAACAATGTGCTTGACAATGGCGAGTCCTAAACCGGTACCTCCTTCCTGGCGGCTTCTGCCTTTGTCCACCCGGTAGAACCGGTTGAAAATTTTCGGCAGATGCTCCTTGCTGATACCGTTTCCATAATCTGTGACAGCAATCTCCACCCACTGGCCTGTTCCCCTGGCAGTGATATCCACCTGTTTTTTTTCCGGACTGTATTTCACAGCATTATCCACAAGATTTGCAATGGCCTGCTCCATCAGAATGGGGTCCACCATGGCGGTCAGATCTTCTGGACAGTCCACCTGGATCTCCATCTGTTTTCTATCTGCCATGGCCCGGCAGGAGCCAACTGCATCTTCGATCAGTGTGGACAAATGGTTTTCTTCAAACTCTATTCCGGTTCCCTCCAGGCGCTCAAGCCTGGACAGGGCCAGCAGGTCATTGATCAGCGCAATCATCCGGTTGACATTTTTTTCAATGATTATTAAAAATCCGGCAGCATCTTCGCTTTTATCAGCCACCATCTCCTGAAGGGTTTCAATGAACCCTTTTATGGTGGTCAGGGGGGTTTTCAGCTCATGGGACACATTGGCGGCAAAATCCTTGTGCATCCTTTCCAGGCGGCGCATACGGGTAATATCATGAAAAATGATCAAGGTACCCATACGCTGTTCCCTGGCATCCCAAAGGGCGCTGGAGTGTATATTGAGGATATGGTCTCCGTCCTGCTGAATAAAAATATCATCCTCCACCGGCTCATGGGTGGAAAGGGCTTTCTGGATAAAATTCTGAAGTGCAAAATTCCGGGCCACCTCCAGAATATTCCGGTGTTTCAACTGGTCAGGGGAAAAGTTGAAAATCCTGGCAGCAGCATTGTTAATGGTGATAATCTGCTCGTCATTGCCAATGGCGATCACCCCTTCCTGCATGCTGCCATGCACTGCTTCCAGCTCTTTTCGGCGGTCCAGGGACTCCTGGATCCGGTCATCCAGATTCTGGGCCATCTGGTTCATGGCCCTGGCCAGATCAGACAATTCCGCAGTATCAGGCAATGCCAGCCGGCTGGAAAGATTTCCCCGGGCAAATGCCTGGGCCCCCTGCTTGATATGTTCCAACGGCCTGATGATTCTGCGCGATACATACAGGGATGCCGCAGCTGCGGCAATAACTGTGAAAACAACAAACAAAAAAATTTTATTGCGCATCTCATTGATATTTTTATCAATGGCGGAAATGGAAAATGCGGTTCTGACCACAGCCCTGATACCATCCTCAGGTGTTATCACAGGCAGGGCAATATACATCATGGTATCATCCAGGGTAGTACTGTGGCGGACAGACATGCCTTTTTTCCCGATCAGGGCTGCCTGAATCTCGGGTCTGTTTTTATGGTTTTCCATGGGTTTGATCCGGGCAAAGGAATCTCCCACCACCTCTCCTGAGGGCAGAATAATGGTCACCCGTGTCTCAATGGATTCACCCAGCTGTTTGCACAGGGCATCCAGATCCCGATCCTGTTCCCCGGCCATAACACCGGCCAGTTTCAGCTGGATGAGTCGGGCCTGGATGGTCAGTTCTTTTTCCGCGTTTTCCAGAAAAAACTGCCTAGAGTGGTTTATGAAATACCAGGCTTCCAGGGAGAGAGAGACGATGATGATGATTAAAAAAAAAGGAAAGATCCGCCAGATCAGTTTTTGTTTTTTCATATGCTTTTTATTTTCTTAATAATTCTGTTTGCTTTTTTTGCATGGTTCATCACCCCATTACTCTTTGAACCGGTAACCCACACCCCTTACGGTTTCAATCCGGGATGCATAAGATTTGAGTTTTTTGCGCAGTCCCACGATTATCACATCGATGCTTCTTTCAGTCACTGCATAATTTTCCCCGTGAATGGCATCCATGATCTGGTTTCTTGTGAATACCCAGCCTTTTTTATCTGACAAAAATGACAACAGTTCAAATTCAGACAGGGTCAGATCCACCGCTTCCCCCTGGATGGAAACCACATGTTTGGCACGGTCTATGGTCATTTCTCCCACCTGGCGGATATCAGCGGGCGGGTCATCCAGTGCATGTTTTCTGCGGCGCCGCAAAATGGCACGGATCCTTGCCAGCAGCTCTTTAGGGCTGAAAGGCTTGGAAATATAATCATTGGCCCCCAGCTCAAGACCGGTGACAATATCTGATTCCTCTCCCTTGGCTGTGAGCATGACAATGGGCAGTTCCTTTGTCTGTGCAGAATTTTTCAAAAACCGGGTCACCTCTAAACCGTCAATGCCCGGCAGCATGAGGTCCAGTACAATAAGATCCGGCAGGGCCTGCCTGGCGATTTTGATGGCCTGTTCTCCGGTGAATGCGGTGCGGATATCATATCCTTCATTTTTAAGGTTGTATTTGATCAGTTCAATGATGTCTTCTTCGTCATCTACAATCAATATGGTTTCTCTGGCCATTTTTTTTCCTGTTCGAAGTTTTTATAAGTGATGCAGCAACCGGTCAGCCGCATACACAGGGCTTTGTCCGGTAACAGTGCCTGAAATCAGGTATGACGGATGATATCCCCTTCAATAAGATAAATCACTTCTTCAGCAATATTGGTGGTATGGTCTCCGATGCGTTCAATGTGCCGGGAAATCAAATACATATTGATAATCTCGGTGACCATGTCCGGATGTTCTCGGATATCGGTCTTCATGGTGCGGTAGGCATCATTTCTCATGGCATTGACTTCTTTATCCATATCCAGGACCGTATAGGCCATTTCGACATCCATGCCCACCAGGGCATCCAGGCTCAATTTGAGCATCCTGGCTGCCTGGTCCGCCATGGCGGTATAATCATATCCAAACTTATTGGGGTCATCGGCAGAGGTAATAAACCGCCTTGCAATATTGACGGCATAATCGGCAATACGTTCCAGATCATTATTGATCTTGATCACCGCAACAATCAGCCGCAGATCTGTTGCAACAGGCTGATACAATGCCAGGATCTTGAGGCATTCTTCTTCCACCTCAATTTCGCGTTCATCCACTTCAAAGTCCGTGTCTATGATAAACTGGGCAACCTGCAGGTTTTCTGTGCGCACGGCTTCAATGGATTTTTTAAACCGGTCCTCCACCAGGGCACCCAGAGAAAGTATTTCCTTTTTGATCTTATCCATAGCCCGGTGTAAATGGTTTGTCATGGTCCCTCCTAAAAGCAAAAACAAGCATCTGTCATGGATGTCCAAGCGTTGGTGTCGGTTCTCCATGGTGCAGAATGTCATATCCAAACTGACTTTTTATCTTTTTTGTGCTAGTATCGTATTAGAAATCTGTTACGCTAAAATTAAATCTAAGAAGTGAAATCCATTTGCAAAAACAGTTTGTTTCCTTTTTCATTATATGCATACCTTGTAAAATAGGTTTCCATAATGCAAATTCCCCTGCCATGAACCATTGAGGCTGGTAATGCGCACCCCTGGTATTTTCGCCAGTCAAATCCTTTGCCCTGATCTTCAATTTCCAGATGAATAGAGGTATTCCCGACGATTTTTAATGCAAACCTGATATCTTTTGTAACATCATTTTTATTGCCGTGGAGCACGGCATTGGTTAATGCTTCCCGCATGACAAGATTAACGGCAAACAGATGATCAGGTCTTTGAAAAGCAGAAAGCCTGCATAAAAGATATTTTGTAACGACCTGGCACACCGCATCAATATTTTTCAGGCAGGAAGAAAATAAAATATTGATGGCAGTGTTTGTCTGGTGCATTTCAAATTTTTTAATTTTCCGGGGCATAAATATCACACCTCTATACAAAGCACCACAACATCATCTTCCGGGCTGTTGTTTTCAGCAGATAGATACCGTATCAATTGTCCGGGCGCATCTGCAAAGGAAAATGACCGCAGATCATTGAAAACAGGCAGGAGTCTGCCCGCCCCTGCTGACCAGTTTATTTTTTTCCCCACAGATTCCACCAGCCCGTCTGAATATACAAAAAACCGGTCTCCTTTGGATACCTTGATACGGGATACACCAAAATGTGCGTCAGAAAACATACCAAGAACATCACCCTGGGATGTAACCAGGTATGCATCCCCCTGGACCGGCAAGCATGCTGCAGGTGGATGACCGGCATTGACAATTGTCATGGTCCTGGTGGACCGGTTCATATGCATATAACAGGCTGTCAGATATTTGCTCTCGGGCAGAATTTCTTTGAGCACGGCATTGACCATTTTCATGCTTTCTCTGGGAGAGTACAAAGGCGTGCAATTCTGTGCCAGCAGTGCTTTGACCGATGCTGTCAAATAACTGGTTTTAATATCATGCCCGGAAAAATCTGCCACAAAATACCCTGTGATGTGATCACTGATGTTTAAAATATCGTAAAAATCTCCGCCTGCCTCCTGCAGGGCTTTATAATACACCCCGAACCGTGCAGCGGGATAATTTTCCGGTACAGGTAGCATGGCTGACTGTGCCTGGGCAACCTGCAGCAGTTTTGCGGCCTGATTTTGAATCAAAGAATTGGTGGCAATGGAAAGTTTGAGATGAATCCGAACCCGGGCAAGCACCTCCAGAGGATGAAACGGTTTGGTGATATAATCCACTGCCCCGAGATCAAATCCCTTCAGTTTGGCATTCACATCACTGATACCGGTGAGAAAAATGACAGGAATCGGATTGGTGACAGCGTCTTCCTTTAATTTTCTGATCACCTCAAACCCGTTTTCTCCGGGCATTTCAATATCCAGCAAAATCAGGTCAGGGTGTTTTTCTCTGGCAATGGTCCGGCCTTCTGACCCGTTACCGGCAATAAAAATCTGATATCCCTCCCTGGAAAGGGATTTTTCAATCATCTTTAGGTTCAACAGGTTGTCATCCACGGCAAGCACGGTATAGGGCTGAAATTTTTCCATTGTCCCTCTGCCTCTATGGTCCGGGGGTATCAGGTGGGGATCAGGGCATCCACCCGGGTTTCAAGGTCTGTAATATAGGCATCAAAATTCTCAAAACTGGCACCATTGGCAGCAGTTTCCATTTTTCTGGCCAGGTCTGCCATACGGGTGAATCCCAGATTTCCGGCAGCCCCTTTTATGGAATGCGCAGCTGCCGCTGCCCGGGAAAAATCACCGCAGGACACCCCCTGGCGGATTTTTTTCAGGTCAGTCCGGGTGGTATCCACAAACAATGCAACCAGTTCCAGAAATTCGGTTTCATCCATGTCCAGCTGGTCAGCCAGATGTTTATAATCCATTGAAACCTCCTGTTGGTAAAGGACATCGCATGGAACCATATCCTGTTCAGCTGCTTGATACCCCCGCACCTGAGGGTGCTGTATTACCGGCCCGGGACTGGTATCTGAGGGTCCTGTCACACCGCTGCCATCAAGGGGCTGTGCCAATACAGGTTACGCTGCATCTGCATGCGAGCACCCGGCCCTGCCGGTCATCACAGGTATCTTACATCCTCATTTGATTTCTGTAA
>Ga0209949_1001388_pt1 | contig 11832 bp, 10 predicted proteins | sample SalPonC_black_MG_FD_185711 | JGI IMG/M metagenome (GOLD analysis project Ga0209949, IMG submission 185711) | Salt pond soil microbial communities from South San Francisco under conditions of wetland restoration - Salt Pond MetaG... | ecosystem: Environmental > Aquatic > Marine > Intertidal zone... | reverse complement strand
CGCCGGAAAATCGCGCAAGGACGCGATCCAGGCCGCTTACGACCGCTTCTATACCGGCGACATCGCCGAGGAGATCGTCGAATCAACGCGCGAAGCCGGCGGGCTGTTCACGATGGAAGATCTGGCCAACTGGGAGGTCAAGTTCGAGGAACCGGTCACCACCAGCTACCGCAATATCGACGTGTACAAGCTCACCACCTGGACCCAGGGCCCGGTGATGCTGCAGGCGCTCAACATCCTGGAAGGCTTCGACCTCAAGGCCATGGGCTACAACTCTGCGCGCTACATTCACACGCTTTACCAGGCCATGAACCTGGCTTTCGCCGACCGCGATTTCTACTATGGCGATCCGGACTTCCCGCCCGCCGAACCGGTGGCGGGCCTGCTCGCGAAAGGATACGCGGCGATGCGGCGTGAACTGATCCCGGACGATCGAAACCTGACCGACTACCTGCCCGGCGACCCGTACCTTTTCCAGGAGGGCGTGAATCCGTTCGAGGAACTGCGACAGAACTGGCAGCTCAATCCACCCGAAGCCGAAGCAACCGGTGAGGAGGGCTTCCAGCAGGCCGGTGTGATGACCGCCGACGAAGCGTTCCGCGCCGGGACGACTGCCATCCAGGCCGCCGACGCCGACGGCTGGGTGGTCTCGGTCACGCCTTCGGGCGGCTGGGTGCCTGCTTTCATCGCCGGCGAGTCGGGTATCGGGCTCAGCCAGCGCATGCAGAGCTTCGTGCTCGACGAGGCGCTGAACCCGTACAACGTGGTTGCGCCCGGCAAGCGCCCGCGCGTGACGCTGACCCCGTCCATGGCGATCAGGGACGGCAGGCCGCTGATGGCCTTCTCGGTACAGGGCGGCGACACCCAGGACCAGAATCTGCTCCAGTTCTTTCTCGCCATGGTCGAATGGGGCAAGAACGTGCAGCAGGCCAGTGAAGGCCACGGCAACATCATGAGCTACCAGATGCAGAGCTCGTTCGGCGCCCACCAGGCCGAACCGGGCCGCCTGCAGGTGCCGGCCGACCACGTCACGCCCTACTCCATCGAGCAACTGGAAAAGATGGGCTACGACGTCGAAGTCGTCGACAGGGTCTACAACCCGACCCAGGCGATCTGGTTCGACTGGGAAAACGGCACGATGCAGGGTGGTGCGAGTGATTATGGCGAGGATTACGGCATCGCCTGGTAGTCAACCACTGATAGCTACTGCGCGCGCGCCTGGCGGCGTCCGGCGGTGCTCGGAATCCTCATGTACAACTACGTACATTGCGGTTCCTGTGCTCCGGCGGCCACCGCCAGCCACGCGCTCGCTACGCTCTCAGCGGCTGACTGGATACCTGGCCGGCCCCGCAGCTGCCGCGTTTTGCTCGGTCGCGGAACGCCCCGTCTAGGGGCCTGACGGCGCCTCGCGACGAGCGGATGGTAAACAAGATGGGCTGACCACTCAGAACTACTGCGCGCGCGCCTGGCACGAACGACGATCAGCGACGAATGTGACTGGCCAGTATTTCGACTCCGCGCCGGATGTCGTCCGGCGGGGCAGCCGTAAAACAGATTCGGATATGCGTCGGGTACGGCCCGAAACTCGAGCCCGGGGCGACCAGTACGCCGGCTTCGGCCAGGTCGCCGAGGAAACCGTCCAGCCCTCGGTCGTCCAGGGCGCCCGACACGTCGGGAAACAGAAAGGTGCTGCCTTTCGGTGTCGGCAGTCCCAGGGCCTCGGCGGCATGGCGGCCCAGCTCGGCATACTTTTCCCGCGCCGCATCCACCCACGGCTGCCCCGCCCCGTTCAGCGCGTTCAGCGCCGCGCGCTGGGACGCTGAACAGGCCGAGTAGTTGATGTTGGTGACGATGCGCTTGATCGCGCCGATAGCCTCTTCGGGGCCGGTCAGGTAGCCGCAGCGGTTGCCGGCCATTCCGAAGGCTTTTGAAAAGCTGTGCACGGAGATGGTGTTGGCCGGCGCAAGCGAGCGCGTGTAGACATGCTGGCCTTCGTAGACATAGTCCTCGTAGACGTCGTCGGAAAAGATCCAAAGGTCGTGTTCGCGCGCCCAGCCGGTCAGCGCTTCCAGCCATTGGCGATCCAGCAGCCTGCCGGTGGGGTTGTGCGGTGTGTTCCAGTAAACGGCCACCGTTCGCTCGGTACGGTACTTCTCGAAACAGGCCACCGCTTCCTCGGCCGTTTGGGCCTCGGTCATCACCGGCACATCGATCGGATTGGCGTGGAACGCCCGCACGCTGCCGGCGATCAGCGGCCAGTAAGGCGCGGCCAGGAGTACGTCCTCACCCGGCGCGACCAGCGCCGAGACCGCCGCGGCAAGGCCGGCCGTGGCGCCGGCGGTCACCACCACCTGCGGCTGCTCTGTCGCGACCCCGCTGCGCTCGCCATGCACCTCGGCGATACGGTCGCGCAATTCGGGATATCCGGGTACCGGCGAATACCGATGCAAGCCTGGATAGGCGGCGACGTCCAGATCCTGCATTCGGCAGCCTTCGGCCGGATCCATCCAGGTATCGCCAATGTGAAGCGGCACCGGCGGCCGCCCCGATGCGGGCTTGCGCGCGAGGCCGGAATAGACCGCGCCGCGCACGGCTTGCACAGCGGGCGAGATGGCTGGACATTTCGGCATGATTGGAGAATCCGCTTGAATCGTGTTCCACCGTATATCACACGGCGGAGCGGCGCCGGACAGCCGACCGTCCCCTGCCCTCACTGCGAACCCGCTAAAATGCAAGCAATTCTCATCAAGGCTGCCTCGACAGGTACTGGATGACCTCGAATTTCGTCAAGATCGTTGAAGTCGGGCCGCGCGACGGGCTGCAGGACGAGTCGCGTTACGTGCCGGTGGAAACAAAGCTGAAGCTGATCCACCGATTGGCCGATTGCGGGTTGCCGGTGGTCGAGGCCACCAGCTTCGTCTCGCCGCGATGGGTGCCTCAGCTCGCCGACGCAGCCGAGGTCATGGCGGGCCTGAAGCGCAAGCCGGGCGTGCATTATCCGGTGCTGGTGCCCAATGAAAAAGGATACGAGCGCGCCCGCGCGGCCGGTGCCGACGAGGTGGCCGTCTTTTCCGCGGCGTCGGAGGCCTTCAATCGAAAGAACATCAACTGCACCATCGACGAATCGTTCGAGCGCTTCCGGCCGGTGATCGAGCAAGCCAGCGCCGACGGCATTCGCGTGCGCGGCTACATTTCGTGCGTACTGGGCTGTCCGTACCAGGGCGAAGTGCCGATTTCGGACGTGGTGCGGGTCGTCGAGGCGCTGTCCGAGGCCGGCTGTGACGAAATATCGCTGGGCGACACCATTGGCGTCGGGACGCCGGAGAAAACCGGTGCCATGCTGGACGCCGTCCTGGGCTCGGTACCCGCCGCGAAGCTCGCGGTGCACCTGCACGACACCTACGGACAGGCGCTGGCGAATATCCTGGTGAGTCTCGACAAGGGACTTCGCATCGTCGACAGTTCGGTAGCGGGTCTCGGCGGCTGCCCCTACGCCCGCGGCGCCACCGGCAATGTCGCTACCGAGGATGTCGTCTACATGCTTGAAGGCATGGGCATGCAGACCGGGGTGGATCTGAAAGCGCTGTCGCGGGCCGGGAACTGGATCGCCGGCAAGCTCGGACGTCCTGGTTCGCGCGCCGGCACGGCGATCTACAACAAGTGTTTTGCCGACTGACAATCGCGCACCGACCAATGCCAATGCCGGAATTACCGATGCAACCGGCCGGCCGCAATGGACGAATATCAAATCCTTTCAGGAGTTGTAACCGATCATGGAGTTTTCGAATATCAGGGCAATCGTCACCGGCGGCGTGTCCGGACTGGGTCTGGCGGTGGCCAGGCGCTTTACCGCCGGCGGCGGCAGGCTGGCGCTGTTCGACGTCAATGCCGACCAGGCCGAAGCCGCGATTGCCGAACTGGGCGCGGACAACGCGAAGTTCTTTCTGACCGACGTCAGCGACGAACGGAACGTCAGCGAGTCGGTCGCCGCGGCCGAAGAATTTCTCGGTCGCATCGTTGTCCTCGTCAACTGCGCCGGTATCCTGGGCGCCGGTCGCGTGCTGGGCAAGAACGGACCGATGCCGCTGGACCGGTTCAAGTCCGCGGTCACGGTGAATCTTGTCGGCAGCTTCAACGTGGCCAAGGCCGTCGCGGACCGCATGCAGCACAACGAAGCCAACGAAGACGGCGAGCGCGGCGTGATCATCAACACCGCGTCGGTGGCCGCCTGGGAAGGCCAGATCGGCCAGGCCGCCTATTCGGCCTCCAAGGGCGGCGTCGTCGGCATGACGCTGCCCATGGCCCGTGAATTCACCCGCTTCGGCATTCGCGTCAACACGATTGCGCCGGGCGTTTTCCACACCCCCATGGTCGACACCATGCCGGCCGAGGTCCAACAGGCCCTGGGCGATTCGGTGCCGTTTCCCAAGCGCCTCGGCAAGCCCGAAGAATTTGCCGACCTGTGCGTGCACCTTGTCGAGAACCCCTATTTCAACGGCACCGCCATCCGCCTGGACGGCGCCATACGACTGGAACCGAAATAATGGAAACCTTCTCCGAAATCGCCGAATTCGCGCGTGAGCACTTCAACGCGGTGCACGATGAAAAGTTTGTCCTCGGCCTCGAGATTCCGACTGGCCGCGCAGGCCGACACCAGAGCGTGTTTCTGGCCGAGATCAAGGACGACAACGACCGGCGCTATCTACATCTCGAGACCACCGTCGGACCGTTGGGCCAGCACGACCCGCTCAAGGTCCTGCGCATCAATCTGATGCTGCGGGTGGGCTACCTGGCCGTCGGCGACCTGGAGAGCGTGCCGTTCCTGAAACTCTGCGAGAACATCGACTATCGTTACCTGGGGCAGGAACTGCTCCTGGAAACGGTGCGGCAACTGGCTGAACTGGGGGACGAGATGGAGCAGACGTTGACCCATGGCGGCGACTGGTTTTGAGCCCGTCCTGATGCCCAAGGCGGGCTTGGAACGTCGCTTCAGTGGTACTCCACCGAGCGCTCACTGCGCTCTGGGGCGCGTATTCCGGCAAAGAAAGCTTCCGGGCGCGCCGGCCAGCGCCCAGGCCCGTGTTTAAAGATTGTTTTCATTCCTGCCACGCATCTGGCTTGCAGTGCCCGCTATACTCAGATCGGAAAGCGCCGTGATGGGTTTCACATGAATCACGGAAACGCCGGGTCACGCTATATTTAGATCATGGTATCGACAACTCAAACAAGGGCACGACATGGAAGCGATTCAGCAATACATTCAGAACATCGATATGGCGACGATCATCGCCTGGGGCTGGAAGATTCTGGCCGCGCTGCTGATATTCATCATTGGCCGCTGGGTTGCCAAGCTGGTGCGCAGATCGGTTTCGAAACTGATGGCCGCTCGAGGCCTGGACCCCATGCTGGTCGCCTTCCTCGGTGCCATTCTCTACGCCATACTGCTGGTGGCCGTCGTCATCGCAGCGATCGGACAGCTCGGCATCCAGACCACTCCGCTGATCGCGGTGCTCGGTGCGGCCGGCCTGGCCGTCGGCCTGGCGCTGCAGAACTCCCTGGGCAATTTCGCATCGGGCGTAATGCTGGTGCTCTTCCGTCCGTTCACCAAGGGTGACTTCGTCGAAGCCGGCGGCACTTCGGGCACGGTCGACGAGGTCGGCATCTTCACCACGATGCTCAACACCCCGGACAATCGCCGCGTGATCGTGCCGAACGGCCAGATCACCAACGACACCATCACCAATTATTCGGCTCACGACACGCGCCGCATCGACCTGATCATAGGCGTCGACTACGGCGACGATCTCAAGTCCGCACGCGCAACAATCGAGAAAACCATCAAGGCCCACGACAAGGTGCTCGACGAGCCCGAACCCGTGGTCTGGGTGATGGAACTGGCGGATTCCAGCGTCAATTTTGCCGTACGGCCCTGGGTCGCTTCGGCGGATTACTGGCAGGTCCGCAACGAACTGCTCGAACAACTGAAAACCGAACTCGAGGCGGCCGGCTGCAGCATCCCTTTCCCCCAGCGCGACGTGCACCTGCACGAGGTCGGAAAGTCCAGCGAGGCAGCGTAAGCGAGACTCGCGGTTTCCGGGTTCTGGTTTCGGTTTTCCGGAAACCCGAAACCGGAACCCGGGACCCGTCTTTCGCCGCACGCCACCAGAAACAGCAACGCAGAAAGTCGCTGCAGGGTGTAGCGCGCGCCTTGCAGACGAATTCGTCCTGAACGCAGCCCATTCGACGACGGGGTGAGTGTGCACCGCAAGAACAGCGACGCAGAAAATCGTCTGAGACCGTAGCGAGCGAGCGTCTGCCGGTGGCCGCCGGCGCACAGCAACCGCAATGTGCGAATTTGTACATGAGGATTGCGAGCACCGGCGGACGCCGCCAGTGGTTCGCGCAGTAGCCCTGGACCGATTTTCTAGGGTCCCCAGAGCATCCGGTCCAAAGCCCTTGACGGCGCATGCTCTTCCAGATCGATGACGCCTTCGACGAACTCGACACCCTCGGCCTTTAGCCGCTCACGCTGCGCGCGATGCTTCGCGCCGCCCGGCTTGAAACTGATCTGGCCCTGCGCATTCACCACTCGATGCCACGGCAACTTCATCTTTTTCGGCGCAAGTCCCAGCGCACGCCCTACGAGCCTCGCACGGCCGGGAAGCCCGGCGAGCCGCGCGACCTCGCCGTAGTTCAGCACGCAGCCGGCGGGAATGCCGGCCACGACATCCCAGATGCGGCGATAGCGGTCATCGTTGTCGCTACTGGTCGGATTCGGTGTCTTCTTGGTCACGATTTGGCTCGCGGTGCGATTGCCGGGCAGCCGCAATCTTCAGCGTGCGCGAAAGGATACCATTGAGCATGTTCAGTTCGTCGTCGTCCAGCCTCGCTCGCTGGTAAAGCCGACGAATGCGCCGGTGCAGCGTCTCGGTCTGGCCCGGGGTCGAAAAACCGATGGCCTGCATGGCGAGCTCCATTCGCTCGAAGAACACTTCCATCCGGTCAGCGGTCGCCAACAGTCGGGTTTCGCCGTCGCCGTCGACGGCGACCCGATTGCGCCGACCGGCAAGATGCAGTTCATAGCAAAGCACCTGCACCGCCTGGGCCAGGTTCAGCGACATGTAGCGATCGCTGGTGGGCACTGTCACCAGCGCATGACAGCGATCAAGGGCTTCGTTGTCGAGGCCGCTTTTTTCGCACCCGAACACCACGGCCACCGGGCCGACCTCGGCCACTGCGCGTGCGGCGGCTTCGCGGGGTTCGAGCACTTCCTGGGCAATGCTGCGCCGGCGCGCACTCGTGCCCATCACCAGCGTGCAGCCTTCCAGCGCTGCAGCGAGCGTCGGCTGGATGTTTGCGGCGTTCAAGAGGTCGTCGGCGCTGGAGGCGAGCGCGGTGGCCTGGGAATGCGGGAATCGCTGTGGATTCACCAGGTGCAGCTCATCCAGGCCCATCACCTTCATGGCGCGAGCCGCGGCGCCGATATTGCCCGGATGCGAGGTGTGATCCAGCACGATCCGGATATTGTCGAGTGCATTCATGACCGGGATTCTAGTCCATCCCGCGGCCACTCATTGTCCCGGCCCTCGGGAATACCGAATCGCCGCTATCTGATACCATTCCAGCTTGTTATTCCGGGATTTTTTCTGCCTTGAGTCACCCATTCGTCAATACCGCCATTGAAGCCGCGCACAAGGGCGGTGACCTGATCATGAAGTATCGGGACCGGGTCGACTCGATCCCGGTCGAGCGCAAGGCGAGGGGAGACTATGTCAGCGAGATCGACAAGGCCTGCGAAGAAGTCATTCGGGCCGAACTCGCGCGACGCTATCCCGACCACGAGATACTCGGGGAGGAATGCGGCAAGAGCGGTGACAGCGAGAACGTCTGGCTGATCGACCCGATCGACGGCACCAGCAACTACCTCCGCGGCATCCCGCACTATGCAATCTCGATTGCGCTGTCGGTCAAGGGCCGCGTCGAACACGGGGTCGTCTACGATCCGGTTCGCGACGAACTGTTCGCGGCCAGTCGCGGCCAGGGCGCGACCTTGAACAACCGTCGCGTGCGCGTCTCGGGCCGCTCCATGCTATCCACGGCCATACTGGGTGCGGCATTTCCATTCCGCAACCGCCGACTGACACCGGCCTACATGAAAATGTTCAATACCCTTTTCGAGCAGTGCGAAGACATCAGGCGTGCCGGAGCGGCGTCCTTGGACCTGGCCTACGTCGCCTGCGGTCGGCTGGACGGCTACTGGGAACTCGCGCTGAAACCGTGGGACACGGCTGCCGGCGCCCTGCTGGTCCAGGAAGCAGGCGGCGTGGTCATGGATATCGCCGGCGGCGACAACTGGCTTAAATCGGGCCATATCATTGCAGCGCCTTTCAAGCTGATCACCCCGATGCGCAAGGCCATCGAACCCCATCTGACCGAATCGCTCAAGGCTAGGACTGCCAGCTGAGCCCAGGCATCTGCCGAACAAGCGAGCCTTTGATCCGAGTTTCGCTCGGACCCGGCGTTGCTGTCCAGACTTGTTCAGCGAGAGGATTGTAAAACGCTGTAGAACAGGGTAATTTAAGAGACGCAACCAGAAGGATAGAAGTATCGGGCTTGTGCAGAGGGGCAGTTGGCGTGAAAATTCCGGGATCTCCGCAGACAAGAATCGTTCTCGTCTACCTGGTGGTGGGCGTTCTGTGGATCTATTTCTCCGACCGATTGATCGCAGTCAGTCTGTCGAGTCCGGAGGCCATTACGAGGGCCCAGAGCGTGAAGGGCTGGCTGTTCATCCTGATCACCTCCGTAATGCTCTACTTGCTTGTGGAACAGCACTTTCGCGCGATGAAGAAAAAGCATCGCGAACTCATCAAAAGCTACGACCAGACGATCCGCGGCTGGATCGAGGTGATGGATCTTCGCCATCACGAAACCCGCAACCATACCGAACGCGTGACTCGAATGACCGTGGCTTTTGCCAGGCTCGCCGGGGTGGAAGCGGAGCGGCTTGGAAGCATCAAGCGCGGCGCGACGTTGCACGACATCGGCAAGATCGGCATCCCTGATTCGATCCTGATAAAGCCGGGGAGACTCGACTCGGACGAGTGGCAATTGATGAAGACTCATCCGGATATCGGGCGTCGCCTGCTGGAAAAGATTTCCTTTCTCCAGCCGTGCATCGACATTCCCTGGTGCCACCACGAACGGTGGGACGGCAGCGGTTATCCAAGGGGCCTGCGCGGCAAGGAGATCCCTTTGCCAGCTCGATTATTCGCAATCGTCGACGTGTGGGACGCCCTTACCCACAAGCGAGTCTACAAGGATGCCTGGCCGGAACAGAACGTCCTGGATCATATTCGCGACCAGGCGGGCCGACATTTCGATCCGCAACTTGTCAAGGCCTTCATCGCAAACTATGACCGGATCAAGCGTGAAGCGGGCGTTGACACCGAGATCACCGCTACGCCGCAGTTCGATTCCGAATCTTCCACGCCAGCCCTGAATTGACCTGATGCCCAAGGGGGCATTCAGAGGCGCTTTCAAAATCCGTAGCGGAGCCCAGCATAGGCGTTCGAGTTGGTCTCGAACTGGCCGAAAAAGGTCTTGCGGGATTGCCCCTCGAACAGATTGAAACCAGCCGACAGGGCCCAGGCATCGGTGGCCTTCCATTCCCACAAGCCCCGAATATAGGCGTCTTCGTCCGACGGCGAGGCGAACGTGAACAGCGACCAGGTGACGTTCTGCGAGTGCGTCAGCAGCGTCGCGCGCAGCGTGAGCACGTGCCGGTTCTCGTCGGGCGCGCGAAGACCCGTGGGCTGATTTGCCTGCAGCGCATCGAAATCGAGCGTCCGCTCGAGATAATACTGCCCGCCCAGCGTCAAGTCGGGAACGATTTCCTGCTCATAGCCGAGCAGGAAACGGAACTGGCTGTTGGGCAGAAACGGATTCGTGCCGGACAAATCGTCGCGTGATCGGTACCATGATGTTTCCGCCGAGAGTATGCCGGTATGCACCGGGCCGCGGATACTGCCGCCCCAGGCTGCCAGGCGCGGAAACAGCGGCTGTCCGGACACCGGATCGAACCCTTCCGGGCTTTTCCAGAAGCCCCGATAGCCGTATCCGGCCAGTTCCCAGCCGCCGACGATGCGATGCAGCCGAAAGGCCCACTCGTCGTCGCCGAACCAGTCGCTTGGGCGTTGCGGCTCGAATACCGCGTCCCGGCCCACCACCCGACCAACCCTGGGGTCGAAGAAGGAGAGCCTGCGATTGTCGATAAAACGATCCGGGTCAAACTTCGGCGTGTAGACCACGTCGAGGTTGAAGGCTTCACCGAAAAACGCGAGGCGCAGTGCATCGGAAGGCGCCTTCAGGTACTCGACGTCGCGCCCGGTGAAGAACGAGTTCCAGTCCTTGGGAAACAGGTCGTTTAAAAACAACAGGTCGCCCACCCCCCAGGTGAGCACCTGGCGGCCGATGCGCGCATCCAGCGACTCGCCCACCGGTGAGCCGACGTAGGCTTCGCGCAGATCCAGCCACCCGCGTCCCTGCTCCGGCTGCAGCTTGTGGCTGTCGGCAACGTTGTCGTAGACCAGGTCTGCGGTCACCCGGAACACCGCGCCGCCGGCGTATTGGTCGCGCGACAGCTGCAGGCGCGTCTCGCCCAGCGACGTCGCGCGCTGGTTCGGATCTTCGCGCAGTCGCACCCCCGCGCGAACGTCCCAGAAGCCGGTGATGCTGTCGGCGAGCGCACCGGTCGAAGAGGCCTTTTCAGGCTCCCCTGGCGCCTTCTCACCAAGTGTTTCCCTGCCGAGACCGGCCGGAAGCGCAGGCCCCGCCTGCTCGGCGGCAGCATCTCCACCCAGACCCGGCGGCAACGCCGGCGCCTGCTCTGTGCGCTTGCCTTCTTTGCTGGAGTCATCGTCCAGACCCTCCGGGAGCGCGGGCTTCTCGCGTTCCGGTGTTGCAGTATCCGGCTCGTCCTGCCCGATCGCCGGCTGCGATGACAGCGCCATTCCCAGAATCATGACTAGAACTGGATGCTTCATGTTCAGATCTGCTCAAGGAACATTCTTTTCTGCCGTTCAACGCAGGTATTCACGCGGCGCGCGGCGCAGGTAGCGTTCGGTGAAGATGTCTTCGGGCAAGCCAGCATCGTAGTCCACCGACACGTATTCCATGACGGTCTTCGAACCGGACGCCAGCGACGACATCTGCGAGCGCGTAACCGTCGGGTATCCTTCGATGTTCTCGACTTTCAGCGCCTTGGCCTCGCGGTACTTCTCGCCGTCCTTCCTGAAGAAGTCGATCTGGACAGGAATGAAGCTGTCCTTGTGGATATAGCTCTCGTACCAGGCGAACTCCACGTTGTCCGGATTCTTCGGCGTGGACTTGACCACGTAATACACGTCGGTGGTTTCGGTAAGTTCGTGCTCGTCCAGATCGATGTTTCTGCCCGACACGTCCTCGTAGAAGAAATCCGAACCGACGAAGCTGTTGCGCTTGTCGGTCGCCGAAATCCTGCGCACCAGGTCCAGCGACGGCAGATACAACCATCGGTCATCGTCTGACTCGAGGTGCTTCCAGACCATGAACACGGTCCGGTTCAGATCCGCCGGACGACGAAAGTAGACGTAGTATTTCTGCTCGCTCCAGTACGCCCGGTTTTCCAGCGAGTCGGTGTCGGCCTGGTCGCGGCGAAGAATGATCATTCGTCTATCGCGCTCCCGACCCTGGCTGTCGGTGATCGTCATCTGGACTTCGGCACGGCCATCCTTGCCCTGGTAATAGGCGACAAGATTCGCGTGATGCACGATGTCGTCGACGCTCGGCGTCTGT
>Ga0209949_1001379_pt1 | contig 11868 bp, 10 predicted proteins | sample SalPonC_black_MG_FD_185711 | JGI IMG/M metagenome (GOLD analysis project Ga0209949, IMG submission 185711) | Salt pond soil microbial communities from South San Francisco under conditions of wetland restoration - Salt Pond MetaG... | ecosystem: Environmental > Aquatic > Marine > Intertidal zone... | reverse complement strand
AGCCATTTCTCTTTTTGTTCCTCCAGTTGATCCATCTTTTCCTGGTACTCTTTAGACATCTCTTCGGCATGAACCAATTTCTGGCGGGCTTCTTCCAAACGAGATAACACCTCCTCCTCTCTGTTCTTCATCACATTTTGAAGAGGTGTATACAGAAAACGTTTCAACAGCCAGATCAAAATCAGGAAGTTGACAATCTGTGCTGTAAATGTGAACCAGTTAATTTCCATATCAAACCTGGATTACATAATTCCAAAATGGGTTTGCAAAAATCAGGATCAGGGCAACTACAAAACAGTAGATTGCTGTCGATTCAACCATTGCAAGACCAACAAAAAGCGTCCGTGTGATAGTTGGAATCTCATCCGGTTGCTGGGCAATAGCCAATAATGCCTGGGCAAGTGCCTTTCCTTCACCAATTGCCGGTGCAATGGAACCTACGGCTATGGTTACTCCTGCTGTTATAATGGATACCATTCCAATAATGCTGATACTTTCCATAATTCATTTGCTTTGAGGGTTAATAATTTCTGTTGAATCTGTTTCTTCAGTATTGTGAATTCTGGATGCTGATGCGATATAAACCAGCGCTAAAATGGCAAATACATAGGCTTGAATGACGCCGATCAGCAATCCAAATGCCTGCATCACAACAGGGAAGAAAAGTGGACTTAAACTGAGTAAGATTGCCACGATCAAGCTCCCACTCATAATATTTCCAAACAACCGGACGGCCAGTGCTAATGTACGGGAAAGCTCACCAATGATATTGAAAGGTAACATCAACGGTGTGGGTTTTACATAATTATGGAAGTAACTTTTTACTCCCCTCGAGGTTATCCCAAAAATGGGAACAGCTACGAAAACAGATATCGCCAATGCCGCTGTTGTAGAAAGAGAAGCTGTTGGGGAATACACTCCCGGAATAACACTGATCAAATTTGATACCAGTATGAACAGAAAGAGAGTACCAATGAACGGCAAATACCGGTCTGTTTTTTCCTGTGTGGTTTCTTCAATCTGTTTTTGAATAACCACTACAAGCGATTCTATCAAGGCTTGTTTCCGGGAGATTCCCGTTCCCTCTGTCAAATCCCTGCTTACAAACCACGAAACGGATACAAGAACCACCATTACCGCCCACGAATAAACAAGAGTGGCGTTAAGCTTTATGAACTCCCATTCCCAGTATACTATTTGGTCGATATTAATTTCCATATTCTTCTTTTGTTTGAAATGAAGAAGGCGTACCGATTTTATGCACTATAACCTGCCTAGTAATAATGAAAGCCAATAAAGCCAATAATGCGGGTATCCAGCCAAGCATCAGAATGAAATAGAAACCGATGAGAGTAATCGTTACTCGGGCCAAAAAACTTAAGATCAGTACCAGGTAGTAGTGCTTGTTTAAATTTGTGATTTTTTGAACCGTAACCCATAAGCCAAAAAAATAGATTACGCTTAGCAGAGCACCCCCGAATATTACCAGTATATAGATCCACCAGTTAATGCTTTCTTCCATCTGCAACCTCCCTTTTGTTTAATATGTTTTTTAATAAAAGCGGAACGATGATGACCGACAGGGTGGATATCACAACGGCATATGTAAACATCTTTGCAGTTACAGCCCACTCTCCCAAATCCAGACCGCGTTTCATAATGATCAAGAAAATTTCTGCCCTCGGTATCATGCTCAGCCCAATCACAGTAGAATAACTGAGGCCGAGACTTACCCATGTTCCAAGACCGGCTCCTAAAAATTTCCCGATGAATGCAGCCGCTATCAATAAAAGAAGTGATATCTCAATTGAAAAAAGTGCCGATAGATCCACATTCATGCCAATATTGATGAAGAAGAACGGTACAAACAGTGCATACAGTGCTTCAAATGATGAATCCATTTTTATTTTTGAAGGGTTACTGCTGAGCAATACTCCGATCAGAAAAGCCCCGATCGCAAACGAAAATCCTAATAGGGTAGAGATCGCCGCTGCCATCAAACCAATTCCAACAACAACCATGATCATACTTTTCCCTCCGTGCAACCTGTTCAGGTTTTCGATTAGCTTCTCTCCCAGGTATCTCGAAAACAGAATGCACATCAGTCCAACCAAGGTAAGCTTGATCAGGAAAACTCCAATGGTTATAAGTATTTCATAGCCTGACAAACCAACTGTTTCACCCTGAAAAACAGGAGCAATTGAAAAGAGAATACCCATCAGCAAAATGCCGGAGATATCATCCATCTCTGCAACATCCAGTAGCGTTTGCCCTGTGTCTGACTTTATGGCTCCCATCTCATCCCAAACATTTGCAGAAATACCTACACTTGTAGCCGTAAATGCGGTAGCTACAAACAGGCTGGGAATTATTTCCCAACCGATAAGATAATAGGCGGTTAAAAATCCAACAGCTCCACTGATTAGAACATCTCCAACCCAAATAATAGATGCTTTTGGTAACAGCTCAATCAAGCGCGAAAGTTTACTTTCCAATCCGATTTTAAGGAGCAATGCGATAATTCCAAGATCCGCCAAAAACTCAATGATCTCAATTCCCTCTTGATTCAAAAAGGCCAGTTTGTTGTTAAGGTATTTTGCGATTATTCCCAAAGCAAAGTATCCAAGAAGTGCCGGCAGCCCGATTCGGTCGAACCCGTATTTGATGAAGATGGAGATCACAATGATCAAGCCAACAAAGAGGATATATGTGGCAATAATGCTTTCCATTTATCTACCCGCTTTTACTTTCGTTCTTTACCCAATACCATGCATTCATGCATCCGATAAAAATTCCGAGAACTAACATCATCAATGTCCATGAATAGGGACTCTTATAGGTACTGTCGATCCATATGCCCAACACCAGGAAAAGCAGAGTTGGGATACTGACGGACCATCCTACCAATCCGAACATCCCCAACCCATACCACAGGCCTTTATGTTTCTCATTTCGAGCCTTGATTTTTCTCGTCGACTTCTCCTGGATTTTTTCCGCAAATTCTTCCGATTTCTGATGGTTTTCCTGTTCCGACATCACAGCTCTCTTTCGCTATTTATTGATTTCAATAAAGTGCAGCAGCAGTTCTGCTTCCATACTTTTCATTGCAAACTCCGTGGCTTTATTCAACTCCTCTGATTTGTAAAACACGTCTCTTACCGTTTTGTCCAACTCAGCCAGTTTAGTGGCTGCAATTGCGTTCAGCACCGATACCATCACATCTTGTCCGCATTTCACGAGTATGCCTTCGTCAATCGCCATGTAGTATTCTTTTACATCCGATTCATACACCAGTATTCCCGGTTTCAGGGCACTCACAAAGTCAATATGACGGGGTTTCAGGCAAAAAGCCCCATCCAATCCCTCGGCAATCACTTTGTCAACCTCTTGATCGAGGATTATTTTTTCCGGCTTGATAATCTTCAGATGGATTTTTTCCTTCTTCATAACTCTTTGGCCTCCGGAATTTTTCCAATCATAAACAGTTTGTGCTCCGGTATGCTGTCTAACTCTCCGTCCAGGATTCGCTCGCACCCGGAAATCACATCCTCGATATCCACAATTTTTCCCTCGATTCCTGTAAACTGTTCTGTGACTGAAAATGGCTGCGTAAAAAACCGCTCCAAACGCCGGGCTCTGCCTACAATTTGCTGATCCTCCACCGACAGCTCCTCCATTCCAAGCATGGAGATGATATCTTTGAGTTCTTCAAAATGAGCAAGCGTTTCTTTAACGGCCTGTGCAATTTCATAATGGTGGTCTCCAACAATATGCCTAGCCAGCATTTTGGATCCGGATTTTAACAGATCGATTGCCGGATAAAGTCCCTGCCCGGCTCTTTCTCTCGACAGTACAATGAATGCGGAGAGGTGAGAGAACGTATGCGTGACCGCCGGATCCGTAAAATCATCGGCGGGAACATACACGGCCTGAATGGATGTAATCGCTCCTTTTTTTGTGTTGCAGATTCGTTCCTGGAGTTCAGCAAGCTCACTGCCTAATGTGGGTTGATATCCCAGCCGTGAAGTCACCTTTCCCATCAATCCGGAAACCTCTGCGCCGGCCTGAACAAATCTGAAAATATTGTCAATAAGAAGGAGGACGTCACGTCGGCGGACATCCCGAAAATATTCAGCGATCGTTAGTGCAGTCTGGCCCACCCGAAAACGTGCACCCGGGGCTTCATTCATCTGCCCAAAAACCATGATTGTGTGCTCCATCACTCCAGATTCGTTAATCTCCCGATACAGTTCCTCAGCTTCCCTGCAACGCTCACCAATACCACAAAAGAGACTGACGCCCTCGTGTTTGGTCACCATATTGCGAATCATCTCCATAATCAGAACCGTTTTGCCGACGCCCGCCCCGCCAAAAAGTCCCGCTTTACCACCTCTTTCAAGCGGCGACAAAAGGTCTATTGCCTTAATGCCGGTGGACAGAATGTTTTGACTGGTTTCCTGGTCCATTAACGGGGATTTTGGCTGAAAAACATTGCGCAGTTCTTCGTGTTCAATCGGGCTCTTATCATCAATCGGCTCACCAAAAATGTTAATTGCTCTTCCCAGAAGTCCGATACCGACGGGTACCTTCATGGGTGAACCTGTGTCCAGAACTTCAGCACCTCTCCTGAGCCCCTGCGTTGAAGTAAGTGCCAGCACCCTGACTACATGCTCGTTTATATGAGCCGCCACTTCTGCAATAATCCGGGGGTCGGTTTGGATAATCAGCTTTGTTTGTAACTCGGGAAGATCATCCGGGAAATATACATCAATAACGCTACCGCGTACCGACTGAACCGAACCCATATTTTCATCCCTAATTGAGCGGGTTCTTTCTGCGGACTCATCATCTGCTATATTTTGCCCGATTTGCATGCTTCTCCCTATGTTTCTAGAAACCGGTAACTGCCCACTTGATATCCGGTAGCTTTTTTTTGCCTCTAATTATTAAAGTTCATCAAAAATAGGGAGTACTATTAATGACCCAGAACTTGTTTTTTTGTAGTGAAGTGGATCTTCTTTTTGTAGGCAAATTCCTGACAGAGATATAATCTAAATAATCAAGGTTCTGAATGTTTAAGAGTGGGAGTGATCTCTGAATGATTGTGATTATTAAAAACGAATCGATTCAACTCACCTGCAAGGATCGGAACCAGGCTAAAAATCAGAACGACAGTCCAACCTATAACTGTAGGCGGATGAATGGAGAGTACATTTGCAAGTGAAGGAATATAGACGGCTGCAAGAATTAACCCGGCAGATAATACAATAGCACCCCAAACAAATCGATTGTTTATAATCGTATTATCAATAATGCTTGAGCGGTCTCCCCGCATATTAAACACGTGCCAGAGCTGGGCAAAGGCCAGGGTTAAAAACGAGAGAGTTACGGCTTCTGCCACCGGGAGGTTAAGTACTCTCATTCCTACAAACAATGTTCCCATTACTGCGATTGAAATCAAGGCTCCGTAGCCGGCAATTCCAAACCATAGCTGGTTCGTTAGGATGGGTTCCCGCCGGTTCCTGGGCGGCTCTCTCATGATCTGTTTTTCTCCTTCACCCAACCCTAATGCAAGAGCCGGGAACACATCGGTCACCAAATTCAAAAACAGGATCTGGAGCGGCAATATCGGAAGTGGAGAACCTACCACAAATGAAAGTGCAATGACCGTAACCTCGCTCACATTACAACTCATCAAATAATAGACAAATTTTCGAATGTTGGTGAAGATGATGCGACCCTGTTCAATGGCTGTGACGATGGAGGAGAAGGCATCATCCGTTAAAATCATATCGGCTGCTTCGCGGGCAACCTGTGACCCACGCTGGCCCATTGCAATTCCGATATCTGCCGATTTCAGCGCGGGGGCATCATTCACTCCATCACCCGTCATTGCCACGGTGCGGTTATTTGCCTGGAACAGATCGATCAGGCTTAACTTTTGCGCCGGGCTGATTCGGGCAAAAACCGTAGTTTCCAGCAGTGATCTTTTTTCCTCATTTGAGAGTTTCTTTATATCCATTTTTGCCAGGTCACGGCCGTGTACCACATTTGCATTCGGATCGGATTCAATGCCTATTTCATTTGCTATGTATCGGGCTGTATGCTCCTGGTCACCGGTCACCATCACCACATTAATACCGGCCTGTTTACAGTTTTCTATGGCTTCCTTCACATCCGATCGAGGCGGGTCCAACAGCCCAACCAAACCGGTAAATGCCAGGTTTTCGTATGGATTCCCATCTGTTGATGAAACATCTTTTTGAGCAAATGCAATCATCCTCAACCCTTGAGCGGCTAATTGATTATTCTTCTCGATCCATTTTTCTCTTTCGGTTTCATCCATCCCTTTTGTAGAACCGTTGGCATAGACTGATTTGCATGATCGCAAAACAGCATCCGGTGCCCCTTTTACATGAACCCGATATATACCTTCGCCAATGGTATTCCAAGTAGCCATCATTTTTGCTTCTGCATCAAACGCCTCTTCTCTTTTTTCGGGGTATTCATTCCGAACCGATTCAACAGAGATCCCAAAATTCTCGGCTGCAGCCAACAGAGCGATTTCGAGCGGATCGCCGGAGCCTTTTATATTTTCGAGATCTGTAAGTGTAGCATTGTTACACAAAATGCCGCTCTCCAGGACATCCTTAAAGATTGGGTGATCAGACAACACTTTTTGATCCTGGTCCTGATTTCCACTTACTGAAACTTCTCCTGAAGGCAGCAGGTAACTCTGCGCAGTCATCCTGTTTTCGGTAAGCGTACCCGTTTTATCCGTAAAAATGACTTGTGTGGATCCAAGTGTTTCAACCGAGGAGAGACGAGTGATTAAGGCGTTTTTACCGGCCATCGTTTTCACCCCATTTGCGAGTGCAATGGTTGCTACAACCGGCAATCCTTCCGGGATGGTTGCAACGGCCAGCGCCACCCCGGTCTGAATCATAAAAATGATCTCCCGCCCTGTATAAATGCCTGTGATTGTTATTACGGATGCAATTCCAAGAGTGACCCAAATTAGCTTGTTACCCAGCTTATTGAGCCTCTCTTCAAGAGGAGTTTTATCATCATCGGCACCCTGTACAAGTTCTGAGATGGCTCCCAGTTCTGTTTCCATCCCAGTACTCACCACTACTGCTTTTCCCGAACCGCGAGTAATGGCTGTTCCTTTGTAGAGCATATTGTTTCGTTCGGCCAGGACCGTTTCGGAGGAGAGCTGTTCGATCTGTTTACTTACCGGAAGACTTTCACCGGTTAGTACGGATTCATCTGCCTGGAGTCTTGAACTTTCGAGAATGCGCAGATCGGCTGTAACTACATCTCCGCCCTCAAGCAGTACGATATCGCCGGGAACAAGTGTTTCTGCATCTGCGAGATTTACCTTACCATTGCGCAAGACCCTTGTCTGTACGTGACCCAATTTGTAAAGAGCTTCCATCGACCGAACGGCCCGAAGCTCCGTTATGAATCCTATCATTGCACTGATTAACACGACGACCAAAATGGCCCATCCATCGAGATATTCCCCAAAAAGAAAAGATGAGGCTGCCGCAACCACCAAGAGCAGGATAATCAGACTTTTAAACTGATCGACAATGATTTCAAAAACAGACTTCTTTTTATACTCTCTGAGCTTATTTTTCCCGTATTTTGAAAGCCTATTGGTAACCTCTTGACTCGTTAAACCATCCTGCAGATTTGAATCCAGGTTTTGTAGAGCCTCTTCAAAAGAAATACTCCAGGGTTCATAATGTTGCTCAGCACCTGTTTCATTTTTCATGTTCAACTCTTTGAGTCTCAGGGCACTTGTTCTACTTAAATCTAATAATTGATTTTAAAACAAAAGTAAATTCCAGCCGATACCTGCGGAAAAGTCGGGTGCTGACTCTGTCAGCCCAATTAATAACAGCACGTGAAAGGACCTGGAATCGGGATATGTGTAGGCCGCTCCCAGGTTGATGGACATCGGCGGATCAATATCATTGATGATGGCTGTTGATCCACGGAAACTTCCGTTCACAATCCAGTTAGTATATGGGGATTTATGGCCGATTCCGGCACCGTAAGAAATCACATTGTTTAATTCCAGTTCATTCATGTCTCCATAGTTCCAGTAAGAAACATCTCCAAGAAGAAAGAAATCGCGAATACGCTGCGACATGGAAAACCCCGCGCCCGCATCCCATGCGCCGGTTCCAAATCCCTTAGAGGGGCTTGCAACCGGAAACTTAATCCCCGCTGTTATTCTGATGGATGTTCTGCTCCAGGGCTGAAGCAATGAAAAAGAGGCGTTTGCCCATGGATCACCAACTCCCATCTGGTTGTAAGATGTAGTATCCGGCAGTTGAATTTTGCCGTGTTTTCCCATCCCGCTCATCATTCCTGCATTGCCGGACTGCCTGTTGCCCGCACCCCTGCCTACAGATCCATGTTGAGTGCCGCCGGTGGGAACGGCTCCCCTTGCTGTATATGAAATCCACGGCGAGTTTTGAACAACAAGAGGGAGACTTGCCCCCAAAGACAACCTGCCATTTGTATACTGAAGGCCATTTACGAGGTAAAAGCTTTTTGTATTCTCCTCAAAAAAATACGATCCCGTGGTAAACTGGCCACTGCCCGACCATGAAACAGACTGAGCCTCACTTCTGCCCATCATAAATGCAGCCGACGCCATCAGTATAATTATCGTTCGACAGATCGTATTCATTTTTCCCTCCTTGAACACGTTTACCGGCTAAGAACCTTCAAGCGTCCGTAAGTCCTTGAAGCGTTCTTTTGATCGATATTTTCTGACACTTCAAGGTCATTCTATACTTACTCGGTAAACACATTTCTTGACAAATTGTTATCAATCGTCAGCTTATTTTAAGCTTGGTTTGAATGTTAATTTTCTATTGAGACTGCCGTTCCCGAAGCCGGGTTGTCATACGTTCCATCAATTGAACAGCCTCCTCCATTTGACCGGACATACCGGAAAGATGTTGCTGCATTCGATTCATATCCTGCTGCATATTCCGGTCGCGCATCATCTCCTGGTTTTGAAGAATTTGGTTACACTCATTCAGTGTGTTTTTCATATTTCCGAGAGCCAGCCCGAGTTGACCTCCAAACTGATGCATCATCCGAAATTGATTTCTCATCTGCTCATTTTGCGCCTGTTGCATACTTCGGTTCATCTCCATCGTCATATTTTGAGTCCGCTCCATCATCTGGTTCATTCGATTCATCATCTCCTGCATATGTTGCTGCTGTTGCATCTGTTGCTGCATTTGCCGGCCCTGTTGCTGAGCCTGCACATTCACGGCAAAAAGCATCAAAACCATCAACAGGAAGCTAAATTTTACGTTTTTCATGGTTGTTCTCCCTTACTTTTTGTTTTATCTACTCATGTTATTTGATATTCTAAATTTTCTTTTGAACTCTCTTCTGCATCCTTCACTTTGTGTATCACATCGATTACGCTGTCAGGTACTACAGAAATGGAGTCGATTCCACATTTTACGAGGAAAGCCGCATACTCCGGATCATCACTGGGCGCCTGGCCACAGAATCCAACCGGTGTATCTGCCTCATGAGCCCGTTCAATCACCTCGCGAATGGCTGTTTTTACAGCCTCATCATTTTCACTGAAAAGGTGAGCCATCTCACTCGAATCCCGGTCTACTCCCAAGATTAACTGCGTTAGATCGTTCGATCCGATAGAAAATCCATCGAACAACTTTGCAAACTGATTTGCCAGAATATAGTTCGAAGGAATTTCACACATCATATAAATTTGAAGGCCTTTTTCACCCCGTTTGAGATCGTTGTCCGCCATTACGTTTAGAACTTTCTCCGCTTCATTCAGAGTTCTGCAGAATGGTATCATCACAATCACATTGTCCAGCCCAATCTCTTCCCTTACTTTCTTCAGGGCCCTGCACTCCAGTTCAAAACCCTCGCGATATCCCTCGCTGTAATATCTCGATGCACCGCGCCATCCAAGCATTGGGTTTTCTTCATGAGGTTCGAAATGCTGCCCGCCAATCAACCCGGCATATTCATTGGTTTTAAAGTCACTTGTACGTACAATTACGGGTTTGGGATATTGGGAGGCTGCTATTTTTGATATACCACTTGCCAGCCGATCCACAAAGTATTGCTTCAAATCACTGTAACCGGCCGTTAGTTTCCTGATTTTCCTGAACTCCTCCTCGCTGTCAATTCGGTCGGGATGAACCAATGCCATCGGGTGAATTTTTATATGATTACTGATGATGAACTCCATCCGCGCAAGCCCGATCCCTTTTACGGGCAGTTTCCACCACTTAAATGCAGATTCGGGCGTGGCAAGGTTTAGCATCACGTTGGTTTTTGGATCCGGCAGATCAGAAAGGTTAGTTTCATAAACATTGAATTCGAGTTGGCCTTCATATACATACCCGGCATCCCCTTCTGCACTGGATAGAGTAATCTCCTGTCCGTCTTTAAGGGTTCTTGTTGCATTCCCAGTACCCACAACAGCGGGTATACTCAACTCCCGGCTTACAATAGCTGCATGGCAGGTGCGTCCTCCAAAATCCGTTATAATACCCGAAGCACGCTTCATAGCCGGAACCCAATCCGGTTCGGTCATTTCCGTTACCAGTATCGTATTTTCATCGATACCTTTTAAATCTGTGGCATCACGTATAACTTTCGCCTTTCCGGTTGAAATACTGCTGCCAATGCTCACCCCTTTAACAAGTATATTATGTTTACCCGGCTTCAGTTTATAAGATTTAAAAAGCCCATTCTCTAATGTTGAATGAACCGTCTCGGGCCGGGCCTGTAGAATGTAGAGTTTTTGGGTTTCATCCTCTTTCACCCACTCAATATCCATCGCTTTTTGGTAATGGTTTTCAATGGTAAGTCCCCAACGCGCGAGTGTTAGAATTTCATCTTCACTAAGTACAAACTTATCCCTCTCAGTAATATCTGTGGGCACTACAGCTGTATTTTTACCTTTCTCACTCGCATAGATCATTTTCACCTCTTTTGAGCCCAGGGATTTCTCAATGATCGGTTTGTACACCAAATTGTTCAGATGTGGTTTAAATACGTAAAACTGATCAGGGTTTACCGTTCCTTTCACAACTGTTTCACCAAGCCCCCAGGATCCTGTAATCACAATCGCTTTCGGAAAGCCGGTTTCTGTATCTACAGTGAACATGACCCCCGAACAGCTTTCATCAGGCCGAACCATTTTTTGTACTCCTATCGACAGGGCTACTTTCATATGGTCAAATCCCATCTTCTCGCGATACGTAATTGCTCGATCGGTAAATAGCGATGCAAAACAATTTTTGCAGGCATTCATCAGGTCGTCGGGCCCATTTACATTCAGGTATGTTTCCTGCTGTCCTGCAAAACTTGCATGGGGCAGATCTTCGGCCGTGGCACTACTTCGTACTGCCACGTTAACAGAAAAATCTTCCGAGAGTTTTGGAGTGCCGTTCTGATATTTTTTACTTAAAATTTTATATGCTTCCTGAATCCCTTCAGCCAACGGAGTGGGAAAGGTACTCTTAAGAAACATCTGCCGTAATGTACGGCCCGCCTCTTTGAGTTCTACTTCCCCTTTTTGATATGCTCTAATCACATTTTCAATTGCTGACTCAAGTTTATTAGAGTGGATAAATTCCCAGTAGGCATCGGCCGTTGTGGCAAATCCGTCAGGTATGGAAATTCCTTCTTTTGTAAGATGCCTCGTCATCTCCCCGAGGGAAGCATTCTTTCCGCCAACAATCGGGACATCATCCATTCCAATTTCAGAAAACCAAATGATGTAGGGTTTTGATAGCTGATTCATATTTTTCTCCATTAAATTCTTATGCCATACCAGTTGTT
>Ga0209949_1001374_pt1 | contig 11901 bp, 15 predicted proteins | sample SalPonC_black_MG_FD_185711 | JGI IMG/M metagenome (GOLD analysis project Ga0209949, IMG submission 185711) | Salt pond soil microbial communities from South San Francisco under conditions of wetland restoration - Salt Pond MetaG... | ecosystem: Environmental > Aquatic > Marine > Intertidal zone... | reverse complement strand
TGATGCAAGCGAGGGACTTCTGGAACAGAATAACGGGTATTAGTCATACCAATATTCCTGACTAATTAACCACATTAACAATGCCCGGTATTTGAAATATATTGATCTTCATTTACTGGGCTTTTTTATAACATCTGGCAATCAATCAAAATGATGAAAAAATACACATTAATTCTCTTATCACTTCTTCTTTTTAATTCCTGCAGTGATGAAAATCATAATAATGAAATTACTAGCTCAGCTGTTGATTGCTCTGAAATTACAGCTGAAAACAGTGATGAATGTATTCGCCTTAACCACATCCAGGTCCTCGGAACCCACAACAGTTACAAGCTGAAGCCGCACCCCGAGCTTGTTACTCAGATCAACGAATATGTGGACGGATGGTCCCGAAATATTGACTATGAGCATCGGCCCCTGGCTGAACAGCTTGGCGACCTTGGTATCCGCCAGTTTGAGCTGGACGTATTCGCAGATACGGCAGGGGGACTTTTTTCCGAACCGGCCGGAGCCCTTCTTGCCGGCGATGAAGAGTTTTTGTACGCAGAAGAGATGGCAGAACCCGGATTGAAAGTTCTGCACGGACAGGATCTGGATTACAGGACCAGCTGCATGACACTCATTTCCTGCTTATCTGAAATACGGGAGTGGTCACAGGCAAACCCATCACACTTTCCGCTATTCATCATGATTGAGGCGAAAGATGGCCTCATGGAAGATCGCGGACCGATTCAATTTACAAAACCTATTGCATTTACAGACGAACTGCTGCATGGTATTGACGATGAAATTCGAGCGGTGTTTGATGTGGGCCAAATCATTACCCCGGATGATGTGAGGGGTAGCTTTGCGACACTGGAAGAGGCTGTTAGGACCAGCGGATGGCCAACATTGGCAGACAGCCGCGGGAAAGTGATGTTTGCCCTCGACAATACCGGACGCCACAAGGATCTCTATCTTAGTGGAAATCCAAACCTTGAAAATCGTTTGCTTTTTGTGAGTTCTGAACCGGGCGAGCCAACGGCCGGGTTTATCAAAATGAACAACGTAATAGATCTGGGAGAAAAAATTAAAGAGTATACGGCGGCAGGATTTCTTGTCCGAACACGTTCGGATATCCCCACAGAAGAAGCCCGGTCTGGCGATACCACCCGCAGGGATCTTGCCCTTGAAAGCGGCGCACAGTTTATCAGTACAGACTACCCGGAGGAAAGCCCGTACGGGTCGGGATATATCGTCACATTGCCGGGAGCCGAAAGCCCGGCAAGATGCAATCCTATAACAGCACCGGATTCTTGTGAGAACGAGTTACTTGATGAATGAAGGATGTTGTAAAGTTAAGTTACAAAGTCATGCCGCACTGACGGTTAAGGACACTCATCAGCCGGCCCCACAAGGATTTCTTTGGTATAAAACAACCTACAGATGGGTATTTCCACAAAGTGATTCTCCCCGGCGCAAAGCCTCCAAAACATAACCCTCAACAACTTATGTATTCACCAATACCTCCGTTCATTCCGTTTCTGTGTTTACTCTTTGTAATGTCTTGCAATTCGGAATCAGACCTAATGAATTCATCCGACAACGTTATGTATGAGGTGGCGTTTATGCCGGATGTCCACTTTCATGATCTGTTTGCCCAATTTGAGCCCGGAACTTTTGATGGATTGCCGGTCACCTATAACGGAGAGGAAAAACAGGCGGTCATCCGCACCATGGAAGCACAACTGACATCAACCCGGCTGTTCAACGAAAATTACTTTGCTTTCCTGGCGGCACTGGACGACGCTATTGAGCGCGGCATCAAATATATTGCACTTCCGGGGGATTTCAGTGATGATGGCCAGCCCGCCCATGTCAGCGGGTTGATGGAAATCCTCAATCAATACCGGGATGAACACGGCATCTCATTTTTTCTCACGCCGGGCAATCATGATCCCGGCCGTCCTTTCGAGGCTGAGGCGGGAAAATCGAACTATCTCGGAGAAGCAGGAAAGCGACAGCCTGTCTACAGTAAACAACATCCGCGTTGCCTTGAAAAGATAAACGCCAGCCAAATGTCTGAAGCTCCTGCTTGTACAGATGAAGTGAAAGAACTTGGCTACAACGGGCTGTTTGATCTGATTGGTGATTTCGGCCTGAAACCTAATGTAAGCTACCATTACTACGAAACGCCATTCTCCGGAGACCAATCGGCACAAACTGAAATCGACGAAGACATCTTTGATCCGGACAAGAGGCTCTACGAGATTTGCCACGAGGGAACGGGCGGCAGCTATCGCCAGCCAGGATACACGCACTGTCTTGAAATAATGGATATGAGCTACCTGGTGGAACCCGTGGATGGCCTCTGGCTCCTTGCACTTGATACCAATGTTTACATCCCGCAGGCTTATGCAGACACATCAAACCCGACAGATCCATCGAATTTTTCGGGTTCGGGCAACAACGGTTACAACAAGGTGATTACCCACAAGGAGCATCTGATCGAATGGATGACAGATGTAGCAAAAAGGGCTGAAGAGATGGACAAAACGCTCATCAGTTTCAGTCACTTTCCCACTGCAGATTTCTATAACGGCGCCGGTCCGATCATAGAAAACGTATGGGGCGAAAACGAATTCCAGATGATCCGTCTTCCATCAGTCAGCACCACTCAAACGGTTGCCCGTACCGGTATCGGGCTGCACATCGCGGGTCACATGCATATGAACGGGATCGAGATTGTGAAGGATTCTGTATCTGGTCGTACGCTCACAAACATCCAGGTACCATCAGTTGCGGCGTATGTGCCGGCGTATAAAATCGTGCGGATGTATGAGGAATCCGGTCAGGCAGAGGTAGAAACAGTCACCCTGGATAATGTCCCGGATTTTGATACGCTTTTTCCGCTCTACGAAACTGAATGGAGTTTCCTCGACAGCATTGGATACGATCGCATTTGGAATCGTGACATATTGAATTCAAGGTCGTACCTCGAATTTACCGACTGGCACATCCGGGAACTATCTAGGCTTCGGTTTCTACCCCGCGAATGGCCTGAAGAGCTGCGGCATGCACTGAGAAAAATGACCGGCCGTGATCTTTTGATTTTTTCTCAGCTATCCGATTCTACCCGCCTCGAAACAATTGAACCTTTTATTACCGGCAGCGACTTTACTACCGTGGAAAGCAATAGCTCCACTTTTAACGACACCTGGAAACAAGCTGTACAGAAGGCTGAGACTATGGCAAATAATGCGGGGTTTTCTTTTTTGGATCTGAATGAATGGAACGGCAATGATCTGAGCACGGATTTTTACAGAATCAGAAATGCAGGTGATCTTGCCCTGAACGATATTTCAAATGAACGGATGAATCAATATGCGCTGCTTGCTGATGCTTATGCAGAAACATCGGACCATACTGATCAGCCTCATCAACTTTGGGATGCAAAAAGCCTATCCCTTCGTCAAAAACTGGCGGGAGTGTTTGAGGTAATGGCACTATTTGCCGATCGTCTGCCTTCAGTTCATATACAGATTGATTTGAATTCCGGCGAAGTGACCTCTTTGTAGCTTAGTTATGGTAAATCAAATTATCAGGATTTTAAACATACATCATTCCATCTTTTTGATGCGAACGTTAATTCAATAACTATGCCCGCCAAAACTTTATTCCTTATCGATGCAGCCGGTGCATTCGTAACTGCCATTCTCCTAAGCCAGGTACTGGCAAGGTATGAGTCCGCATTCGGAATGCCCGGATCTGTTCTCTTTGTATTAGCGGGAATTGCCCTGGTTTTTGGAGTCTATTCGGTATTGTGCCATTTCTTAGTTGAAGAGAATACTGCCAAATTCCTGAAAGTGATTGCCGCTGCCAATACAATGTACTGCATACTCACACTGGGTCTGATGATGATGCATGCAAGCACATTAACCTGGCTCGGACTCGCCTATTTTACGGGGGAAATAATTATCATATTGATGCTTGTAAGGCTGGAGTATAAAACCTCGCAAGAAAATCATTGATTTCACCCCCCCCGGCATATCAATCCAACATCTCCTAACCGGCTTCATAAAATGAATAACAACAGAATAATAATTCTAAAAACAGAAACGCTGTCAGATAATTGGTATGTCCTGAATAAAGTGACTTACGAGTATCAGAAAAAGAATGGTGACTGGGAAACCCATGCCCGCGAGGCTTATGATCGCGGAAACGGGGCAACAATTCTGCTCTATAACAAATCACGAAGGACGGTTATTCTCACCCGGCAATTTCGATTGCCCACGTATGTGAACGGTAATAGTTCCGGCATGATGATTGAAGCGTGTGCCGGTCTGCTCGACCAGCGCGACGCACTGAACTGTATCAAAAAGGAGACGGAAGAAGAGACCGGATTCAGGATCAAAGATGTGCAAAAGATATTTGAGTCCTACATGTCGCCGGGATCTGTAACTGAAATCGTGCATTTTTTTGTGGGTGAATATGATGAGAAGATGAAGGTCCACTCCGGCGGCGGAATCTCGGAAGAACAGGAATATATAGAAGTGCTGGAACTGGATTTTGATGAAGCCTTTGGCATGATTGGTTCCGGTGGCATAAAAGATGGAAAGACCATCATGCTCCTCCAGCACGCAAAGATTCATGGACTAATGGATTGAACTGCGGGCTGACCTTTTTAAAAAACCAATAATCTATATGCAGAAAACAGACATCCGTAAAGGGCAGATTTTACAGTATGAAGGAGACCTACATTCAAAGGTTTTCTACGTAACGTCTGGTCTGCTCAGAAGCTACACCATCGACAAGAATGGCAAAGAGCACATTTTTATGTTTGCTCCCGAGGGATGGGTGATTGCAGATGCACAACCGGCGGATGTAGCCTGTGATCTGTTTATTGATGCCCTGGAAGATTCAACGGTGTCTGTTATTGATAAGGAGAGTGAGCATATTAATCACGATGAGGCGAAACTAATCAAGCGAATATCCATCCTTCAAAAAAGAATCATCATGCTGCTGAGCTCTTCTGCAATTGAACGATATGACTATTTTTTGGAGACCTATCCAGGCATTTCTCAGCGGGTCCCGCAGAAGATGATTGCTTCTTTCATTGGGATTACCCCTCAGGCTTTGAGTACGCTTAGAAAAGATCGGGCTGCTGGTAAAAAATAACAGCTTTCCTGCGTATTTCTTCATCTACATGAATGCACGTGAACAAGAGATTTTGGAATTTGTAATAAATCAAAATTTTCACAAATCATCCTTTCAAGATGAATTTCGCACTCTGGATTCAACAAGCCATTCTTGCCGTCTTGTTCCTGATGGCTGGCATGGGGCGGGAGACCTACAAGCATTACGGGACCGCTGCCCACCGAACGCTTCAAGGACCTGCGGACGCTTGAAGGTTCTTAACTCAAAACTCTAAAAAAACTCAATGAAACCTCTTACACTTTTGAAAACATCCGCTGCTTTATGGATTCTTTGGGGAGCTGTTCACATGTTTGCCGGAATTATGACGATGATTTCTGTTATGTCTGGCGATATTGCCGCTTCAATTGCTGGCATCGCTGACGCTGTTGACCCGGCAACGCTCCAGGCCGATTATCCACATGCCGCAGGTGCTGTAATCGGTCAGCACGGGTTCAATCTGCTGTGGATTGGTGCTGTAACGTTTATCTCTGCATTCTTTATCTGGAAAGGCAACAAAAACGCAATCATCCTGGCAGCTATTACAGGTGGTTTAGCTGATGTTGGTTATTTCCTGTTTCTGGATCTGGGCGGATATGTTCATTTTGTTCCGGGAACCGTCATGACGCTCGTTTCAGCATCTGCGATCATCCTGAGTTTTTATGGAAATCACAAAATGAAAGCCACTGAGTGATTAAGGACTAATGCAATCCATGACTCAGTCATAAAAAAATATAATCAGAAAAGTGCTCTTGAAATCCCGAGTGCAAGAAGCGGAAAAATAAAAAACATAGACAGGATATAAGCCCCTACAAACCATTTATTCTTTTGGGTCATGTCAGCCATTTTTTCTGCAATGGTGGGTGGTATGTTTCTCAGCAGCGGAATGCAAAAGATGATCAGGATCGCAAATACATTAAACAAAAAGTGCAGCAGCGCAATCTGAAGTGCAAGGATTGCAGTTGGACCCGTAATAGCAGTAGCAGCGAGAAGTGCCGTCACCGTGGTGCCGATATTGCCTCCCAGCGTAAACGGATAGACCTGCTTCATCGTCATCACCCCGCTACCGGCCATGGGCACAATCAGCGCTGTAGTTGTTGAAGAAGATTGAACAAGGATTGTGATAAGACTACCGGCCCCAATTCCCGAAATAGGACCACGACCCACAGCTGTATTCATAATTTCCAGTGCACGTCCGGTCATGAGCTTTTTAAGGATCTTTCCGATACTGTGAACGACAAAAAGGATGATTCCCACGCCAATGACAATAAGCACAATGCCTTGCAAGGCCCCCTGCAACAGTGATGAAGAGAACATGATCATGTCAACAACCGGTGTGATGGCATAGGAGATAACATTAAAACCACTGACGCTTACGTCAGCCATGACGGCATCACCTGAAACTAATCCAGCAAGCCATAAAGAAATATTCTCCAATGGGTGGAACAACAATTCAATTGGCAACAGCAACACAACGGCAAAAACGTTAAAACTGTCGTGAACCGTAGCTGCCGAAAAAGCGCGCTTAAATTCCTCGCCGTCTCTCACATGCCCAAGGCTCACGATTGTACTTGTAAGAGAAGTGCCAATATTAGCCCCCATCACCATGGGGATAGCCATTGCAATAGGCAAGCCACCGGCCACCAGTCCTACAATAATAGACGTGACCGTGCTTGAACTCTGAATAGTGGCCGTGGCTACAATGCCGATCATAAGAGCAATGACCGGGTTCGTCGCAAATTCAAATAGTTGTGCTGCAGCTCCGCCTGATGCAATCTTAAATCCATTTCCGATAACCGAAACTGCTGCAAGCAACAGGTAAACCAGGGTTATTACTGCTCCCCATTGAATGACAGGTGCGTATTTTCCAAATGTGCCCGTAAGCATGTTCTGAGGCTGCACCAAATTATTCTCCGCATTAACAACAATTGATGTGCTGAATCGCTTAATGGAGGGTACAGATTTTTCATTATGCTAATGTTACCTGAATATTATGCAGGTGTTACTGATGTTAACTTTACAGCCGGTTCAGTTGCAGAGGTGATTGGTAATGCATGAACAGGCCTTTTAAGAAGGCTATATACCCACACACTCAAAACATGCGTCAATAGTTCTTCACTTTCAAAGAAAGCCCGTTTACGAAATTGCCGGTCATATCTATTTCAGGTGCAAGTCCGGATCCTTCAAAACCGGTTATATCTTCGTTCGTGACGTGCCGGTTGTAGAACTCCAGATAAGGACCGGCAAGGGGCATATAGGTCCAATGCCACCTCTCTTCTTCATAGCCGGTTCGGCTATTTATCGATTTATCGGTGTAGGGCTGATAAAAACCATAGTCGTTAGCGTGCTCCGTAAGCCAGTCATAAATTTTTTTCCCTTCCCCCTCTCTGAACCAGCTGTTATTCAAGTTATTGAGATCAATATCTGTCCCCCAGTGATGCCGTGAAGTCATCGGCATTGAGCTGTAGAGCAGTATCTCTTTTGCCTTGGCTAAATCCGTAGCAGCCTCTGAATTCTGCCATTTGCGATCCCATATCGCTTTCTGATACCAGAAGTTCCGCGTGCCGGAGATAATAATCAGCTCTACACTATCCTCTCGTGCGTGTGCCGCCATCTCCAGGAAAGCATTGTACGTTGGTTTTTGCAGGTAAATTTCTTTATCAGAAAGGCTGTCGGCAACGCGAACGAAATCTTCGTGCTCCTGAAACTCAAAATGGCCGGTTACCAGTTCTATCGTCGTATTTTCCGGGTAAGAGACCTGGCGGGTTGTATCTGCCCGATGAGTAATTTGCTGATCTGTCTCGGTTTCTGATAATTCTTCAGTATCGGCCTGGCAGCTTATCACCAGCAGGCAAAGCATTATAGGGATGACTTTCATAGTGTAGCCGGTTATATCTTTTTTTGATGCCAGATGTTTATTCACCTGACTTAGATTCAATGGTTTCATGAAATGAGGGTAAGGTCTTTGAAAAAGGGCAATTGATAAAATATTTCACATGGTATTATCATCATTCCAGACTTAGATCCGGTATCTCCTGCCTGTCATACGATGGGAGATCCTGCATCAAGTGCAGAGTGACTTTAGTCCGGGCTTTCGCAATGAGTTCTTCTAACATAATAATTTCCGGTGTTTTTAACCGCTTGATGACGAATATCTTCTTATGAATGCCTTCGGTCTGACTTCTGTTAGATAAATTCAAGATTAAATTTGAATCAGACATAAACTATTATGAGTAATTCAACAGAAGAGATTGCTAAAGGAAAGTTACCTGAATCGGAAAGTGTGAAAGAAATTTTAGCCTCCGGTAATAATATAGGTTTAAGGATATGGAAAAATGAAGAGCCGGGGGCAGACAAAGATCTTCACCGAAGTGCGTATGAAACTGTCGGCTATGTGCTGAAAGGAAAGGCTGAACTCCATATTGAGGGTGCAGTGACCGAACTTAAAGAAGGTGACTCTTATGTTGTGCCTGAAAACGCAGAGCATACCTACAAAATACTCGAGACATTTTCAGCCGTTGAAGCCACCTCGCCACCGGCTCACCTGCAGTAAACCGCTTTTGGATATTCCTTACTATTTGAACCCGGAATAAATCTCCGGGTTTTTTTATGTGATCAATTAATGTAATGGTCAGTTTAAAGAGCTGGTCCTGTATGGATTATTACGGGTATTTAATTCATCAGTTATTGCGAGTTATTATTAGAGGATATGTTTTGTTAATCCTTTTCTATGGATGTGGATGAGAATAGAAAACTTACGAATATTTTTATCCCAGGCCATTTCAGGGTCTATTTATTGTTTACACTGTTGACAATATAGGTTGTTGAGTTTCACAGAAATTACGTAACGCTCAATATTACCCACACTAATCAACGTATGGCAATAAAACGTTGTTTTATTATTTATGCTGACGTTGTAGACCTGAAACCAGAATATTGCATTAAGAAGTCATACGATGATCAATATCGTGTATGCCCCGATATTAAAGCCTTACCTATTATTAACATCTCTTCACTCATATGAATAGCCTTTGGATCGTCATCCAGAAGATTTGTAATTTAACTAACGCCTGCTTTGACTGCCACGCTGGAAATGAAGGTTTATTCCATCTTGTCGGTACCCAGAGTTTGCTTTTAAATCGCTGGTATTTTCTTTCAAATCTATTAGGAGAACAACTAATCAGCCAAACTATTCACCATCACTATGTATTCCGGATGGGCTTCCTAAGCAAGTAAAATTAATCCTTAGCAGAGATTTGACTACAGGAAGTGTCTCCTTCTTCTACTCACTCAAAGACGGTATTTGAGTAGCTTACATTAAACCAGAGGGGGATGTCATGAAAACTTCTATGCTAGTCTACCATGTGAAAAGAGCCGGACGCTATATAATTTCCGGCTTGTTGTTTATGGTCCTTTTTCAGTCTGCAGCCATGGCTCAGATCAGCGGCCTTTATACCGGTGACAAAGTTAGAATTTATGCACCGGATATTTATTCTGAAACTTTTAGAGGCACTATCTATGGTATAAACACTGCTGAGATAATACTCGACTTTGAGGGAGGCTTACACATTTTCCCTTTGACCTCAATCGAACGCCTGGATGTAAGTTATGGTAAAAAAAGACGTACTGGAAGAGGAGCTTTGATAGGACTTACAAGTGGTGCATTCCTGGGAACTCTGATTAGTCTGACAACTTATGAAGAGTGTAATAGTGATGAGTTTATGGGCTGCCTCTTTCATTTTGACAAAGGTGAATCTGCTCTGCTAGGCGCTGCTGCAGGTGGCTTTATTGGTCTCATTGCTGGAACTGCAATTGGATCTATAATTAAAACAGATGTATGGGTGCGACTGCCTTTAGAGATTTCAATGAATATCCAGTCTGTACCGGCTCAAGAGTTATCGTTAAGCCAAGTCCCCGTTGTTTCACTGAAATTTTCACTTTCCGAAAAGCGCTAGGGGTATTATACTGGTATAGGTTGAGACAATTTATGGATCCATCCGATGAAGCATAAAACCAGGAAACCTCACCCAGCCTTCACCTTCCGGGATAAAGGGGCGGTTGAAAACAGAACCGGAGCAGTTCCTTAATTCTTTCCAAAGGGCCCTGCTTTAGAAACGTATCCGATCAACGTATTGAAACGATAGAGCCATACCTCAATCCATACTCTTCTACGAAAATTTAATTAACTTTCTTCTGCACACTGAATCCTAAAATATCGTGCTGATGCACTTATCAGCTGGAGACAGCCTTTAACAAAACAAAGCACTATGACCGTAAAACATAAAAGACTTGGAGAGCACGGAGTTCTTGTTAGTAATATTTGCCTCGGTACAATGAACTTTGGATGGCATACGAGCGAAGAAGACAGCTTCAAAATCATGGATCGCGCTTTAGAATTAGGTATTAATTTTTTTGATACTGCTGATGTCTATGGCTGGTCTGAACAGCATGGCTATACAGAGGAAATAATAGGACGATGGCTTGCTCAGGGCGGTGGCCGGCGTGATGCTGTTGTATTAGCTACAAAAGTCTATAATCCTGTCGATCGTGAAGCAAATTTACCTGAAGTTAACAGTGATGGCCGAAGCCTGAGCGCGTATAAAATCATGAAGCACTGCGAGGGTAGTTTAAAACGCTTGCAAACCGATAGGATTGATTTATATCAGATGCATCATATTGACCATGATTGTCCATGGGATGAAACATGGCAAAGTTTTGACACACTAATAAAGCAGGGGAAAGTAGTATATGTTGGTTCAAGTAATTTCGCTGGCTGGGACATTGCAACAGCATGCCAGGAAGCATCAAAGCGTGGCATACTCGGATTGGTGAGCGAGCAGAGTATTTACAATCTCGATAACCGGATGCTTGAACTTGAAGTTATCCCGGCTTGCAGACATTATGGTTTGGGTTTAATACCATGGAGTCCATTAGCAGGAGGACTTTTAGGCGGGGCACTACAGAAGCATAAGGAAGGAAGACGCTCGGATGAGGAGCATCTCAAACAGTTGGAGTCTAAACGCGATCAACTTGAGCAGTACGAAACCCTGTGTAAAAAAATTGGCCATCCGCCTGCAGAGGTCGCACTGGCGTGGTTACTTCACAATCCGATTGTGACAGCGCCAATCATAGGGCCAAGAACCCTTGAACAGCTGGAAAGTGCCGTTCGGGCTGCAAGTATAAAACTGGATGACGAAGTTCTTGAAAAACTGGATGAGATATTTCCCGGCCCCGGTGGGGAAGCCCCCATGGCATACGCCTGGTAGACATATCTTTTATAATCAGTATTTGTCGTTCTTTCCGGCTTATGGTTGAGGGAAGTGAGATAGGATAACTCACCGTTTATAAATACGGGATTTCAACCTTTAAGTGCTTCCTTCGGATCAAAACCAGGTGCAAAAGGATCAATCTTACCCAGTAGTTCCAACTCCTGGAGTTCCTTGAGCATTTTTTGTGCTACATCTTTATGCCTTGTTCCTAATGCTTTCCGGACAGATGATTTTTTGCCGTTAATAGATGTGTGCCATTTAGCATAGTAGTACTTGCCTCTTTTCTTTAGATAAGCCATCGTTTTTGGGAGTTTGAATTCAAGCAAAAAAGTGGCCCCAAAATGGCCCCCACAGTGGCCCCCACGAATGGGAGTAAAAGTGATCAAGCGACTCGTTTCCGGTCACTTTTGGTCGCTTTCAAACTGTAAGTTTCAGGGGTTTTTTTGGGTGCAGAAGTGCA
>Ga0209949_1001373_pt1 | contig 11910 bp, 10 predicted proteins | sample SalPonC_black_MG_FD_185711 | JGI IMG/M metagenome (GOLD analysis project Ga0209949, IMG submission 185711) | Salt pond soil microbial communities from South San Francisco under conditions of wetland restoration - Salt Pond MetaG... | ecosystem: Environmental > Aquatic > Marine > Intertidal zone... | reverse complement strand
GCACAGGGTCACGTACTGGGCCACGTACGCGATATGGGCGCCGACGCCAGGGATCCCAGCGTTCGCATTTACCAGACCAGGCAGCGGCAGACCTTCCATACCGACTCCAGCGATGTGGTAGGGCTCTTCTGTTTGCAACCGGCCAAGCGCGGCGGGCGCTCCCTGTTGGTCAGCGCCGATACGGTCTTCAACGAGATGCGCCGCCACCGGCCCGACCTGCTGGAACTGCTGCTGCAGCCCATCGCTACCGACCGCCGCGGTGAGGTGCCGGAAGGTATGCTGCCCTATCTGCTGATTCCGGTTTTTACTTACTACGCCGGCCGCATCACGCCTTTCTACCAGCGGCAGTACATCGAGTCCGCGCAGCGCTTTGAGGAAGCCCCGCGGCTCACTCCCCGTCATTTTGAAGCCCTTGACCTCTTTGATGAGCTGTGCAATGATCCGAAGCTGCATTTCTCCATGATGCTGGAAAAGGGTGACATCCAGTTTGTCTACAACCACGCCCTGCTGCACGACCGCACCGGCTTTGAAGACTGGCCGGAACCCGAGCGGCGGCGCCACCTGCTGCGCCTTTGGCTGTCCGTGCCCGGCGACCGGCCGTTGCATCCGGAGTTCGCGACACGCTTCGGCTCGGTGGAAATCGGCGACCGGGGCGGGATCATCGTGCCGGGAACGAAGCTGTGTGTGCCGTGGCTGGAGGCTTAGAGCGTAATAAAATTGCTCATCGCCGGAATTATTCATAAATTCCCTGAACTGTTTGATCCCAGTTATAAAAAACCAAACATGCACTCAGGTCTTGCCGGATGGAAACCGCTTCTTACCTATATGGCTATGTTTGCCGTATGGCCAATGCTTTTGGGACAAGATAACAGCGGGACCGGTATTTTTGATCATCTTACCACCAAGGACGGACTATCTTACTCCCGTGTTCGCTCCTTTTACCAGGATAAAACCGGCTTTATTTGGGTTGGAACGGAATCCGGACTGAACCGCTACGACGGTTATGGATTCACCGTTTTTAAACATATGCCTGAAGAGGCCGGGAGCCTGCTCCATAATTCAGTACCTGCTTTGCTGGAGGACAGCCGAGAGCGCTTCTGGATAGGTACCAGAGCGGGGCTGCAATTACTGGATAGCGAGAAAAGCATTTTCTTTCCCGGACCGGAAGCTGATGCTCATCCTCTGGCGGCCATCGGTCATGTATTGGCGCTTAGGGAAGACCGGGCCGGGCGCATGTGGGTGGGAACCGCCGAAGGGCTTTTTTGCCTCACCCTTCCCGAAGAGAGTATTCTTTCCACGGAAAAACTTCAGAGGCTGTATGAAAGCGGCCGTTTAAAAGTTAAGGGTTTTTTTGCGGATCCAACGGTACCTGACGGGCTTAATCACAACCGGATCTGGACACTGGCGGAAGACCGGGCCGGCTACCTGTGGATCGGCACAGAAGCAGGTCTTCACCGTTATGATCCGGGAACCCAGTCGATCACTCGCTGGTCGTCTTCTTCCGTTTCCGGAACGGAAGCCTTGTCCGGTATATCCATTCGGGCCTTACAGGAGGATGAACGGGGACGCCTGTGGGTAGGGACAGCTGAGGGCCTATACCGCTTGTCGGCCGATCGCAGCCAGGCAAAAATCTTCAAAGCGGGCGGAAGTGACAATAGCGGGTTAAGAAATAATTTCATCACCCAGGTTACTCTGGATGGGCGGGGGCAGTTGTGGATTGGTACCGATGGCGGAGGTCTTAGCAAATGGGACCCGGTAGCGGATCGGCTGCTGTCCTTACTTCACGACCCGAATAACCCGGCAAGCATCAAGGACAACAACATTGAGGCGCTTTACGCCGACCGGGACGGCGGGCTCTGGATCGGTCATCACAAAGGCATCAGTTATTGGAACCGCTACCGCAAACCTTTTCATTATCTGGGAGTCGACGGCCGGCAATCCGGCCTTAGCCCGGGAACCATCGCCTGTTTTGCCGAAAGGCCTGACGGCAATCTGTGGGTGGGGGTAGACGACGGCGGATTGAGCCTGTACAACAGGGAAACAGGAACCTTCCGGCAACTGCAACACGAACCGGGCAATCTTCAAAGCCTGCGTGACAACGATGTCATCAGCATCCTGGAAGATAGCCGCGGAACGGTATGGGTCGGTAGCTGGGGAGGGGGATTGAGCAAATTTGTTCCCGGTAGTTCCCGGGATCCCCTCAATGGCGTCTTTACCCACTACCATCCGGATGCCGGACCCGGCAATTTTCCGGCTGAGGAGGTCTGGACGGTATACGAAGACCGGCGGGCAAGAATCTGGATCGGTACGGTCGATGATGGTCTCCTACAGTATGATCCGGCATCGGGAGACTTCCAAAGCTATCAGCAACAGGCGGATGACGCTCGAAGCCTGCTGCACAACTGGGTGCTGGATATCCGGGAAGATGAGGCGGGACAGTTGTGGGTTGCTACAACTGGCGGCTTAAGCAGGCTGGACCGGGACGGGCGCTTCACCAATTTTCCCCTGGAAGAGCAGGGGGAAGCCCTTGCGGTCTATGATCTGTTGCCCGGATTATCCGGCGCTCTATGGCTGGGCACCCGGCAAGGATTAAAGCTGTTTGATTCCGAAAAGGGTATCCTTCAATCCTGGCGGGAAAGCGACGGTCTTTCCGATAACTTTGTCAGCTGTATGCTAAAGGATGACCAGGGGTATCTATGGCTGGGTACGGGAAAAGGACTGTCGAAATTTCACCCTTCTTCTCATTCCTTTCGAAACTACGACGAATCCGACGGCCTGCAGGCCGGAGAATTTACCGGCGCGCATCTGAAAACCCGTACGGGCGAATTCGTCTTTGGAGGCATCAATGGGTTTAATATTTTCTACCCCGACAGTATCCGCGATCAGCCCCTGGCGCCAGCTGTGGTGATTACCGACTTCAAGATGTTTAACCGGTCAGTACCGGTGAGCGGCGCTCCTGGGGATACTTTGTCTTTCCCCTCTCCTCTTACCTGCAATAGTTTTGCGACGAGGGAAGTCCGGCTCCGGCACTGGCAGAATGATATTTCCTTTGAATTCGCTGCCCTGAATTACCTTAATCCTGAGAAAAACCGGTATAAATACCGCCTGGAGGGATACCGGGAAGAATGGATGGAAGCGGAAGCCGGCCAAAATATCGCATTCTATACCAGCTTACCATCCGGCGAGTACACCTTTCGGGTCATTGGAACCAATAATGACGGCATCTGGAATGAGGAAGGCGCCGCGCTGAATGTCATCATTGCCGCGCCCTGGTGGAATACCTGGTGGGCATATTTCCTGTATGCTGTTGTTCTGGGCGGTATTTTTTTCTTCCTGCGGCGCAATCAACTGAACCGGCAGTACCTGAAGCGCGACCTCGAACTGAAGCGGCTCCAGGCGGAACAGTTAAGGGAACTGGACGAGACCAAGTCCCGTCTGTACACTAATATCACACACGAATTCCGGACGCCGCTGACTGTGATTCTCGGTATGGCTGATCAGCTTGAGCACGGATCCGGCACTGGTCTTAAAGATGGCCTTAACCTGATCCGGCGCAACGGGCGGTCCCTGCTCGCCTTTGTCAATCAGATGCTGGACCTGGCCAAATTGCAGTCGAACCAAATGAATCTGGAATTCATACAAGGAGATGTGGTGGCTTTTTTCAAATATATCACCGAATCTTTCCATTCGATGGCTGCCGCCAAAAACCTTAGGGTGACCGTTCACAGCGAACCGGGCAGCATCATGATGGACTTTGACCGGAACAAGCTGACGCAGATCCTGTCGAACCTGCTTTCCAATGCCATCAAATTTACGCCCCCGGGCGGAGAAATCTCGCTACAGATTGGATTGGAAGGGCAGGAAGGCACGGCGTCCCGCTTGATATTTAGCATAATCGATACGGGCATTGGTATTCCGGAAAATCAGCAGTCGCAAATTTTCGACCGTTTCTTTCAGGCTGCATCCTCCAGTATCCGTAAAGAGGCCGGCACGGGGATCGGACTGGCGCTGACCAAGGAGTTGGTGAAATTATTGGAAGGCGATATTCAGGTAGAGAGCAGCCCCGAAAGGGGAAGTATCTTTACGGTGCGTTTGCCGGTGAAACGGGAAGCTCGGCTGGAAGAGGTGCTCCCCGATACAGAGGCGATATCTCAGATCCAGGCTTCTGCCGAGACCATGCCGATGCCGGAAGTAGAGACAGCCGTGGGTGATTCACTGGAATTACCCCTGCTATTAATTATCGAGGACAATCCGGATGTGCAGCGTTTTCTCTTAAGCTTCTTACGGCTACACTACCGGCTGCTCACAGCGGAAAACGGTCAGACCGGGATCGAAAAAGCAGTAGAACAAGTGCCCGATATCATTATAAGCGATGTAATGATGCCGGAAAAGGACGGCTTTGAGTTATGTGATACGCTGAAAAAAGATACCCGTACAAGTCATATTCCCATCATCCTGCTCACCGCGAGGGCAACGGTGGAAGACCGTATTGCCGGCCTGGAAAGGGGCGCTGATGCCTACATGGCCAAACCTTTTCATCAGGCCGAGTTGCTGACCCGTCTGCAAAACCTGCTGGATACGCGCCGGCGCCTGCAGGAGAGTTACCTGAATCTGGATAAACCTGTCCGGCAGAGCACAGCCGATGAGAGGGTGGAAGATACCTTCCTGCTTCAGTTGCGCCAAACGATCGAGCGCGAAATGCTCAATTCTACTTTTTCCATCCAATATCTGTGCCGGCAAATGGTTATGAGCCGCATGCAACTGCACCGCAAGATCAAGGCGCTGACCGGCCGCTCCACCTCCTTGTACATTCGCAGCGTTCGACTGCAGCGGGCCCGCTCGCTTCTTTCCAGCACCGACCTTAATATCTCCGAAGTAGCCTATGAAGTAGGTTTCGATGATCCGAAGTACTTCAGCCGGGTTTTTTCCGAGGAATTTGGGATGTCGCCTACGGTATTTAGAGAAGGAGCGTCTGAAAGTGATTGAAATCCAGTCGATTGGAAGAAGTGTTACAATGTTCCACCCCTTTGTTACAATAATGAGAACGAGTCTGAGTGAAAGCCCGCATATTTGATGGGTGAAGGATAACCGGTTTCTTAATCTGGGACAGAAATGTTTTTGATAAGAACCCCCCCTTTTCCTTCAACCCTCAAAAAACTAAAACAGTCTTCTTACGGATTGTATCAGCTTTTACTCCTCTTCAATGGTATGCCGGAGTGCTCATGAAAGGCTTCTGGAACCGAGGCTGATTTGTCAATCAAATACCCCCTGCTTGCTCGTAAGTGGTCATGGACACCCTGCTGCAAGCTTACAATTTAAAAAAGATCGACCCGGAATCCCAATGCCGGAAACTGACCGGTATTCGACGGCCGGAACGCTGTGGCCTTTACTGTGAGCACCGTACTTCTACGGGGGACATAGCACAATGCGTACAGCGGTCCAAAGACCGTCACCCCTTTCTCCAAATGAAAACTTCGGTACTTGATTGGTGCCACTCTGACCGGTCTTTTTGGCTAAATCGGGGTTCCGGGGATCGATTGTCTGTCTCTGCTCTGAGAGCAGCTTTACGCGACATGGAAGAGTTCGTTCACTTTAGGGGTGTTTCCTCCGGTGAGCGAACTCTCTCCGGTAAGACCTTCCCGCAAAATGTTGAGCAGGTGGACCAATTAATCCGGGCTAAACCCCTGTTTTGCGGTTGACCGGGTCCTGCCAGAATCCGAGATGCTATTCTAGGGCTAAGAATTGCTGGATTCCTCCCGCTTCTACCCGTACCGGTTCAGGCAGGCTTTCCTATTTAGGTTTTGTGTGCGAGATCACAAACCTTTTCCCCATCTTTTCCCATCTTCGCTGTAAGCATTTTAACACAAGCAGCCGGACCCTAATGAGATATCTGTCCGCTGCGGTCGCTACGCCCCGCGGTTGCGATCTCATCACTAAAACCGAACCTATGCCACGCAGCGTCAAAACCAAGAATTTCCAAAAAGCCGTACTCAGCCATGATCAACCCGTCGTCGTTGACGTCTGGGCCGACTGGTGCGGGCCCTGCCATATGCTGGCGCCGCAGTTCGAAGCAGCCGCCAAGGAACTGGAAGGCAAAGCCCGCTTCGTCAAACTGGACGCCGATAAAAACCAGAAACTGACCCGCCAATACAAGGTCATGGCCCTGCCCTCTTTGCTTTTCTTCAAGGACGGGGAGCTGGTCGACCGCAGCAGCGGCGTCGTTTCCAAAAATACTATCCTGAAAAAGGTTAAGCGGCTGCTGCCCGAAGAGGAGCAGGCGGACGTGAAGACCGGGTTTAAGTGGAAGTTTTGGGAATAGGGGCTGGGGGCTGGATGACCCGTTCTTATATCTTTTCCGCGAAATTCCCCCGCTATTTAGTGCGAAAAGCACTAGTACACAGTGTACTAGTTTCTGACGCTTGCTTTTTGGGTTCGCTGTTTGTGGGAATCACCAGGAACCTCAGAGCTGGGACAGAGGACGATGAGTAATGGGCTTCCCGTTGGGCCATTTGTTCGGGACGCCATGATGAGGTAATGCTGGATGGGGAACCAGGACCGAATAGCCCATTTGCACAAAGTATCCTTAAGGAGCTATCGGCAATTGGAAACGTCCTACTAAATGTCGGAATTTTGGCACACCGGGTTTTTAAATTAGTGGCTCGCCAGTATAAAGATCAAAAGCCGGGTAGTGGACCTCTACATGGAGTTGGCGACGAAGGAGGCAATCTGGTTTCCGGCCATGTCAGAACAAAGGCCGTGACTTCGCAGTTACCGGTAAGGAGGACCTTATATCTCAGACGAATAAAGAGTCGAACCCAGTTTCCGAGAGAGATTGTCAACAAACCCATCGGAAGCGGGAAAGGAAAAGAGTATTAGTGACCTTTCGAGGTTACACCCCGGATTTACAATGCAAAAAAGTCCCGTGTACTTTCATCGATGGAAGAGTTGAAGCATTTACTATAAAATTGTTCCCAATGAAAACCCTTGTAAAACCTACACACCTCCTAGCATTGGCCCTTTCTCTTTTCAGCTGCGATCTTACCGTCGTGGATAATCCCACTTTCACCATGGAGATTCTCAATGGAGACGAACTGACGGGACGCCCCGGAGAAACGCTTTCTCCCATTGAGGTAAGGGTGATGGATGCGGACAATAACCCTGTAAAAGATGTCCAACTGACCATCGAGGTGAGCAACGGCAGTGTGGAGGATAGCCAGCCCAGGACAAACACGGAGGGAATAGCCGCCATCACCTGGACGCTGGGTGACACGCCCGGGGTGCAAAACATGACTATCAGCGGTAACGGGTTAACCAATAGTCCTCAGCAGGTAAAGGTATCGGTGGAGCAAATATCCTATAACCTGGAGATCGTTTCGGGGAATAATCAGTTTAATGCCGTTGCTGGTGAAGAACTGGGAAATCCCTTTGTCGTACAGGTGATCGACCCTGCTGACAGCGAGGCAATCGAAGGGGTAGTCATTCGCTTTGAAGTGGATGAAGACAGTGGTGCTTCTTTCGGAGGTATTCCGGAAATTTCCCAGCCTACTGATTCTGAAGGTAGAACTGATGTCACTTTGACTATGGGCCCCGGGGTGCTTGATACAATTGTGGTGGAAGCACGTCTGGCAAGTACTGGTACGGCCGTATCAAATCCGGAATCTGTACAATTTTTTGTCGCAGCGGATAAATTTATTGATGAACGGGATGGGCAAGAATACCGGGTCGTGCGACTTAAGGACGGCAAAGTTTGGATGGCGGAGAACCTCAATTACGATGCCTCTGATTCCTGGTGTTACAACGACGGACCTGCTAACTGTATTGAATATGGACGGTTATATACTTGGTCATCAGCCCTGGAAGCCTGCCCCTCCGGTTGGTATCTGCCGACAGATGAAGAATGGCGGGAAATGGCAAAACATTACGGAGGAGTATTTGAGGGTGCCGCCGATGATGGACAAGCAGCTTACCAGGCATTAATTAAAGGGGGGGCGACCGGATTTGATGCGCGGTTAGGCGGCTGGCGTAACCCCGGTGGCAGCTTCGGCATCCTTGGTTCCGTAGGCGGCTACTGGAGCGCTACAGAGTACGATATCGGCAGCGCATGGCTCTACTACTTCGATCGCGATAGCGGTGGGCTGTTCCGCGACTTGTTCGGTAAGTCTACCGGGCATTCCTGTCGTTGCGTACGGGACTAGACAATTTAATGGGAAGGAATTTTATGATTTTCTGCTAAATATTCCTTTATCCGGGAATAATAGCATTTGCAAGGCCTTGAACACAGCTATTCTCGGTTTAGAACAATTTTTGGCCTGGATTAAGGTGCCGTTAGGCACCAAATGGCGGTAGAATTGCTCTGTCTATGTGTAGCCTTTCCCCATCTTAAAACAAATGGTCATTTTTTTTGGGTATCTGTTTCCCCCGGGTGGTCTTGCGTGGTTTTTTCTGTACATATCAATATATTCATCCTCAATTTCCCGTGCCCGCTTCCCACCCGGAATGTCCGTCAACAAAATTCGGGCGAAAAACCGCATCCAACCCACAATCGTATTAAAAAGAGATACTTGTTCACAGACGTCGTTCTTCTTCTGGTCCCGAATCTCATACAAATGGTGAGGACGTTTACTCTTTTTGGAATTGCCGTGTGGTTTTCTGGGCATCTGAAAAAGAGGTTGAAGGTTAGCTGGTTAATCGATCCAACAGCGTCTCATCCCATCCTTCCGGATTGCTAAAGGTTTCATGACTCACCGTAGGGAAGTAATCGAACGCCTTTCCCGTTTTCCGCTCATAGGCTTCCTCCGCTAAATAAAGCAGCGGTTCAAAAGTGTATTCTTTTGGCATTTGAGCAGGATCGGCCAGTACTTCTTCGAAATATGCTTTACCGTTGGCTACGACGCATGCCCGGGCATAGAGGAAATAATCAGAGGAAAAGGCGCCGTCCTCCTTGGGAGCGTTGGGTCCCAGGTTTTCGGCATACACTTTCTTATCGAGTTCAAACAGCTTTTCCGAAAGGATATCCTGAAAACGGTAAATCGAGGCTTCATCCAAGGTGCTAAGATAGGCCACGGCGGGCTCGAGAATGGCTTCATCATTGGCCTCTTCCTGCGACCAGCCGAGTAAGGAAATAACATGCCAGAAGTCTGCTTCGGTAAATTCGCGAGCATTACCCTGGGCGGGAAAAATCCGAATCTCGACCTCGGCGTTTTCATACTTCTCTTTGAGCTCCTGCAGGAATTCCGGCCTCAGCTCCTGTATGTTGATCTTGTATACGGGCATAATAATTGATTACACAATCAATTTACGAAAAAAGGGGGGCTTGCAATTGAATTATCGCAGTGAGGGCGCCGCGGGAAGCGGCACCCTCACAAGGCCCGCGGAAACCGGCCTTTTTCCCTTGAAAGCGAACCGGACGACTTTACTCCAATATTGTGTTTGCAGTAGCTTACCCGACTATGCTTGGCCGGGGGGGGGCACGAACTTCCTTTGAATTAAGTCTGAAATGGAGAATTTAATTGCCGTTTTTTGGCCACTTGTTTAGAGCAGCGCATGCAAATAATCCGCCGTTTGTTTTAGTCCATTTTTACGTAGGGCATCCAAAACTTCATACTCATCGAGATCGGGATTTCTTCTGTTCATTACCAGCCTTCTAAAAGCTTCGACGGCGGTATCGGGATTTAAATCGATAATATCCGTTAAAAAATCATCGGCACTTTTGGCGGATAATCCAAAAGAATCCAGGATTTCTTTAGGGAAGTCCTGGAGGTTGTTCGTTACTATAATATTAGCATTAGTCTTGATTGCGGCAGCGAGAACGTGACGATCTTTAAGATCAGGTAAATCAAGGGATTTGATAAGTCCTTCGTAGTTATTTACTAGCGCATCAGGGAATGCTTTATTCGCTTTTTCCACTCTTTTGGCTATTACCTCTTCCGGTACTTCTTTGCGCCTCATTACTTCGATCCATTCATCGAAAATGTGAATACTCCACTTAGGAGTATATAATTCGAAGTGCGCAAACCAGAAAAGCAAATCACGAATCTCAATGGGATAAATGACATTCGTGTCCAGGACGCAAGTGAATTTAACACTATGAATCATAGAGCCCCGATTCTTCGTCCTCTTTCATAATTTCAATGAGCAGCGCTTCTCTTTCCGCTCTCTTCTTTTTCTTGTAGTTCATCACATCTTCAAACTTCACCCTTCGATGCCTACCCACTTTTGTAAACGGTATTTCGCCGGATTCAAGCAGTTTAACCAGGTGGGGCCTTGAGCACCCAAGTAGTTCGGCAGCAGCCTGCGTTGTCATTTCGGTAGCAATCGGAACGATGGAGATAGGTTTCCCCTGACTGGTTGCCTTTAGAATCTTTGCTAAAAGTTTTAATGCTTTTAGAGGAACCCGGATCTTCTCATGGATTTCTTCTATCTCAATTTCCGGATTCTTACTTTCTAACTTTTCAAGTGTGGCGCTCAGGGCCTGGTACGACTCCATCGCTGTCTCTTGTTCTTGCTTTGAAGGTCGCTTTATGTTTTCTAAGTTATTCATAATTGTCTTGTTTGAAAAAGGACTTTCATAAAGATAAACGAAATAAACGAAACGAAGTTGCTTTTGAGAGTTTGTCTTTATGGAAAAATTTGACAGCTTGAATTCCATAATACGCTGGGATTGGATTCAAATGTCAGGAATTCCGTTACGATGAAGCGGAGCGAACCATTTTACTGCGGGTAGATTTAGATCCAGAAAAACTGGCCGGTATCGGTAAAGAGGACTTTCTGAAGTATGTCAGCAATACATTTCCAGGAAAGTTGGAAAAACTGGAAGTGCTGCCGGAGCAGTTAATGGAAAAAATCGGGCAGGTATTATTTCAAAACGAACAGGACTAATTCCGCAGTGAGGGCGCCGCGGGGAGCGGCACCCTCACATGGCCTGCGGGGAAGTGAGGCGGCGCCTTCCTTTTCCGGCCCATCCTCCACCAACAACTTACTCACCTTTACGTCAAGCAGTTCCGCAATCCGGTAAAGGGTCTCCAGGTCCGACTGTTGCACATTCCGGCACCAGCGGGATACGGTGACTTCATTCTTCCCACTTGAATTAATGCCCGGCTTTCCCTATTTTTATATTCGATGATGACAAAAGAGACTAAAATACCGCTCAAAAAATACCACTTCACCGTCGAGGAATATCACCGGATGGGAGAAGCTGGCATTATTGCCCCCGGCCGCCGGGTGGAGCTGATCCGTGGAGAAATTATTGAAATGAGCCCGATCAACAGCCTTCATGCAGGTACCGTAAAACTGCTAAACAGATTGTTAAGCCCGCTTTTAGGGGAGGATTATATCGTCAGTGTACAGGACCCTGTAGAGTTAGATCGTTATTCTGAGCCGGAACCCGACCTGGCCATCTTAAAATATCGCAAAGATCTCTACACCCAATCTCATCCGAAACCTTCCGATGTGCTCCTCATCATCGAAGTAGCGGATTCCTCTCTGGAGAAAGACCGGGAAATAAAACTGCCGCTCTACGCTGCTGCCGGCATCGAAGAGGCATGGACCATTAACCTTCAGGACCAACAAATCGAAGTAAATACTGAACCTACCGCAAAAGGATACTCCAATAAACATATTTACCGAAAGGGGGATATCATAACGCATAGCCTGATCGGTAAACTTGAGGTTGATAGGGTGCTGATCACAGATGGGGTTGAGTGAGGGGGTACTTGACCGACTTGGGGCTATTCCCCATCCCGCAACAACTCCATAAGCTCCTCCGCCGATGATTTATTGATATATAGTGCCTGGCCGAAAAGTTGTAATCTACTGAAAATGAGCAAAAAACAAGTGGTTCAGCGCTATGAATTTTAGAGAAAATTCGTATCTTAGAGTTACTAATTCAATTGATAATCAGCCACTTATCAT
>Ga0209949_1001372_pt1 | contig 11912 bp, 8 predicted proteins | sample SalPonC_black_MG_FD_185711 | JGI IMG/M metagenome (GOLD analysis project Ga0209949, IMG submission 185711) | Salt pond soil microbial communities from South San Francisco under conditions of wetland restoration - Salt Pond MetaG... | ecosystem: Environmental > Aquatic > Marine > Intertidal zone >... | reverse complement strand
GTGAGATTGTTGAACCAGAGGGTTCCGGAACCGACCGGATTGGTGAACGTCTTCATATCTGGAGAGCTCCTGGCGTTGCGAAATGCAGCAAACTGCGTGTCGTGGAAGTCAACCTATATCCTTCCGTACGGTAAGACCAGCCGGCACCGCCTGCCCGGGAGCCTGAATCCGGCTCCGGCCTGACAGGGTGGCTGGTCGACTGTGGCTCTTATTCAATCCCGGGGCGGGGCGATGATGGCCTCCAGCGTTGCAGGGTGAATTTCAAACCGGGCAGGGGTACGGCTGACCGGTTCGCCGTCGGCATAAATGGCCATTCGGTGCTTCGTCACTATTTCAACCTGGCGGCCGGTCGCGGTAAATATACGCCGGGCCCGTCGCTGGCCTCCGGTTCTCAGCAGCGGGGCCAGGAGCAGCAGCTTCCAGACCCTCTGGGGCTTGAGACTATAGAGCGACAGCTGTCCGTCGTTGATGCAGGCGTCTTCGCCAATGACATTGCCACCGCCATAATAGCGACCATTGCCGACCGCCAGATGCATGCTTTTCATCCGGTAGCTGCGGCCATCCACCCTGATGCTGACCGTAAACTGATTCCACCGGGTCAGGGCTGCAAAAAGTGCTTTAAGGTAACTGAACACGCCCCACCGCTTTTTGACATCGTCCGTCAGTTTCTCGGCGACCTTTACGCCCAGTCCGATCTGGGCGGCATTGAAGAAATAGTGACCATCCACAGTCCCCAGCTCAATACGTTGACGATGGTTGGCAATAATGGCGCTGAACGCGTCATCCATACTGCCCGCGACTCCCAGTGAGCGCGCCAGGTCGTTGGCGGTGCCCAGTGGCAGTACGGCGAATGCGAGCCGGCAGCGCAAAAGGGTCTCGGCCACTGAACTGATGGTGCCATCACCGCCGCCGAGGATCACCAGGTCGAGGTTCTGCCTGCGACTTTCAATGGCTTCGCGGCTTTCGGCGGGATTGCCGGAATCCACTTGCTCAACCTGGATTCCGGCTTTTCGCAGCCGTTTAATGCCCTCCTGCAGTACCATCCCGTCGCCCTTCCGGCTGTCAGGGTTGACGATCAGTAGTGCGCTTGCCGATGGTTGCAGGGGCATGGGTTAACGGCTACATCGTCTCACCTCTCAGAGCTGCGACTTGAAGTAGTTATAGGATTTCTTGAGGGCCTCGGTGACCTTCTCGGCTTCGTCTTTCACCGCTTCCCATTTGCTCTCGGAAGCTGACCTGACCTCATCAAGCTTTGCCCTTGCCTGATTGACTTCGTCGCGAAGCCTGGCGACCTGCTCCTCGTATTGTTTTTCCGCGGAGTCACTGGCCTCTCTGGCTTTTTTCTCCAGTTCGTCGATATTCTGGTTCATTTCATCGATCTGTTGCTTCATCTTGGCAGCGTATTCATCTCTTTTTGACATCGCGTATCTCCTTTTCCCAATCACAATACGGCAGAGCCGTCGGGTTTAAAAAACTGTTCTCGTACACAATTGAGGGCTTGATTTGCATTTTTCAATGCCTGACGTTCTGCCAGGCGCCCTCAACTCGTTTATGATGACCAGATGATGGCCCGCAGCTATTGCAGCGGCTTTAAACCGATAACCACAACGATGAAGAGAGCGACACAATGCGTGATGAAGCGCTGGGCGCAATACTTGGTCTGGATGGCGAAGAACGATATGACTTTTTCCTGAGCCAGGTAGCAGCAGAGCGGGCAGTATGGATTCTGGTCAATGCTGACAATCGTTTCCTGAAAATTTCATCGGACGTCGATGGTGTGGAATACCTTCCGGTATGGCCAGCCGCCGATTTTGCCGTCGACTATGCCGCGGGCACGGATGAATTGACGCCCCTGAGCATTTCATTGCCGGAGTTCTTCCAGAGATGGGTGCCGGGTCTGACCAGAGACGGACTGGAAGTAGGGGTCCTGCCCGGCCTTGATAAAACCCTGTGGATTACTGAGCCGGAAGAACTGAAGCGGGATCTGCAGTATGCGATGTCGGATTTTTAGTCGGTCTGTTTTGTTGCGGGTGCCGCTTTTTTTAGCAATATTCCACGTCTGTCCGGGGCTTGCAGCGCAGCCAGATGCGCCGGACTGCACTGCCAGCGAGATTCAGCCGGAGGCCATTGATCTGGATCAGCCCCGTGACCAGTTGGCTCGCCAGTCTGATCTCGCGATTCCGGACGGTGCCGTTATAGGTCAGGTCCGGATCATTCGCCGTCCGATTTTCGATACCAGCGATCCCGGCCAGGACAATTTTCTCTACCGCACGCTGAATACACTCAATACCCCGACCTGGAAGTCAGCCCTGCGGGCCCAGCTGGTATTCAGTGAGGGGGATGTCTACCAGCCCGGCAGTATTGCCGAATCTGAACGGATTCTCCGTCAGCGTCAGTACCTGGCGGCAGCGTGGGTTGGCGTGACCCGGGTCTGTGGCAATGAAGTGGAGGTCGCGGTGCTTGCCAGGGACACCTGGACCCTGCTGCCGACCGTCGGCGCCACCCGGTCCGGCGGCGAGAACACCACCAATGCGGGCCTGTCGGATCCGAATTTCCTGGGCTCAGGCAAGAATTTCGGGGTTTCCTATACCGAAGACGCCGATCGCACCGAGACCAGTCTGAGCTTCGATGACCCCAACCTTCTCGGCTCCCACTGGCAGACCGGGTTCTCCTATGCCAGTCGCAGCGATGGCCGCGGCCGCAGCGCCTACCTTGAGCGCCCTTTCTTCAGTGAACTCACGGACTGGCGCTTTGGCCTGAGCGGCAACGAAGACGTGCGGGAGGAATCACTCTATGTGAGTGCGCAGGCGGTTGCCAATTATCGCCGCCGTGGCGAATTTGCCAGTATCGATGCCGGCTGGCGTCTGGCCGAGCGTGATGGTCGACAGCTGCGGCTGCTCGGCGGCTACCGTTTCGACGCTATTGAGTTTGAGAACCTGCCGAATGAGCCTGACCTTTCACTGTTGCTTGCAGACCGGACCCTGAGTTATCCGTGGATCGGTTTTGACTATCGCGAAAACCGGTTCCGGGAAATGACCAACCTGACCCGTCTTCAGCGCATTGAGGATGTACGCGATGGCTTTGTCTGGCGCACGGAACTGGGTTACTCCGCCTCAGGGCTCGGAGCGACGGAAGACCGCGCGGTGTTGAATATGAGTTTTCAGGATGCGCTGCTGGCAACTGACACCGGTTACGCCAGCTACGGATTCAGTCAGAGCGGGAGCTGGCGCTTTGATCGCAGTGGCTTCGAAAATCTGGTGATAACACTCAACCTGGAGTATTTCCATGGCGGCTCGGTGGACTGGAACAGCTGGTACACCAATATGTCCTTCACTGCGGCGCACAATCTGACCCCGGACCGGCAACTTCTCATCGGCGGAGAGAATGGCCTTCGCGGCTATCCAAGCGATTACCAGCAGGGCAATCGCCGGGCGCTCTGGACACTCGAGCGGCGTTACTTCCCGGACTGGCACCCGTTCAAGCTTTTCCGCCTGGGTGGCGTTGTTTTCACCGATGTGGGACGAGCCTGGTTCGATGACGGCCGCAGCAGTGGCCCGGACGAGGGTGTGCTCGCGGATGCAGGTTTCGGCCTGAGGCTGGCATCAAGCCGGGTGGAAGTCCAGAGAATGCTGCACCTGGACTTTGCTTTCCCGATAGCCGCAGATGACAGCATTGATCAGGTTCAGGTTGTTCTTCGGGGCCGTACGCGGTTCTAGGACCTGCCCGGCCAGCCAACCCCTCAGCCCTGGGCCAGGTGATGCCGCCAGCCGCCCGGATCGGTAATTTCGCGGGCACCCTGCAGTCCGACAGGTTCGCAGATAAACCCGGCGACCCAGCGGCCATCTTCAAGCTCAACCTGGCCGATGCCCAGAGGCGCAGGGATGCCGGCAACAAAGCTGCCGAACTGATCGGCGGGTACCCGCCAGATTTCTACCGGCAGGGCGATGCCGTGATCCGGGTCCCGGATCATCCCGGGGCGGAATGGAGGACCGCCCGCCAGCAGATACATGCGATAACAGCTGGCGGTGGTTGTGGTCTCCACCAGGCTGGCCCTGCGCGAGGTGAGCTGGTGGTTCAGGGGAAGTCCGGATAAATGCGCGCCGCAGACCAGTACATCAATGGTTCGTTCTCTGGTGGCAAACGCGGGTGCAGTCACCGGATCGGGCAGTGCGCCGACCGTCTGACTACCCAGTGGTTGCAACCGTGAGGCCAGAGACAGCAGTTGTTCATCCTGAAATGCCGGCGCAAACAGGGTGCAACCGCCGGGCAGGCCGTTGCTCAGCCATCCGCCGGGGACGGCCACGGCACTGTAGTCCAGCAGGTTCATGAAATTGGTGTAGGTGCCCAGTTTGTTGTTGAGCGCTACCGGTTCGGCGTTCAGCTGGGCAATGGTGTAGATGGTCGGGGTTGTCGGGGTGATGATGACATCCAGCTCTAACCAGTTCCTGTCCGTCCGGGATTTCAGGGCCTTGAGTCGGTACCGGGCAGCAAAGGCCTCGCGGGCCGTTGCTTCCGCGCCTTTTGCAATAATGCGTCGGGTGACCGCCAGCAGTGCCTCCGGGTTGTCCGTAATCAGCGGGCTGGTGGCCAGATGGCGCTCCGCGACCCAGGGGCCTTCATACAACAGTTTTGCGGCTTCGAGGAAAGGGGCAAAGTCCACCTCGATGGCTTCTCCGCCAAGGGATTTCAGATGATCGACGGCTTCTGAAAACAGCCGTTCGGAATCGGTGTCGCCGTCAAAGTCCAACTGGTTCTGCCGGGGCACGCCAAACCGGAAACGGGTTGGCAGGGGTGTTGCGCCGACCGGGGCCGACCGCTGCCAGGGGTCGTCTGGATCCGGCCTGTCCATCACCGCAAGAATATCGTGGGCCTGCCGGGCATCCCTTGCAAACAGGGAAACGCAGTCCAGAGTCTGGCAGGCCGGAACCACGCCACGAACGCTCACCCGGCCGAGGGTTGGTTTCAGGCCGATCAGGTTGTTGAATGCTGCCGGAACCCGCCCCGAGCCGGCGGTATCCGTGCCCAGCGAAAAACTGGCAAGCCCCAGGGCCACAGCGACGGCCGACCCGGCAGAAGATCCGCCGGAAATATAGTCGGGATTCACGCTGTTCCGGCACGGCCCCCACGGTTCCGGAGACCGGGTGCCCACCAGCCCCGTCGCAAACTGGTCCAGGTTGGTTTTGCCCAGCGGAATGGCACCCGCGTCCACCAGCGCCTGAACAACGGCGGCATGTTCAGTGGGCTGGTAGCGGTAGGCTTCACAACCTGCCGTTGTGGGCATACCGGCCACATCTATGTTGTCTTTCACCGCAAAGGGTACACCGTAGAGTGGCAGATCCCCGGGTTTATGGTCAGCCAGACGCTTGAGATAGGGCGTTAGCTCCTGAGCGGTGGCCAGGTGTATCCATATATTGTGCTCTGCGAGCGCATCGGCACGTTTCAGCAATGCCTCGACCAGAACGGCGGGGGTAAGAGCGCCGGTTTTATAAGCCTGGTCCAGAGCGTCCAGATCCAGAATCGGAAGTGTCGGGTTCATAGTGGTCTCATGCCGCCTGAATGCGGGCGGTTTTGGATAGGTCGGTTTCAATGTCCTCAAGCAGGTGCTGATCGGTCTTGCCGATTGCCAGGTCGTAGGTGATGGTTGCACCAAAGGCCTGCGGGTCGTGGGGGTCGCGGCGCACCTTATCGAATACCAGCAGCCGGGTTCCCAGGTGGAAACCCTCGTGGAGGTCGTGGGTTACCATAAAAATGGTGGTTCCGGTTTCCTTCCAGAGCCTCAGCAGCAGCTGATGCATGTCGCTGCGAATGCCCGGGTCCAGGGCGCCAAAGGGTTCGTCCAGTAACAGCACACGGGGACGCATCAGAAACGACTGGGCAATGGCCAGCCGCTGCTGCATGCCGCCGGAAAGTTCGTGGGGCCACTTGGTTGCGGCGCCAGACAGACCAACCGCTTCCAGCATGGCATCGACTTTTACCAGCGCTTCGCGTCGGGCTTTGCCGAACAGCTTGCCAAGGACCGGCTTCTGTTCCAGCTCCAGCCCCATCAGTACGTTTTCCCGCACGGACAGGTGGGGAAACACAGAATAACGCTGAAAAACGATGCCCCGGTTCCGGTCCGGCTGCGGGGGAAAGGGTTCGCCCTCCAGGTTCAGCGTTCCGCGGCTGGCCTGTTCCTGGCCCAACAGCATTTTCAGGAAGGTTGATTTACCGCAGCCAGACGCCCCGACCAGGGTGCAGAACTCCCCCTGTTTTATCTCAAGGTTGAGGTTTTCCAGCACTACCTGGGCGCCATATTCCTTCCACAGATTCTTTACCGTGATAAAGCTCATTAGTGGCCTCCTGCGTTGTACCAGGGAAACAGCCGTCGGTTGATCAGGCGCAGGCACTGGTCGATGATGATGGCAAGGATGGTTATCCAGATGACGTAGGGCAGAATGACGTCCATGGCCAGGTAGCGCCGCACCAGAAAAATCCGGTAGCCCAGACCTTCGGTGGAGGCAATGGCTTCGGCGGCAATCAGGAACAGCCAGGCCGGGCCGAGACTCAGGCGCATGGTATCGATCAGCCGGGGCAGAATCTGCGGCAGTACCATCCGGTTGATCACCTGCCAGGAGTTGGCGCCGAGGGTCTGGATCTTGATGAATTGTTCCTGGGGCAGTTCGCGGACCCGCTGGGCCACATCCCGCATCATCACCGGAGCAGTCCCGATGACAATAAGCATGACTTTGGACAGTTCCCCCAGACCAAAGACGATGAACAGGATAGGGAGAATGGCCAGTGGCGGTATCATCGACGCCGCCGACACCAGCGGCGCCATGTTGGCCCGGAACAGCGGCAGGGTGCCATTCAGAATGCCGACGATCAGCGCCATCACCGCCGCAATGCCAATACCCATGCCCAGCCGCTCGAGGCTGGCGGCGGTGTCCTTCCACATCAGGTAGTCGCCGCTGCGCCTGTCTTCCTGAAACGCCATCCGCTCCACCGCGGCGGTCATCTGTTCAAGGCCGGGCAGCAGTTTATCGTTGGGATTTTCCGCCAGTCGCTCCCGGGAGGCCATGCCGTAAATCAGTATCAGTATGACGAAGGGGATCAGACCCAGAGCAAGCGCGGGCAAGCGCCCCGGATGTCGGTTGATCAGTCGCATGGAACTCATGGAAGCAACTCCTGTGTTGGCACAACACGGCCGTGAAATCCTGACCCGGTGTTCAGAGCTCGCCAGCTGCGCCCATTGCCATGTAGTCGTCGTTGAACCGCAGCTTCACGTTACCCTCGTCGCCCATAATGGTGCCGTCCGGGAACTCGATACCGACGAAATCCGGGCTCATCGCGCCCTGGCCCAGCAGTCCTTTGTCGAATGAGAACTGGCGAACGCTGTCCATGGCTGCAAAAGCTTCCTCGCTGTTGATGAAGTCCACCGACATCTGCGGCTCCCAGAACATCTTCATGCCCGCCAGTTGCGCTTCATAGCCTTGCTGATCAGTACCTGACAGCTCACCCAGAAATGCGCGGGCGTCCTCGCCTTCCGGGGTGTCAGATTCGAGAATGCTCATGGTCTCGTACCAGGCGCCAACCAGTGCTTTGCCAAGTTTGGGGTTGGCCGCCAGGGTTTCCGTCTTTACCAGGGTTAAATCCTTGATGTGGCCCGGAATCTGGCTGGAATCAAACAGCTTGGTTGCGCCGGGGAAGCTTTCCACTTCAGTCAGCAGCGGGTTCCAGGTGGCAACATGGCGAACGTCGTCGGTCTGGAAGGCTGAAACCAGGTCCGCATCGGATATGTTCATCACGCTCAGATCGCGCTCTTCCAGGCCCACACTGGCCAGGGCCCGGGCCAGCAGGTAGTGGGAAACGGACAGCTCAACCAGATAAACCGTCTCGTCTTCCAGCCCACCGATCGATGTGGCGTCTTTGGATACCAGGCCGTCGTTGCCGTTGGAATAATCGCCGACAATCAGTGCAGTGGTATCAATCCCGGACGCCGACGGTATGGCCAGACCGTCCATGCTGGTGGCGGTTACGCCATCGAACTGGCCGGCAGTGTACTGGTTGATGGATTCGATGTAGTCGTTGACCTGTACGATATCCACCTGGATATCGTACTTGTCGGCCCACTTTTTCATGATTCCTTGGTCTTCTGCGTACTGCCAGGGCACCCATCCTGCGTAGATGGTCCAGGCGATGCTGAAGGAATCCTTTTCCTGCGCAAAGGCGCCCGTGGAAAGGGAGGCAGCGAATACAGCAGCGGCAAGGCGTTTGCTCAGATCAGATGTTTTCATGGTGCTACTCCTCGGGCCTGGCCCGTGTTGACAGGTTTGGTGTTTGCTATTCAGTGCTGTTGGCACTACTCGTTAACCTCTTCCACGATCACTACCGGTGCGCCCGGTGAAACCGCCTGGCCCGCTGCCCGGCGCACGTCAACGACGCGACCGGATACCGGACTGAGTAATTCGATTTCCATCTTCATCGACTCAACAATCGCCACCGGACGCTGAGCCTGGATCAGGTCGCCGGGCTCGACCAGGCATTCCCACAGGTTGCCCGCGACGTGGCTTTCGACCGCGTGCTGTCCCGGCGGCAGGTTGGCGGTGTCATCTTCGGAGGTGTCTTCCACCGGCGCTTCGGAGCTGAAGTTGATCTGCCCTGATTCGATCCAGCGCTGAAGTTCCTGATCGAAAGCCAGCTTGCGCCTGGTGGTGAAGGCTTCAATGTCGTCACGGTTGGCTGCGAGAAACTGCTCGTAATCCCTCAGGTTGAAGCGGGTTTCTTCCACCTTGATGGGGTAATCCCCATTCGGGAAATCCCGGCGGATCTGGCGTAGTTCTTCCGCATCGACTTGGTAGAAGCGCACCTGGTCGAAGAACCGCAGCAGCCAGGGCCTGCCCGGTTCGAAATAACTGGTGGTGCGGTAGCGGTTCCACATCTGCAATGTTCGCCCTACAAACTGGTAACCGCCGGGGCCTTCCATGCCGTAGATGCACAGGTAGGCACCGCCGATGCCCACAGAATTTTCCGCGGTCCAGGTGCGGGCCGGATTGTATTTGGTCGTAACCAGCCGGTGGCGGGGGTCCAGCGGGGTAGCCACCGGTGCGCCCAGGTAAACATCCCCCAGGCCCATGACCAGGTAGCTCGCTGCAAAGAGCGTCTTTTTCACCTGGTCGACGCTGTCCAGGCCGTTGATGCGGCGGATAAACTCCAGATTACTCGGGCACCAGGGCGCGTCCTGGCGCACCGACTGCATGTATTTGGCGATGGCGGTCTGGCAGGCCTCGTCATCCCAGGACAGAGGCAGATGGACGATGCGGGCAGGTAGGTCCCACTCTGGCTGTTTTTCCAGTTCCTTTTCGGCGCTGATCAGCAGGTTCAGCAGGGTGCGCTGGCCCAGTTTCTGGCTGTCATAGTGCACCTGCAGGGAACGGATCCCGGGTGTCAGTTCCAGAATGGCCTGGTGGTTCTGTTGCCGCAGCCAGATCATCAGGGCATGGGCGCGGAAACGCAGCCGGATATCCAGTTCCATGGGGCCGTATTCCACCAGCACGTAGTTGTCGCCGGCAGCCCGATAGACCACACCGGTTTCGTGGCCGGTGTTGCTCAGGGAATCCAGAATCGGGGTTTCAGGTTTGATGGGCGTAACCCTGACCGTGGCTGCGTTCAGGGTGGCCACGGATTCGTCCAGCACTTCCCGCAGCGCCACGGCCTGGTCCTGGTTGACCGGCACGAATTGCACCTTGTCGCCAGCCTTCAGTTGGCCCAGTTTCCAGAGATCGGCGCTGATTACGGTGACCGGGCAGACGAAACCCCCCAGGCTGGGGCCATCCGGGCCGAGGATAACCGGCATGTCTCCGGTGAAATCCACGGTGCCCACGGCGTAGGCATTATCATGGATATTGGACGGATGCATACCGGCTTCACCGCCATCGCTGCGGGCCCATTCCGGTTTAGGGCCGATCAGGCGAATGCCGGTGCGGCTGGAGTTGAAGTGGACCTCCCAGTGACTGGCGAAGAAGGTGTCGATGTCTGCCGCTGTGAAGTAGTCCGGCGCGCCGTGGGGGCCATAAGTGACATGCAGTTTCCAGGCTTTGCCGATGGCGGGTTTCAGTTCGTCGGGCAGGCTGCCTGCAGCGACGGCTTTTGCATCGCGCAGGGCCAGCACGTCCCCGGCCCGCAGCGCGCGGCCACAGTGGCCACCAAACTGGCCCAGGGTAAAGGTGCTGCAGGAGGTGAGGTATTCCGGGCAATCCAGGCCGCCGCGGAAAAGCAGGTAGGCCCGTGAACCGTTGCCGCTGGTGGCGCCCAGCTTCAGGGTGGCGCCTTCGGGAACGTCAATAACCTGCCAGAATTCGATGGGCTGGCCATCCAGGGTGGCGTCCAGCAGGGCCCCGGTGAGCACAATCTGACAGCGCCGGTTAAAAGCCAGAACCGGACCCTTGAGGGTGATTTCCAGCCCCGGCGCGCCCTCGGCATTGTTCAGCAGGCGGTTACCCAGCCGGAACGAATAGCTGTCGAAAGGCCCGGAGGGTGGCACGCCCACTTCCCAGTAGCCGATACGGCCCGGGTAGTCCTGGATGGTCGTCAGGGTGCCGCCGTTGATGACATCCACCGTTGCGGGCCGGTAGAGGAACTCGTTCAGGGTGCGGGTATACAGGCGGCCCTGGGCGAAACGCGGGTCAGCAAGTACCTGATGCAGGTACCTGAGGTTGGTTTCGATGCCGTACAGCCGGGTTTGGCTCAGGACATTCATCAACTTTTGCCGGGCTGACTCGCGATCCTGTTCATGGACGATCACTTTGGCCAGCATGGGGTCGTAGAGGGAAGATACTTCGGTACCCGGCTGAATCCAGGTGTCGATCCGCAGGCCGGTTGCTGCGGGCCAGTCCACGTTGGTGAGCAATCCGGCGCCTGGCTGGAAGTCCTTGTTGGGGTCCTCGGCATAGATCCGGGCCTGAATGGCGTGGCCTGATGCTTCCAGGCTGCCATCCAGTTCGGTCAGAGCGGGCAGGGCACCGCTGCCCAGTTCCACCATCCAGCGCACCAGATCCACGCCGTAAACCTGTTCGGTCACGCCGTGCTCGACCTGCAAGCGGGTATTCACTTCCAGAAAATAGAACTCGGTGTTGTCCGGATCGTAGATAAACTCAACGGTGCCCGCGCTGCGGTAGCCGATGCTTTCCCCGAGCTGGCGGGCGGTGGCGTGCATGCGGGAGCGCACATCGTCCGTCAGGCCCGGTGCCGGGGCCTCCTCGATCACTTTCTGGTTGCGGCGCTGGGCCGAGCAGTCCCGCTCGCCCAGGGCAAGCACCTGGCCCCTGCCGTCGCCGAACAGCTGCACTTCAATGTGGCGGGCGTGTTCCACGAATTTTTCCAGGAACACACCGCTGTTGCTGAAATTGTTCTGGCCCAGGCGCTGGACCGACTCGAAGGTTTTTTCCAGATCCTCCGCGCTGTAACAACGGGACATACCAATGCCGCCCCCGCCGGCGGTGCTTTTCAGCATGACCGGGTAGCCAATCTGTTCGGCGGCCTTCAGTGCCGTACTCAGGTCGGTGAGCAGGCCGGTGCCCGGTAACAGTGGCACTCCGGCTTTTTCCGCCAGCGCACGGGCTGTGTGTTTCAGGCCGAACTGTTCCATCTGTGCCGGTGTCGGCCCGAGAAAAACAATGCCTTCGGCCTCGCACCGCCTGGCAAATCCGGCGTTCTCGCTGAGAAAGCCGTAGCCGGGATGGATCGCACCCGCGCCGCTGTTGCGGGCTATGCTGAACAGCATCTCCTGATCCATATAGGTCGCGGCGGCCGCGCCTTCGCCCAGTGAATAAGCCTCATCAGCCTGGCGCACATGCAGGGAATCGGCGTCTGCTTCGGCGTAGACCACCACCGACCTGATACCCATGGCGCGCAGGGTGCGGATTACCCGGCAGGCG
>Ga0209949_1001368_pt1 | contig 11936 bp, 9 predicted proteins | sample SalPonC_black_MG_FD_185711 | JGI IMG/M metagenome (GOLD analysis project Ga0209949, IMG submission 185711) | Salt pond soil microbial communities from South San Francisco under conditions of wetland restoration - Salt Pond MetaG... | ecosystem: Environmental > Aquatic > Marine > Intertidal zone >... | reverse complement strand
CGGTAATGGCCGGTAATTACAAGGTTGCTCCGCCTTCGCGCAAGGAAATGAAAGATGACATGGAAGCACTCATCCATCACTTCAAATTGTTCACCGAGGGCTATTGCGTACCCGAAGGCGAGACCTACGCCGCGGTCGAGGCGCCCAAAGGCGAATTCGGCTGCTACATGATTTCCGACGGCGCCAACAAGCCGTTCCGGGTGCACCTGCGCGCCCCGGGTTTCGCCCACATCTCTTCGATGAACGAGATGATGCGTGGGCACATGCTGTCGGATGTCGTGGCCATTATCGGAACCCAGGACATTGTATTCGGGGAAATCGACAGATGAGTTTTCAGACCCACGAAAGCGCGGTAGAAGGCAAGGCCGGACGCCTGAGCGAGGAGACGCGCAGCACCATCGATCACTGGCGCGCCAAGTTTCCCGAAGGTATCGAGGGACGCCGTTCGGCGGTGATCCAGGCGCTGGTCGCGGCCCAGGCCCAGAACGGCGGTTTCCTGACCACCGAACTGATGGACGGCGTGGCTGATTATCTGGAGCTGCCTCCGGTGTGGGTCTACGAAGTCGCCACGTTCTACTCGATGCTGGAAACAAAGCCGGTTGGTCGGAATTCAATCTCGATTTGCACCAACATCTCGTGCATGCTCTGCGGCGCCGACAGCGTCGTCAAGTATGTCGAGGGCAAGCTCGGCATCAAGATGGGTGAAACCACGCCGGACGGGCGCATTTTCCTGAAGATCGAGGAGGAGTGCGTGGCCGCATGTATCGGTGCGCCGATGATGATTGTCAACGGCCACTACCACGAGAAACTGACTGAACAGAAGATCGACGAAATACTTGACGGTCTTGAATAATCGACGCAACGGGATGACTCATGGCTGAACACAACGTCTGCTTCACGCACCTGGACGAGCCGGAATGCTGGTCGCTGGACGCCTACAGGCAGCAAGGCGGCTACGAGGCATGGCAGAAAATTCTTGCCGACAAGACGCCGCAGGAAGACATCATCGAGCAGGTCAAGAAGTCGTCGCTTCGCGGCCGCGGCGGGGCGGGATTTCCAACCGGTCTCAAGTGGTCGTTCATGCCGCGCTCTGCGCCAGTGCAGAAATACCTGCTGTGCAATTCGGACGAATCCGAGCCGGGTACCTGCCACGATCGAGACCTGCTGCGCTACAACCCGCATGCGGTCATCGAAGGCATGGCCATCGGCTGCTATGCAATGGGCGCCACGGTTGGCTACAACTATCTTCGTGGCGAGTTTCACCACGAGCCATTCGAGCGCTTCGAGGCGGCGCTGAAGGAAGCCTACGAGGCCGGCTTGCTGGGCAAGAACATCGATGATTCGGGCATAGACGTCGATATCCACACGGTTCTGGGCGCCGGTGCCTACATCTGCGGCGAGGAAACCGCGCTGATGGAGTCGCTGGAGGGCAAGAAGGGCCAGCCGCGATTCAAGCCGCCGTTTCCGGCCAATTTCGGTATCTACGGCAAGCCGACGACGATCAACAACACCGAAACGCTGGCCTCCGTGCCGGCCATCATGCGCAACGGCGGCGAATGGTTTCTGGAGCTGGGCAAGCCGAACAACGGCGGTCCGAAGATCTTTTCGGTTTCCGGCCATGTGAACAGCCCCGGCAATTTCGAGATTCCGCTGGGCACGCCGTTCTCCGAGCTGCTGGAAATGGCAGGCGGCATGCGCGACGGCAACGCTCTGAAGGGTGTGATCCCGGGCGGCTCCTCGATGCCGGTGCTGCCGGCCGATATCATGAACGATGTCACCATGGATTTCGACGCACTGCAGAAGGCCGGCTCGGGACTGGGTTCGGGTGCGGTCGTGGTGATGGACGAGACCACCTGCATGGTGCGCGCCTGCACCCGTATTGCCCGCTTCTACTATGCCGAATCCTGCGGACAGTGCACGCCGTGCCGCGAAGGTACGGGCTGGATGTACCGGGTGCTCAAGCGGATTACCGAAGGGCAGGGCAGACCGGAAGACCTCGAATTGCTCGAATCGGCGGCCGGCCAGATCGAGGGGCACACGATCTGCGCCTTCGGCGAAGCCGCGGCCTGGCCGGTTCAGGGTTTCCTGCGCCACTTCCGCAACGAGTTCGAGTACTTCGTCGAACACAAGCGTTCCATCGTCGACGAAAAACTCGGCGCCGCGGCCTGAAGCAGGCTGGCGGCCCAATGAAATTCGAATCTACTGCATCGACCTGACGGGTCGGCAGAACTGGAACACGAGATGGCAACGATTCAAGACAAGGACACGGAACTGGTGACCATCGAGGTCGACGGACGCGAGATCGAGGCGCGCAAGGGTGAGATGGTGATCCAGGCCACCGACCGCGCCGATATCGAGATTCCACGTTTCTGTTACCACCACAAGCTTTCGATTGCGGCCAACTGCCGCATGTGTCTTGTGGACGTGGAGAAGGCGCCCAAGCCGCTGCCGGCCTGCGCCACACCGGTCGCCGAAGGCATGAAAGTCTTCACCCGTTCCCGCCGGGCCGTGGATGCGCAGCGCGGCGTGATGGAATTTCTGTTGATCAACCACCCGCTGGATTGTCCGATCTGCGACCAGGGCGGCGAATGTGAATTGCAGGACCTGGCCATGGGCTACGGGCGCTCCATCTCGCGTTTTACAGAACGCAAGCGCGTGGTCAAGGACAAGAACCTCGGTCCGCTGGTGGCCACCGACATGACGCGTTGCATCCACTGCACGCGCTGCGTGCGTTTTCTCGAGGAAATCGCCGGCACGGCCGAGCTCGGCGGGGTCGGGCGCGGCGAACACATGGAAATCTCGACGTTCATCGAGCGCAATATCGAATCCGAGCTGTCCGGCAACATCATCGATCTTTGCCCGGTCGGTGCCCTGACCAACAAGCCGTTCAGGTTTTCGGCCCGGGCCTGGGAAATGTCGGCGCGCCCGTACATCGGCACCCATGATTGTGTTGGTTCGAACCTTTACTACCACGCCCGTGCCGGGGAGATCATGCGTGCCGTGCCGCGCGAGAACGAAGACATCAACGAGTGCTGGCTGGCCGACCGCGACCGCTACAGCCATTTCGGCCTGGCGGCCGACGATCGGGTTACCACGCCGCGAATCAAGGTCGACGGCCAGTGGCAGGACACCGACTGGGATACCGCACTGGCGCGTGCGGCCGAACTGCTCGGCAACACGATCGAGAGCCAAGGCGCCGACCACGTCGGGGTGCTGGCATCGCCGCGCGCGACCTGCGAGGAGCATTTCCTGCTGCGCCGATTCGCCGAAGGACTGGGTACACCGCATCGCGATCACAGGTTGCGGATCCTGGATGCGCGCGATGCAAGCCTCGGCTCCGCCCGTCTGGATCGTCCTTTGCGCGACCTTTCCGGCGCGGATGCGGTATTCATGGTCGGCAGCCACCTGCGCCACGACCAGCCGATTCTCAACCACCGCGTGCGCACCGCATGGCGCAGCCATCAGGCCGCGGTGATGGACCTCAATCCGGTCGCATGGAACTTCCCGTTCGATATGAGCGAACGGATGATCGTCGCGCCGCAGCACATGACAGAGACGCTTGCCCGGGTGGCCAGGGCGGCCTTCGATGCGGCCGGCCAGACACCGCCGGATTCGCCTTTGGGACGTTTCATCGCCGAGCGCAGCCCTGAGCCTTCAGCCGAGAAGATTGCGCGGCGACTTGCCGAATCCGAGAACGGATTCCTGCTGGTCGGCGACCAGGCGCTGTTTCACCCGGAAGCCGCTTTTCTGCGCGCCATTGCCGGCGAGATCGCGCGCCTGACCGAAACGGCGCTGATGGTGCTGCCGGGACCTGCCAACAGCCAGGGCGCCTGGCGCGCCGGCATGGTGCCGGCCGACGGCGGCATGTCGGCCACCGAACAGCTTGCGCGGGGTCGCAAGGCGTTCGTGCTGTTCGATCTTGAGCCCGAATTCGATCTGGCCGATCCGGCTTCGGCCCGGACCGGTCTGGCCGAAGCCGAAGCCGTGGTTGCCATCGCCAGCTTTGCCGGCACCGATTTGCTGGAGGCCGCCGACGTGTTGTTGCCGCTTGCGCCGGTGCCCGAAACCGACGGCAGCTACATCAATGCCGATGGTCAACAGCAATGGCTCAAGCCCGCTGCCAAACCGGTTGGCGGCGCACATGCCGGCTGGAAGATTCTCCGGTTGTTCGGCGAGCACATGCAGATCGACGGATTCGACTTCTCGTTGCTCGCAGAAGTCCATCGCATGCTCGACGAAACGGATGCCCCTGTTATTGCGCCGTTCGAGATCGAGGGGATCGAGCCCGCCGGCGAGGAAGGCCTGTGGCGCACCGGTCCGGTGCCGATGTACAGCACCGATGCCCTGGTTCGCCGTGCGCCCGCCCTGCAGCAGACCGATCACTCGCAAAATGCTTTTGTCGCGCTCAACCCGGCGACCGCTGAATCGCTCGGCCTGGCTGATGCGGATGAAGCGATCGTTCGTCAGTCCGGACGCGAAGTGCGCGCCCCGGTGCGGCTGGACGACGCGATTCCGCCGTCCTCGGTATGGATGGCCGCAGCCACTTGTCTCGCGAGTCAGGCGGGTCCGGCATGGGGCCCGATTGAACTGGAGCAAGCGCGATGATGGAGCAACTGACCGTGCTGGCCTGGACCATGGCCAAGATCACTGCCATTCTTCTGCCGCTGACGATTGCGGTGGCTTATTTCACGTTCGCCGAACGCAAGGTGATCGGCTACATGCAGTCGCGCGTGGGCCCGAACCGGGTCGGGCCGTGGGGGCTGTTCCAGCCGTTCGCCGACGTGTTCAAGCTGCTGTTCAAGGAAATCATAATCCCGGCCAACGCCAACAAGGTGTTGTTCGTCATCGCGCCCATGCTGACGCTGATCCCTGCCTTCACGGCCTGGGCCGTGGTGCCCTTCTCCGACTGGCTTGTGCTGGCCGATATCGACGCCGGTTTGCTCTACATTCTGGCCATGACATCGATGGGCGTGTACGGTGTGATCGTCGGGGGCTGGGCGTCGAATTCCAAGTACGCGTTCCTGGGCGCGCTGCGTTCCGCGGCTCAGATCGTGAGTTATGAAATCGCCATGGGCTTCGCGCTGGTCGGCGTCATCATCCTTTCCGGCTCGCTGAATATCAGCAACATCGTCGAGGCGCAATCCGGCGGGCTGTTCAGCTGGTTCTGGTTGCCGCTTTTGCCGCTTTTCGTCATTTATTTCATCTCGGGCGTGGCCGAAACCAACCGGGCACCGTTCGACGTGGCCGAGGGTGAGTCCGAAATCGTCGCCGGCTTCCACGTCGATTATTCCGGCGCGGCGTTCTCGCTTTACTTTCTTGCCGAGTACGCCAACATGATCCTGATTTCCGCCCTCGCAGCGCTGCTGTTCATGGGTGGCTGGATGAGCCCGGTTGCCGGTGTGCCGATCATTGGAGAACCGGGCGTGCACTGGTTCCTGATCAAGATGTTCGGTTTCATGTTTATGTACCTGTGGCTCCGCGCGACGTTCCCGCGCTACCGCTATGACCAGATCATGCGGCTGGGCTGGAAAGTGTTCATTCCAATTACCATTGTCTGGATCCTGGTCGCCGGCCTTTTCCGGGTCACCGGGATCTACGGAGGTTGAAAATGCAAGCCGTTCGCCAGTACTTTCAATCCCTGATGCTGCTCGAGCTCTTCAAGGGGCTAAACGTCACCTTCCGATACCTCCGGCAGCCCAAGTTCACACTCAGCTATCCTGAGGAAAAGACGCCGAAGTCGCCGCGCTATCGTGGACTGCACGCTTTGCGCCGATATCCAAATGGCGAGGAGCGTTGCATTGCCTGCAAGCTGTGCGAAGCGGTCTGTCCGGCGTTGGCCATCACCATCGATTCTACAAGGCGCGAAGACGGCACCCGACGAACCACGCGCTACGACATCGACCTTTTCAAGTGCATCTACTGCGGGTTCTGTGAAGAGTCGTGCCCGGTCGACTCGATCGTCGAGACCGATTTCACCGAATACCATTTCGAGGAGCGCGGTGAACATATTGCCGACAAGCAGCAGCTGCTGGCCCTGGGCGACCGTTTTGAGGAACAGATTGCTGCGGCTCGCGCCAAGGATGCGCCTTATCGCTAGCGCCTGGTAATCCCGTGGACCGCTTTGAACTTTTTGTAAAGATCAAGAGCCGAATTCAATGCCGAATGCAATATCGATCATCGAAATAGTCTTCTACCTGTTCAGCGGCATCGCGACGCTGGCCGCCCTGGGCGTGATCACGTCGCGCAATCCGGTTTACTCGGTGTTGTTTCTGGTTCTCGCTTTTTTCTCCAGCGCCTGCATCTGGCTGCTGCTGGAGGCCGAGTTTCTGGCGATCGTGCTGGTGCTGGTCTACGTGGGCGCGGTGATGGTGTTATTCCTGTTCGTCGTCATGATGCTCGACATCAATCTGGCGAAGCTAAAGAGCGGCTTTGCAAGTTATCTGCCGGTAGGCATTCTGGTGGCGATTGCAATGGCGGCTCAGCTTTTCATACTGATCTGGTCGCGCGGGGCTGGTTCCCAGGTGCTGGAGTACGGTGAAGCCGACGGCAGCAACACCCGGCTGTTGGGCGAGTGGCTGTACACGCAGTATCTCTATCCGTTCGAAATTGCCGGGTTCATCCTTCTGGTTGCGATTGTTGCGGCCATTTCTCTGACCCATCGCCGCCGGCCGGAAACCAAGTACCAGAATCCATCGCGCCAGGTCAAGGTCAAGAGAGACGAGCGCGTGCGCCTGGTGAAGATGGATGCGGAGAAGGAGGACTGATCATGCTGACATTGGCTCATTTTCTGACGCTGGGTGCAATCCTGTTCTCGATCGGGGTGGCCGGCATATTCCTGAACCGCAAGAACATCATCATCCTTTTGATGTCGATCGAACTCTTGCTGCTCGCGGTCAATATGAACTTTGTCGCGTTTTCCCGCTTTGTCGACAACATGGACGGCCAGGTCTTCGTATTTTTCATTCTCACGGTTGCCGCGGCGGAAGCGGCAATCGGACTGGCGATTCTGGTCGTTCTGTTCCGTAACCGCGAGACCATCAACGTCGAAGACATCGAGGAACTGAAGGGCTAGCGCCTTGGTATCTGTGGATCGCTTACAAAGAAATACAAGACCGGGATTCTCGTGGACATAAAAACAATCTTATTGCTGATACCGCTGCTGCCGCTGGCCGGAAGTGCCATCGCGGGTCTGTTGCGCCACCAGGTCGGTCGGGCCGGTTCCCATACGGTCACGATTCTTGCCGTTGCGGGTTCGTTTGCGCTCTCTGCATGGGTGGCCCTGCAGGTTTTCACCACCGATTGGCAGGTGCTCAATTACACCGTCTACCAGTGGGCGGTACTCGACGGCATCACCTTCGAGGTCGGCTTCCTGATCGATTCGCTCACCGCGCTGATGATGGTCGTGGTGACTTTCGTTTCGTTCATGGTGCACGTCTACACCATCGGGTACATGAAAGACGATCCCGGATACCAGCGATTCTTTTCCTACATCAATCTGTTCACCTTTGCGATGCTGATGCTCGTGATGGCGAACAACTTCCTGCAACTATTCTTCGGCTGGGAAGCGGTCGGACTGGTTTCCTACCTCCTGATCGGTTTCTGGTTCAAGAAGGAATCGGCGGTGCGCGCCAACCTCAAGGCGTTCCTGGTCAACCGCGGCGGTGATTTCGGCTTGTTGCTGGGGGTGGCCGCGGTACTGATGTACATGGGCTCGCTGGATTATTCTGAAGTCTTCGCTGCCGCGCCTGCAGTGGCAGGGGAGACCATGTCGGTATTCGGCGGCGTCGAATGGTCGGTGATGACGTTCATCTGCATCTGTCTGTTCATCGGCGCCATGGGCAAATCGGCCCAGGTGCCCTTGCACGTCTGGCTGCCGGATTCCATGGAAGGTCCAACACCGATTTCGGCGCTGATTCACGCGGCAACCATGGTTACGGCGGGAATCTTCATGGTGGCGCGTCTGTCGCCGCTCTACGAGCTTTCCAGTACCGCGTTGAGCTTTATCCTGATCATCGGTGCGATAACGGCGCTGTTCATGGGACTGGTCGGCATCGTTCAGAACGACATCAAGCGCGTCGTCGCCTATTCCACGCTGTCGCAACTGGGTTACATGACCGTGGCGCTGGGTGCGTCGGCATACTCGGTGGCCATATTTCACCTGATGACCCACGCTTTCTTCAAGGCGCTGTTGTTCCTCGGGGCCGGGTCGGTGATCATCGCCATGCACCACAAGCAGGACATGCGCGAGATGGGTGGCCTCGGCAAGATCATGCCGATTACCGCGATTACCGCCTGGATAGGCTCCCTGGCGCTCATCGGTTTTCCCTTCACGTCCGGCTTCTTCTCCAAGGACTTGATCATCGAATCGGTGAAGTTTGCCGATCGCACCGGGGCCGGTTTCGCAACCTTCGCGGTCTACGCCGGCGTGGTCGTGACTGCCCTGTACACGTTCCGGATGCTGTACCTGACCTTCCATGGAACGTCGCGCGCCGATGCCGAGACGCTTTCGCACGCCCAGGAGTCGCCGTGGGTGGTGACCCTGCCGCTGATCCTTCTGGCCATTCCGTCGCTGTTTATCGGCTGGGTGACGGTCGAGCCGCTGTTGTTCGGGGGCGCGCTGTCGGACGCGATCAACGTTGCGCCCGCGCGTGATCCGCTGGCTTATATCGGCGAGCATTTCCACGGGGCAACGGCATTCGCGCTGCACGGCTTCATGACGCCGGTATTCGGCCTGGCGATGCTGGGCGTGGCGATTTCTACCTGGATCTATCTGTTCCAGCCCTCGATTGCGGCAACGCTCAAGCAGCGCCTGCATCCGCTATGGGCGGTACTCGACCGCAAATACGGCTTCGACGAGTTCTATCAGCGCGTTGTCACCGGAGGCGGCATCAAGCTCGCGGGCTTTTTCTCCGAGCGCGGCGATCGAACGCTGATCGATGGCTGGATCGTCCATGGTTCGGCCAGGCTCGTGGGCGCATTTTCGTCTCGTTTGCGAACGGTGCAGACCGGTTTCCTGTATCACTATGCGTTTGCCATGATCATCGGGCTTGTTGCGCTCGTGTTTGCATTCGTGCTGCTCAAGGGGTGACAAGATGAATGCTATGACCTGGCCAATTCTCAGCCTGATCGTCTGGCTGCCCATCGTCACCGGGGTTGCCATATTGTTTCTACCGGATACGCGTGCGGCCCTGGGAAAAATGGTTGCACTGGCGGCGGCCGTTGCCGCGCTGGTCCTGACCGTGGTTGCCGTGGCCGGCTTCGACATGGCCACCGCCGCGATGCAGTTCCAGGAAAAGACCCCCTGGATCGAGGCGTTCTCGATCAACTATCATCTCGGCGCAGACGGCCTTTCGCTGCCGCTGATCGTGCTTACGGCATTTACGACCGTCATTGTCGTGATTGCCGGATGGACGATACGAGACCGCGTCAGCCAGTACATGGGCGCGTTCCTGATTCTTTCGGGGCTGATGTCGGGTATGTTCGCCGCGCTGGATGCGATGCTGTTCTACGTGTTTTTCGAGGCCATGCTGGTGCCGATGTTTCTGATCATCGGAATCTGGGGCGGGCCTAATCGCATTTTCGCGACAATCAAGTTCTTTCTATTCACCTTCTTCGGCTCGGTATTCATGCTGGTCGGCCTGATCTGGCTCTACCTGCAGGCGGGCAGCTTTGCAGTCGCCGATCTGCACCAGCTGCCGCTGTCGCTGACTGCGCAGATATGGATATTCCTGGCCTTCCTGATCGCCTTTGCGGTCAAGGTGCCGATGTGGCCGGTGCACACCTGGCTGCCGGATGCGCACGTGGAAGCCCCCACCGGCGGCTCCGTCGTGCTGGCGGCCGTGATGCTCAAGATCGGCGGCTACGGACTGGTCCGGTTTTCGCTGCCGATCGCACCGGACGGCGCCGCGGCGCTGGACTGGCTGGTAATCGGATTGTCGCTGGTCGCGATCGTCTACATCGGCTTCGTGGCGCTCGCTCAACGCGACATGAAGAAACTGATCGCCTACAGTTCGATTTCCCATATGGGATTCGCGACGCTGGGACTGTTCCTGACCTTCGCCATCGTGCAGAACACCGGTCAGACCGACGGGGCGGTGCTGGGCATCAGCGGCGCGATGGTCCAGATGATCTCGCACGGCTTCATTTCAGGCGCGATGTTCCTCGCCGTGGGCGTCCTCTACGACCGGGTTCACAGTCGCGAAATCTCCGCTTACGGCGGCGTGGCCAACACCATGCCGTGGTTCGCCATGTTCGCCGTGTTCTTCTTCATGGCCAATTCCGGACTGCCGGGCACCAGCGGGTTCGTCGGCGAATTCATGGTAATTCTGGCAGCCTTCAAGGCCGATTTCTGGTTCGCCTTTTTTGCCGCCATGACGTTGATTCTCGGCGCGTCCTACAGTTTATGGCTGGTCAAGCGGGTGTTCTACGGCGAAGTGGCCAACGACAACGTGGCCTCGCTTTCGGACCTTGACGGCCGGGAATGGACCGTGATGGTCGTGCTGGCACTTTTCGTGCTTGGCCTCGGCCTGTGGCCGTATCCGCTGATCGAGATGATGGAACCTTCCGTGGTCAACCTGGTTGACCACATTACGAACACCAAGATCAACCCATGAAGAACAACTAATGATACTTTCCGAACTTCAACTGGCATTGCCCGAGATATTCGTAGCCGTCATGGCCTGCGTGGTGCTGGTGGCGGACCTGTTCGTCACCGAGCAAAGAAGAGGGTTCACGCACACCCTGGCCGTTCTTGTTCTCGTATTTGCCGCCATCATCACACTAAGAGTCATGATGCCGGTCGGTGAATCGGTGCTGGCGTTCAGCGAAACGTTGGTGCGCGACCGCTTCGGCGACGTCATCAAGCTGTTCGCTTACCTGGTACTGGCCGGCGTCTTCGTGTATGCCAAGCATTTCCTGCGCGTCGCCGGCCTGTTCAGGGGCGAGTTCTATTCGCTCAGCCTGTTCGCCCTGCTCGGGGTGATGATCATGGTTTCGGCCGCCAGCATGCTCACGGTCTACCTGGGCCTGGAGCTTCTGGCGCTTTCGAGTTACGCGCTGGTCGCGTTCAATCGCGATTCGGCCCGCGGATCGGAAGCAGCCATGAAGTACTTCATTCTCGGCTCGCTGGCTTCGGGCATCCTGCTCTACGGCATGAGCCTTGTTTACGGTGCTACTGGAACGCTGCAGTTGAACGAGATTTCCGCGGCGCTGGCAGGTGGCTTGTCGGACAATCTCATGCTCTCGTTCGGCCTGGCTTTCATGGTGGTTGGAATCGCGTTCAAGATGGGTGCGGTACCGTTCCACATGTGGTTGCCGGACGTCTATCAGGGCGCACCGGCGGCGGTCACATTGCTGATTTCGTCACTCCCCAAACTGGGCTATCTTGCACTGGTCATCCGGCTGCTGGCCGATGGGATGGGCAACATGCACGAGGACTGGCAAGCCATGCTGGCCATTCTGGCAGCGCTTTCATTGATTCTCGGCAACGTCGTCGCGATCGCGCAGACCAACATCAAGCGGATGTTGGCGTATTCCACCATTTCGCACGTCGGTTTCATTCTTCTGGGCATTCTGGCCGCATCGCCGGCGGGCTACTCCGCGGCGATGTTCTACACCATCGTCTACGCGATGATGTCGGCCGGTGCGTTCGCGGTCATGATCCTGCTTTCCGGCAACGGTGTCGAGGCCGAGAACCTCGACGATTTCAAAGGCCTGGCCAAGCGCAGCCCATGGTATGCGCTGATGATGCTGATGATCATGTTCTCGCTGGCCGGCATTCCGGTGTTCGTAGGCTTCTTCGCCAAGTGGCAGGTAATCGCCGCGGCCATCCAGGCGGGTTTCGTCGGACTTTCGGTACTTGCGGTCATCACCGCGGTCATCGGAGCGTTCTACTACCTGCGCGTGGTCAAGCTGATGTATTTCGACGAGCCGGACAA
>Ga0209949_1001367_pt1 | contig 11937 bp, 10 predicted proteins | sample SalPonC_black_MG_FD_185711 | JGI IMG/M metagenome (GOLD analysis project Ga0209949, IMG submission 185711) | Salt pond soil microbial communities from South San Francisco under conditions of wetland restoration - Salt Pond MetaG... | ecosystem: Environmental > Aquatic > Marine > Intertidal zone... | reverse complement strand
CCTCAAAGGGTTCTAAACCCTTGGAGGGTTTAGAAAAATTAACGGCTTACCATCTCTTGGAGTATGTTTGAGAGCTCTTTTTCAAGTGTTTGATTAATCTCTTCAGCAGGCTTATGACGACTGATGGTGACAGCATCACCAACGCTGATTTCCAGGGTTGGTTTATCACTCACTTTGGTGTGAATATAAATACCAACCGGTACCAGATCGGCCTGAGGTAATTTCTTTGCGAGCCACCCGATACCTTTCCTGAAATCAAGCGAGCCGGTTGAGAAAGGGACAATTTTACCTTGTGGATAAATATAAAGAGCCGCATTTGATCGCTCCATCGATTGAATCGCATATCTCAGAGACTGCATGGATGATCTTGGAGAGCTGAGGTTAATAGAAAAGACCCCAATCCGTCTGAAAAACTTATAGCGATGCAGCTGTACATCCTCCATCATGCCTCGCGCATTCTGCCTGAACAATCGCTGATTGAGCAAAAACGGTATCAGCCCGTCCCACCATGAGTTATGATTTAAATAATAGATCGTTTTCTGTCCCTTCACAGGGTGATAATCAGATTCGATGCTAACCGACTCAAAACGGCGCCAGAAAAGCCATTTACAGTAAATTTCAAAAACAGAGATAAACAGCTGCGATTCCCTTGCAGGAATGAATGGGAGAGAGTCGGATGAATCTGCTGATGTATCGCTCAATGGTGGCTGGTGAATTGACTGGTTATCTGTGGATATAGTGTATTGAGAGTTATGAACGCTTCTCTTTTAATATATAATTCCTGTTGCGGTCTTTAGTTAAAAGCCCCGATTTATTGAAAAGTGAGTGGTAGAAAAAGAGCTGAGCCTGCTCTTTGTATGCTTCCTTAAGTATCAGCGTTTTTGCTTTCTTGGCCGTCAGGGACGAGTGGTCAATCCGCTTCATGGAGTAGTGGTTGAGGTGATATTCGGTAGGAATCAAATCACCCAGGAAATACGCCGTTTGACCACCATCCTGTATTTTCACAACCTGGTGTCCGGGAGTGTGGCCTCCGCTGTGGAGCAGCTTTATTGAATCGGTTGGAGAGTGATTTCCTTCAATCATTTCGAACTGATCATCGGCTTTCAGGCGATAAAGCTCGTCCAGCCGATAGTCAGCTCCGGGTGTGGTCTGCTTTGTTTGCTGCTGATGAAGCGCAAAATCCCACTCTGACTTCTGTAGCAAATACCTGGCATTTGGAAATGTAGCTTCTGTTTTCAACTGACCGGAAACGCGCGTACAGCCTGCAGCATGATCAAAATGGAGGTGAGTCAGGATCACAAGATCAATATCCTCGGGGGAAACGCCAAAAATCTCAAGATTGGTAACAATATTGGAGCTCTCTTCATAGCTGCTTTTGTGGTCGAGTCCCCAGCCAAGGCCGGTATCGACAACCACGTGATAGTCACCATCGAAAATCAGCAGGGGATCGATACCAATAGCTGAGGAGTACCTCCCAAGGGTAGGGTCTTCGCCGGCATTATTCAGTCGGTTTGGGTCCATTTTTGAAAATGTACCATCCTTGAAAAGCTCAAAAAACCCTTCACTGAGCTGTTCAATTGTAAACCGGCCTAACGTCATGTCTGATTACTAATTTTTTAATTTTCTGAAAGTAACTCAACCGTTCAACTGTTTGCGGAAATAAAGGAAAAATGACTGCTGAGAGCTCAAAACCACTTAACCTATATTGCGGACCCTGATCTGTGGTCTCCTGTCTGGGTTGACCGAGACACGTAGCCAAGACGGAGTCTACAGATGGAATAAGGATAGGAAATGCCGCATGTGGTGCGGCATCTCCAATAAGCTGCAATAATCATCTTAAATTAGCATTAGTTTACATCAAACCTGATGGGAAGAAGTGCCCAGTTACTGCCCTTGGGTTGATTCATAAGCATCATCAGGTCCTGCGTTTGTTCTTGCCGGAAAGGTTCTGGCAGAAAGCTCATCATAAATGTTCTAAGCTGGGCATTGCCGGATGCAAAAAGTTGCTGGAAAATATCCTTTTGTTTCGGGTAGTTGTCGAGTGTGTAGCTGTCGATACCGGCTTTTTCAGCGGCTATTTCAATTGCGCGGTCAATACCGCCAAGTACATCAACCAGGCCGCGCTCATGGGCGTCTACACCGGTCCAAACCCGGCCGCGGGCTACTGCATCAATTTCATCATAGGTCATGCCCCGCGATTCTGCCATTTTGGTAACGAACGTATCGTATCCGCGTTCTACATTTTGCTGTATCACTCGCTCTTCTGCATTTGTGAACGGTCGTGTGAGGTCAAAAAGATCGGCGTATTCGTGCGTTTCGAATGTCTCAAAAGCGATGCCGATATTTTCGTTGAAGAGCTCCTGGGAGTTGAAAAGAAGGTTAAAGATACCAATAGAACCCGTAATGGTATTTTCGCCGGCAACGATTGTATCAGCCCCTGCCGCTATATAGTAGCCTCCGGATGCGGCCACGGTACCCATGGATGCAATGACCGGTTTTTGTTCAGATGCCCGTCGGATATCGTGCCAGATGAGATCAGATGTTGTTGCAGCACCCCCACCGCTGTTCACATGAAATACAATTGCCTTCACATCGTCATCATCCAGGGCAGACTCCAGCTGTCCTCTTACCGATTCGGCCGTAATGCCGGATTCTCCCATAAATGGTCCGCCTCCAAGATCGGGCAGAATTGCACCTGAAGCATAAATGACCGCAATTTTGTCGCTGGTGCCTGGTGTTTCAATGCCTGCGCTGCTTTGGCTGACCCGCGAGTAGCGGCCAAAACCGATGGTTTCGAGGTCGTCACCTTCTTCGACGCCAACCCGTGCTTTTATCATAGATTCCACTTCATCATGATAGGCGAAGGCGTCAATCAAGCCGTTATCAAGAGCAAACTGCAGACGGTTGACAGGTGCCGAGCTTAGCATGTCGTTAATCTCCGCAGCGGATTTTCCGGTCCGTGCTTCTATTGCTTCCACAAACCGGGAGTTTGCCGCATTGAGAATAGCCATGAGCTGCTCTTCACTTTCAGGAGAGCTTTCCATCTGGAGAAATGGCTCAACAGCAGATTTGTACTCACCAACTCGGAAGATTTCAGGCTCGATGCCAATTCTGTCAAGCATCTCCCGGTAAAAGGTGAGCTGAGTTACAAAACCATCGAATTCAAAACCTGTTTCCGGCGGGGAAAAAACGGAGTCAGCGAGTGAGGCGATGAAGTAAGATTTTTCATTCATACCGATATCGTCGGTACTGAAATAGAGAAATTTTCCGCTCTCTTTGAACTCTTCGAAATAGGTATAGGCACTTTCAAGGTATGCCCATGAAGCTGTTACAAAATTCGTTTTAACCCATACTCCTTCAATATTATCATCGGCAGCGGCTTTCTGGAGGTTGGTTTTTAGTGAAGCCAGTGAAAGGCGTGTGCCCATACCAGGGTTCAATAGTTCCTCAAAGGGGTCTGTAAGCGTGCGGGCCGGAATATCACCAGTCATGGTAAATGTTAAAACAGAATTAGACCTGACATAGGGCTCCGGTTCTGAGGAACTGCTTACCAATATTCCAAATCCGATGAGTATTAAAATGATAAGGGCCGTAAGGGTCCCGAGTATGGATGCCAAAAAGGTTTTTAGAAATTGCATATTCGCAGCTATAACTTTTTTATTTTGTGAGATTGGACTGAATTGAAGCCCCTGAATAATCGTTTGAAACTTAAGAAAAGAAAACAACGATTCCACTTTGTAAAATCGCTTTACGCAACATGAAAAAATTTGATGCAATTATTATCGGTTCCGGCCATAACGGACTTATTACGGCCTGCTATCTGGCGAAGGCCGGGATGAAAGTTTGTGTGCTGGAACGACGAGATACCATTGGCGGGGCTGTATGTACGGAAACCATGTTTAAAAGTGAACAGAATCCTCATGGATTCCGGATGGATGTTGGCTCATCGGTCCATATTATGATCCATCAAACCGGGATTCTTGAAGAGCTTGAACTAACCAGATACGGCCTCGAGTATATCGAGATGGATCCCATTATGAGTTATCCCGTGCCTGATGGCAAGGGTGTAATACACTTTTACAGAGATCTGGAACGAACACTGGACTCCATTAAAAAAGTGGCTCCGGAGGATGTCGAAAACTACCGGGAGTTTGTTGATTTCTGGGGGCGAATCAATAAAGGAGTTCTCAAAGCATTTATGGTGCCGCCCAATGGCAAAAACATTGTTACGGAGCTCATGAAAGGCCAGATCCGTGACGGCTCCATGTTTAAGAAGGGCGAGCAGGTAGACGGGTTGCAGAAAATTCTGGGCAGCTATGGGAGCGTGGTTCAGAATGCATTCGAAAGCCCGTACATGCGTGCAGCCCTTACATGGTTTGCGGCTCAGTCCGGTCCGCTGCCGGATCAGAGCGCAACGGGTGATTTTGCCGGCTGGCAGTCGATGCTGCACCAGAGTGGGGCCAAACATCCGAAAGGCGGCAGCGGCATGCTCACCCAGGCGATGAAGGCTCTGATTGAAGATCACGGCGGAGAAGTACTTGCCGATCATCCTGTTTCATCGATCGAAGTGGAGAACGGAAAAGCGCGAGGGGTAATAACTGAAAATGGAAATTATTTTGAAGCGGATCTGATCGTCTCCAATGCCCATGTTCAAACAACCATGATGAAACTTGTTGGACGTGAGCATATTGATGACTCGCTTCTGACTAAAGTGAGGAATATCCAGGTTGGTAACGGTTTTGGCATGGTGATCAGGTGTGCGGTTGAAGAGCTCCCGGAATACACGGCCTGTCCCGGAGATCCGCATGTTCATAACGGCATGCAGCTTCTGGCGCCATCTGTAGATTATATGAATCGGGCAATCGGTGATTACCACAAAAAGCTGCCGCCTGAAGATCCTGCAGTGCTGGCAATGACATTTTCAAAAATTGACCCCGACGTCGCGAAAGATGGAAACCATACGCTTTTCGCCTGGGCGCAGTGGCATCCGTTTGAACTGGCCAACGGGTTGCAATGGGACGATATCCGGGAGCGTGAGGCTGATAAAATTTATGGTGTAGTTGAAAAGTATGCACCTAATATGAAAGGGAAGCTGATCGATCGCTATATTCAATCACCCCTCGACATTGAGCGTAAACACGGGTTGCTGAGAGGAAATGTGATGCACGTTGAGATGAATTTCGACCAGATGTTCATGTTCAGGCCCACTCCGGAACTGAGTCAGTATGAGACGCCAATCAAAAATCTGTATCTCAGCAGTGCATCATGCCATCCTGGTGGCGGAGTGTTTGGTGCGGCCGGGTATAATGCTGCCAATGTCATTCTCAAAAAACACAAACGCAAAAAACTGTTCGGAGCACTACGTTGAAACTTCATTTTCCCAATTCTTACGCAGAAATAGATCTGCAGGCAATTACAAAGAATCTCCAGGAATTGCGTCGCAGGATGTCGGCCGGGAAGATTCTCTCCGTGGTTAAATGCAATGCCTATGGTCACGGAGCGGTTCGTGTAGCCCGGCAGGCTGAACCTGATGTAGATTGGTTTGGCGTGGCATTCGTTGATGAAGCCGTTCAATTGCGAATGGGCGGCATCAAAAAGCCTATTCTTGTGTTTGAAGTTCCCTCTGCCCGAACGGCTGCTGCATACCAAACACACGGACTAACGGCAACAGTCAGCGATCTGACACATTTTTCTGTGCTGATGGATGGCACAAAATATCATCTGAATTTTGATACCGGCATGAACAGGCTTGGGTTTTCACCTGCCCAGGCTGCTGACGTCCGAAAAATGGCTGTCGCAAATCAGAGGTTAATATGTTCAGGAATTTACTCCCATTATTCAATGGCTGATGATCCCGGGAGCGACGAAGTTCAACAGCAGCTGGATGCGTTTCGAAAAGTTCTCAAACACTTCGGGGAAGTGCCGCTTGTTCACATCTGCAATACCGGGGGCGCGGTTCACTATGAGCTTGATGAGTTTGATATGATTCGAACCGGTCTGGTTCAGCTTGGTTATGCGGCAGGTGAGGTTCAGCCCGGCTGGCTCAACCCCGTGCTAACATGGAAATCAAAAGTTGTGCAGGTGAAAAAAATCCAAAAAGGAGAGAGTGTCAGCTATGGCGGAACGTGGACTGCCGCTGATGATTGCTACATCGGAACAATTCCCGTTGGCTACGGAGATGGCGTGCCTCGATCGCTGAGTAACAGGCTTGAGGTGTTAATAAATGGAGATATGTACCCCGTCGTAGGAAATGTTACGATGGATTATATCATGATTAATCTTGGAGATACGAAACTGCCCGCAGATTCAGAAGTGACGATACTGGGTGGGGATGCGTGGACTGCTGCAAAATGGGCAAATGAGGCAGGCACCAATGTGCATGAAATCCTTACCGGGCTATCGGACCGGATGGCTAGAAGCTATACGGATTATTGAGAGGTAGTTTAGTTTGACATTCGGTGACTGAAACCCACCTCATTGTTCGCTCATACGTCAAATACGCCGAATTTAATGTATGATAAGTGACAGTAGATACAAGTTCTGGAAACTGCTATTTTAAAAAATAAAATCAAGTTCAACATCATAGCGAAGCGTGTCTTCACGATAAGCATCGTTGATTGAGCCTGATCCGATGAGCTCAAATCCCTGGGCCGGCGGTACAACTATAACACGCTTTTCTCCTTCGCGCATCCCGATCATTCCTTTTCTGAGCCCGTCTGTTCTTGCACGTTCAAATGTAAATGACCTGACAGTTGACGGAGGTCGCGGCGTTGTAATATTCTGTACACTTGCCTGAACAGGGCTTTCGCTGTCATTTTGATAGGAGCTGTAAATGATTGTACCGTCTTCAGCCCGCAAGGTGATAAATATGGCGACCTGGTCGCGAATAACAACCTGGTCCACGCCCCTGCCTTCCTCAACGGTATACTTGGTAACACCGTCAACAACCGGTTCCTCCTCTGCCTGTCCAATATCGAATGGGTCTGGTACAGAATCAAAGGTAGGTTCCTGGAATGAGAATCCGGAATCGGTTGTACAACCCGATAAAACAGTAAGGATAATGGCAAATGCAGATATCAGTAGTGCTGATGATGTCTTCATGAAGTAAAAGCTGTAAAAAGGTTAATTCAAATTCGGGTTACTGAATATGTAGCTGGCAAGTGATGAATCACTGCCAAAAGAGACACAAGATCGTGATTTATTTCCATGGTATAAAATCACAGTCGCAAAGATTTTTAAGCACTTTCTCCTCCTAACGCTGCATCAAGTTCTTTCTTGCGTTTTCGATTCGCAAATTTGCTCAATATAATCGAGAACTGGTACAGAAAAATCAAAGGCACCGCAATCATAATCTGGGAAACGGGATCCGGAGGGGTGATAAAGGCCGCAATAGCGAGAGATCCCACGATTGCGTGTCGCCTGTACTGCCGCATTCCTTCCGGGGTAACAAGACCGACCTTTGAAAGAAAGTAGCTTATGACAGGCACCTGGAAAATGAGTCCGCACGAAAGGGTCCAGATTGCTACAGAGGAAAAGTATTCATTGATATCAAATTCATTGCTGATGACATCAGAGATGACAAACTGCGTAAAAAACTGTACGGCAAAGGGTACAAGAATGAAGTACCCGAATGATACACCAAGAAGAAAGAAGAAGTTTATAAAGAGAGCATTAAGTATGGTTTTGACCTTCTGTCCCGATCCCAGTGCAGGTTCAATAAATGACCAAAGCTGGTAAAAAAGAACGGGAGAACCGATGATAACCCCAATTATGAATAATGTACCCCAGTATGTAAAGAACTGACCGGGTAGCCGCCGAGATATGAGTGAGAGCTCAACAGCATCAATGGGCATTAGCCGGTACATTATAAAATCGGCCCGGGTTGGGCCGAGGATAAACTCCTGAATAAAAAAATCAGAAAAAATAAACGCTATAATCACGCCAATACCAACGCCGATAACCCCTTTAATGATTCGCCATCGGAGCTCTTCGAGGTGGTCCAGGAAAGACATGGAGGCCGTGGGATCCTTCTTTGGTTTCTTCGCTCTAGGAAGAATGGACCCCATAATTTTTCGTTTTGAATCACTTTTATCGGGCAGATCACTCATCTTTTCCTGCGCCTTCTGTTGTCCGGGATTTTAACAAAAACAAATGATCCGGAGCTTGTGAACGTCTTGCCCGCATATGACAGTCTATCATTTAAACTTTGCTTAAATCGTATAGAGGATATTCGGTACAGAGGTCTTTTACTTTTGCCTTAACGGTTGTGAGCGTCTGATCATCTTCAGGGTTCTGGAGTACGGTATCAATCAGATCAGCTACCCTTACAAACTGTGCTTCCCGAAATCCCCGGGTGGTAAGGGCAGGTGTTCCGATTCGAATACCCGACGTAACAAATGGGCTTTCTGTGTCAAATGGAACCATATTTTTATTGACCGTAATTCCGGCTTTATCAAGCGCCTCTTCAGCTATTTTTCCGTTCAGCCCTTTGTTTCTCAGATCAAGCAGTACCAGGTGGTTGTCTGTTCCGCCACTTACAAGATCGTACCCTTTTTCTATAAACGTGTCGGCAAGAGTTGATGCATTCAGCACTACCTGGTGCTGATACTCTTTAAAATCCGGCTGCAGCGCTTCACCAAATGCAACTGCTTTTGCCGCAATTACATGCATCAGCGGTCCGCCTTGTGATCCGGGGAAGACGGCTGAATCGAGGACTTCGCTCCAGTTTTTCACCCGGCCCGATTTACGTGCCGTTACGCCGAGATTGTTCTCCCCATCCTTTCCAACGAGAATCATTCCTCCGCGGGGACCCCGCAATGTTTTATGAGTGGTGGTTGTAACAACATCCGCGATTTGAATGGGATTATTCAGTTCTCCGGTTGCAATGAGTCCTGCTGTATGAGCCATATCCATCCATAAAAATGCACCCACTTCATCAGCAATGTCTCTGAATGCCTGGTAGTCGAAATCGCGGGGATAGGCACTTGCACCAATTGAAATCATTTTGGGTTTCGCTTGTTTGGCCTTGTCACGAACCTTGTCCATATCAATGCGGCCGGTTTCTTTCTCAACACCGTAAAATTCGGCGTTATAGGTGATTCCGGAAAAGTTGACAGGTGAACCGTGGGTCAGGTGCCCGCCATGAGATAAATCAAGGCCAAGAAGCGTATCGCCAGGATTCATAAACGCCAGGTAAACAGCTGCATTGGCAGATGCCCCGGAGTGAGGCTGAACATTTACCCAGTCTGCATCAAACAGTTTTTTTGCACGCTCACGGGCGAGATTTTCAACTTTGTCTACAATCTCACAACCACCATAGTATCGTTTTCCGGGATATCCTTCGGCGTATTTATTAGTGAGTGATGTTCCCATCGCCTCCATAGTGGCCCTGGAGGCAAAATTTTCTGATGCAATAAGCTCAAAATTAAAGTTCTGGCGTTCTGTTTCCTGCCGAATAAGATCGGCAATCTCAGGATCTTTGTGATTCAGTTCATCCATGGGGGTAAGTTTACTTTTCTGTAAGTGAGCGTATTTTATTTACACGTCGTTCGTGACGGCCGCCTTCAAACTCTGCGTTAAACCAGCTTTCTAAAATTTCTTTTATTTGATCTCTGTTGAGGCTTCTGCCTGGCAGGCAAAGAACGTTTGCATTATTGTGCTGCCGGGTGAGAGATGCAGATTCAGTATCATACACCAGGGCACCACGCACATTGGGGTATTTGTTGGCCGTCATACACATGCCCTGGCCGCTTCCGCAGATAAGGATTCCCTGGTCGTGTTCGTTTTTGTTGATTTTTTCTGCAACCTGGACGGCAAAGTCAGGGTAGTCCACTGAATCTGGAGAGTGAGTGCCGAAATCAACCGGCATATGGCCCATTTCCTCAAGGATTTCTTTTGTTATCTCTTTTGCCTCAAAACCGGCGTGGTCACTTGCGATAGGAATAATCATAAAATCTGCGATAAGAGATCATGTGTGTTATTTTAAACAGTCTTAAATATCTCGAAAAAAACAGTCAGGGGAAAACCTATTTAAAGGAAATATGAGTTTGTTGATTGACAAACCTAACATTCCGGAAAAAGCTCATGGTTGGGCATCAGGCTATGGGGTTACGCTGGTAGATCCCGGGCACTCCACAGATGCAATTCATTCATGCCTTCAACGGATGGCGACGTCATTAGGGGGTGTTCGGCCGGGTGAAGTTTGTGATCAGTGTATCAGATGATATACTGCCGAATACACCAATTCCGCCTTCCACGTTATATATCAGGTTTGGAATTTCTCCGGGAGGCAAAGTGGATCCGCCAAGCTGAAGCTCTTCCGAGCGCGCAAGGTCTGCAAGGTTTGAATCCACAGAGTTAATGACAACTGCATTTTTACCAAAGAAAGCGACACCAATCCATGGAAATCGCAGCAGGATTGTCCGGTCATCGTTTATTTCAAAATTGCCTTCATTGATGAGCCCGGAGGAGTTATTGAAAAATTCATCAATATCGGTGTCAGTATCATCAACAGCATTTGCGTAAAACGGAGTAAGGTTTTCGGGATTCGGTTCCAGGGTAATAGTATTGAAGACATACACATTCTGGTTTGCATTCGATTCGGTGGCCGTCAGCAATATCTCAAGCTGATTTTCGGACTGATACACATAGGAGTTTTCGACATCACTCAACACTTCAAATTGCTGTGGTATCACCGTTTCGGCTGAAAGCTCTTCATCCCGTGAGTCAAATTGAACATGTATGCGGTATCTTCCGCCTGCCTCCACCAGAACTGACTGATCTGCAGCGCTGTAGGTTCCCATCCTGCTGCGGATGTAGCTGAAATCTTCCACAGGTTCACTATCACTATTCAGCCGGCTTACGACAATGGTGGCATCGTTTATCGCCACGTCCGCAAATATATATTCCTCTGTTACAGGGGAGGTAGTTGACAGGCGCACATCTGGTAGCGGTCGATCCGCAATTGCGTAAGCTTCAAGAACAACCAGCTCACTGTACGTGTCCTGCTCATAGATATCACAGCCGTAAAAAAGTATCAGGAAAAGGAAAATGGTAACGTAAAATGGTCTATTCATAATCTAAAAGTTAACGGTGTATGAAACAGATGGTAATATCGGCAGCAGTGTAACTTCCGTTCGATCTACGGGGTTTTCATCAAAGTCGTAGTTGTAGAACCATGTATTTCTTCGCGAATACAAGTTGATGATCTGGAACCGCCACTCAGCTTCTCCCATACCGAAAAAGTTGCCTGCCCGGCTGAAGGCAACATCAAGCCGGTGATAGGCGGGAAGGCGGGAGGCGTTTAACCGCCCGACGGTAAATGCTTCCCGATCCATATTGCCCCACGGTATGCCCGGGAACTCGGTTCGTCCGAGGGGTTCGGTATAGGCCTGACCGGACCCATAACTGAATACCGCAGACGTGCTCCAGCGGTCAGAAAGCCGGTAGTTCATCACAATATTTGAGTCGTGAAGGCGGTCATATTTCGGCGGGTAAAATCTTGCAGCCGGGTTTGATGATGTGATGTCTGTGTTAAAATTAGGGTATTTACGCCGTGTAACACCAAACGTATAGCCGATAAACCCTGTAAGACGCCCAACCTGTTTTTCAAAAAACAGTTCGGCCCCGAACGCATAACCTTCACCAAAACGGAAGAGATCGCTGTAATCAAGCCCCGCGGCGTCACTTGTAAATGGATCTAGTTCGAAGAGATTACGCATTGTCCGGTAATAAAATTCGACATCCAGTCCGTACCCATCAAAAGTAACTGTTTTTGCACCTACCACAAACTGATCACCAAAAGCTGGCGGGACGCCATCGTCGGTTGTGAGCCAGAGGTCAAATCCGGAAAATGCTTCATTTGTGATGAGCGTAAGGAACTGGTAGTAACGGCCGTAGGCTGCCTGGAGGCGAATTGAGGAATTGGGCCGGTACTCA
>Ga0209949_1001363_pt1 | contig 11943 bp, 9 predicted proteins | sample SalPonC_black_MG_FD_185711 | JGI IMG/M metagenome (GOLD analysis project Ga0209949, IMG submission 185711) | Salt pond soil microbial communities from South San Francisco under conditions of wetland restoration - Salt Pond MetaG... | ecosystem: Environmental > Aquatic > Marine > Intertidal zone >... | reverse complement strand
TTCAAACATCACCCTTCAGGGCGGTCATATCAATTTTACGGATCAGTTCACCCAGCCCAGCTATACCGCCAATATGACCCAGGTGGCCGGCCGAATCACCAATCTGTCCTCCAGGGCCCAAAAGCCGGCAGACCTTGTTCTCAAGGGCGTTCACGGGCAATACTCTCCCCTTGACATCACCGGAAAATTGCAGCCCTTTGGACAGGACCGCATGGTGGACATGACCCTGTCTTTTAAAAATATCGAACTGACCCAGTTTAACGCCTATGCGGAAAAATATCTGGGATACGGCATTGAGACGGGTAAACTCATGCTGACCCTGGCGTATCATATCCGGGGGAACCAGCTTGAGTCCTCAAACCAATTGTTCTTTGATCAGCTCAACCTGGGAAACAAGGTGGTCAATGATACGGCAACCGGGCTTCCTGTCCAGCTGGCCATCTCCCTGCTGAAGAACAGCAAGGACCAGATAGATCTGGATATTCCTGTGCATGGGGATCTGAACGATCCGGCGTTCCGCTATGGAAGCGTGGTGGCAACAGCCTTTAAAAATCTGATTCTCAGTGTGGTTTCAGCCCCTTTCAAGCTTCTGGGCAAGGCTTTTGGTGCCTTTGATTCAGGGGAACTGGGCTATGTTGAATTCGATCCCGGTAAGGACAGCCTGGATGACGAGGACCAGGCCAAACTGGACAGCATTGGCAAGATTCTCTCTGAAAAAGAGACCCTAAAATTTGTCATTGAATGTAAATATGACCCTGAACTGGATGCGGCAGCCCTGAGAACAGGCAAATACGAGTCTGCCCTCTTGGCTCAGGTCAAGGAGACAAAAAAAAACAAGCCCTCTATACTTGAAGATGCTGAAAAAAGAATGGCTCTGGTTCAACACCTGTATGCAGCAGCAGCCTTTCCCAAACCCAGAGACGAGCAGGGAAATGAAAAGCACATCAGTTCCCAAGAAATGGAAAAACTGCTTTTGACCAATACGGCTGTAACCGATGCTGACCTGGCTGACCTGGCTGCCCGGCGGGGAAATCGCATCATGGCTTACCTTGCAGATCAAGGATCCCTGTCCCCTAATCGCCTGTACCTGAGATCCCCGGGCCCGGTACCGGAAGAAGATCAAAAAAGCCGCAAGGTAAAAACCATTTTCAAACTTGAGTAGATATGGCTTGCGTTCAAACAGGTTTTCCGGTTAAGGTAACCACTTTTTAATTATAGGAGGCGCGACTTGAAACGGCTCAAGTTTATTATTTATACCCGTGCTTTTATCTGGCTGGCCTATTATATCGTCCGCGTCTATTCGGCCACATTCCGGTTGACCGTGGTCAATGAGGCCCCGTGGAAAGCCCTGCTGCTCAAGGAAAAGCGTCCTGTGATCCTCTGCACCTGGCACCAGCAGTTTTTTGCGGCCATCCGCCATTTCAAGACCTATGCGCCCCTGAACCCCGGGCTGATGATCAGCCAAAGCCGGGACGGGGATCTCATCTCCGGGGTGGCCAACCGCACCGGATGGCATACCCCGAGGGGGTCCTCTTCCCGGGGAGGCAAGGCAGCCATGGCAGCCATGCTGGATCATATCAAGACCCATGGGTTTGGCGCCCATATACTGGACGGGCCCCAGGGTCCCATGGGAATTATCAAGCCGGGCATTGTTAAAATGGTCATGGAAACCGGGGCGGTGGTGGTGCCCTTTTATACCCGCGCAGACAAGGCCTGGTTTTTTAACTCCTGGGACCGGTTCATGCTGCCCCGGCCATTTTCCAGGGTGACCCTAGAATACGGCGACCCCATTGCGCTTGAGACGATGGCTTCATCTGATGAATATCCTGGCCCGGAGCCGGACCGGTTTGAAGCCATACGGGCAAGGCTGGAAAAAAAGATGGGGCCCAAGCTTTACCGCTGAGTCGGCTGGCAGCCTCTGCCTGGGAAAAACAATTGACAGGGCCAGGTGTTTCAGGTCAAGATGTCAAATGCCTGATCTTTAACGCCCTTGTGCATCCGTTCACCCATTTTCATATGGAGGCCTGCCATGGAGGAGTTGCCTGAAAAATCTGTTTTTTTTCACTTTAGATTCAAGTTTCTGGCCATCACATCGGTTGCCTTTCTGATTTACATCATTCTCACCGGTGCCAATGAGTTGGATCAGTTTGCCTCAAGCCCACAGTTCAAGCTGGTGGGCCCTTTTCTGATCTTTGCCGGCCTGTCTTTTTTGATTTTTAGAAAGGTCCCGTTGAAGTGTCCCCATTGTTTCAAGCTCAATCCCACAAAAAAAAATTACACCTGTTGTGAATGCGGGAAATCCCAGGGTAAAGAGCGGTTTCTCATCGATAAATGCTGCCATTGCGGCCAGATTCAGGCTGTCTCCACCTGCGCCCATTGCGGTCAGCAGTTCAGGCTTTGATTATTCTTCGGCAGGAAGGGTCAGGGTGACGGTGGTGCCTTCGTTGAGGGTGGACTGGACCTGGAGATTTCCGTTGCAGCTGAACAAAACACTCTTGGCAAATGAAAGGCCCAGGCCTTTTTTCCCCTTTTGCCAGCCTTTGAAATACGGGGTGAAAACCAGGGGAAGTGCGGCTTCGGAGATGCCAATGCCAATGTCGCTGAAACCGATTTCCACCTGGCTGTTCTGGTATGTTGTGGCAATGGAAATGATGCCCTGACCGGAAACGGCGTGAATGGCGTTGTCAATGATTTCGTCAAGGGCCCGGGTGACGCTTTCCTGTGGCAGGCTCAGCACGGGAATATTTTGAAGGTCCATCTGGAAGTCAATATTGGCGTTTTGGGTGTCCACGGCATCCACAAGGGATCTGATGGTGTGGTTGATATCCACCGGCGTCCTTGTTTCATCGCTGATGGAAATAAACAGTCTGATATCCTCGATGGTCGTTGAAATATTCTGGATGCCCTGACGGGAATCTTCAATGATTTCAGGGTAGTGCTCCAGTGTCGTTTGCAGGCAGATTTCGTCTTTATAGGCCAGGATGTCATCTACCCGATCTCTGGCAGTTGAAGATCCATCATCATGGCTGGCCCCGTGGGACACAATAATGGTTTCCAAGTTGGCGTATTTGTCAAGCAGCGAGGTCATCTGATGCCGGAAGTCTTCCATTTTTTTGAGATTGGCCTCCATGCCCTTGCTGGAGTGCTCAATGGTGTCCAGGGAGGTGGCGGACAGTCCTGGAAGCATAGCGGTTTTCTGGGCGGTGAATAGTTGTTCCTCTGTGTTTTCCAGGGTTTTTAAGGCCGTTTCCAGTCGCTGGGTTTTATTTTCGATCATCCGTTCCAGGCTGCGGTTGTACTTTGTCAGGTTGGATTCGGCAACGATTCTTCTGGCAATCTCTTCGTTGAGCCTGATATTTTTGGACTGGATTTCAGCGCTTTTTTTATCCAGTTCCACCAGGTGAAGATAGGATCTCAAGGCAGTGGTGAGGGTGGTAAACAGCTTTTGGCTTGTCAGCTCTGTTTTTTCCTTGTAATCGTTGATGTCATAATTGAGGATGACGTCTTTTTCAGGGGCTTTGCCCGGCTGCCCGGTTCTCAGAATAATTCGGATGTTTTTATTGGCGGTTTCCTTCCGGATAAACCGGGCCACCTCAAGTCCGGCCTCATTGGTCTCCATGACCACGTCCACAAGGCAGCAGGCAATGTCGGAATGCTTTACAAGAATCTGCCTGGCCTCTTTTCCTGAAAAGGCAGAGAGAAATTCCAGTCCCTTGCCCTGGTATTGGTAGTCGCTCAGAACCAGGCGGGTCATGGCATGGACCTCTTTTTCATCGTCCACGATCAAAAGTTTGAACCGGTCTTCGTCACTGGGACGCGATTGATTCGTTTTTTCCTCGGCAAACAGCAGTGGTTCATCCGGTGGCGATGTCTTGTTCAAGTTTGTCATACCGTCTCCGATAAAGGCGAAATTTTAGGTTACCAAGAAATGATAATATAATATTTTATTTGCCCTTGATTGTCAATGCGCTAGTTGGCGAAGCCGTTTGAGATTGACGGGATCCATTGGTTTTTTGTCCAGTTCTTTTGGGGTTTCAATAATTTTTGGGATCTTTGCCAGCAAGGGGTGCTGCATCACCGCACGGAATCCCTGAGTGCCGATTTCTCCCATGCCGATGTGAGTGTGCCGGTCTTTACGGGATCCCAGTTTTGGCCTGGCGTCGTTGAGGTGAACAAGGGCAAGGCGCGATATGTCCATATGACGCTGGAATTCATCCATGACCTGGTCCAATGCCTCTGGGGTCCTCAGGTCATAGCCTGCGGCAAAGATATGGCAGGTGTCCAGACAGATCCCCACCCGGGGGGGAAGAGCCGAGAGCAAGGCCCCCAGCTCCTCGAAAGAACTGCCCAGGCTGGTACCGGTTCCTGCCGTGGTTTCAAGCAGCAGTTGGGGAAAATCGCCTTCATCCCTGGATAGGGCATCTTTAAGGGTCTGCCCGGCAACAATCAGCCCGGCTTCAATGCCGTGTCCCAGGTGGGCGCCGGGATGAAGCACCACCGCATCCAGTCCCAGGCGGCCGGATCGTTTCATTTCCCCAACCAGGGATGCCATGGATTGGGTACGCTTGTCCGTGTCCGGGGAGGCCACATTGATCAGGTAGGAGCAATGGGAGGCCACAAACACCATCCCTGTTTTTTTCCGCATGGCCTGAAAGCGCGCCACCTGGTCCACGGAAAGGTCGGGCTCCTTCCAGGACCGGGCATTTTTGGTGAAAATCTGGGCAGCCCGGCATTTGAGTTCCCATGCGGTGGTCAGTGCTTTTTCCAGGCCGCCGGCCACGGAAAAATGAGCCCCTAAAACAGGGTGGTTGTCCTGTTCAGCCATATCAGGCCACCCCGGTAAATTCGATGGTGATCTTCTGCTGCATTTTTTCAATCATCTTAAGTGCTTCTTTGAGCATCAACTGGTCCAGGGCGGACAGGTTGGCGGGGTAAATATAATTATCAGGGGATTGCTGCTCGTCCATGATGGCGGTGATCTGTCGCCTGAAGCGCAATCCCATCAGGAAATGATAGGCCTGGGTCAGATCGGTGTACTCTTTGCTGGTCAGGGCATGGCGGGTGTAAAGCCTGAATAGCCTGTCCAGGGTGTTGGTCTGGGGGATGCCGTTGTGAAGGGCGTATATCCTTGCAAAATCAATGATGGGCAGGATGGCATATTTGATATCCATGGCATCTTTGTGTTTGCCTTTTGTCTCCAGGATGAACTTGCCGAACAGCCCGATGGGCGGTTTAAAATGGGTGGTGTTTTCAGTCATATTTCTTAAAAATCCAGACCACTTGTCAATGGCATCCAGAAGATAGGTTTTAAGTTCAGCGGCCAGGGCCATGTCTCCCCAGGTACCCCTAAAGTCAAAAAATATGCTTGAATGCAGCAAGTCTTCTGGGGCTGCGGATCGTATCCATTTTTTTAAATAGTCCTTCCATACGGACAGGGGCTGGCACCATGTCGGGTTCTGGGCCATGTTGTTTCCGTCACAATACTTGTAACCGGCCAGATCCAGACGGCTGCAGATGCCCCGGGCCAGTCCGTCAAAATAGGTTTTGGCAGCCGCAGCCTGTGCTGGATCCTTAAGATCCTCAAACACAATGGCATTGTCCTGGTCGGAAATCAGGGTCTGCTCCTGGCGGCCCTCGGATCCCATGGTTAAGAAGACGAACCGGCAGGGAGCAGGTCCAGCCTCATCAATACTGAATGCCACGGCCTTGTCAATAATGGCATCGGAAAATGCCGCAATGAGCCGGGTGAGATAATCGGCTGACGCCCCGGTGCCAATGGGGTCCAGCAGCATTTTTTCAAGATCCGTGTGGATGCCGGACAGGTCTGCCATACTCTTGGCTGTGGTCACGGAGCGGATCAGAAGAAAGGTGGCCCGGGTCTGGGCTGCGATCAGATCTTTTTCTGAAATGATGCCTGAGATATCCCCGGCATTGCCTGTGACAACCAGGTGGCGCTTGTCCGCCTTGATCATGGTTAAAAAGGCCTCAAAAACCTGGGACTGGGAGGAAATTGTGGCCAGGGGCGAGGAGGCAATGCGGCAGACAGGGGTTGTTCGGCAAAGGCCTTTGGCCATGACCCTGGATTTGAGATCAGCATCGGTGATGATGCCGGTGATGGTTTTATCCGGGGATCTGACCAGCAGAGCCGAGGTTTTGTGCCGGTCCATTTTTTCAACGGCAGTGGAAACCGGGTCATCGTGGTCACAGGTGATAATATTGGCCCTGAAAATGGCTGAGACCGGCTGGTTGAAAAAAGGCAGGGTCAGTTTTCTGTCCCAGACCCTGGCTGCCATGATGTCGGCAAAGGCCCGATGGCCCATGCACCGTCCAAGGGCAAGGGCAAAAAAGTCCTTGATTGCTGGGTTGCCGGCGGCAAGTGTCAGAAAATACGAGGCATCCAGGCACATAAACCGGGTGTTGGTGGCGGTTTCAAGGCAATGGACGGCCATGCGGTCATTGTAGAGGATGGATATTCCCCCGAAAAGATCTCCCGGGCCCAGGGTACCGGCCAGGATGCGTTCTTTGCCGCGCAGGTAAAAATAGTCGGCCTGGCCGCTCATGATCATGAGCAGGCGGTCCAGTTTTGACATTTCCTGGGTAACGATCAGGGATCCTGGCAAATGGTCCCAAGGCTCAAGGTGGCCGGACACCTGTTTTTTAAGGTCTGGGCTCAGATGGGAAAAGGGCAGGGGCAGAGAATCAGGATGCACTGGCCGTTTCCTCCTGGGTGAGTGGGGGGGGGATGATTTCGGGAAATCGTAGATGATCCAGGCTGAACAATTTTGCAATGAACATCCCGGGAAACTGCCTGGACCGGGTATTGAAATAGGAGGCCTGCTTGTTGTACTGCTTGACCATCACGATTATTGTTGTATTCAACTCTTCTTGTTCCAGTAGGATGGGGTCTATTTTCTCTGAAGGCAGGCGGTCTTTCAACTGGGCTGCCAGGATTTCAATGCCCTGGGTGATCTTGTTTTGAGCCGTCTCAAATTCTTTGATCAGATCCCGACTCAACGGGTCTTTGGCTGCGGCCATCTTGATTAAAACAGCCTTGAGCTTTTGGGCGGTTCGCTCCAGATCGGTTTTTTCCCGGCCAAAGTCATGGGCCAGGGTTGTCAGGCGCAGGGCGAGCGCGACCTGGGCGGTGCATGGGTCGGCAAGCATTTGTTTTACGGTGTTGATTCTGCTCTGGCACCGCACAAGGCTGCTGTACCCCCCGAAGATGACGCAAATCAGAACAATGCCCATAACCAGGCTGCAGATGGCGGTAAATGCGATCCAAGGATGCTTCATGGATGGCCTCCTTTTTAAAATGGGATTATTTATCTTTACCATCCCGGTGCCGGGATGATCAATATTTTAATCTGGCATAGTAGGACTTGCGGGATGCGGCTATGGCATCCTTCAAGGTTAATATGCCGTTGGCGTTGAGTATGGGCACAAGCTTTAAAAAGATTTTCGCCGTGGCAATGGCATCACCCAGGGCAGAATGCCTGCCAAGGATATCAACGCCCAGGCGCCTGGCAATACTCTCCATATCGTGCTGCTCATGGACCGGATGCAGCAGGGCGGACAGAAGCAGGGTGTCCAGAACCGGGTTGGTAAAGCAGACCTTGGTGGGTTTTTCCTTGACCTTGAACATTTTCAGGTCAAAGGCCAGGTTGTGCCCCACAAGCACGGTCTCCCCGGCGAACCGGGCAAATTGGGGCAGCACCGTTTCAATGCCGGGTTTTTCTCTGACCATTTCATAGTTGATCCCGTGGATCTTATAGGATTCCAGTGGGATGTCCCGTCCGGGATTGACCAGTTCGTCAAAAAAGTCCTGAAAGACAATGCGCTGGTTGACGATGCGTACCCCGCCAATGGCAATGATCTCATCCCCTTCTTCGGGACGAAGCCCGGTGGTCTCTGTATCGAAAACAGTACAGGTCAAGTGCTTGATGGGGGTGTCAAGCATATTGTCAGGGGCCTCTTCCATGGAAAATAGGTTGAAGTCGTAAAACTCCGGCCTGGCATCATAGACCACCGGGGCGGCCTGTCCGGAACGGCTTTGGGACGGGGTGGCGCCGGCTTGCAAGGTAAGGATCAGTTTGGTGCAATGGTCAAGGTCTTTTTCTACAGGGACAAGCCGGGTATTGTTGAATTTCAGGACATACCCCAGGCTGGGCAGGCCGTTGAGCTGGGTTTTGAGCATGGTCCGGACCCGGTGGCTGGGGCAGGGGGCCCCGGTCCAGGCAATGGCAAAGGTGATCATGGTGTCGCTGCGGCTGACGCTCAGGTCAAACTCGTCGGATCCGGTATAAAGGGCCATCTGCCTGAAGATAAACACCAGGGCCTGGGTCATGGAGTAGGTGTCGGCCAGAAACCGGGTGTCAGGAAAGGGATTGGCCATGTTTACCCGGATATTTTCAAAATAGCCGGTTTTTTTCTGGATGGCCGGCAGAAAGGATGCCAGGGTGATGCGGGTGGCCGGGAGGGTGGAGAAAAAGGTCTTTCTGATCCGGGTGCCCAGGAGCGTGAATTCATCTTTAACCGGGCAGGGGGCATCTGTGGGCAGGGACGTATCCAGAATGGTAAAAAATTCAGTCAGTTGACGGTCGATCTTCTGGTATTTTTTAATCTGTTCCGAGGCGTCTTCAAGTACCAGGATAAAGCCTGTGAATTGCTTGTCTGTGTCCAGCACCGGTATGGTGTGGGCAGAGATGAGTCTTCCCGACAGGATCGGGGTAATGAAAAATGAGCCCACCCAGGATTCAGGGGTGTTGAGCTGCTCGGTGATTTCTTCCAGGGCATGGCTGATAAAAGATCGGTCGATCAGATGAAATATTGAGCGGCCCAGCCCAAGGTAGGTTTCGCCCTTTCCCGGGGGAGTGTCCTGGAAAAACAGGCGCCGGGCCAGGGAGTTGAACAGGATGATCCGGCCATTTTTATTGCAGATGATAATGCCCTGGGGCAGTTCCCCCATGATGGCGGCCAGAAGGTTGCGCTCTTTTTCGGTCTCCTTGCGGGCCGTTAGAATCTGCTGGGTAATGGTCTTGTTCAGGTTTTCAAACATATCGGCAAAGTCGTTGATGATGCCGGCCATTTGGACAATGTCCCGGCTTCCCTTGACCCTGATTCTGTGGGAGGGGTTGGAGTCGTAGATGACACCAGCTTCGGCCGAGATGCGTTTTAAAGGAAGGATATAGCGGGTGTAGGTGATGTCAAAGACCATCCACAATGCCCCGATTACCACAAAGGCCAGGCCCAGCAGGATATAGACATTGTCCTGGCAGATGTGCAGCAAGGTGTCCTTGTGGCCGGGAACCAGTCGCAACCAGATCATGGTGGCAAGTCCTGCCACAATGGCAAGCGTACCGGCCGCGCTCGACAGCACGAATTTCCAGAATCGGTTGGTCTGGGTGGAACAAGGATTCCGGGTTGCCCCGGAATCCTTGTTTGAAGGGTTAGGATTGGGCAGGGTTATCCCCACAATCCCCAGCCAAAAGAGGCTGTGAAAAGAACGCAGAAGATAAGGGTTGCAATGAGATATTTGTCTTCAAGTGCCATGGTGGTTCTCCTTGTTGAATGTTGCAGTTAATCGGCTTCCTTGGTGACATCAAGGGTTTCTTCATCTGCCCTGCGGATCTGTTCATCACTGGTGGTGGACATCTCCGCTTTAAAGCACAGGCAATGCATCATGACGATACCCACCATCCACCAGATGATCTGCCAGGACCAGATGGGTGGAAAGCCGCAAAAGGAAATGGCTGAGTTGCCGATGAGCACGCCCGGACCCAGGGCCATGAGGTACCAGACGGGAACGGCGATTTTCATGCGTGCGCGCCACTTTTTACCGTTTTCAGACGGACCGTCCACAGAGTTCAGCCATTCTCTGACCTCTTTTTGGCGGGCAATGGTCTCTTCGCTGTCCTTTATGCCTAAACCGCGGCATAGATAGGCCACGCCAAGTCCCACAAAAAGCCCCCAGCCAGCAGTATGCATGGACAGCGGATACTTCCAGACGTAATAGGTTAAAAAGCAGGCCACAATGGCGGAGATCAGACCCAGCACAGTGCCCACCGAAGGATATTTAAATCCCCAGTGAACCCCGAGCAGGCAGATGTACATGATGGTGCCAAAGGCTGTGGCAAATCCGCCGATCATGACGATGGCATCTGATGAGGTTAAGGAAACCACAACAGCAGCAACGGTAAGGATGGTGGCAAAGATCCGGTTGGTCCAGATCTGCTCGGAGTGGGAGCCGCCCTGTTTTCTGACATACCGCCACCACACATCCCTCTGGATGATGGTGCCGCCGGTGCCAATATAGGGGGCTGCGGTCGAGTGAATGGCTGCGATGGCGCCCAAAAAGACAAGCCCCAGAACCGGTCCGGGCAGGAACTTGGTCATGAGCATGGGCACCACGTCACCGTCCACCTTGGGCGCCAGTTCGCCGGCCATCATGAGGATCCGTGCCCCCATGCCCTGGAAGGCGGTGAAAAAGAACAGGGACAGGCCCACCAAAAAGGTGGACATGAAGACCTGCTGCCAGGCCAGGGGTTTGGGAGAGGACAGGCCGAAGTTCCACAGGGTGAAGGCCGGCGAGGACTGGATGCCCATGAGGGCGAACATATAGGTCAAGATCATGACCGCTGTCCAGCCGCCGGTGCCAAGGCCGAAGTGGATGAGACCCGGCACCTGCATGTACTTGTCTTCAACGCCTGCCATAGACTGGACAAATCCGCTCCACCCGCCGAACAGCGGCGAGGTGATGGTGTAGAAGCCCAGAAGGATGATACCGCCAACCAGCAGACAGAACTGAAGCACGCCGACCCAGGTAGAGGCTTTCAAACCGCCGGTCACCACATAAAACCAGACAATGGCGGCCATGAAGATAAGGCCTGCGGTCTGGGGAACCCCTGCCACCCAGTAGAAGAGTTTGGCTGCGGCGATGAGCTGAAGGCCTGAGTAGAAGATGGAATACAAAAAGGCGGCGATAACGGTCAGCCAACGCACAGCCTCATTGTTGTAGTAGTAGGCGAACATGTCGCCCGGGGTGATAAACCCGTACCGTTTGCCTAAAAGCCAGTTCCGCTTTGCAAAAAAGGCGCCGGTGATGGGAATGGTTAGGACATAGAAAGAGGCAAAGGCATAGACCAGACCTGCCTTCCAGATCAAACCTGGATGCCCGATGAATGTCCAGCCGGAAAAAGAGGCGGCCGTGGCCGCCATGAGAAACGCGATAAACGGAATGGAGCGCCCGGCAATGGCGTAGCCAGAGGCCTTCTTTTCAGTGAAAAACCCTCTCAGGCCCCACCAGAAGCAATAAATAATGTATAACCCTAAAAGGATATATACCCACATTTTTGGATCCATACGATGTTACCTCCTGTGTACTTTTTTGTTGGGTTGATCGGAAAGTACATGATTATCCAGGATAATCAGGTCATACTGCACCACCCCCTTTCCCTTTGATTTTTTTATGAACAGGTTCATGCGTTTTTTCCATACCCGATCTTTTTTAAAGAGGCCTGGATCTCATCCAGGATAGTATCGTCGTCAATGGTTGCTGGTACCTTGTACTCTTTTTGGTCTGCAATGGACCGCATGGTCCCTCTCAATATCTTGCCTGACCGGGTTTTGGGCAGGCGCTTGACCACGGTGGCTGTCTTAAAGGCAGCCACCGGCCCGATTTTTTCACGGACCAGGGCAATGATCTCCTTGACCACCTCGTCATGATCTTTGTCGCAGCCGGCGTTGAGTACCATCATGCCCAGGGGAACCTGGCCCTTGAGGGAATCTGCCACCCCCATGACCGCACATTCCGCCACATCAGGATGGCCGGCAATGACCTCTTCCATGGCACCGGTGGACAACCTGTGTCCTGCCACATTGATGATGTCATCGGTCCTGGCCATGACAAAGACATAGCCGTCTTGGTCAATAAACCCGGCATCCGAG
>Ga0209949_1001361_pt1 | contig 11949 bp, 13 predicted proteins | sample SalPonC_black_MG_FD_185711 | JGI IMG/M metagenome (GOLD analysis project Ga0209949, IMG submission 185711) | Salt pond soil microbial communities from South San Francisco under conditions of wetland restoration - Salt Pond MetaG... | ecosystem: Environmental > Aquatic > Marine > Intertidal zone... | reverse complement strand
CGTACTGGTTCAGTTCTCTTTCCAGTGCCTGCAGCCTGATCACATGCTCGCAACTTATCAGCAGATGCTGGAACCGCAGAACGGTCCTGGCAATATCGAGGAATACCGGCTCAACCTCATCAAGCACCGCACTCCAGTCAGTCCCCGGGTGAGGCCAGGTAAGCATGACGGCACTTTGAGGTTCCCACTCTGCGGGCATCACAGGTCTGGAGGTCAAGATATGAACACCTTAGTCAAAAGCGGACAGTCTAACGGACAGACTGCATTGCGTCAGGGGGTGCCAGCGGATTTTCAGCGATCGTTGGTGAGAACCGAGTGGATCACCCGATTGTGCTCAAAGTAGACGACAAAATTGTCATAGTGCCATTGCCGGATCGGCGGTTCGCCAACAGGCCCGGTGACCGATTCTGGCGCTCCCCAACGGTTTCGGACAGACGATTCACTCAGGCCCCTGCGCGGCAGGTCTGCCTGAAGGCCCTGCTCGATCTGATTCTTCACTGATACCTTGACCTCCTCGGCAATGACTGTGCCTGAGGGGACCAGCATAAATGTCGCCACGGTGGCGGCGGATAGGGTCTGAAGTGTGCGTTTTTTCATCAGGGCATGACTCCGTGGGCTGTTCGGTCCGGTTATGCTGGAATAATGACGGACGTTGATAAGGAAGCCTCTGAACGACTCCCAGATGATAATTTGCGACAAAACGCCTGAAAAAACCACCCTCAATCTGTGACGTTTGGTGACCTTTCACTCATTCTGGCGCTGCCGCGCCTGCCACCGCAGAATGTGTCTGGCAATCTGCTGGCGGTCATTGTCGTGAATCTCGACGAACTCGGCATGAACCCGGTATCGGCCATTGTCACCCGGTTCAATGGCCAGTATGCGTGCGGTGGCCAGGGGCTGAAACATTTCCGGTGGTAACGTCAGGCGTATTGAAAGACGGTCATCCACGTAATAGTCATTGCTGTCGGTTTCAAAAGCCAGACCCCCTTCGCTCAGGGTGACCGTTTGCCAATCCTCAGGTTGCAACGGATTTTGCTCAAAGGCCATAATGCGCTCCAGCGCGTCGAGCTTGCCGTTAAGCGATTTGATCAGTGATGTGAGCAGCCGGTCCCGTTCCGCGAGGGCAGTCAGCTGAGACCGGACATCCTGATCAAGACGGCGGAATTCGGCACGCAGGCTTTCAAGCAGGCTACCGTCAAAAGGGCTTGCGGGTGAGGTGTCATCCGCTGCATGACGGCGAATTTCCAGGCCGACACGGTCGCTGATGCGATAGAACTGGCGGCGGTCGGCCGGGAAGGCGTCAGAGTCGTCGTTATCGGAACGGTCGGCAGTCATTTTCACTCCATGGCGCGGTATACTTGTTGTCCGGATACTGTTTCCAGAAACCAGTCTAACAGCTTCCTGCCATGACGTAGACGGCAGGAAAACCGAAGCATCACAACAAGGCAGCGACGGGCTCCTACCCAATGTTCAGACCCTTATCACTCTACATCGGCCTGCGGTATACCGCTGCCAAACGACGCAATCACTTTATTTCCTTTATCTCCCTGACTTCCATGATCGGTCTTATGCTGGGGGTGGCGGTACTGATCATCGTGCTGTCGGTGATGAACGGCTTTGACCGGGAACTGAAACAGCGAATTCTGGGCATGGTTCCTCATGCCGTTATCCAGGGAAATCCACAATTGCAGGACTGGCAGTCGGTTGACCGCGAGGTGGAACAGCATCCCTCCGTGCTCGCCGCGGCGCCCTTTATCCAGGGCCAGGGTATGGTCACCGGCGGCGGAAATGTACGGGGTGTCATGCTGAACGGCATCCTGCCGGAGCAGGAGCGAACCGTATCCATTATAGAGAACCATATGCTGTCCGGCGGGCTGGATGATCTGAAGGCCGGAGATTTCGGCATTATCATTGGCCGGCAGATGGCCCGGAGCCTGCGCCTGGGGCTGGGAGACAAAGTCACGGTGGTGCTGCCTGAAGCCTCCGTCACGCCTGCCGGGGTACTGCCGCGGCTGAAAAGATTCACCGTACGGGGTATTTTCAGCGTGGGCGCGGAGCTGGACGGCAACTACACCCTGATTCATCTGGACGATGCCGCAAAACTGATGCGAACCGGGGGCAGCGCCGAAGGTGTCCGGTTGCTGGTCGATGATCTTTTCCAGGCGCCCAGGGTTGCCAGTGAGGTGGCGGGCCAGTTGTCTGGCCGCCATTACATCTCGGACTGGACCCGCACCCACGGCAATCTGTTCCAGGCTATTCGCATGGAAAAAACCATGATCGGTCTGCTGCTGATGTTCATCGTCGCAGTGGCGGCATTCAATATTGTTTCAACCCTGGTCATGGTGGTGACCGACAAGACGGCAGACATCGCCATCCTCAGGACCATGGGCGCAACGCCGGGCCGGATCATGCGGATTTTTATTGTTCAGGGCGCGGTAATCGGACTGACCGGGACTCTCGTCGGAACCGCACTGGGAATCCTCGGTGCCTACAATATCAGTGCGTTTATCGGTTGGCTGGAGGCCGTTCTCGGTCATCAGTTCCTGAGTTCCGATGTGTATTTCATCAGTTACCTGCCATCACAGCTGCTGTGGCAGGACGTTTACATCATCAGTGGCGCCGGTCTGGCCCTCAGCCTGCTGGCAACCATTTACCCGGCCTGGCGCGCGTCGCGGGTTGATCCGGCGGAGGCCCTTCGATATGAATGATCAGGCATCAGGCAGGGGGGCTCAGGCACTGGTTATTGACTGCGAGAAAGTTACCCGTACCTACAGCGAAGGGCCCAGCGAACTGACAATTTTTTCTGATATCTCATTAAAGGTCGCGACGGGTGAAAGTGTCGGCATCGTTGGCAGCAGTGGGGCTGGCAAGACCACACTGTTGAATCTGCTGGGTGGCCTGGACCGTCCATCCTCAGGGCACATCGAAATCTGTGGTCAGGATATTCACCGGTTAAGCGAGTCCGCCCGGGCGCGATTCAGAAACCGGCACCTCGGGTTCGTCTATCAGTTCCATCATTTGCTGCCGGAATTCTCAGCGCTGGAGAACGTCATGTTGCCGGGCACACTGGGTGGTGTGTCTGTGCGACAGGCCTCTGACCGCGCCGCCGCCATGCTGGACCGGGTCGGCCTGGGTAACCGCCTGCGCCACAAGCCCGGAGAACTTTCCGGTGGCGAGCGGCAGCGGGTGGCGATCGCCCGGGCGCTGGTCAACGAGCCCAGGTGTGTGCTGATGGACGAGCCCACTGGTAACCTTGACGAACAGACAGGGCAGGGTGTGCAGGAGTTGATAGAGTCGCTTCGTGATCAGATCGGCATTGCGTTTGTACTGGTCACTCATGACATGAAAATGGCGAGCAGTCTGGGGCGGGTATTGCGGCTTGAGCAGGGTGAACTGTTTCATGAATCCTGAGGGGCGTTTTTCCCTAACCTTTTTTCGCGGATCCGTTCGTTCCAGTCTTTTTTAACTTTGCGCCGCCACAGAAACTGGATAATGAGATACGCGATACAGCCACTGGCGGTGGCCACAATAAGCGACCCCAGATAGAGCGGGATGCCAATATCCACCAGCCGGCTGCCCAACCATGTCCAGGAAAGCTGAAATTCAATGTCCAGCACCGGGCGGTCCAGTATCAGAGCGCCGACCTTGTAGTTGAAATAGAAGATCGGCGGCATGGTTACCGGGTTACTGATCCAGACCAGGATAACCGACAGCGGCAGGTTGGCATTGAACCAGATGGCAAAAACAGCGGCGAAAATCATCTGGAAGGGCATGGGAATGAAAGAAAAAAAAATGCCGACCAGAAACGCGCGGGCAACGCCGTGACGGTTGATGTGCCAGAGGTTGGGCTCATGTAGTATATCACCGAGAAAGTGGAGCGATTTCATGGCTCTCACTTTTTCCGGCGCGGGTAAATACCGTTTTATGAACTTCTTTGGCATCGGGAAGTTCTGCTGACAGATTAAGGGGACAGGGATTGTCCGGAATTATAGTGACCAGGATTGGTCTTGCCTGTTTTGTGTGCGGCATCATCTTACTGTATCGCCAGTCTGTATTACCACCACCGGGCCTGCTTGTGCTGATGACGGGTCTGGCCTTTCTGCCGGCGCTGATTCTACGCGTGGGCGTCGTCCGTCTGGTCTGGCTGGCGCCGGGACTTTTCCTGGCGGGACTGGCCTGGGCCGGCTGGCATGCCGAGGCCCGCATTGAAGCCCGTTTGCCCGGAATGCTTGAGGGCAAAAGCCTTGAGGTGTCCGGTTATGTCTGCGGGGTGCCGGAGCCTGGCAGTTTTGACAGTGTCCGGTTTCCGTTCTGCGTTACCCGATGGCACGGCGAGGCATTTGAACAGCTACAGGAATTTCCCCGGGAACGCCTTCCGCAGCGGCTTCGCCTGGCCTGGTATGGTGATGATGCCAGTCTCAGGCCGCCGCCTCAGCTTCGGCTTGAGGTGGTACTCAAAAAACCTCACGGCGCGGTGAATCCCCGCGGGTTCCGTTACGAATCCTGGTTGTTCCGGCAGAATTTCGGAGCCACCGGCAGCATTCGGGGAGCCGGTGAGGACAGGTCAGTCCCATGCAGGCTGGAATGCCGTTACCATCAGTGGCGAGGGGCCATGGTGGAAAAGCTCGGCGAGCGTTTGCAGTCCGCCGAATCAGCGCCGCTGATATCATCGCTGATGCTGGGGTACCGGGGACAACTTGAACCCGGGCACTGGCAGGTGCTGAAGGCCACCGGGACCATTCATCTGGTGGCGATTTCCGGCCTGCACCTCGGGCTGGTGGCGATCGGGGCCGGATTTCTGTTCCGGCGATTGCTGGTGCTCCTGCCCGAGCGCTGGCTGCCCCCGGCACGGTCCCGTCTGGTGCTGTTTTCACTGGTATGTCTCGCCAGCCTTGGCTACGCCCTGGCGGCCGGGTTTTCCGTGCCCACTCGCCGGGCGCTGATCATGGTTGTGGTGGCCTGCTGGTGGGTCTTGAATGCCCGTCGGGGACAAGCCATGGATATGGTGCTTGTCGCGCTTTTTCTGGTGCTGGTTTCAGACCCTCTGGCGCCGCTGGATCAGGGCTTCTGGCTGTCGTTCGGGGCAGTGGGTATTCTTACCCTGGTGTTTGGCGGCCTGCTCCGGCCAATGGCCTGGTGGCGCAGCCTGCTGGTTGCCCAGATTGCGATATTTGCGGTGCTCTGGCCCATTCTGGTGGCTCTCGATCAGTCCCAGCCACTGGCCGGTTTTTTCGCCAATCTGGTCGCCATTCCGTTGGTGTCGGTACTGGTCATGCCTGCGGTTTTTCTCTGCGCACTGTCATTATTGATTGTGCCCTGGCTGGACTGGATTTTTATTGGCGTCCTTGACTACCTGTTGCTCGGTCTCTGGTGGTTTCTGGAAACAGTGGCCGGCCTGACCCTGCCTTCGGTCAACCCCGGCATGGCGGAACTGATGTTCGGGGCGCTGCTGGTGGTAATGGCTCTGGCAATACCGTTGCTGGCATTCCGCCTGATCCTGACCCTGACGATGACACTCTGGTTTACCGTTGCAGGCGGTCTGTGGGATCCCGGGCAGGGGGCGGAAAATGCCCGTGTACCCTGGCCGGAAGTCTGGATCTGGGATGTCGGGCAGGGACTGTCGATACTGGTCCGACAGGCTGACCGTGTGCTGCTGTATGACACGGGTCCCGAACTGGAGGGTGTTTATTCGGCGGCGGAGTCGGTTCTGGTCCCCAATCTCAAAGCGCTGGGGATCGCCCGCATCGATACTCTGGTCATCAGCCATGGCGACAATGACCATAGCGGTGGTGTGCCTTTGCTGCTGAAAAACTTTGCCGTTGGCCAACTGCTGACCGGTGAACCGGGCCGCCTTGCCGCCCGGCTGGGTCCCCATGCAGATGTGGCCATTGGTTCCTGTGCCGGCGCGGTGGAAACGCGAAATCCGGGGTTCGTGTCCTGGCAATCGGGGGGCCGCCCTGAAGGCAACGATGCTTCCTGCGTACTGACCTTTGTTTTCAATGAAGGGCGTCAGGAGCTGATTCTCAGCGGTGATATTACCGCGGGGGCGGAGCAGGCCTTTCTGGCGGAAAACCCGGAGTCACTGGCTGCAAGTGACCGGTTCCGGGTCATTCTTGCGCCCCATCATGGCAGCAAGACTTCTTCCACCCCGGCCTGGGTGTCGGGGCTGGCACCGGATCTGGTGTTATTCAGTGCCGGCTACCGGCACCGATACCGGCATCCCCATTCTGACGTTGTCAAACGCTATGAGGCGGCCGGGAGCCGACTATTCAACACAGCCACCTCTGGTGCGCTCCATCTGGTATTTGCATCCGGCGGAGTCGGGATCACAGAAACCAGATCCGGCGCGCCTTTCTGGGTAGGTCGCGGGGCCGGGCCGCGGGCAATGTCGGAATGGCATTCACATTCGGCAAACCTGCGGTTGTGGCGACAACCGGGAGCTATGCTAAAGTAGCGCGGCTTGCAAACAATCAGGGAGGTCAAGCGTGTTCGAGCTTCTGAAAGCGGGTGGCATCCTCATGGTGCCAATTCTGGCCTGTTCCATCATTGCCCTTGCCATCGTTCTTGAGCGGTTTTATACGCTCAGAGCGTCAAGGGTCGCGCCTCAGCAAACCATCAACGAACTCTGGCGCTGGATCAAGAAGAAAGAGCTCAGTGGCAGAAAGCTGAAGGCCCTGCAGGGGTCCTCTCCCCTCGGGCGGATTCTCGCCGGCGGCCTGATGAACGCCAGGCACGGCCGGGAAATCATGAAAGAGAGTATTGAGCATGAGGCCAGCCAGGTTATTCATGATCTTGAACGATTCCTGAATCCATTGGGTACGGTTGCAACCATTACCCCGCTATTGGGCCTGCTCGGCACGGTTATCGGTATGATCAAGGTATTCGCCGAGATACAGCTTGCCGGGGTCGGTAACGCCGGAAACCTGGCCGGTGGTATTTCCGAAGCCCTGATTACCACGGCTTCCGGCCTCAGCGTGGCCATTCCTGCATTGATCTGCCATCGCTATTTTATCCGCCGCGTTGACGAACTGGTGGTAGGCATGGAGCAGGAGGCGATCAAACTGGTTGAAGTGGTCCACGGCGACCGCGAAATCGACGTGGAAGGAGCCTGAACACCGTGAAGTTCAAGCGCCAGAGAAGCCAGGAAGTCGGTGTTGATCTGACCCCTCTGATTGACGTGGTATTTCTGCTGCTTATTTTCTTTATGGTTTCCACTACGTTCACCCGGGAGAACCACCTGAACATTGAACTGCCGGAAGCCAGTGGAGAGCGTTCGCAGCAGCAGGCCGAAATGATTGATGTAGTGATCAATGCCGACGGGCAGTACCGCCTGAACAATCGGGTACTGGTCAATAACCGCCGCGAAACCCTGGTGCGTGCGGTGACCGAGCTGGCCGACGGCGACGCTTCGCTGCCATTTATCATTACTGCGGACGCGCGCACGCCCCACGAATTTGTGGTGCGGGCGATGGACGTCGCGGGGTCCCTGGGCTTTGCCAGTCTGAGCATCACCACCGAACGCCAGGGTGAATCCGAGTGAATGATGCCAATCAGCCCGACCTGGCGAGCCAGCCCGACGTGTCGGCCACAAGCTGGCAGACCTACAAGCGGCTGCTGAAATACGTTAGGCCTTTCTGGTTTGCGTTCATGATGGCGGTGATCGGTAACGTGATATATGCCGCCGCATCCACTGGTATGGCAGCGGCTATGGAGTACGTCATAGCGGCGCTGGAAAACCCGTCAGAGAGGAACCGGCTCCTGTTGACCGGCATGATAGTCGGTGTTTTTGCCTTTCGTGGGCTCGGTTTTTTTCTGAGCCAGTACTACATCAACTATGTTGGCAGGAATGTCATCAATGCGCTGCGAAAGCAGGTGTTTGATCGCCTGTTATCGCTGCCTTCCCGTTATTTTGACGAGAACGCGTCCGGTCGTCTGGTATCCAAGATGACGTTCAACGTCGAGCAGGTTGCGGCGGCTGCCAGCAACGCCATCACGATCCTTCTGCGCGAAGGCCTGACTATTATCGGCCTGCTGACGTTCATGATCTACACCAACTGGAAGCTTACCCTGGTGTTTCTGGCTGTCGGGCCTCTGATCGGTTTTGTCGTTACCTACGTCAGTCGCCGCTTCCGCAAGATCAGCCAGCGTATTCAGATGTCCATGGGTGATATCACCCATGTAGCTTCGGAAGCGATAACCGGGTACCGGGTTGTTCGCACCTTCGGTGGTGAAGAGTATGAACGCGACCGCTTCCAGAGAGTCAGCGAGAAAAACCTCCAGCAGAGTCTGAAGATGGCCACAACCCAGGCCATCAGTGTTCCGGTGATTCAGGTCCTGGTAGCCATCGCCATTGCGGCTCTGGTCTGGACCATGCTTGCGCCGGAAATACGCGGTGGTATGACCACGGGCGAACTGGTGGCGTTTATCACTGCCGCCACGACCATGGCCAAGCCTATCCGTCAGGTCACGTCGGTTCACGCCGAGATCCAGAAGGGCGTTGCCGCTTCCCACGATGTGTTCTCGACCATCGACGAGCCTCCGGAAAATGACACTGGCAGTTATGCGCCGGAGCGGGTGGACGGCAAGGTCGAGTTCGACCAGCTGTCGTTCCGTTACCGTGATCAGATGGACGATGTGCTTCAGGACATTTCGCTGACCATCCCGCCGGGACAGAGTGTTGCCCTGGTCGGGCGATCCGGTAGCGGTAAATCGACCCTCATCAGCCTGCTGCCAAGATTCTATGAATTTACCGGCGGGGACATCCGGCTCGACGGTCACTCGCTGAAAGAATACTCGCTGAAGGCCCTGCGTTCCCAGATCGCGCTGGTCACCCAGAACGTGGTGTTGTTCAACGACAGCATCGCCGCGAATATTGCTTACGGTGTTCTGCGGGACTGCTCCGAAGAAGAGATTCGCGAAGCAGCCGCGAAAGCCCATGCCCTTGAATTCATTGACCGGATGCCGGACGGCCTTGAAACCATGATAGGTGATAACGGAGTGATGCTGTCCGGCGGCCAGCGCCAGCGGCTGGCGATTGCCCGGGCACTGCTGAAGGATGCGCCGGTGCTGATCCTGGATGAGGCAACGTCGGCCCTGGACACTGAATCCGAGCGTCATATCCAGGACGCGCTGGAATCCGTTATGAAGGGACGGACCACACTGGTTATCGCGCACCGGCTTTCCACCATAGAACAGGCAGACCGTATTGTGGTGATGGACGGCGGACGAATCGTGGAGTCCGGAAGTCACAGTGAATTGCTGGCCAAAGGCGACGCTTACGCCCAGCTCCACCAGATGCAGTTCAGCGAGCAGCGATGAGCGCCTGGGTTGATCGGCTCTGGTACGGCAAGGGCCGTCCATTGTGGCCGCTTTATCCGCTGGCGTGGTTATACCGGTTGATTGCCGAACATCGGCGCAGAAAGGCCTTTCAGGCGTTGACGTTCCCGATTCCTGTCCCGGTGGTCGTGGTAGGGAATATCACCGCGGGTGGAACCGGAAAATCGCCACTGACCGCAATGCTGGCGCGGCTGCTGGCAGGTGAAGGCTGGCAGCCGGTGATTCTGACGCGGGGATATGGCGGCAGGTCGGACCACTACCCGTTACGGGTATTGCCCCGAACCACTGCCACCGAGGCGGGTGATGAACCGGTCATGCTGGCAGAGCAGGCGGGATGTCCTGTAGTGGTCGATCCCGACCGCCGCCGTGGTGCGCTCTGGGCTCTGGATGAGAAGCTGGGAAATGTCATACTGTGCGACGATGGATTACAGCACTATCGGTTGCCGCGGGATGTCGAGCTGGCCGTTTTTGATGGCAGCCGGGGCCTTGGCAATGGTGCCCTGATTCCAGTGGGCCCGTTGCGAGAGCCCGGGTCGCGCCTCGACCTGGTCGATTTTGTCATCACCAACGGTGGCTGGCTCGGTGATATCGAACATCCGCAACAGTACACCATGACTCTGGCGCCAACGGCGGTCAGGGATCTCGCCAGTGGCCAACGGATACCTCTGGATGACCTGAAGGGGAGGTCAGTGCTGGCGGTGGCAGGTATCGGCAACCCCGCGCGCTTTTTCGATACCCTGAGAGCGCTTGGCGCGCAGGTAACTGAGCGCGCGCTGCCGGACCATCACCGGTTCAGGGCCCGGGACCTGCAGTGTGACGCTGGTCAATGGCTGGTGATGACCGCAAAGGATGCGGTGAAGTGCCGTGAACTGGCGCCAGCCAACGCCTGGGTGCTGGAGATTGAAGCCAGGCTGCCGGATGCGTTTTCCCGGGCTTTTCTGGCGGCGGTAGAAGCAACTGGTCAGTCATACTAGGCTGAAAGAAAGTAGGCGGACACGTCCGCCTACTTTCCTGTTCATTAGTAAGTGGCGGCAAAAGCCGAAAAAATCTGAAAATCTGAAAAGGCCTGAAAAGGCCCGAGAAAGAGAAACAGCATGGACAAAAAACTGGTAGCTTTGCTGGCGTGCCCCGTCTGCAAAGGAGATCTGAAACTGAACAATGATCGCACCGAGCTGGTGTGCTATATGGATGCCATGGCCTTTCCGATCCGTGAGGGCATACCGGTGATGCTCAGTTCCGAAGCCCGCACCCTGACCACCGACGAGCGGCTGGATAAACACTGACGGAATTTTTATGTCGTACATTGTGGTGATACCGGCACGATACGCTTCGACCCGGCTGCCGGGAAAGCCGTTGGCGGATATCGGCGGTAAGCCGATGATTCAGCATGTCTACGAGCGCGCCAGCGAGAGCAGCGCGGCGCGCGTAGTGATTGCAACAGACGACAGCCGCATAGAAACCGTGTGTCGGCAATTCGGCGCGGAAGTGGTGATGACCTCAACCGCCCATGCCAGTGGTACCGACAGACTGGAAGAGGTCGCTCGCAAGCTGGGCTTTGAACCCCGTGACCGCGTAGTCAACGTCCAGGGTGACGAGCCGCTGATCCCGTCCCGGTTGATTGACCAGGTGGCGGCCAATCTCGAAGCCTTTCCGGAAGCCGCCATCGCCACCCTGTGCGAGCCGATTACCGATACGCCAACCCTGTTCAACCCCAACGTGGTCAAGGTTGTCACAGATGCCCGGGGCATGGCTCACTATTTCAGCCGGGCTCCGATTCCCTGGGCACGGCAGGACTGGGCGGTGAATCCGGCTTCCCCCGGTAAACTGCCCATGCCGGCCAGCGCCCGCTATTTCCGGCATATCGGTATCTATGGTTACCGGGTGAGCCTGCTGCGTGCGTTTGTGACCTGGGGGCCAGCTCCGACTGAAATCACCGAGTCGCTGGAGCAGTTGCGGGCACTGTATCAGGGCGCCCTGATACATGTAGCGGAGGCCTGTGTTACACCAGCCGCCGGCGTGGATACCGAACAGGATCTCGAGCGACTCAGAGCCATGGTCGATAAAGCTGGAGTGCTGCATGAGTGAGTCCGTGAATGTGCTTTTTGTCTGCCTCGGCAACATATGCCGTTCCCCCAGTGCCGAGGGGATATTCCGCAAAGTGGTGGAAGCGGCGGGTCTCGCTGATAAGGTAAGCATCAGTTCCTGCGGAACCGGCAGCTGGCATGTGGGCAAGGCGCCCGACGCCCGGGCGCGGGCTGCTGCAGCCAGGCGCGGCGTTGATATCAGCGACTTGCGGGCCCGCCAGATTCAGGCCTCTGACCTGACGGCCTTCGATTATGTGCTGGTGATGGACCAGCAGAACCTGGCCGACGTTCAGCGAATCCGGGAGCGCAACGGTGGCACCCGGCCGGAGCTTTTCCTGCATTATGGGCGTTCCAGTCATGACGAAGTTCCGGACCCCTATTATGGCGGCGAGAAGGGTTTCGAAACGGTTCTGGACCTTATCCAGGAAGCCAGCGAAGGGCTTCTGGCAGAACTCCGGAAGACGCTGAATTGAACGTACTTCAGGAAGCTGTCAACCTGCGGGACAAAAACAGCCTGGGCATTGACGCG
>Ga0209949_1001358_pt1 | contig 11957 bp, 12 predicted proteins | sample SalPonC_black_MG_FD_185711 | JGI IMG/M metagenome (GOLD analysis project Ga0209949, IMG submission 185711) | Salt pond soil microbial communities from South San Francisco under conditions of wetland restoration - Salt Pond MetaG... | ecosystem: Environmental > Aquatic > Marine > Intertidal zone... | reverse complement strand
TGCTGCAGGCGATCCGTAAGCAGCAGGCGGTTTGGCATATCGGTGACACTGTCGAAATGCGTGATATATTCCAGCCGCTGGCTTTTTTCCAGATTCGCAATCGCGAACGAGATATCGCCGGCGACCTCATGCAGAAGATTCATCTCGGTATGATCGAAAGAAAACGGTTCGTGTCGATAGAGCACTAAAACCGCGCCTGGAGCGGCGTCCGGCGACGTCAGCGGAAGCGCCACCAGCGCCCCTATATCCAGATTGGCGAGGCCGGGAAAATAACCGTCGTCGTGGCGCTCAGTCAGGTCGTTGCGCATCTCGACATGATGCAATTGCAGACATTTGCGGACGATATCTGTCTCGTCGGCGCACAGCTCCCGGTCTGAGATCCGCTTGTCAACGGCGTACCCGTGCAGGATCGTGCATTGCTCCGACTCTCCGTCGTGTTGCACGATCAGTGCGGCGGGCAGTTCGCCCTGCTCAACCGCGATGCGAGTAGCTTCTTCGCACAGAGTCTCTCGGGTCTGGGCTCGCACTATAAGGGTATTGATTCCGCTCAGAACCTTGTGAATACGGTTAAGCCGCAGGATTTTCTGTTCGCTTTCTATACGGTCGGTAATGTCTGCGATCGCCGCCATCACATAGCGGCTGTCGGCCGTTCGGACAGGGTTCAGCGCGATCTCGGCCCGGAACTCGGTGCCGTCCTGGCGCAAGGCAAACAGTTCGCGTCCTTGCCCTATCATGCGCTGCTCGGGGTCGGCAATATACTCACGGAGGAATCTTTTATGGGCCTGACGGAACCTGTTCGGTATCAGGCAAGTCACGGGCCGACCGACTATCTGACCCTGCGGGAAAAGAAAGAGCGAGTGCGTAAGCCGGTTGGCCATCTGGATGATGCCATTCTCGTCAAACATCATCGTGGCAATGGGAGAGGCGTCGATTGTTGAGCGGAATCGTTCTTCTTCGCGGTTGAGCGCATCGGCGCTGAGCCAGCCAATGAGGCACAGAATCAGAATGCTGGACATGCTGCTCAACGCAAAGCCGAAGGCTTCTGCATAGTAGCCCGCCTCCACACCCTGAAGGCTCAGCCAGCCAGTGAGGACCGGCGTCAAAATAATATAGGGCAGAAGCCGGCGCAGGTAGCGACCACCGATGTAAGGACTCGCGGCCGAGCTCATCAGGCCCTCGCCAGGTCGAACCAGAAGCATGCCCGCGCCACAAAGCACGAACAGTACCGAAGTGTGCAGGGCCATGGTGGAGAAAATGGACAACCTGAACTGTTGCGCTCCGAACACATAGCCGAACAGCGCTATTCCGCTGAGCATAACCAACGCCACCGCGAGGAGCTGCAAAATGAGTGTGTCGCGACGCAGCGGTATCACGGTGGCCAGCCAGCCAGCGCCGATCAGCAAGAAACACAGCGCGGTATCGATCGACATCCGGCCAGGCCACTCGTCTGAAGGGGTCGCCATGTCCTGGATCACAAGGTTATCGATGGCCAATGGCCAGCCGAATCCATACTCGAGAAGTGTGAGGCTCGGCAACAGCACCAGGAAGGAAGCCAGCAACGCGGTGACCCGATCATTGCTCCGAGCGGTTGCAGTTATCGCTTTATGTCGAAGGATGAAACCGCAAGCGAGAAAACAGAGGGACGTGTTGAACTTCATGGCCGGGAAGTCTGGCAATATGCGTTTCCCCGCCTCGATATCAAAGAGCCAGGACAGCAAAACCACACCAGCGACGACCATGACCAGCCAGCCGATTTTGTTCGCGGCACCGCGCATATTTCCATGTGAGCGCATTGTGCCACCAAACTGTAAATGAACTGCGTCCTGCCCTGACATTCCTGACTTCCCGCCCACCTAGGCTTTTACAGCTAAAACAGTGTAACTTCTGATAATTCTAGCGATCTGAAGAAGAATGTGCACGGTTTCGGGATCCCGTGTGTTTTCGAGCATATAGAAAATAAATCTGCCCCTCCGTTTTTGTCAGTTCCGGTTCTTCAACACTGTATAAATCTGAAACAACTCTCCGTCCTGCTCCCGGTTTTCCACCAGGTCCTCAAGCAGCTCGAGAACCCGTTTCTCGTCGTTGCTGCGAAGGCCGGGCCAGTATACATAGGGAACCAGATTCGGATTGCTGATAAAGAACAGTGCGGTCTCTTCCGGCTTGCTGGCCATATCGCCGCGCAGGCCAACGGTGAAACGCCGGCCTTCGCTGCCCCGCAATGATACCAGCAACGAATTGTCCTGCTCGACGAACCGGGCTTTTTCGACCGAAACCGGCTCCGCGAGCTCGGGTATCGATGTTATGTAGTACTGAATGCCGAGAAAAACCAACAATACAACAAGCAGTGCCGCCAGGGAAATGGACTTCATCATCAGAAAAATTCCGGGCTGGTCAAAAAATGGTGCAGGGTAACTCTGGCTGCGAGCGCATTGGACTTCATCATCCGCGCTGGTGTCAATCTGAGCCTGAATGTTGCCGTCCCGCGACCATCCACCTGCCATGGCGCTCTCCGATCATTGAGGACGTTAAAATTCGAGCCTTACGCCGAGGCTGAATCTGTTGTTGTCATGATCGCTGTAGGCGAGCAGGCGCTCATAGCTAATAAACGACTGCAGACCATGGGCGAACACGGCCACCAGGCCTGCACGCAAGTTGCCGTAATTGCGATCCGGGTCATCATTATTGTAGACGAAGGTATTTCCCGCGCCGGGATCGTCACCTACAAAGGCAAAACTGATGGAGCGCTGGTCATCCCTGAATTCGTGAACGTAATCCAGGTAAAGTTGTGGCATCAGGACACCGTAGTCCCAGTTAATGGTTTTCGAAAACTGCACTCCCAGATGCGATGTGAGCGACGTTTCAGTCTGATCGTCCAGGATTAACGCCAGCGGAGCATTACTGCCCGACGGGTTATTGCTTTTAACCCGCTCCGTGTAGCCGTCTATATCGGTTTTCTTATATCGCACAGCGAAACGCGGGCCAACAGTAAGAGCCTTCATTGCCATGTCGAGACCGAGCTCGAAGCCGGCGTTCAGTTCATCCGCCTCGGTTTCACTTGCCAGCACTCCGTTCGCTTCATTGGCGCCCATGGTGACTGTGGAATAGCGATCGGTTTCGTATTCGTGATTATTGTAGCCCAGCGACCAACCCAGATAGGCGTTGGTTGCAAAACCGATATCGCCAATAACCGTAATTCCGTAACTGCTGTTATCAAATCCGCCACTGTCCTGACCCTGGATCCGGCCATCAAAATCGCCATCAACTGTGGCGTAATTCACCGCCATGCCGAGGCTGAAATGATCATTGACCCGGTAATCCAGGCCCACCAATACCGCCGCTCGATCTGACTCGAACCCCCGGCCTTCAATGGCAGTGGCTTGTTTTTCATGAGCTTCGAAATCCAGCGACATAAAGGCGCTTACAGGGCCCAGATCCACGCGCGCCAGACCCTTATCGGTGTGATCCTGTTTTTCCAGCGCCCCGATGCTGATTTGCGAGGTTATGGTGCCGCCTGTGCTTGAATCTGCAGCATCGCTATCACTACAGAATGAAATCAGGTTAGCGCCTACCGGATCGAGGCTGTCACAGCCAAATTCCACTGCGTTATTAATTGCGGTATCCAGGCTCTGCGCGGAGAACGCCGTCGGCGCGAACATCAATGAAGATGCCAGCAGGGCGAGACCAAGCGGCAGGCTGCCGAGGCGTTCAGAGACCGCCTGCCGCGAATTGTTCGGGTGGTTGATGATCGTCATGGCACCTGCCCCTTGTGAAGCCGGACTCGCATTCTCCTGCTACAACGGACGACAGTAGTGAACGCCTTTATTGTGACCCCTGAAAATAAACTAAAAAATCTGTTTATTTAGCTTATACATGCTTATGGAGTATAGTTTAGATAATTATCTACTGAACTTTTAACCGAGTATTTCTAGTTATTAAACGAAATTGTTAATACTTTTATTTATGCCGAATGATGATTGATATCAATTGTCGCTAATCCAGACATCATTGCGACACAGATTGTGCCAAAAGCTATAGACATCGGTTGGTTATAAATAATGGCAGTACCTTGAATAGCCGGATCAGTTGCCGAAAAGGCAGAGAGGCCAGCATGTTGCAAACCGTCCTGAAGACTCTGCTTCGATCCGGGCCCTTTCTCATTGCAATACTATTGCTTGTCGGCTGCGGCAGCACATCGCAGATTAATCCCGACGGACACCAGGATTTTCCCCTGTCGAATGCTCATACCGATGAAGCAGAGGAGTACGCTGTCGTTAACTGTGTGCTACCTGGTCAGATCCGGCGTCTGGGAAATATGACCTACATGGGCAGGCGCAAACCACTCAAGACCACGGTTGGCGAGTGCCGATCACGGGGCGGCGAGTACGTTCTTGAAGGCCCCGCTGGTTACCAGGCGGCGCTCCGTATCTGGCTGGAAGCCGCCAACCAGGGCAACGCCGAAGCACAATATTACACTGGCGAGATTTACGAGAACGGACTGGCCGGTCAGCAGCCGGATTACCAGCTGGCCGCAGTGTGGTATCAAAAAGCGGCCAGTCAGGGTTATAAACGTGCGGCGGTCAACCTCGGTCGGCTTTACGAGCAGGGCCTTGGGGTCACACAGGATGACCGGGAGGCCGTGCGTCTCTACCGCCAGGCCGCAGGGCTTGATGACCAGAGTTCTGCACTGTTAATGGATCAGGCTGTCACTGCCGGGGATGGTCCAACAATGCGCTCATCGGGAGCGGATGAGGCACCGGTCATTGATCTGATTGACCCACCGCTTACGATCAGTGGCGGGTCGATCCGCCTGGCTCTGCCTCGGGACCAGCGCCAGCAGATTTCCGGACGGGTGATCGCTCCGGCCGGACTGCAATCACTAACGGTCAACGGCCAGACCGTACCTTCCTCCGAAAACGGTTTCTTCAGAACCGAGCTGCCCAAATACCGGAGCAATGACAGCGACATCAGCTTAAAGATTGCCGCCATCGACGACCGCAATCAGCGCGCCACCCTGCGGATAATTGTTACTCGGGGCGGGGAACCGGTCCCGACCCCAGCGACCCCCGCTGAAGACTTTGGTCGTTACTACGCACTGGTCATCGGTAACGACAGGTATCGCTACTGGACACCGCTGGACAATGCGGTTAACGATGCCCGCGCGGTAGCCAGACAGCTGGAGCAACACTACGATTTCGAGGTCACCGAACTCCACAATGCCGAGCGAGCGGCCATCCTGTCGACCATCAATAACCTGCGCAAGCAGTTGACGGAAAAAGACAATCTGCTCATTTATTACGCTGGCCACGGGCATCTGGTGGAACGGCTGGATGAGGGATACTGGATTCCGGTGGACGCCAGGCAGGACGACAACACCGAGTGGATTTCAACCCGCAACATCACCGGACAACTGAAAATCATGTCTGCCAAGCACGTTCTGGTGGTGGCCGACTCCTGTTACGCAGGTACACTCTCCCGCGGCTCGCTCTCCCGCCTGAAACCCGGCATTTCCGATGATAAACGGATGCGGTTACTGAAGACCTTCGCCAATGCCCGGGTGCGCTCCGCGCTAACCTCAGGAGGCGTGCAACCGGTGCTCGATTCCGGCGGCAGTGGTCACTCGGTGTTTACCAAGGCTTTCCTTGATGTACTGCAGGAAAATGGCCTGACCCTGGAAACCGAGCGCCTGTTTCTCGCCATCCGCGAGCGCGTGTCCAGCAGCGCATTCGATCTGAATGTAAGACAGATACCCACCTACGAACCCATTCACATGGCGGGCCATGAGGCGGGCGACTTTGTATTTGTGCCGCAGTAGGAGTCTGCAGAATTAGCGAGGCTGCGCCTGTCTGATCAACGCGGCCGTCGCTTTGGCATCATTGTTATCCGGGTCGATCTGCAACACCCGGTCCAGCAACACCTGGGCCTTGTCGAACTGTTCCAGTTGTACATGGACCCGTGCCAGGGTATCCATCACCAGAATGCTGGATGGGTTGATCTGATGGGCGAGGTTCGCCAACGGTAACGCCAGTTCGGGCTCGGCTTGCTGCTGGTAAATCCAGGCCATCTGGTTGAGAGGACTAACCAGATGCGACGGTGGCTGCCCCGGCAACGACAGCGCCAGGTGGTAGGCCTCAAGTGCGCCTGAAAAGTCCTCCTGTCGCTCCTTCCGGATACCGGCCTGCAGTAACTGTTCACTGGCTGCAACGGCGAATGCGCTAACCTGTTCACGCGTCGGTTCACCCCGCAGTTTCAGGCGTTCATACAGCGGCGACGTGGCGGTCACTGCGCCAGCGTCCGGCGCGGCAGCAGTGATATCCAGCTCCGGACTGCCCCGGATAACCATCACCGAAATCAATACCGCCCCGAACAGCGCAAAACTGGTACCCGGAGCCGCGTTTTTCAGGGTCAGCTTGAAACCGCCGCCTTCAATCGACGCATCGGTTTCATCGCTGGACGCCAGACCTTGCAGGAATAAGCGATAGCCGAGAACAATAATCAGGACACCGGCGGCAATAACGGCCAGCCGAAAAAGGGTAGCGTAGATCAGAAAGCTGGTAGCAAGGTCCATGATTTCTGTCCTGTGTTTACAAATCGATAGTGGCAGCTCTCGATTTACAAGTCCATTTCGTTGGAGCGCAGTTATTACCGCGCAATTTGACCAGCAATGTGCAACCCGTGAACGCGACCCTGTCGTCTGTTTTATTATGGACTAGCGGGACAATAGCCTTTTCTTCTCTTCGAATTCTTCTTTATCGATTTCTCCGCGTGCGAATCGTTCGTTAAGAATGTCCAGTGGTGATTTTTCGGTAGGTTGCCTGTCCCTGCCTCCGCCCCTAACAGAACGGATGACAAAAACAACTGCCAGAATGATGCCTCCCCAAAACAGGATCATCATCAGCGAGCCGAAAATCATGTTCCCCCATCCCCACCCGTGATGCCAATTGCCAGACCGGTCGGAGAACATCTCTGCATGCGCCTGGAGGGATGCGAGGGCAAGGCTCAAGGAAGTTAACATGGTCTTGATCTGATTCAACATTTTTATCTCCTTGTGGGGGCGGTAGCAGGATCAAAGGTGTCAGCAACAACAGAGACTTATTGGTATCAACCTTTGTCACCAGCCTTTCCTTGCGTTTGATTTTTCGGCCGGCCAATGCTTCCAGTATGGTCCAGTTTCCAGGTTCATTGCCGGTTATAGTCGCCAGACACCGTATTTCTGTGTGCGGACACCAATGATCTCTGCCCCGGAACAAACGGACAGGGTTATTTTTAGCAGCATGGCTGCCTCCCTGGCCAGCCAGAACTTCCGATGGCTGTATCCCCGGCTACTGGGGGAAGTCGTGCTGTCAGGGGTATTGACAGAGAACGATGGTAATATGTTTCACTAAAAGTGGATTTTAACATGCTCTTTATTGATTCAAATCAAAGGCTCAATGATTCATAAGGAGGAATGTATGAGATTCATACCCGCAAACCGGAAACTGCTTCACGCAATCGGCACCGTGGGTACAACCGCTGCGTTTACCCTGTCAGCACCAGTGGCGGCCCAGGTTGAAGGAAAGCCCGATGGTAGCTGGGTGTCACTGAGTGGCCAGGTTGCAGCACATACTCCCAACGCCTTCACCCTGGATTACGGGGAAGGCACCGTAACCGTGGAAACTGACGATTGGGACAGTATTGGCGATGCCTGGGTGATAAGCGAAGGCGATAATGTCACCGTTTACGGCCGGGTCGATAAAGGGCTCTACCAGAACAGCCGGATTGAGGCGGGTAGTGTCTATATCGATGATCTCGATACCATGATCACGGCACCATCGGCGGCTGATGAAGAAGAAAGTCTGCCGGTCACTTACACCTATCTCAGTGTGCCTGCCGACTATGATTTTCAGGTTGCAGGTACCGTCACCTCTATCTCCGGCCGTGAATTTACTATCGATACCGGTGACAACAGGGTTTCGGTTGACACCCTGCGAATGGGATACAACCCGTTGGATGATGTCGGAATGGTACAGATCGAGGAAGGTGATTTTGTCAGCGTTTCAGGTGACCTCGACCTGAGCGTCTTCGACGAAGCTGAAATTTCCGCCGAGGCCATCGTCAACTACAACTGAAACTGAAAAAAACCTTGGGCCACGGATTCTGGAGCGTTTGAAAGCTGCGCTCCAGAATCAGGGCCTGCCGCACGTCAACCTGGGTGTTGGCGGTGGCCACAAAATTGCGGGCTGATGAACATGAATACCTTCCCATCGGCTACCGATTCAAGGATATAGGCAACTGCCCAGATCGAAACGCCGATGACCTCCCAGGGTGAGATTGAAGCGCTGCTGTTCGTAGCGATAATCAACCCTGGCAGCGCAAGCACTAAGATATTGGCGAGTCCCTGAGCCAGAATCTCCACAAGCATGTGAACCCTGCGCATGACATCGCCATCCGCAAAGAGCAATAACTGAACACCGATGAGAGCGACGCCAAACGGCCAGGCAATGTCCACGTAGGACATGCGCCCGGTTCGCAGGAAGGGGATGCAAGCCACCAGGGTATAGAGGGGGGTTTGGAGGGCATATTCCGGGCCTGGAAATCTACGTGGGCACCAGAGCTGTCTCCGTTCTCAATTTAAACTCCCGAGTCGCATCCGTAGCCATGCTGCTCAAGCCCTTCGCGAAGGTGCTCGGCCAATAAAGGGTGAGAAATGAGGTATTGTGCAGGTTCAGGTGAGGGCAGGTCCTTTGCCTGCTCCACAGTGCTTTCCCACTCATCCAGCACGTAATCACCCCGACCGAGCCAAAGCAAGGCAACAACTTCGCGTTGCTGATCCGGTTCAAGGTCACGGACGATGGTTTCAAATTCCGCATAACTGGTGTTGTCTTTGTGGTCAGCCAACATGTGCTGGGACGGGTCATCCAATGCGTTATCGCTCGGTTCCGGGGCGCTGGCAGGCTCCCGCACATGATAGGCCTGGGCCAGTTCAATCAATCTGCATACAGTATCCGGATTAACGTTCAACACAGCTTTCCTCCTCGAGATCTGATTTTTCTGTCCTGTATAGTTATGCTTGGTCCGGTTGCCGCCATTTCAATGGTTACCAAAATGATCCGGAAAACCAGGCGAGATACGCACACCACGCCAAAGCGGAGGTAGTGTGCGTTTTTGCTAGTTGAAATCAGTATGAGCGACCACAGGCTTTGTGTTGAACGGATGTTAATCCCGAAACATCACGGAGGTCTTCATGCAGTCAAGCATTGATATCGTTGATCAGAACATCAAAACCATTAACACCTGGCTCAAGGATATTGCCGCCGAGCTTGATGGTGTTAGCGAGGAGCAGGCATGGGCGAACCTCAAGGCTGTACTGCAGACTCTGAGGGACCGGATTACGGTCAATGAAGCGGCCGATTTTGCCGCCCAACTGCCGATCATTATCCGTGGCTTGTATTTCGAGGGCTGGCATCCGGCTGAAACGCCGCACAAGTGGCGCGACCGGGCTGAATACATTGATGCCCTTAATCGAAAACTGGAGGGTGACAATGGCGAGCAGGTTTTGAAAGCCGTCCTCCGTGTTCTTGATTTCCACCTGGACAGTAACGAGCTGCACCGGGTCAAGGAAATGCACCCGAAAGAGGTGTGGGATCTCTGGCCTGGATAATCAGGTCAGTTTCCCGAGAGATCCTGTTGACCGCTTAAAGGGTAGGCCAGGCACCGGGTATTGCCGAGTGCCTGACCGCCGGACCTGCCAATATCCCCTCTGGTTACATACGCCTGGCCTGGCTTGCCAGCGTAATCATCCAGACGCCGGTGAAGATAAAATCGATACCCAGCAGCAGTCCCAGAATCCAGGGATAGGCTTCGGGCAACTGCAACAGAATAAGCAGACCCAGCGCCAAAGACAGTAAACCGCCGGTAAGTAGCAGGCCCCAACCGATGGCTGGCTTTATCTGAAGCGCGAAGGCTGTTCTAAGAGCACCAGCGAGCAGAAAAAATGCGGCAACCAGCCCGGTCAGGGTGATTACCCCCGCAAGCGGGTAGAACAACATCATCAAACCGGCGATCAGTGCCAGCGCAGAAAGCCCCAGGCTGAAAAAAAAGCCGGACCAGCGCGGAATGGAAAAAGACTGCACCGCCTGCGCAATACCTGCGACGACAAACAGCACGCCTACCAGGATTTCCATGGACAGTGTGGCCACAAAGGGAAAGGCGATTGCCGCAAAGCCGAGCACCAGAAACACAATGCCCAGCCCTGTGAACCAGCGGGTATGATGCTTGATATCATTAATCAGATTGGTTTTGACGCTGACCTCATAGCGTTTGGTTTCCATAAAGACTCCTTTTCCTGATTGCGAGAAGGGGGAGGCAAAAGGCCGGGCTTTGCCGTCGCCATCCACTCATGACTGCCATTCCTTGATCGGAGACTCCAGATAGAATTCATCGAACCCTGCCACTGCCGCCAGGGCTTTGATATCGATCAGTTCCAGGTGAGAGTTGCCGGTGTTCAACAGCCCTTCCTGCCGGAATTCCTGGAATGTGCGGCTGACATGCACGGCACTTAGCCCGAGAGCATCGGCCAGTACACTCTGGCTCAAAGGAAGAGACAAATGGTTCTCTATATAGGTGTTGGTCCGTCGGAGCCGGTGGGAAAGTTCCACAAGAAAGTGAGCCAGCTTCTCCCGGGCTGAACGGCGGCCGAGATTTACCAGTCGCTCGAGCAGGATTGCCTGGTCTCTTGAGGTAATCATGAACATGATGCTGCACAGCAACAACGAACTGGAAAAAATGTCGTTCAGGTGGTGCCTCGGGAAGGCACAGAGTTCAGCATCGCTAAGCATGGTGACGCTGGTGATGTGTTTGCGGAAGGAAAATTCCCGCAATCCCACGATATCTCCGGGCACATAGACATCCAAGACCTGCCGTGTCCCGTCTTCCAGATCACGAAAAGAGCAGGCCCAGCCTTTTTTGAGGGTGTAGAAACTGTCGGACTGATCACCCTGATGCCATAGCAGAGTATTTTTCGGCCATTCTTTCGGCCCCTCTTCCAGTGATAACAAGAGTTGCCGGTCTTTCTCTTCGAGGTCTTCATAGGATTCGAAGTGCCTGACGATACAGCTGAAGTTTGAGTTGTTGCTCATTGTATTTCCTTTATGGACACAGCTCGATCGCAGTGTTCGGCGTGGGGATGTGAGGCAGTGCTGGTCCTGATAGTCATTACATTAACCCAGGTTATCTCTTTACCAAAAATCCCCTGTTACGGTTACCGGACTACTTTACCGAACGCCGATAATGAGGATCGACAACATATGTTACAACAGGCGGATTTATATCCAAGCCGGGAGCACTATACCGAAGGACGCCTTCCGAGGAATGAGCCGGTGGTTCATGCGGACCCTGTCCAGCGTACGGAAGGACCCCTGAGTGAGGACGAGCTCAAAAAGTACGAGCGAGACGGGTTCATGTCTCTGGAAGGTTACTTTTCTCCCGAGGCGGTTGCTCCCTTCTTCGACGAACTCAGTCAGATCGAAAATGATTCGGCTATGTGCCGGAAGGATCAGGTGATTATGGACCCGGATGGGCAAAAGGTCCGCTCAGTGTTCGATATGCATAGCCTGTCCAGCGCCTTCGACCGGATGACCCGACATCCTCATCTGCTGGCCATCGTGCAGCAGCTGCTTGGAAGCGACGTGTACATTCACCAGTCCCGCATTAACGACAAGTCCGGCTTCTGTGGCAACGGTTTCGAATGGCATTCGGATTTTGAAACCTGGCACAGCGAGGACGGTATGCCGGCCATGAGGGCGGTCAGCGTTTCTATCATGCTGACCGATAACAATGCCTTTAACGGACCGCTGATGCTGATTCCCGGATCCCACCAGTCTTTTATTCCCTGTACCGGAGAAACCCCGGAAAACAACTGGAGGGAGTCCCTCAGACAGCAGACAGTCGGAGTGCCTTCCTGTGACCACATCGCCGACCTG
>Ga0209949_1001355_pt1 | contig 11968 bp, 6 predicted proteins | sample SalPonC_black_MG_FD_185711 | JGI IMG/M metagenome (GOLD analysis project Ga0209949, IMG submission 185711) | Salt pond soil microbial communities from South San Francisco under conditions of wetland restoration - Salt Pond MetaG... | ecosystem: Environmental > Aquatic > Marine > Intertidal zone >... | reverse complement strand
CAAATCCCCTGACAGAATTGATTCCCCCCAGATAAAACCGCTCCCAGTCCAGATCAATCTGTCCATTGGTCCGGTCATCCAGGTACCCGCCTTCCACATGGAAAGCACCGGTGAATTTCCAGAACAAAGGCTTCCAGAAACCGGCTTCGGCAACATACCTTGTGTAATCAATGTCCCCGCCCAGAAACTCTCCGGCATACTGTACGGAAAATTTACTGAAAATTCCCCTGGTGGGCAGAAAATAATGGTTCCTGGAATCATAGCTGATATAGGGTTTGATACTGGAGGTGAAAAAATTACCCGCTGTCACATTGGTAAAAGCGGTTTCCACACTCTCCACTTCAAAATCTTCCACATTGTACTCTATGCCGATGGTGGTGTAATCCCACAGCTGCCGGTAAGCAGACCTGAGGGTAAGGCCGATGGCATTTCGTTCATAGTGTTCGAACTCTTTTTCCAGCTTGTAAATGTTAATCCCGGCGGAAATGGGCCTGTCAAAAATCCAGGGTTCGGTAAAACCCAGATCGTATAAACCGGTTTCATCTGAAATCCTGCCCAGAAGTTTCAGGTTCTGGCCCCGGCCGAACAGGTTTCTTTCTTCCAGAGATACCTGGCCGAAGGGGCCGTCAGCAGTGGAAAAACCACCGCCAAAAGAAAAATTCCCCGTGGCTTTTTCCGTGACATTAACCTCAAGGTCCCGCTGGTTGGAAACCGGGGTTTTAACCGGATTGATTTCAATATTTTCAAAATAATCTTTCACCCCAAGATTCCGGTAGGAGCGCTGGATACCGGCCATGGAATATCTGCCCTGTTCTTTTACTGCCAGTTCCCGCCGGATGACCTTGTCTCTTGTTTTGGTGTTGCCCGTGATGATGATCCGGTTAAAAAATACCGGTTCACCCTGCACAATCTTAAAGGTGATATTCACCTGTTTTGCTGCCTCATCTTTTTGAATCAGAGGGGATACCTCCACATTGGCATATCCGCGGTTGGAATAAAAATCATTGAGGCCCAGAAGATCCTTGCGTATCAATTCCCGGTTGTAAAGCGCAGTTCTTTTGGACTGCAGTTTTTCAAGCAGATCTTCTCTGGATGTAAGAATATCTCCTGTGATGTCTACGTTTCCGGTCTTATACTGGCTTCCTTCCTCGATCTTGAAACCAATGGAAATACTTTCTTCTCCCATTTCCACCCGGGGGTCCGACACCTTGACATCAATGAATCCGTTGTTTTTGTAAAGAGATTCAATCCGGATAACATCATTTTCCAGTTCGGTTTGGTCCAGATCTCCGGAAGTGGTTAAAAATGACCAGAATCCTTTTTCCCTGGTCTCCATGGCTTTTTTGATTTTTTTGTCTGTAAAATAGGAGTTGCCTTCAAAGGTAATGGCTTCTATTTTGATTTTCTCGCCTTCGTCCAGAACAAAGACTATATCAGCCTGGTTGTTTTCCAGGGATTTGATTTCATAATGCACCTGGCAGTTATGGTAGTTTTTCTCAGTATACAGACGCTTGATTTTTTCCACATCAGCGTTGATCTTGTAAACATTGAGGATGGAACCGGTGCTGGTGTCAATCACACCGAACAGTTCATCGTCTTTATACACCCGGTTTTTAGAAAATTTGATGTTTCTGACACTGGGCTTTTCTGTAACATCAAAAATGACTTCAACCCCCTGATCCAGCTCTTTTTTCCTGATTACCACATTATCAAAAAAACCCATTTTGTAAACCAGGGACAGGTCTTTGGACAATTTTTCCGGGTCCATTATTTCACCGGGGCCCGAGGAGATGGTCCGTAAAATAGCGTCAGATTCCACCCGGCGGTTGCCGGTAACAGAAATGGCTGCAATGATGCGTTTTTCAAATAATTCACCTATGATACCCCGGGTCAGGCCGGTGACGGCAGAAAACATGCCTTCCAGCTGCTTTGCCTGGGAAAAGAATGTCACAGGTGGCGCGGATTCATAGACATGGTGCATTTCCGTATCAATGCTGATGCTCTGGTCGGCCACAAAAATATTGCCGGTAATGATTTTGTCCACACCCAGGCGGATGCCTTCCTGCCGGAATTTTGCCGGATCCCAGGCATCCTTGTCTGAATAATCTTTAACAAATATCACCCTGGCACCCTCTTTTTCCAGGGTTTGTTTGAGCATCAGCGGCACATCATCTTTCAGGTTCTCATTGGGCTGGTCTGCCTGAACAGAAAAAGGAAAGATTGCAACACTTATGGTCTGGTCAGCAGACAGTCCGGAAATCATGCAGAAAAATACAAACCAGATAACCCCTGTTATGTTCAGCGCTTTTTTCATGTCATTCCTTTGTTGATGCCGGTGCAATAGTGCCGTTGTGGATAGTTACCATTTTTCCCATCATATGGGCGAGCTTCATGTTATGGGTGACCACAACAATTGTCATGTCCAGTTCTTTGTTCAGTTGGTCCAGCAGTGCATGGATGCTGTCGGAATTTTTTTCATCCAGATTGCCGGTGGGCTCATCAGCCAGCAGCAGATCCGGCTTCATCATCAGGGCCCTGGCAATGGCCACCCGCTGCTGTTCTCCCCCGGAAAGATCTTCTACCCGATGAAAGTGCCTGTCTGCAAGCCCTACCCTTTCAAGCATATTTTCGGCCTGTTTTTCAACAGTTTTTTTGTTTTGCCGGGCGATGAGTCCAGGAATCATGACATTTTCCCGGGCAGTGAAGCCAGGGAGCAGATAGTGAAACTGAAAAACAAAACCAATGCGTTCATTGCGGAAGGCGGCCAGTCTTTCATCGTTAAGGGAAAACAGATTCCGGTCTTTGAATATCACCTGTCCCTGATCAGGTCTGTCCAGGGTGCCGATGATGTTCAAAAGGGTTGATTTGCCGATACCTGATGCCCCCACCACGGCCAGGGTCTCGCCTTTGGAGATAATAAAATCAGCCTCCTTCAGGATTTCAATGGAAGCTGTGGGACTGGCAAAGGTTTTGCTGACCCCTTCCAGACGCATGAGAACACAGGAAGGGTTATCCTTATCCATACCGAATAGCCTCCAGCGGGTCCATTTTTGATGCTTTGTAAGAAGGATACAGGGTTGATACAAAACAGATGAAAACCGCACTCACCGCAATCAGAAGCACATCCAGAGGATCCAGCTGCACCGGCAGGGTTGAAAAAGGATAGGCCTGGGGCAGCTGGATGAAATCATAGTGTTTAAGCAGCCAGCAGACCACAACCCCGGACACCGTTCCCAGAAAGGTTCCCAGAATACCGATAACCAGCCCCTTAAGGATGAAAATTTTTCCAATGACCCCATGGGTGGCGCCCATGGCCTTGAGAACAGCAATATCTTTGGTTTTTTCCATGACCATCATTATCAAAGCAGAAGCAATATTAAAAGCTGCCACCAGAATAATAAGGGTAAGTATAATAAACATGGCTGTTTTTTCCAGTTTCAAAGCGGAAAACAGGCTCTGGTTGATTTCCATCCAGTCCCGGACATAAAAGGGATACGCCAGGTCTCCCAGCACCTCTTTTCGGATCTGTTTGACCGTGAAAATGTCATCCACCCAGAGACCGATGGCGGAAATTTTGTTGTGGTCGCCGGTGAGCATCTGGGCCTGCTCCAGATGGACATAGGCCAGCATACCGTCATATTCAGACATACCGGAACTGAAGGTGCCCTGCACCACAAACCGTTTCATGGAAGGTATCTGGCCGATGGGAGAAACAAAGGAGTTGGTGGACATAAGAACAATGTTATCACCCGGCATGACCCCCACCGAAACGGCCAGCTCTTTTCCCAGAATTATGCCGGGCAGAATGTCCCCATCTGTTTTATGAACGGACAATGCTGTTTCCAGATCTTTTGTATCAAATCCTTTGATCAAAGACGCGCTGCTGGCCGGGAGGATTCCCCGGACCATGACCCCTGAAAATGACTGACGGGTCCGGATCATTGCCTGGCCGAACAAAATCGGGGAGGCATCCCTGATGCGGTGGTTATTCTGCAGGTCCTGCAAAATTGTATTATAACTGCCAAAGGTGCCATTGTAGTTCATGATCAGAATATGGGGCTCCAGGCCCAGAATCCGCCGGCGGAATTCGCTTTCAGCGCCGTTCATCACCGCGATCACCACCACCAGAGCCATCACCCCTACCATGACCCCGGCCACGGATAAGAAGGTGATCAAAGAGATAAACCCTTCTTTGCGTTTTGCCTTGAGATACCGCCTGGCTATGAACAGTTCAACAGCCATACAAGATCAATTGCTGTGTTTCATATGGGGAAAGAGAATGACTTCCCTGATGGAAGCGGCATCTGTAAGCAGCATCACCAGGCGGTCAATGCCGATGCCCTCCCCTGCTGTGGGGGGCATGCCGTATTCCAGGGCTTCCACATATTCCGCATCCATGATATGGGCTTCTGCATTCCCTTCATCCCGTTGGCGGACCTGCATGAGAAACCGGTTGTTCTGGTCTTCCGGATCATTTATCTCAGAGAATCCATTGGCAATTTCCCGGCCGGCAATGAACAGCTCAAACCGGTCGGTGAGCCTGGGGTCAGCCTCATTTTTCCGGGACAAGGGAGACACTTCCACAGGATATCCTGTGATAAAAGTGGGCTGGATCAGTCTGGGCTCCACCAGGATATCAAAAAGCTTGGTAAGCACTTTGCCATGGCTTTCTTTTTTGGTGATCTGGATATTGTTTTTGTCTGCAAATGCCAGCAGTGCCGGGGTATCATCCAGCGATGCCGGGTCAAGGCCGCCGATGGTGCATAAGGATTCCATCATGGATATACGCTGCCATCCGGGTGTGAAATCAATGGTATGGCCCTGGTATGCAACAAAGGTTTCACCGGTGATCTGTTTTACAATGGAGACAAACATGTTTTCTGTCAGATCCATTAAATCCTTGTAATCCGCATAAGCCTGGTAAAATTCCACCATGGTGAATTCCGGGTTGTGACGGGTGGAAACCCCTTCGTTTCTGAAATTGCGGTTTATTTCAAACACCTTTTCAAACCCGCCCACCACCAGGCGTTTCAGATAAAGCTCCGGCGCAATGCGCAAAAACAGCTCCATGCCCAGGGCATTGTGCCAGGTTTTAAACGGGGTGGCTTCAGCACCGCCGGGCAGCGGCTGCATCATGGGTGTTTCCACTTCCATGAATCCATGGTCTTCAAAAAAATGCCGCATGGCTGCCACAATTTTGCTTCTTATCACAAATATGTTTCTGGTGGCATCATTCATGATCAAATCCAGATACCGCTGACGGTAGCGTTTTTCCGGATCCTTGATGCCATGAAATTTTTCCGGCAGGGGCCGGACCGCCTTGGATAAAAGGCGGAAGACCGTAGCCAGGATGGTCCATTCTCCAGTGCGGGTCTGGAATAAAGGTCCGGCCACACCGATAAAATCACCGATATCCAGTTTTTTAAACAGGTCATAGGTGTCATCGCCTATCTTGTTTTTCTGGATATAGACCTGCATGTGATCATAACCATCCTTGAACCGGACAAAAGAAGATTTTCCCATGCGGTTGATGGCCATGATCCTGCCGGCCACCTGAAATGTTTTGCCGCTCTCCCCTAAGGATTCAGGATCTTCGGCAATGGTCTGCTTTAGCTGGGCCAGGTTGCAGGAAATTTTAAAATCATTGGGATACAGGGGTACCCCGCTTTCCTTGATTGCCTGAATTTTTTCTTTTCGAAGCTGAATGATCTGGCTGTCTTTGTCCATGGGGTATATATCGCTTTCATTTAAGGTGCTGCCACGCCTATACCGTTGCCTGCACGCTTGTATTGTCAGAGTAAAATTTATGATTTCATTTGATAAAACATAAATAAATAGCCTGAATGTCTGGTTGTTGTCAAGATTTTGTTGGTGTTAATCCTGGGCCTGCATTTTTAAAAACAATCGTAAAAAGTGTTCCGTTGCCTGGTATGGAATCAAAGTCGATCATTCCGTCATAGGTATCGATGAGGCGGTGAATGATGGACAGCCCAAGCCCGGTTCCCTCTGGTTTGGTGGTAAAAAACGGATCAAAGATGTGTCTGGCTTTTTTGGGATCAATGCCCTGGCCATTGTCCTGGACAGTCAGATAAATCCGGTTGTTTCTGGGAGCGCTAAGGGTAATGACTATCTTTCCCTTACCGGAAATGGACTGGGCCGCATTTTTGATGATATTCCACAAAATCTGCTGAAGATGCACAGGATCAATGATGACACACAACGTATCATCAAGATGGGTAAAAATCTGGATCCTGTCCTTGAATTCCACGGTATTTAGAAACAAAGAAACCACATCAGTGACAGCCTCATGGATCATCACCGGTTTTGCGTTTGCCCGGCTGGGTTTGGCAAACAAGCGGATTTCATTGACAATGCGTTTGAGCCGCTCGGTTTCCCGCAGAATAATTTTCATGAGCCGGTCTTCATGGCTTCCGGGCAGCGCTTCCTCCTGGAGCAGTTGAATGGATCCTGCCAGAGAGGCCAGCGGATTTTTGATTTCATGGGCAATCCCTGAGATCATTTCATCCACGGTCTCCATTTTTTCCACACGCCGGAAGTGGGCCTGGGTGATTTTTAAATCCTGGCGGGCCCGTTTCACCTGCAGGGCAAGCTGTCCGCTTAAAAAGGCCACAGCAAAACAGGCTGCCATGATGATGATGACCCGGTACAGAATATGGCTTGGATCCAGGTTTATGGGTACGGCATGGTGCCCGAGAAAAGGGGGAATGATCCGGTAGTATTCCAGCAGGATCAGCAGGCCATATTGGGCTGCCGATACCCCGGCAATGACCAGACTGCCTTTTTGCAATACCAGCATGGCGCTGTAGATGATAATCAGCAGATACAAAAAGGTGAACATGGAATCAAAACTGCCGGTAACATAAATAATCAGTGTCACTGAAAAGGTATCCACCAGGATCTGGGCATAACACAGTTCCGGCAGCCGGGTGCCGCTTTTGAGCCAGAGGCCGTATCCCACGGATAAAAACAATATCAGGGCCGCCAGGTAATACAGGGTTACAAAAGGCTGGGATAAAAAAGACAGATTTTCCCCGGTTGAAAATACCAGGCTGGAAAATATCAGTACAATGCAGAATATCACCCGGGCCAGAATGATCCACTTGAGCTGCCGAACCATGTCCTGCTGTCCCTGAAACGGTTCAGGTGATGCCGGATTATCCAAGATTACAGGTTGCCGGCCATGGTGAATATGGGCAGATACATGGCGATGACAAGTCCCCCCACCACTACGCCCAGAAAAACCAGCATGAACGGCTCGATCATGTCTGTGAGATTTTTAACGGCCTGGTCCACCTCATCATCATAAAAATCCGCTATTTTTTCCATCATGGTATCCAGGGCACCGGTGGACTCTCCCACGGAAATCATGGAACAGACCATGGAGGGAAAGACCCCGCTTTCCAGCAGGGGATCTGCCATGGACCGGCCCTCAGCAATGCCGGACTTGACATCTCTTATGGCAAATTCCACAATTTTGTTGCCTGAAGTTTTTCCCACAATGTCCAGGGCATCCAGGATGGATACCCCGGATGAGATCATGGTGCTGGTGGTTCTTGTAAACTTGGCCACTGCCACCTTGCGGATGAGCATTCCCACCACCGGCAGGCGAAGGAACATGTCATCCATGAGAATCCTGCCCTTTTTGGTCTTGTAAAAGCGGCGGATGAGGAAACCTGCGCCTGCAAACCCGATAAGGATCCACAGCACATTGGCCACCACAAAGTCACTCAGGGCCACCACGAGCAGGGTGGGGGCAGGCAGGGCAGACTCCATGCTGGCAAACATTTCTTCAAATACCGGTATGACAAATACCAGGATGATGCCCACCACGATAATGGCCACGATAATGGTGATGATAGGGTAGGTCATGGCGCCCTTGACCTGTTTTTTGAGCTTTGCCATTTTTTCCATGTAACTGGACAAGCGTCCCAGAATCACATCCAGAATACCGCCTGCTTCTCCTGCCGCCACCATGTTCACAAACAATTCATTAAAATCACTGGGATATTTTTTCAGGGCATCGGCAAAGGTTTCCCCTGATTCCACTGATTCCTTGATTTTTTTCAGATGTTTTTTAAAGGTGGGATTTTCCTGCTGGGTATGCAGGATTTCCAGGCACTGCAGCAGCGGCAGGCCCGCATCGATCATGGTGGAAAACTGCCTGGCAAAAATAATCACATCACTTTCTTTTACACTGGGCTGCAAAAATGAGACGTTTTCAAAAAGATCCTTGGGCTTTTTTTTGATTCTGCCGGGAACCAGTTTCCTTCTGATAAGACTCTGGCGGACCTGTTCACTGTTTTCCGCCTCCATTTCACCTTTAACGGTTCTGCCTCTGGGGTTTTTGCCTTTCCATTGATAGATCTCGGGCATATGATTTCCTTAATGTTTTGGTTGCATGGTCCAAAGCGCCAATCGCAGCTGATTATACCAGAACAGCAGGATTTGTAAAATCGTTCCAGATAGTCTATATAACATCCATTGTGCAATCTCAACAGGAGTTGATCCGTGGAGGACAAAAAAAAAGGCGGTATCAGTGCCAAAACCATTATCACCAGCCATATGAATGCTGATTATGATGCCATTGCCGCCATGCTGGCTGCCCAGAAACTGTATCCGGGTGCATTGATCATTTTTCCCGGATCCCAGGAAAAAAATTTGCGGGATTTTTTCATCTCTTCCATGAGTTATCTGTTCAACATGGCAGATCCGGCAGCCATTGATTTTACAGATACCCGCACCCTGGTGCTGGTGGACACCCGGCAGAAAAACAGGCTTGTGGGGGTAAACGATCTGCTGGAAAACAAACAGGTATCCATTCATATATATGACCATCATCCGCCGGGACCCGATGATGTGACCGCAGACATGGAAGTGTGTAAACCCTATGGTGCCACCGTCACCATACTGAGTGAGATACTGCAGAAAAAAAAAATCATTCCCACCCCTGAAGAAGCCACTGTCATGGCCTTGGGAATTTATGAAGACACCGGCATGTTCACCCATTCCTCCACCACCCGGGCGGATTTTATTCAGGCAGGGTATCTTTTGTCCTGCGGCGCCAGTCTCAATACCATTGTCAGCCTGGTGGTCAGGGAAATAAAGGCGGAACAGGTCACCTGGCTCAATGAACTGCTCAATGAAATGACCGTGCACAAAATAAACGGCATTGATGTCCATATTTCCACCATTTCCGCTTCATATTATATCACGGACCTGGCATCCATTGTCCAGAAAATCGTGCGCATGGAGAGTCTGGATCTGTATTTTGCCGTGGTGCTCATGGGCAATAAAATCAATATCATTGCCAGAAACAGAATTCCTGAAGTGGATGTGGGAAAAATTCTGTCCGCCTTCGGCGGCGGGGGCCATGCCTATGCCGCCTCTGCCAAGGTGGAAAACCATACCCTGCCCCAGGTGGAACTTATGGTCATTGACCAGGTGAAGCAGGCCACCCGGAAAATTCAGGTTGTCAAAACATTGATGTCGTCTCCTGCCATTACCATTGCATCCTCTGCCTCCTGTGAACAGGCGGGCAGCATGATGACCCGGTATAATATCAATACCCTTGTGGTGGTGGATGAAAACACAGATACTTATGAAGGATATATCACCCGCCAGGTGGTGGAAAAAATTTTTTTTCACCAACTCAAAGACAGGCCGGTGGAAGAATATATGGATTCAGAAGGTCCGTTTGTCTCATCAGATGCAGACATAGCGGAAATTGAATACAAAATCATTGAAGAAAAGCAGCGGATCATTCCGGTGATCGACCATGGCAGGATCAATGGTGTGATCACCCGCACCGATCTGCTCAATTATCTGGTCCAGCACAACAAGGCAGTCAAACATACGGACCAGCTCATCTTTAAAAGACAGAACACCAAAAAACGCCGGATCCACAATATCATGGAACAGCGGCTGGATGCCTATACCCTGGATCTGCTCAAAGCCATCGGCACAACAGGCGATGAACTCAATCTCAACCTTTATGTGGTAGGCGGATTTGTCCGGGATCTTCTGCTGCAGCGCCAGGTGGACGATATTGACATTGTGGTGGAAGGAGACGGGATTGCTTTTGCCAGGCATTTTGCAAAAAAAATGGGGTGCCGGGTAAATACCCATAAAAAATTCGGCACTGCTGTGATCATTTTTCCAGATAATGTCAAAGTGGATGTGGTATCTGCCCGCCTGGAATACTATAATTTTCCCGCTGCCCTGCCCATTGTGGAAAAAAGTTCCATCAAACGGGATCTGGCCAGACGGGACTTCACCATCAACACCCTTGCTTTGAGCCTGAATCCGGAAAATTTCGGCACCATGATCGATTATTTCGGTGCCAACCGGGACCTGAAAGACAAAACCATCCGTATCATTCACAACTTAAGTTTTGTGGAAGATCCCACCCGGATATTCAGGGCCATTAAGTTTTCCAACCGGTTCGGATTCAAGATCGGCAAAGTCACCGCCAATCTCATTAAAAACGCCCTTAAAGTCGATTGCTTCAAGAATCTGAGCGGGCTTCGGGTCTTATCGGAACTCAAGCAGATTTTCAGTGAGGAAAATCCCATTCCCGCCATACATACCATGGAATCCTACGGCCTGGAAAAAGTGATCCATCCCCAGCTGGAGATCACCCCCAATACCTATGGGATATTTGAATCGGTCAACAAAACCCTGGCCTGGCACGACCTGCTTTATGTGGGGGAAAAATATCCCCGGTGGGCCATATACTTCATGGTGCTGCTGCACCGCTGCGCTTTTACCGTGTGTGAACAGATATGCAAAAGACTGATGGTACCGGTCAGCGAAACCCGGCTGCTGCTGGAAAGACGGTATAAAGCGGAACAGCGGCTCAGTTATATAGAATCTGTTTATCCTGTTTCCCGCCAGGAACTGTACTGGGCACTGATCAACTTCAAGACAGAATGCATTTTGTACATGATGGCCCTGACCAAAGAAGAACCAGTGCGCAAAGCCATCTCCAATTTTTACACGGATTACCGCCATGTAAAACCTTTGATCCGGGGCCGGGACCTGATCAATATCGGGGTGAAGCCCGGTCCTGAATTTACAAAAATATTCCAGGAGGTGCTGAATGCAAAACTGGAGGGTGATCTTGAAACCCGGAAAAAGGAAATCGCTTTTGCTGCCGCATATGCACGGTCCAATGGATTAATTTAATGTTGATAAAATCTTTTCTTTCTGGTACTTCCCCGGCCATGCAGCACAATTTTAGCACTTTTAAACCCTGTTAGATAGGAAATCCACCCTATGAAGAATGCTGACTTTTTAACCGGTATCACCACCAGCGGCACGCCCCACCTGGGAAATTTTGTGGGTGCCGTCAGGCCGGCGGTGGCATCCAGTAAAAATCCGGAACTGACCTCCTATTATTTTCTGGCTGACTACCACTCATTGATTAAAAACCATGATCCTGAAAAACGGCAGGCCTCCACCCTTCAGATCGCGGCTGCATGGATCGCCCTGGGCCTGGACCATGAAAACTGCGTGTTTTACCGGCAGTCTGATATTCCTGAAATTTTGGAACTGACCTGGATCCTGACCTGTCTCACCGCCAAGGGCCTCATGAACCGGGCCCATGCCTACAAGGCAAAGGTCCAGGAAAATGACATTGCCGGCAACAAAGACCCTGACCAGTCCATTACCATGGGGTTGTTCTCATACCCCATTCTCATGGCTGCTGACATTCTCATGTTCAATGCGAAAAAAGTACCGGTGGGCAAAGACCAGGTCCAGCACCTGGAAATGACCAGAGATATTGCGGCACGGTTCAACCATGTATATGAAAAACTGTTTGTTCTGCCTGAAGTGGTGGTGGATGACAACACCGCAGTGCTGTCCGGTCTGGACGGCAGAAAAATGAGCAAAAGCTATAACAACTTTATCCCGCTGTTTGACACGGAAAAGCGGCTGCGCAAAATGA
>Ga0209949_1001351_pt1 | contig 11998 bp, 8 predicted proteins | sample SalPonC_black_MG_FD_185711 | JGI IMG/M metagenome (GOLD analysis project Ga0209949, IMG submission 185711) | Salt pond soil microbial communities from South San Francisco under conditions of wetland restoration - Salt Pond MetaG... | ecosystem: Environmental > Aquatic > Marine > Intertidal zone >... | reverse complement strand
TATTCCGGCGCGGCGTTCTCGCTTTACTTTCTTGCCGAGTACGCCAACATGATCCTGATTTCTGCGCTCGCTGCGCTGCTGTTCATGGGTGGCTGGATGAGCCCGGTTGCCGGTGTGCCGATTATTGGAGAACCGGGCGTGCACTGGTTCCTTATCAAGATGTTCGGTTTCATGTTTATGTACCTGTGGCTTCGCGCGACGTTCCCGCGCTACCGCTATGACCAGATCATGCGGCTGGGCTGGAAAGTGTTCATTCCAATTACCATTGTCTGGATCCTGGTCGCCGGCGTTTTCCGGGTCACCGGGATCTACGGAGGTTGAAAATGCAAGCCGTTCGCCAGTACTTTCAATCGCTGATGCTGCTCGAGCTCTTCAAGGGGCTGAACGTGACCTTCCGATACCTCCGGCAGCCCAAGTTCACACTCAGCTATCCTGAGGAAAAGACGCCGAAGTCGCCGCGCTATCGTGGACTGCACGCTTTGCGCCGATATCCAAATGGCGAGGAGCGTTGTATTGCCTGCAAACTGTGCGAAGCGGTCTGTCCGGCGTTGGCCATCACCATCGATTCTACAAGGCGCGAAGACGGCACTCGACGAACCACGCGCTACGACATCGACCTTTTCAAGTGCATCTACTGCGGGTTCTGTGAAGAGTCGTGTCCGGTCGACTCGATCGTCGAGACCGATTTCACCGAATATCATTTTGAGGAGCGTGGTGAACATATTGCCGACAAGCAGCAGCTGCTGGCCCTGGGCGACCGTTTTGAGGAACAGATTGCCGCGGCTCGCGTCAAGGATGCGCCTTATCGCTAGCGCCTGGTAATCCCGTGGACCGCTTTGAAGTTTTTGCCAAGATCAAGAGCCGAATTCAATGCCGAATGCAATTCCGATAATCGAAATCGTTTTTTACCTGTTCAGCGGTGTCGCAACGCTGGCCGCCCTGGGCGTGATCACGTCGCGCAATCCGGTTTACTCGGTGTTGTTCCTGGTTCTCGCGTTTTTCTCCAGCGCCTGCATCTGGTTGCTGCTGGAAGCCGAGTTTCTGGCGATTGTGCTGGTGCTCGTCTACGTAGGCGCGGTGATGGTGTTGTTCCTGTTCGTGGTGATGATGCTCGACATCAATCTGACCAAGCTCAAGAGCGGCTTTGCGAGTTACTTGCCGGTCGGGATCATGGTGGCCGCAGCGATGGCGGCGCAGCTGTTGATTCTGATCTGGGCGCGTGGCTCCGGTTCAGCGGTGCTGGTATATGGCGATTCGGAGGGCAGCAACACGAGGATGCTGGGCGAATGGCTTTATACCCATTACCTGTATCCGTTCGAGATTGCCGGATTCATCCTCCTGGTCGCAATCGTTGCCGCGATATCGCTGACGCACAGACGCCGACCCGAAACCAAATACCAGGATCCGTCGCGCCAGGTCCAGGTCAAGCGCGATGAGCGTGTGCGTTTGGTGAAGATGGATGCGGAGAAGGAGGACTGATCATGCTGACATTGGCCCATTTTCTGACGCTGGGTGCAATCCTGTTCTCGATCGGGGTGGCCGGCATATTTCTGAACCGCAAGAACATCATTATTCTTTTGATGTCGATCGAGCTGTTGCTGCTCGCGGTCAACATGAACTTTGTCGCGTTTTCGCGCTTTCTCGACAACATGGATGGCCAGGTTTTCGTATTTTTCATTCTTACGGTGGCCGCGGCGGAAGCGGCGATCGGGCTGGCCATTCTGGTCGTTTTGTTCCGTAACCGCGAGACCATCAACGTCGAAGACATCGAGGAACTGAAGGGGTGAGGCGGTGGCACGTCAAGGCTGGTGCCACCCGTTAACGGTTGAGGCTTCGTTTTTTCGTTCGTGAATCGTAAATGGTAAATCGTGAATGGAAAAGTCAAAAGCGTCCCGCGCGCCGGGTTCTCTCTATTTACGATTAACGATTTACGAAAGGCTAGGCGGCCACTAGGCTCTAAAAAAGTCAGAAATTCAAAAGGCATGACATAGAGTGGATATAAAAACGATACTACTGCTGATACCGCTGTTGCCGCTGGCCGGAAGTGCCATAGCCGGCCTTCTGCGGCATCAGGTTGGCCGGGCCGGCTCGCATACCGTCACCATTCTTGCCGTGGCGGGGGCGTTTGCGCTATCGGCTTGGGTGGCTCTGCAGGTTTTCACAACCGATTGGCAGGTGCTCAACTACACCGTCTATCAATGGGCCGTACTCGATGGCATTACCTTCGAAATCGGTTTCCTGATCGATTCGCTCACCGCCCTCATGATGGTCGTGGTGACATTCGTGTCGTTCATGGTGCACGTCTACACCATCGGCTACATGAAAGACGATCCCGGATACCAAAGGTTCTTCTCCTATATCAACCTGTTCACCTTCGCGATGCTGATGCTCGTGATGGCGAACAATTTTCTGCAGCTGTTCTTCGGCTGGGAGGCGGTCGGACTGGTTTCCTACTTGCTGATCGGCTTCTGGTTCAAGAAGGAATCGGCGGTGCGCGCCAACCTCAAGGCGTTTCTGGTCAACAGAGCCGGCGACTTCGGTCTGTTGCTCGGCGTGGCGGCAGTCCTCATGTACATGGGTTCGCTGGACTATTTCGAAGTTTTTGCCGCCGCGCCCGCGGTGGCAGGAGAAACCATGTCGGTATTCGGTGGCGTCGAATGGTCCGTGATGACGTTCATCTGCATCTGCCTGTTCATCGGCGCCATGGGCAAATCGGCCCAGGTTCCCTTGCACGTCTGGCTGCCGGATTCCATGGAGGGTCCAACGCCGATTTCAGCGCTGATTCACGCAGCTACCATGGTCACCGCGGGCATCTTCATGGTGGCGCGATTGTCGCCGCTCTACGAGCTCTCCAGTACCGCGCTGAGCTTCATCCTGATCATCGGTGCGATCACGGCGCTGTTCATGGGCTTGGTCGGGATCGTGCAGAACGACATCAAGCGCGTCGTCGCCTATTCCACGCTGTCGCAGCTGGGTTACATGACCGTAGCGCTGGGCGCGTCGGCGTACTCGGTGGCCATATTTCACCTGATGACACACGCTTTCTTCAAGGCGCTGCTGTTCCTGGGCGCAGGGTCGGTGATCATTGCGATGCACCACAAGCAGGACATGCGTGAAATGGGCGGGCTGGGCAAGATCATGCCGATTACAGCCATCACCGCCTGGATAGGCTCCCTGGCGCTAATTGGCTTTCCGTTTACATCCGGTTTCTTTTCCAAGGACCTGATCATCGAATCGGTGAAGCTTGCCGATCGTACCGGGGCCGGTTTCGCAACCTTCGCGGTCTACGCCGGCGTGATCGTGACCGCGCTGTATACCTTCCGGATGCTGTACCTGACCTTCCATGGAAAGTCGCGCGCCGATGCCGAAACGCTTTCGCACGCCCAGGAGTCGCCGTGGGTGGTGACCCTGCCGCTGATCCTTCTGGCCATTCCGTCGCTGTTTATCGGCTGGGTGACGGTCGAACCGCTTTTGTTTGGGGGCGCGCTGTCGGACGCGATCAACGTCGCGCCCGCCCGTGATCCTCTGATTCATATCGGCGAGCATTTCCACGGCGCAACGGCATTCGCGCTGCACGGCTTCATGACGCCGGTATTCGGCCTGGCGATGCTGGGCGTGGCGATCTCTACCTGGATCTATCTGTTCCAGCCCTCGATAGCGGCAACGCTCAAGCAGCGTCTACATCCGCTATGGGCCGTACTCGACCGCAAATACGGCTTCGACGAGTTCTACCAGCGCGTAGTGGTCGGCGGCGGCCTCAAACTTGCAGGCTTCTTCTCCGAGCGCGGCGATCGAACGCTGATCGACGGCTGGATCGTGCATGGTTCGGCCAGGCTCGTGGGCGCTTTTTCGTCGCGGCTGAGGTCGGTGCAGACCGGTTTCCTGTATCACTATGCGTTTGCCATGATCATCGGGCTGGTTGCGCTCGTGTTTGCATTCGTGCTGCTGAAGGGGTGACAAGATGAATGCAATGACCTGGCCAATTCTCAGCCTTATCGTCTGGCTACCCATCGTCACCGGGGTCGCCATATTGTTTCTTTCGGATGCGCGCGCGGCCATGGGCAAGACTATTGCGCTGGCGGCGGCCGTTGCCGCGTTGGTACTGACCGTAGTTGCCGTGGCGGGCTTCGACATGACCACGGCTGCGATGCAGTTCCAGGAAAAGACCTCCTGGATCGAGGCATTCTCGATCAATTATCACCTTGGCGTGGACGGACTGTCGCTGCCGTTGATCGCCCTGACGGCATTGACGACCGTCATTGTCGTGATTGCCGGATGGACGATACGAGACCGGGTCAGCCAGTACATGGGCGCGTTCCTGATTCTTTCGGGGCTGATGTCGGGTATGTTCGCCGCGCTGGATGCGATGCTGTTCTATGTATTTTTTGAGGCCATGCTGGTGCCGATGTTTCTGATCATCGGAATCTGGGGCGGGCCGAACCGGATATTCGCGACGATCAAGTTCTTTCTGTTCACATTCTTCGGCTCGGTATTCATGCTGGTCGGCCTGATCTGGCTGTATCTGCAGGCAGGGAGTTTCGCGGTCGCCGACCTGCACCAGCTGCCGCTTTCGCTGAATGCGCAGATCTGGATATTCCTGGCCTTCCTGATTGCGTTTGCCGTCAAGGTGCCGATGTGGCCGGTTCATACCTGGCTGCCGGATGCGCACGTGGAAGCCCCCACCGGCGGTTCCGTCGTGCTGGCGGCCGTGATGCTCAAGATCGGCGGCTACGGGCTGGTTCGGTTCTCGCTGCCGATCGCTCCGGACGGTGCCGCAGCACTGGACTGGCTTGTAATCGGATTGTCGTTGGTCGCGATCGTCTACATCGGTTTCGTGGCACTGGCCCAGCGCGATATGAAGAAACTGATCGCCTACAGCTCGATTTCCCATATGGGATTCGCGACGCTGGGACTGTTCCTGACCTTCGCCATCGTGCAGAACACCGGTCAGACCGACGGGGCAGTGCTGGGGATCAGCGGCGCGATGGTCCAGATGATCTCGCACGGCTTCATTTCAGGCGCGATGTTCCTTGCCGTGGGCGTCCTATACGACCGGGTTCACAGTCGCGAAATCTCCGCTTATGGCGGTGTGGCCAACACCATGCCTTGGTTCGCCATGTTCGCCGTGTTCTTCTTCATGGCCAATTCCGGACTGCCGGGCACCAGCGGTTTCGTTGGCGAGTTCATGGTAATCCTGGCAGCATTCAAGGCCGACTTCTGGTTCGCGTTCTTCGCTGCCATGACGCTGATACTGGGCGCGTCTTACAGTTTATGGCTGGTCAAGCGGGTGTTCTATGGCGAAGTGGCCAACGACAACGTGGCCTCGCTTTCGGACCTTGATGCCCGCGAGTGGACCGTGATGGTCGTGCTGGCACTTTTCGTGCTTGGGCTCGGCCTGTGGCCGTATCCACTGATCGAGATGATGGAACCTTCCGTGGCCAACCTTGTTGACCACATCACGCAAACGAAGATCAACAGATGATACTTTCCGAACTTCAACTGGCGTTGCCCGAGATTTTCGTCGCCATCATGGCCTGCGTGGTCCTGGTGGCCGACCTGTTCGTTACCGACCGGAGAAGAGGGTTCACGCACACCCTGGCCGTTCTCGTGCTGGTATTCGCCGCCATCATCACGCTCAGGGTCATGATGCCGGTCGGTGAGTCGGTGCTGGCATTCAGCGAAACTTTCGTGCGCGACCGCTTCGGCGACGTCGTGAAGCTGTTTGCTTACCTGGTGCTGGCCGGCGTGTTCGTATACGCCAAGCATTTCCTGCGTGCGGCCGGACTGTTCAAGGGCGAGTTTTATTCGCTCAGTCTCTTCGCCCTGCTCGGCGTGATGATCATGGTCTCGGCCGCCAGCCTGTTGACGGTCTACCTGGGACTGGAGCTTCTCGCGCTTTCGAGTTACGCACTGGTCGCATTCAATCGCGACTCGGCCCGCGGATCGGAAGCGGCCATGAAGTACTTCATCCTCGGATCGCTGGCCTCGGGCATTCTGCTCTACGGCATGAGCCTTGTTTACGGTGCTACTGGAACGCTGCAGTTGAACGAGATTTCCGCGGCGCTGGCCGGCGGCTTGTCGGACAATCTCATGCTATCGTTCGGCCTGGCGTTCATGGTGGTTGGAATCGCGTTCAAGATGGGCGCGGTACCGTTCCACATGTGGTTGCCGGACGTCTACCAGGGCGCACCGGCAGCGGTTACGCTGTTGATTTCCTCGCTGCCGAAATTGGGCTATCTTGCACTGGCCATCCGGCTGCTGGCCGATGGGATGGGCAACATGCACGAGGACTGGCAAGCCATGCTGGCCATTCTGGCAGCGCTTTCATTGATTCTCGGCAACGTCGTCGCGATCGCGCAGACCAACATCAAGCGGATGTTGGCGTATTCCACCATTTCGCACGTGGGTTTCATTCTACTCGGCATTCTTTCAGCATCGCCGGCGGGCTACTCGGCGGCAATGTTCTACACCATCGTCTATTCGATGATGTCGGCAGGAGCGTTCGCGGTCATGATCCTACTTTCCGGTGACGGTGTCGAGGCCGAGAACCTCGACGATTTCAAGGGTCTGGCCAAGCGCAGCCCGTGGTATGCGCTGATGATGCTGATGATCATGTTCTCGTTGGCCGGTATTCCGGTGTTTGTTGGCTTCTTCGCCAAATGGCAGGTTATCGCTGCGGCCATCCAGGCGGGTTTCGTCGGACTTTCGGTACTTGCGGTCATCACCGCGGTCATCGGTGCGTTCTACTACCTGCGCGTGGTCAAGCTGATGTATTTCGACGAGCCGGACAACAACGCGCCGGTGACCGCGCCGATAGATTTCCGCGCCGTCCTGTCGGTCAATGGCTTGGCGATGCTCGGACTCGGCGTATTCTCCGGCGGCCTGATCGGTGTGTGTGTCAGGGCGTTTGCCTAGAATCGATGATTCAGGTTTCAAGTTTTAAGGTTTACGTTAAAAAGCTGGCACCCAACTCCTTAACCCTTAACCCTTAACCCCGGGACTCGTCCCGCCTGTTACCCGCTCGATTCCCGCCAGGTCGCGCCGCGACTCGATGTTCCCGTAACCGTTCGCGCGAAACAACTCGCGTACCGGGGCCGCCTGGTCGTAGCCGTGTTCAATCAGCAGCCAGCCTCCGTAGACCAGGATGCCGGGCGCCGATTCCACCAGCTTCTCGATGTGACCCAGTCCGTCCGGCCCGGAGGCGAGGGCGATTTCGGGTTCGAAGCGTATGTCGCCGTTTTCGAGATGGGGGTCGCCCGCGGCCACGTAGGGCGGATTGCTTACCACGAGATCGAAGCCGGTTTCGTCGACCGGTTGCAGCAGGTTGCCGAGCAAAAATCCAACCCGAGGCAGCCGAAGACGCCCGCGATTGATTGCCGCGACGGCCAGTGCTTCCTTGCTGATATCGGTGGCCACGCATTGCCAACCCGGGCGTTCGGCGGCCAGGCTCAGGATGATGCAGCCGGAGCCGGTGCCGACATCCAGAACCCGCGCGTCGTCGGGTAGCGGGAGGTCCAGGCTCCACGCCACCAGGTGTTCGGTCTCCGGCCTCGGAATGAGAACCGCCGGACTGACCGAGAATTCACGTCCGAAAAATTCGCGCGTGCCCGCGATGTAGGCAAATGGCACGCCTTGCGCCCGCCGGTCTACCATTTCGGCGAAGCGATGGGTCTGGCGCGGATCCAGGGGTTCGTCGCCGTGCGCGAAGATCCAGGCGAGCGGCTGCTCCAGCGCCAGTGCTGCCAGCCGCGCGGCTTCGTTGCGGTCGCCCAGTTTGCGCCCGGCGGCCCGAACCTGCTCGTCCAGGGTCGAACCGGTCGGGACGGGAGTCACTGGCTGCTCGGCGAGGTGTCTTGCCAGCCCGGATTCATGAGCGCGCGTGAGCGCTCATGCCGGCCGGCTTGCGATGTCCGAGCATTCTTTGAACGCCGCGTGTCAGGTCGTCGCCGACCAGGTAAAGCGTGGGGATCAGCGCCAGCGTGATGACCGTGGCGAAAAGAATACCGAATGCTAGAGACGCCGCCATCGGCACCACCAGCTGGGCCTGCAGACTTTTCTCGAAAAACACGATGGGCGCCAGTCCGAGGAAGGTGGTCGCCGAGGTCAGGATGATCGGCCGGAACCTGGCTTTTGCACCTTTGAGCGCCGCGTCGATGCGCGTTCCGCCCTGTTTGCGGTGATGATTGACGAAGTCGACCAGAATCAGGCTGTCGTTGACCACCACGCCGGCCAGCGCGATGATGCCGAACATGCTCAGCAGGCTGACCGGAATGCCTAGGATCCAGTGCCCGAACACCGCGCCGATGGTGCCGAAGGGAATCACCGACATGATCAGCAGGGGCTGCAGATAAGAGCGCAGCGGTATTGCGATCAGCGCGTAAATCAGAAACAGCGCGAAGATGGTGCCGGCCAGCAATTCCTGGGACAATTCCTGGTTGCTTCTGGTCTGGCCCGAAAGACGATAGCTCACCCCGGAGTGTCCGGCCACGATTTCGGGCAGGATTTCGCTTTGCAGCTCGCGTGTGATTTCTCCGGGTTCGGCGATATCCTTGTCGATTCGCGCGGTAATGCTGATCGATCGCTCGCGGTTGTAGCGGCGAATCGATGATGGGCTGGAACCCATTTCCAGTTCGGCGACCGCGTTGAACGGCACCTCTTCACCGGACGGCGTGCGGATCCGCATGTTCTCCAGATAACCCTGCGACGTGCGTTGTTCGCGGGGATAGCGGACCATGACGCGGACATCGTCCTGGCCGCGCTGGATCCGCTGGACCTCCTCGCCGAAAAATGCCTGGCGAATCTGGCGGGCGAGGTTCTGCTGGTTGAGCCCCAGCACTTCGGCTTCCGGCTTGATCCGGATTTGGAGCTCGCGGATTCCGCCGTCGTAACTGTTGCGCACGTCGTAAGTACCCTGGAAGTTTCTGACCGCCTCCTCGAGTTCTGCAGACGCAGACTCGAGCTGGGCGAGATTGCGGCCCACCAGCTGGAACGAGATATCCGGACCGTCGCCGCCGGGCCCGCCTGCGCCGCCGATGCGAAGCCCCCGGGCGCCGGCAATCTGGCCGGCCTGCTCGCGCCAGCGGCGCTCGATTTCCTTGGTGCCAAGGCGCGGGTCGTTGGTCCGGTGCAGTTCGACCAGCATCCCGCCCGAGGTGTCGGAGCCCGACCAGGCGAACACGGTGCGGATGACGTCGCCGTCCAGGTCGTATTCGCGTTGCATGTTCTCGTCGACTTGTTCCAGCGACTCGCGCAGATGGTCCATGGCGTTGTGCGTGACGTAGGCGGGCGTGCCTTCGTTCATCTCCAGGTCGACACGCATGAAGTCGCCGGCGACGTCGGGGAACAGCACGACACGCAGGAACGGACCGAAGATGAAACCGATCGAAAGGACGAGTACACCGACGAAAGTCGCCAGCGTGATGTAGCGATTGCGCAGCAAGACCTTCAGCGAGGGCAGATAGAATCGATCGACGAATTTGTGAATGCTCTCGGAGAACCTGCGCTGGAACCGGACCATGCCGTTGCTGGTTTCCGACTCGTAAGTCTTGATTCTCATGTGAGCGAGATGTGCCGGGAGGATGAGTTTGGATTCGACCAGCGACATCGCGAGTGCGATCACCACCACCCAGCCGATCGCGGCAAAGAACTGGCCTGAAATGCCGGAGACAAGCAGGATGGGGACGAACGCGGCAATGGTGGTGAGTACCCCGAACGTGGCCGGGATGGCTACCTTCATGGTCCCGTTGACGACATTTTCGGCCGAGTGGCCGTGTGTCCTGATTTCCGTATAGGCCGATTCCCCGATGACGATGGCATCGTCGACCACGATACCCAATACCACCAGGAACCCGAACAGGCTGATCATATTGATGGTCACGCCGACCAGCGGCAGCATGAACACCGTGCCTGCGAAAGCCACCAGCAACCCCACCATGACCCAGAAAGCCAGCTTCAAGCGCAGGAACAGCGTGAGGATAAGGAACACCAGCAGCGCGCCCACTGCCAGGTTCTTGGTCATCATTTGCAGTCGGTCCTTGAGGTAGAAGGCAATGTCGGCCCACCAGTCGATGCTGATGCCCTGAGGCAGCACCGCCTGGCGTTCCTCGACGAACTGTCGTACCGCATCGGATGCGGCCAGGGCATCCTGTTCGCCTACGCTGAGCACCCGGATTGCGACGGCCGGCTTGCCGTTGTGCTGGGCATAGCGTTCGCGCTCGACGAAGGCGTCCTGAATGTCGGCGATGTCCTTGAGCAGAACGCGCGAACCATCCGGGTTGGTCCGGATGACGATATCGGTGAAATCCCGCCCGACGTAGGCCTGGCCCATGGTCCGAAGCAGAATGTCGCCACCGGCCGCCTCGATCCGGCCGCCGGGCAGGTCCATGGACGAGCGGCGGACCGCCTGGGCGACTTCCGCCAGCGTCAGGTTGTACTCCCTGAGCGTTTCCTCGCGTACCTCTATGGCGATTTCGTAAGGCCGGTCGCCGACCAGCTCGGCGCGGGTCACCGAGGGCAGCTGGGTGATCTCGTCGCGCATCTGGCGCGCCACTTCCTTGAGCGTGCGCTCGGGGACGTCGCCGAACACGCTGACCCAGATCACTTCCTGGGTGAACGTGCTGCGATTGTAGGTCGGACGCTCGGTTTCGGCGGGGAAGGTGGGAATCGAGTCGACCCGGATCTTGACGTTGTCGAGCACTTCGACTACGTCGTATTCGGGCTCCACCTCCACGGTCACCGTCCCGGACCCTTCGCGCGCGGTCGCAATGATCTCGCGTATGCCCTCGAGGTCCTGGATGGCTTCCTCGATCTTGATCAGCACGCCTTCTTCGACGTCCTTGGGCGTCGCACCCCGGTAGGGCACGTTGACGTTGATGTAATTGGTCTCGATGCGCGGCTGGACTTCCTTGGTGATCGTGATGGCGGTGTAGACGCCGCCGACGATCAGCGCAAGCATCAGCAGGTTGGCCGCGACAGAATTGTGCGCAAACCAGGCAATGATGTTGCCGTACCAGCCGCGGTTGTTCATGGCGCGTCCACTTGCTCGTCGGATGCCGAGCTTTCGCCGGCGGTAGCGGCGAGTTCTCCCGACGGCAGGATGCGCAGCCGCGGCTCGGCGCCGCCGGCCTCGCGAACGTTCAGCTTCAGACCGGGCACAGGAGCGGGAATGGCGGTGATGATGACCCGGTCCTCGGCGTCTACCGGTCCGCTGACATAGACCTCGCGCGGTGTGGAGCGCACAATCTCGACTTCGCGGATTTCGAGCTTGTCGTCTTCGCCGGCCAGGTAGACCCGGTTGCCGTCGTGCAGCGCTTCGGCAGGCAACAGAACCAGTCCGCTGGCGTCACGCCCGGGAATCCGGGCCTCAACGAAGGTGCCCATGGGCAGCGTCGGGCTTTCGGCATTCGCTTCAAGACCATAAGGGTCTGAAATCTCGACGACCAGATAGGTCAGCCGGGTGTTGCTGTCGACTACACCCTCGGTTCTGACCAGGCGGGCATCCCAGCGTGCGGGCTGTCCGGCCACCGAACCGATCAGCGTGACCGGACGGTCGATGTTGCTTCCGGATTCGGTCAGCGGAAGGTCGAGGAAGGCGAGATCGTTTTCCGACATCGGCAGCCTGACCTCGGCACGATCGGTGGAGAACGCAGTGCCGAGCTCGGTGGCGGTGGTGACGTATTGGCCCAGATTGGCGCTGCGGTTACGGATCATCCCGTCGAAAGGCAGCGTGATGCGGGTTCGTTCCAGGTTGCGGCGGGCGCGCTCGACCGCGGCTTCCTGGGCCTGGACTGCGGCCCTGGCCCGGGCGACCTGAGGCAGGCGAAGCAGCAGGTCGGTCGGCTCGCGGGTGTCGCCGTAGAGTCGCCTGAAATCCTCGCGCGCGGCGTCCGAGCGCGCCTGCTCGTCGGTCAATGTGGCTCGAGCGGCAGACAGCTCGGCTTGGGCGGCGAGCAGTGCGGTTTCATAGTCGCTGGGGTCGATTCGGGCCAGCACCTGGTTC
>Ga0209949_1001346_pt1 | contig 12009 bp, 10 predicted proteins | sample SalPonC_black_MG_FD_185711 | JGI IMG/M metagenome (GOLD analysis project Ga0209949, IMG submission 185711) | Salt pond soil microbial communities from South San Francisco under conditions of wetland restoration - Salt Pond MetaG... | ecosystem: Environmental > Aquatic > Marine > Intertidal zone... | reverse complement strand
GTTGGAATTTTTATTGATAAAGGTGGCTGGAATGGTTTTGGCCCGCTCCCGGTTTTCCTCTTCTGTGCTGAGGATGATGACGGGCAGGTCCGGCACCTCGGATTTGATCCGGGTCAGCAGTTTAAACCCTGCCAGGCCATCCTCTTTTCCACCCACAGGATAACGCATGTCCGTAAACACGGACAGCACAAAGGGCCCGTATTTTTCGTACAGGGCCATGGCATCCTCAAAGTTGTGGGCCACCAGGATCTTGGGTCGGCCCCGCATCTTCATCAGGCGGTGCTCCTCATTGATGGATTCATCAATCACAGACTGGGTCTGGAGCACAATCTGCTTGTACAGGACAGGCAGAAACGAGGAGTAATGATAGGGAGAGTCCTCTACCATGATAATCACCCGAACCTTGGCGTTTCGGGTGTCAAAGGCCACGTTCTTTTCGTCCTCGAAATTCTTGATGATGGCCAGAAGCAGGTCGGCGTTTCCGTTCCACATATAGGTGCGGTCCACGACCGTACCCCCATTGGTACAGATATACTGATTGACGTCGCAGGTATTGTGGAGCAGCAGGTAAAAGGGCAGGTCCGCCGTCCGCTTTTTCACCGCTTCCCCGAATTCGTAGACATCCATCCCGTCCAGGCTGGGCATGGCCAGGATAAGGTCAAAGTGTTTTTTTTCCAAAAGAGAGAAGGCTTCTGCTGCGGAAGAGGCCCAGTTCAGCTTGGGGGGTTTGGACAGGTTCAGCCCCTTGTACTCGTTGATAATCCGGTTGGACAGCCGCCCTTCCTCTTCCATGATAAAGGCATCATAGGGGCTGGAAACCAAAAGGATTTCCCCCACCTTGTTGGCCATGAGTTCATGGTAAATTTTAATGGACGGTGCGTCATCAGGCCTGGTAATGGCGTTCATAAAGCCCCTCTTGTTATGGTTTCGGGCTGAACCGGCCTGCATCTGCCTGGACTGCTACAACCCCATTTGCCTTTCAACCCTGGCAATTTCACGGCGCAGGCGGGCTTGGTCCTCGGCTGTCAGGTCGGGTCGCTGCAACTGCCTATTCAGCCCCAGGAGGATCATCTCCTCCCTGTATTCGCTGCAGGTATAGGTCGTTGATGTCTTTGGTTTTGACTCTTCCACAGGTGTTCCCCTTTGCCCGGGTGTTTGCATTTTTCAGTGCCCCCTCAAAACAGATCGTACTTTACCAATTTTCCATCCAGGCCGCCGATTTTAAGGGGCCGCTTCCAGGCAGGTGCCAGGGGCACCTTTTTAATAAATTTAGGCTCTCCAAAATAGACAAAGGCAGTGCATCCCTTGCACTTTTCCTTGAGAAAGCCGCCCAGGTCCTTGTAAAAACGGGTCATGTCCTGGTCCTTACCCAGGCGGATCCCATAGGGGGGATTGGTCAAAATCACCGCTCCTTCCATGGGGGGAAGGTCTTTAAAATCCAACCGGGAAATGTCCACCTCCCCGCCGTAATGCAGGCCCATGAGGTTGGTCTTCACCGCATCAACCGCATGCTCTGAGATGTCGCTTCCCCGGATCAGTCCCGAGGCAAGGGGACGAACCCGGGCGTTTGCCTCGTCTTTTACGGTGGCCCAGGTTCCGGCATCAAAATCCGGCAGCCGCTGAAACCCAAAGGTCTGCCTGAACACCTGGGCCGGGATGCGGCAATGGTGCATCAGGGCCTCGCACAGCAGGGTGCCGGAGCCACACATGGGATCAACCAGGGGGCGGTCACCGTCCCATTGGCTCAGGGCCACAATGGCGGCGGCAACGGTTTCCTGCATGGGGGCGGCAACCCGGGCCTCCCGGTAGCCGCGCTTGTGAAGGGGGCCGCCGGAAAGGTCCACGGAAATGGATGCCGTATCCTTGTGGATATGGACGTTGAAACTGATCCAGGGATGATCTGCATCCACCGAAGGCCGGCGGTTGGTCCGGTCCCGGAAGTAATCGGCAATGGCATCTTTTACCCGCAGCCCTGCAAAGTTGGAATGGGTAATGGCGGACTCAGACACGTTGGCAGAGATGGCAAAGGTCTTTTTAGGGGTTAAAAACTCCTCCCACCGGATTGTCTTGGCTGCCCGGTACAGATCGTCCTTGTCCTGGCAGTCAAAGGTCACCAATGGGGCCAGGACCCGGGACAGCAGCCTGGCATTGTAGACAATGGCATACATCTGCCCCTTGCCGGCGGTGAACCACACCCCTCTGAATACCGGTTTGATATTTTTGGCGCCCAGCCGTTCAAGCTCCACAGCGGCCAGGTCTTTTACACTTTCAGCCACCTGGGCAAAATACCGGGATTCCTTTTCATAGATATAGGCCAGCTTGGCCAGCTTCCGGGTCTTTCCCCGGCCCTTTTGAAGGATGGTTCTCTTTTCTGTGTTCAAGGATATTTCCTAAAAAGTTAAATTTGCCGATCAACCTGGGCATTTATACCAGGTTTTTGCCGGATTTAAAACGATAAACCGCCCCAGGCCCCTTAACTCAAGGCCCTGGAAATCCTCGTCCCGATTCCCAGAACATCGGCAATACTTGCCCGGGGATCAACCACCGGCTCGATCAGGGATTCAGGACAGGTCATAATGGTGGACACCCCCGGGCCGTGGCCGGCCAGCCGGCAGTCGGAGTGAACCACGACGCCTATGCTCACCGCGCCCTGTACAAAGGCCCGGCCATAGGAGTTGTCGTGGTCCATGAGGGCCACAAAATCCCCGAACCGCATCTTATCCAGGCCATAGGCTGCCACAGTGTCAGGGTCTGAGGTCATGATATCGTAATCCCCGGCCCCCACATGGGCCCGGCCCACGCCGGAGCCCATACAGGCGGCAGGCACAAGGGTGGTCACCGGCACCTTGAGGGTGCCCTGGTCTGTGACTTCAATGTCCATTTTCTCCAGCAGGGCCGGGTCCAGGTTGAACAGCTTGATCCGGGGAAAATCGGTCAGGGCAAGGCCCTGTCCCTTGGCACGGACAAGGATCGTATCCTCGTAGCTCATCTTTTCTTTCACATCTTTGGGAAAATCCACAATGATGTGTTCAGATCCGCCATGGTGGCCCAGGACCACACCGGTCTTTCCTGCAGCCTCCCCGGAAGTGATTCTGGCCTGGTTGCCCACACAGGACAGCAGTTGAAGGGAATTGTTGGGAAAGTCATTGGGCTTTTCCGCATTGGCTGTGCAGGAAACCCCGGGTTCGATGTGATCCCCGGCCAGGCCAAAGGCTGGGTCCCCCACCTGGACATTGAGGGTGATCCCCCCGATGCCTGGCAGTAAAAACGGGCTGCCGGTGTGATCCACCTTCCATCCCAGGCCCACCCGGGGCATGCCCGGCTTGCAGGCCAAAACCATTTCAACAACAATGTCTTTATTTGTCTTCAGCATAGGACTCTCCATATTTTTCTCTGGGTTTTAATTGAATCAAAAAGGGAATGGCGGCAACCCCTGTGCCTGCGGCAATCAGGAACATGGCATCCAGGCCAAAGGCATCCCCCAGGGCCCCCACGACCACCACGGCAACAGACCGGACCGCAAAGGAGATCATCATGAACAGGCCGTTGGCTGCCGAGGGGTTGTTCCTTGCCGTTTCCTGGACCAGGGCCAGCATCACCGGGGTGGTTGACAAAACAGTGAACCCGGTAATCAAGAGCATGGCAACCTTGAGCAGGCCTGAAGAAAAGACAAAGACCAAAATGGCCGCTGGCGCGGTGACCAGGGCCCAGAAAAGCACCCGCTGGCGGCCCAGGCGGTCCGACAGGATACCGGCGGACAGGATGCCGGCCACGCCAAAGGCCTCGTAAAGGGTCAGGGCTGCCCCGCCATACCAGAGGCTGCCTGTGGCCTGTTCCACATAAACCCCAAGAAACATGCCCATGGCCCCGTGCATGCACGCCCGGGCCGAAAGAATGCCGGCCAGGGGATTCAGGACATGGCGGGTTTCATTGTAGGCCGCCTTCAGGGAGCCCCGCTTTTTCATCACCTCTGTTTTATCGGCCTTTTCCAGGGTCAGGTACAGCATACCTGAACAGACCAGGGCCAGGACCATCACATAGTGGAAACGGGCCAGTCCCAGAGCCGCCACCAGCCCCACGGCGATCACCGGTCCCAGGGTCCGTGCCAGCTCTCCTCCGGTCATGAAAAAGCTCATTCCCCTGCCTTTAAAATCCCCGGAATACCGGGCCACCAGCACCGGGGCAGGAACATGGAACAGGGCCACGGAGATACCGGCCACAAAGACCAGGACCAGAAGAAGGAAATAAGAGGGAGTAACCCCCAGAAGACTCATGGGAACCGCCGTAAGGGTGGGAGCCAGGATCACAAGCCACCGGGCAAGGCCCCTGTGGTCGGCAAAAAGCCCGATAAAGGGATTGGCAAGGGCGGGAATCTGCATCACCGTGGACAAAAGCCCTGCCTGACTCAGGGTCAAAGAAAGCTTGTCAATGATCAGGGGCAGCAGGGGGGCCAGAAAACTGGTGTACAGGTCATGGATAAAGTGGGCAGCGCTGACCACACCCACCCTGGGCCCATCAAAAGCGGTTTTCCTCATTTATGCCTTCTTTGTATTTGTTTCAATGCAATAGGCCATGGCCGCATCAATGGGCATGGGCCGGGCAAAGAAAAAACCCTGGATCTGATCGCACCCGTATGCCTCAAGCCTGGAGAGCTGATCCCGGGTTTCCACCCCTTCTGCCACAACAATGAGCCCGAGGTTCTTGGCCATGAGGATAATGGTTTCCACAATTTTATCATCTGTGACATCCAGGGTCATATCCCGCACAAAGGATTGATCGATCTTTAATGTGGAAATGGGAAATGTCTTTAAATAGTAAAGTGAGGAATACCCCGTGCCAAAATCGTCAATGGCAACGGAGAGGCCTTCGTCTTTAAATATGCTCAGCCGCTTCACCGTGGTTTCAAGGTCGGTCATCATGGTGGACTCGGTGATCTCCAGTTCCAGGCGCTCCGGTTCCAGCCCTGAGGTGGTCAGGATATCCAGCACCCTGTCCACAATATCCGCCTGCCCGAACTGAAGCGGAGACAGGTTCACGGCAAGGGTCAGCGGCCGCTCCAGGGCGGCGTTGATCTGCTGAACCCCTTGGCAGGCCATTTCCAGGACCTGGTACCCCAGGGGAACAATCAGGCCGGTTTCCTCAGCCAGGGGAATGAAATCCCCCGGGCTGACCAAGGTGCCGTCGGCCTTCTCCCACCGGACAAGCGCCTCCACCCCCAGCACCCTGCCCCCGTCCGGGCTGAGCTTGGGCTGGTAATAGACCTTGAACTCCTCCTTGTCCAGGGCCTGGCGGAACTCCTGGACCAGGTTCATCCATGAGGCTGCAGTGGCTGTCAGGTCCGGGGTAAATACAGAGTACTGGTTTTTCCCCTTGGACTTGGCCTGGTACATGGCCACATCAGCGTTTTTGATCAGGATCTGGGCATCGCCGCCATCCCCGGGATAACTGGTGACCCCCAGGCTACAAGTGACGGTAATCTCTGAATCATCCAGGGAAAACGGCGCCTGCATCCCGTCAATGAGGCGCTCTGCCCGATCCAGAACATCTTGATCAGACCGGATCTCCGGGGCGATGACAAGGAATTCGTCTCCGCCCAGTCGGGAAACCGTATCCTCGTCCCGGACCAGCCCGATCAGACGCTGGCCAAACTGCTGAAGCAAAACATCCCCTGTGGTATGGCCCAGGCTGTCATTGACATATTTGAAATTGTCCATGTCCAGAAAGAAAACAGCCACCCGGTCTTCCTGGCGCCGGGCATGCCTCAGGGCCATGTCCAGTCGATCCTGGGCAAGGTAGCGGTTGGGCAGGCCGGTGAGGGCGTCGTGAAAGGCCTGGTGTTCAATGGCCTCCTGCTGGGACTTCATCTCTGAGATATCGTGGAACACCGCCACATAATGGGAGGTGCTGCCCTGGCTGTCCCGGATGGCGGAGATACTCAGGATTTCAGGATAGGCCTCCCCGTTTTTCCTGCGGTTCCAGATTTCACCTTCCCAGGTTCCTTGTGCCAGGAGGCTCTGCCACATCTGCTCATAAAAGGCCGCATCATGGCGGTCAGACTTCAATATCCTGGGATTGCGCCCCAAAGCCTCTTGTTCTGTATACCCTGTGATGTCTGTAAAGGCCCGGTTCACTGCAATGATCGCCCCATCGGCATCGGTAATGCTGATCCCCTCCAGGGCATTTTTAAACACCTCTGCAAAAAGAAGCAGCTGGCCTTCTGCAAGGTCCCGTTTTTCAATCTCCTGCTGAAGGCGGTGATTGGTCTTTTGGATGGCATCCATATAGGTGTTGAAATGACGGGCCAGTTCTCCGACTTCCCCCAGGCCGGTCTCATCTGCCCGGATATTGAAATTTTCCCCTCCGGCCAGGGTCATGTCTTGTGCCAGCCGGGCAATGGGCCGGGTCATTATTTTTCCCAGGAAAAGGGCCACCGGAACCAGCAGGGTCAGGATCACGGCAGTGGTGGCCATGATCAGCCCCCGGATCCGGTCCAGGCGGTCAAAGATCTCGTCTTCATGGATATAAGACCCCACATACCAGTCCAGTTCCAGAATATACCGGTAAAATATAATCAGGTTGCCATGGTCGTCACGGGCATGGATGGGCTGTTTCACCAGGGTGTTTTTCCGGGCTTTCATGGTCTGGAACACCCCCTGCCAGGCCGTGTCAAGACCGCTGCCAATTCCATGCTCCCTATCTTCGGACCGCACCAGAAACTTCCCCTTGCTGTCCAGGAGAAACACGTCCCCGGTCTCTTTGGAACTAAAGGAGAGGATATCCTTTTGAAGGGCTTCAAGCAGAAACAAGGAGGTGAACTCTTCTTTATAACTGGACACGGACACGATGAGATCCCAGGGGGCAAAATACGCCATATACAGGGCCTTTTTCCGCTCTTCAGCGTCCCCGGGACGCTTCCATTGGTATTCCAGGTATCCGGTTTTCTGGACCACCTGGGTTTTGGCGATCCATTGGGAGGAGATATCCCGGCCTTCCAGTTCCTTGTCAGGATGAATGCGGACCACCCCGTTACCGCCCATGGCATAAATATACCCCGTCTTGCCCACAGGCTGGCTTAAAAGGATCTCCCTGGCCAGTTGCCGGGCCCTCTGATTTGAAATCCGGCCAGCCTGGCTGTCCTGATACAATTTTTCAAGAATGGCCACATTCTTCTCTGCAATCCCCCGCAGATAGGAACGGATAGTGGTGGTCAAAGAGGTGGAGATCATATTCTGGATGCCGGTGGCAGAGGTGGTCAAGGATGCAGCCACCTGTTTTTCCAGATTCTTTTTTACCCGGACCTGGATCAGCCCCCCTGTGACCAGTACAGACAGGGTCACGGCCAGTCCCACCCAAACCATGAACTGATACCGAAGGGATATGTGTCTAATGGATTTCATGACAATGATCTATCCGCCTGTCAGAACATCGGTCAGATGATCCATCACCCCGTAAGCGGTCATGTCGCACTGGATGGGGGTGATGGAAATGCAGCCCATGTCCAGGGCATGCTCGTCTGTTCCCCGGTCAGGGGGCACCGGCGTGATGCTGCCGTACCAGAAATAGGGGTTGCCCCTGGGATCTTCCCGGCTGTCCATGGTATCGGAAAAATTATTGTTTGCCTGGCTGGTAATCCTGACCCTTGAGACCTGGTCCATGGGTATGGCAGGGCCGTTGATATTCAGAAAAACGCCCCGGGGCAGATCCAGACCGGCCAGTCGCAGAATCGTTCCGCCCACAAAATCGGCCATGCCCGTAAAATCCATGACCTCACCGTACTGGATGGACACGGCAAGGGCAGGCAGGCGGTTCAAGCAGCCCTCCCGGGCAGCCCCGGCAGTTCCGGAATAGTTGATATTCAGTCCGGTATTGCTGCCGGCATTAATACCGGAAATCACCAGATCCGGCCGACTGCCGCACAGCTGGGAAAGTCCCAGCTTTACGCAGTCCGCAGGGGTTCCGGCCACGGCAAACCCCCGGCCCCCGCCATTCAGGTCCACGGTGTCTACCCGAAGGGGCTGGTTCAGGGTAATGCCGTGGCCAATGGCGCTGCGCTCCCGGTCCGGGGCGACCAGCACCACCTCATGGTCCCGGCACAGGTCGTGGTACAGGGCCAGGATGCCCGGGGCCCTGTAGCCGTCATCATTTGTCAATAGTATCTTCATAGGGGTCTCAAATTATTCCTGAAAATTGAAAAATCATGGACAGTCTAGTGGGTTTTGTGCCAAAGGTCAAGGCTCTACCCCTTATCCAATGCCACATTCCAGGCACATGGATTGCAGCGATGCCCATTGCAACCGGCCGGACAACGGGGTACTCTTTAAAAAAATTACAAAATGGAGATCTTCAATGAAAGACCTTATCATACGCAACGCCACCCACAAGGACATCCAGGGGATGCTGCCCCTTTTAGAACAGCTGTTTGCCATTGAGGCGGACTTCACCTTTCACCCTGAAACCCAGGCCAGGGGCATGGCCCTGATGCTGGACGGCTGCGGCAAGCACCGGGCGGTGAAACTGGCCCTGGCACAGGACCGGATCATTGGGATGTGCACGGCCCAGACCCGGATATCCACGGCCCGGGGCGGGATATGCGCCACCCTTGAGGACCTGGTGGTGGACAGGGCCTTTAGGGGCCAGGGGGTTGCCCCGCAACTGCTTGAGGCCATTGAAAAATGGGCCCACCTAAGAGGGGTTGCCGCATTGTCCCTGCTGGCCGATAAAAACAACACCCCTGGCCTGGCCTTGTATAAAAATCAGGGCTGGGCAGCCACCGACCTTATCGGACTGGTAAAATCCCTGCAACCAGAATAGATACCTTTCAAACGCCTTGTTTTAAAGGGGCCTTCCTTTTTCAAGCAAAGGCCATGAAAAAATTATTGCCTTAAAAATAAAATTACTTTTTTGAATTATTTAAAATTCATTTATGTAATTTATCCCTTGTCTTTCCCATGATCATTTCCTGTCATGTTCCAACCCAATTTAAAATTTAATGATTTTTTTCCAATAAAATCCTTGTCTTAAATCTTAGTCTGCATTTTTAAATTCTTCTGGAACACCCGTTGCAACTTAAGCTGCCACGGCGAACCTGCAGTTCCCCGGCCACATAACTCAAAAAGGATTAAAATTATGAGAAAAGTAGCAATCTACGGCAAAGGCGGCATCGGCAAATCAACCACCACCCAGAACACCGTTGCAGGACTGGTTGAGGCAGGCAAGAAAATCATGGTTGTGGGCTGTGACCCCAAGGCCGACTCCACCCGGCTCATGCTCAACGGCCTGGCCCAGAAAACCGTTCTGGATACCCTGAGAGAAGAAGGAGAGGACGTTCTTCTGGAAGATGTCAGAAAAGAGGGGTACGGCGGGGTTCTATGCACCGAGTCCGGAGGACCGGAACCGGGTGTGGGCTGTGCCGGCCGGGGCATCATCACCTCCATCAACCTCTTGGAGCAGCTGGGGGCCTACTCTGAAGACCAGGACCTGGACTATGTTTTCTATGACGTTCTCGGCGACGTTGTCTGCGGCGGATTTGCCATGCCCATCCGTGAAGGCAAGGCCCAGGAAATCTACATCGTTGTCTCCGGGGAGATGATGGCCATGTATGCGGCCAACAACATCTGCAAGGGTATCGTAAAATTTGCACAGGCCGGCGGCGTCCGCCTTGGGGGCCTGATCTGCAACTCCAGAAACGTGGACAATGAGCTGGAAATGATCCAGCAGCTGGCCAAAAGACTGGGCACCCAGATGATCCATTTCGTTCCCAGGGAGAACATGGTCCAGCAGGCTGAGATCAACAGAAAAACCGTTATCGACCATGCCCCGGATCATGCCCAGGCCGACGAATACCGGGCCCTGGCCAAGAAGATTGACGAGAACACCAACTTTGTCATTCCAACCCCCATTGAGATTGAAGAGTTGGAAGCCCTGCTCATTGAATACGGCATTGCCGCCTAACCCACAGATCCAGAAGGAAGATGTAATGAAAATAATGATTAAGTCCATTATCCGCCCTGAAAAAGTAAACCAGGTCATGGCTGCCCTCATGGAAGCCGGATATCCGGCCGTTACCCGGATGAGTGTTGCCGGCCGCGGAAAGCAGCGGGGCATTAAGATTGGCGAGATCACCTATGATGAGATCCCCAAGGAGATGCTCCTCTGCGTTGTGGATGAAAAAGACCGGGAGTTTGTCCTGAAAACCATTATGGCCACGGCCAAAACCGGGGAAAAAGGGGCATTTGGTGATGGTAAAATCTTTGTCTCTCCAGTTGCAGAAACCTACACCATCAGTTCCGGCATCAGGGAAGAAGACCTGGAAACCTCTCCTGATGCTGCGGCAGGCGCGGAGGTGCCGTCATGAAAGAGGTGATGGCCGTGATCCGGATGAACAAGATCAACCCCACCAAAAAGGCCCTCATTAATGCCGGTGTATCCTCCATGACCGCCATGGAATGTCTGGGGCGGGGCAAGGGCCTGGTGAACATGGAGCTGCTCAAAGGCGCGGAACAGGGATATGAAGAGGCCATTGTCCAGCTCGGACAAAGCGACCGCCTGATCCCCAAGCGGGCCCTTTCCGTGGTGGTACCGGACAAGCTGGTGAAAAAAACCGTGGATACCATTATGAATGCCAACCAGACCGGCAAATCAGGCGACGGGGTGATCTGGGTTCTGCCCACAGAAGATGCCATTTCCGTCAGGACCAGTGAGAACGGCGACGCCGTGCTTGACGATTTCTAAGCAACACAAAAACACAGGGGTATAACCACAATGACAGGCAAACGAACCCATACCGTTAACCCGGAAAACATAAAAAAAGAGATCCTGGCCAAGTATCCGGCCAAAGTGGCCCGGAAACGGGCCAAACAAATCACACCGGTGACAGAGGACAGCGGCGACGGCCTCCAGGTCGGCGCCAATGTCCGAACCGTGCCCGGCATCATCACCCAGAGGGGGTGCTGTTATGCCGGCTGCAAGGGCGTTATCCTCGGGCCGACCCGGGATATCGTCAATTTAACCCACGGCCCCATTGGCTGCGGATTCTACTCCTGGCTGACCCGGCGGAACCAGACCCGGACCGCCTCGGACCAGGAAGACAACTTCATGACCTATTGTTTTTCCACAGACATGCAGGATGAGGACATCGTATTCGGGGGAGAAAAAAAGCTCAAGGCCGCCATCCAGGAGGCCTACGATCTCTTCAAACCCAAGGCCATCTCCATTTTCTCCACCTGTCCAGTCGGCCTGATCGGAGATGACGTCCATGCCGTGGCCAGGGAAATGCAGGAAAAGCTGGGCATCTCCATATTTGGATTCTCCTGTGAAGGCTACCGGGGCGTCAGCCAGTCCGCCGGCCATCACATCGCCAACAACCAGATCTTTAAACATGTGGTGGGCCTGGACGATTCTGTCATGGACGCCAAGTTCAAGATCAACCTGCTGGGCGAGTACAACATCGGCGGCGACGGGTTCATCATTGAAGAACTGTTGAACAAATGCGGCATTGACGTGGTCTCCACCTTCAGCGGCAACTCCACCTTTGACCAGTTTGCCAACTGCCACACCGCAGACCTGAATACGGTCATGTGCCACAGGTCCATCAACTATGTGGCGGACATGCTCGAAGAAAAATACGGCATTCCCTGGATAAAAATCAACTTTATCGGGGCCAAGGCCACGGCCAAAAGCCTGCGCAAAATTGCCGCCTACTTTGAAGACCAGGCACTCATTGACCGGGTGGAAGCGGTCATTGCCGAGGAAATGGCCCCGGTTGAAGCCAGGCGGGAAGAGATTAAAAAACGCTGCCAAGGCAAAACCGCCATGCTGTTTGTGGGCGGATCCCGGGCCCATCATTACCAGGAGCTGTTCCGGGAGATCGGCATGACCGTGATCTCCGCCGGTTACGAGTTTGCCCACAGGGATGACTATGAAGGCCGGCATGTGATTCCGGATATCAAGGTTGATGCAGACTCCAGAAACATTGAAGAGCTTGAGATCCAAAAAGATGAAAAACGGTAC
>Ga0209949_1001334_pt1 | contig 12104 bp, 12 predicted proteins | sample SalPonC_black_MG_FD_185711 | JGI IMG/M metagenome (GOLD analysis project Ga0209949, IMG submission 185711) | Salt pond soil microbial communities from South San Francisco under conditions of wetland restoration - Salt Pond MetaG... | ecosystem: Environmental > Aquatic > Marine > Intertidal zone... | reverse complement strand
TTTACCCTGTGCCAAATAAGGTAAAATGACAGACACAGGTGGGCACCTGATCACTATTCCGCGAGAGCAGTTTGGTCTGATGACTACCGTACCAGTAGCTTGAAGCGCAAGCCCATGCGTATCGATAATCTGCAAGACTTTATCGATGCTTACTGTCCGCAAGCGCGCCACCAGCGCAAGGAATCCTGGTATCCTGAGAAACCCCCTGAAGGCCGCTCGCGAAAATTTGCCTGCGCTGACGTCATCGCCCGCGACAAAACCAGCCTCGACCTATTTTGGATAAAAGACAAGAGCCTCGACAACCTTCCTGAACCCGAAGTGCTGGCAGAAAAAATCATCGACAACATTGAGGCCGGGTTACCCAACTTCAGAGCCGTAGCCCAACCCTTGGGTTCGTGATGCAGCCGTATTTGTTTTGTGCGGACTCACCCTCTATAAAAACGATCGCAAAAAACGCTTCACCAACAGTTCAGGTGAATCCGCGACAGTAATGTCCAACTTACCACTGTGTTGCAGTAAACAAATCCCGTGTAGCGTGGACCACACAATTTTCGCGTCCCGGCAGGCCGCTGCACGGCCTGTGGATAGGGGTAACAGCGCTGCAACCACCAGGTCAAACACCCGATGAATGGCAGCGCTATAGGCGTCTGACGCGTGGTCCACCTGCCAGGCAAATAAGAGCGTCCAAAGATGCGGCTCGGTGCGGTGCAATTTCAGGTAAGCTGCGCATATTTTGGCAATGCGGACGCGCGGCTCCTTATAGTGTTTAAAGATTTGTTCAATGGCTTCGCCAAGCTGCTCTAAGGTAACACAATTGATCGCGGCGGCCAATGCATCGATATCTTGAAAGACATTGTACAAGGTGCCCGGCGTATACCCAATTGCACCCGCTACCCTGCGTGCCGTCAGCGCCGCTGGGCCCTCAGCCTGCACCAATGCGCGCCCCTGGTCGATCGACAATTGCCGCAATTCCGCCCGTGAATGTTCTTTCCGCCTCGCCATGTTCGAAAGAAATATAGAATAAATATTGAACATTGTTCAATATTTATTTAGTTAACTTTTTATGATGACATTACTTAGCTTCCTCTTGTTCGCCGCAGTTCTGGTCTCTCTGATTTTGCCGTGGTTAAATCTGGCAAAGCTGTCACGGTACAAAGCTGAAATTGCGGAATTGAACAAGGAGATGGAGTTACAGCGTGTGCAACTCAAACGTCTTCTCGCGAAGCAAGCAGTCGCGAAAGAATCGAGTTCGAGTTCGACTGACCATACCTCCAGCAAAGTGAGTCCTCCACCCCTGCCAACTGCCCGTGCTCAAACCGCTCCTTCGATACCCGCTGCATCGAATCCTGCAAGCCCTGAACCTGCCCCCAATACCAGCAGCCCTAAAACGACACCCGCAGCAGATCAACCGCATGCGATAACAGCTAAAGCCACCCCTCCTGCGCCCCAAGAGCGGCAAGACTGGTTCAGTAAAATCGCCGTATGGGTCGGCGGGGTCGCTCTCTTGATGGCCGGGTTTTACATGGTAAAATACTCGATTGATTCTGGCTGGTTGACACCGGCAGTGCGCGTTGCGTTAACCACTCTATTTGGCGCAGCCCTTTGTGTGTGCGGTTATTTTATCAGTATTCGCGCCAGGCTGGCGGGCAACGAGCGAATCGGCCAAGCCTTATCAGGTGCTGGGATTGCGTGTTTGTATTTTGCAGCGTATGCCGCTGTGCACCTGTACGGTTTTCTGAGTGCTCGCCAAGGATTTGGCTGCATGGTCACGGTTACGTTGCTGGCAGTGGCACTCTCGTTGAGGAACGGTGCACCCATTGCCATGATGGGGTTAATGGGCGGATTTTTGACCCCCTGGCTGATGCACACCGGCTCCGAAAATACAGGTCTGTTATTTAGTTATGTGTTTATATTAGTATGTGGTGCTCAGTATTTATGCGTGCGGCGTGAATGGTGGGGACTGTTGCTGGCAGCGACAGCAGGTGCTTACCTTTGGTCTGCCATCATCATCATCGCGAACCTGGCGGGTGTCATGCACAACCTTACAGGTTCAATGTTGCTTGTAATCGGTATATGTGGCATCAACGCTGTCTGGTCGTACCTCAGTATGGATTCGGCAAAGGATGCACGCGCGCAAACACTCATCAGGTTGATACGCGTGCTGGTGTGGAGTGCTGGCTTTGTGCAAGCAGTGTTCATTCTATGGATCACCGGATTCAGCACTGTTGACATGGGGCTGTTCGGTGCATTGAGCATTGGAGCATTGTGTCTAGCCGTTCTTCGCGAAGACAACTTCATGTGGGCCACCTGGGTTTCGTTCGGTGCTGTAGCTGTCGGCACTTTGGCAAATACAGACCCTCACTGGCTGAATGGGTTTGCCTGGCCCGTCGGCATTTTCCTGGTATTTTTTATTATTGGCCATCTGTGCAATCTGCATGCGACCCGTTCCAGGCTGTGGCACCTGGTATCCATCTTGCCCATGATCATCGTGACACCGCTGCTTTATTTAAATAAAGAGGTGATTTATCAAAGTGTGACACTATCCCCTGGAGCCTGGATGCTTATTGCGATCTGCGCAGCCACCTTATTAGTCCTGGCCAGTGAACATATCCGCCTACGCAAACAAACCAGTAGTCCTTATCCAGAGCAGATAGCCACCGCACAGGGTTGGGCCTGCTTTGTGTTCGCATTTGGTTTATGGATATATGTACCCGATGATTTTTTAGCACACAGTTTCGCTGGGCTTCTAATAAGCGTCGCTGCGTATTGGCGAAAACGTCATTTTAGCCACTCCGAATGGGTATTAGGTGGGTTGGTCGCCATCTTGACGGTGGTCATGCTACCCGCTGCTGGCAAAGCCAGCGCGTATTTCTTGGGCGAAACCTTACCCACTATAGAAACACAGAATCATATCACAGTTATGGCCTGGCTGTTAACTATTTTGGCAGGCATAGCTGTGAGCGTGTTCAATAGTGAAAAATGGCACCCCACCTATCGCATCATGCTCAACTGCGGGTGTGGGATAGCCGCGTTGCTGGGCTGTATCGCTTGCTATCAATGGCTGGATGAGACCTATATGCCGCAAGCGTGGACAACCCAAGCGATTGAAGGCGGCCTGACCTCACTGTTAGCTGTTTTAGCCGTTGCCAGTCACCAGCTTTGCCAACGCTGGTTGCCAAAGTCTACCTATGCCACTCTCATCCTGTCTGCACTCGTAGCCGTCAGGATGCTCATCCTGCATCTCAATGATGTGCAGGTAACGCATACATCCTTTTTCTTCAATGCGTTGTTTTGGCAATGGGGCATACCGTTTCTTGCCCTATCTGCACTTGCCTGGATAGCAAGAGAAGATACCGCCCAAAGACTGCGGCAGATCTATCAAGCATTTGCAATGATTGTCGGCTTCATCTGGTGCACGCTACTGGTAGCGGATTATTTTGATAGCGCTGCTTTCGTCGACAAGAATACGTCTAGCACAGAACTGTACACCTATTCGGTGGTGTGGTTGCTCGTGGCAATTGGCTACCAGGCAATCGGCTTATTACAAAACCAAAAAGTGCTGCATATCGGCTCGCTGGTATTGTTGCTGGTCACCGTTGGTAAAGTATTTTTAGTCGATGCGGCAGAACTGGAGGGCTTGTATCGCGTACTCTCTTTTCTTGGGCTGGGTATCTCGCTGATCGGCATTGGTTTCTTTTACAACAAAGTTGTTTTCGCCAGAGAAAAAGAACGGGAACAACGCGATGTGTGAGATGCGTAAAGCTGCAAAGAGATGCAGGTTTAACCTCGCCGCAATTCCGCCTTCAGTTCGTCGACAATGCCGACAAGTGATTCGCGCAACGTGTCGACGATAATCTGCGTTTGCCGATCGATTTCAAAATTAACGTAATCGCCGGCGCGCAAACGGTTGAAAGTCGTCAGCCGCAGGGTTTCGGGGATGACATATACTTTAAATGTTCCCGCTGTTTTGTCCAATTCGCTGACGGTTAAACTACACCCGTTTAAAGCGATAAATCCCTTGTTAAAAACATACCGTGTATAAGCTGCAGGTAGCTTGACGGTCATGACCCAATTGTTTGCGGGTTGTTCGATGTGAACGAGCTCGGCCATGCCGTCCACATGTCCTGAAATAGGATGGCCGCCGACTTCCGCACCCGCTCTAGCAGAGCGCTCGATGTTAACGCGATCGCCCTCCTGCAATTGCCCCAGTGTGGTGCGCTGCAATGTCTCAATTGAAGCATCAAAATGAGCGCATTTGTCAGCGATTTTGGTCACTGTCATACAAACGCCGTTGATGCCCACACTCGCACCACACTGCAAGCCGTCCAAGTGTTGCGCATCTAATTCGATGATCAAGGTCGACATTCCTGGTCGCTCCACAATCGATTGCACGCAAAAAGTGCCTGTTACAATACCCGTATACATAATGCAATACCCCTGCGATGATGCGCTGAGCAACGACTGGAGCGCAAGCATAAACCCAGCTCCATTACAAACGCATCGTATTGAGCTTCAACATTGCATGGCCGTCGTCAACCGTACTGATAACCATGCCACAGTCCGGATTTTCCTCCAGAGCAGTGACATAGATATGTTGCATATCAATCCCCTCTTCCGCCAGATATTTGGTGACTTTCATCAGCATTCCCGGTTTGTGTGGCAGACGACATAAGATCACATCTCTTTCCTCTGGAGCGTAGTTGTGATCCGTCAGGACGTCTTTAGCCCGGAGGCTATCATCGACAATTAAACGGATCACACAATCTTCTCCACACTGATGGCCATTGACAGCGCTTATACTGAGTCCCCTGTCAGCTAATAATGTTGCCAGCTCGGCAATGATACCGATATTATTGTGCGTCTGCAAAACGATTTCTTTTTCATGTGTTGCATTCATCCATCTACTCCTTCCGTTTCTAAAGACAGATACAATTGTATCTAGACCGTCCCTAAAAAGCAAAAGGAATCGTCCTGAGCGGTTACGTTTACGGCGCGCTCTACTTTGATTATAAGTCCAGTAAATATACAGAATAAGAAAGATCTCCACACCTTAACCTGAATCTCCACCAGAATCGCAGCCATTCTGCTCGATGAGGGGTGAAAGATTCGGGTTAAAAGGGCTCTGCCGAGTTATTCGGCACGGCATTTTGCACAGACACCGTAAAGCTCTAAAACATGGGTCACCTCGGAATAGCCCAACTCATTTGCCAATTTTTCAAGGTTTTCGATATCGCATATATCGAGGCATTCAGCCTGGTGACACTTACGGCAAAGAATATGGTGATGGTGATGGTCTTCCAGCATCCATTCGTACAAAGCTTTGCCGGATTCAGTCATGAATTTGTGGACCAAACCCACCTGTTCAAATGCCTCAAGGTTGCGATAGATGGTCACCAAGTCGAAATCCTTTTCTCCTAACTGGCTATGGAGCGCTTCCACCGAGATCGGCTGCGGTGCAAGCATCAAGGTTTTGAGCAAGGCTTTCCTCGGTTTCGTAATACGCATCTTTTGCTCACGCATTTTTTGCAAAACCCGATCGAAAGCTTCATGGCCACTCATGGCCATAACTACAATCATTGAAGTGAAAACCGTCAAACCTCAACAAGAGGGCTCGGCGAAAGCCTGAACAAGGGTCCAAAAAGCACGGGCCGGGTTGGTTCATAACGCTTTGCAGAGATTCGGGTTAATGGTCATTTTTCTTGAGTGCGGCCACTTTTTTCTTGCTGAATCTGTCTTAGGATCATCACTTGGTAGCTATGAGCAAAGTTTTGATTATTGGAGCCGGAGGAGTTGGCGGAGTGGTCACCCACAAATGTGCCCAGGTACCCGAAGTATTCAGTGAAATTGTCCTCGCGTCTCGCAACGAATCCAAATGCAAACAAATTGCCGCGCAACTGGACCAGCCGATAAAAACCGCTCAAGTCGACGCCGACGATGTAGAAGCAACCGTTGCGTTGTTACAGACTGAAAAACCGGACCTGGTCATCAATGTAGCCCTACCCTACCAGGACTTACCGCTGATGGATGCCTGCCTGGAAGCAGGCGTCGATTATCTGGACACGGCCAACTACGAGCCACCGGAAGAAGCCAAATTCGAGTACAAATGGCAGTGGGCCTACCAGGAACGTTTCAAAAAAGCGGGTTTGATGGCGCTCCTGGGATCGGGTTTTGACCCTGGGGTGACCAATGTGTTCTGCGCTTACGCACAAAAGCATTACTTCGACGAAATTCACACCATCGATATCCTCGACGCCAATGCGGGCGACCACGGCCATCCATTTGCCACAAATTTCAATCCCGAAATCAATATTCGCGAGATCACGCAAAACGGCCGCTACTGGGAAAAGGGAGAATGGAAAGAGATCGCGGCATTGTCAGAAAACCAGGTGTACGAGTTTCCGGTTATCGGCCCCAAAAAAGCCTACTTGCTTTACCATGAAGAGTTAGAGTCACTGTGCAAATACATCAAAGGCCTGCAACGCATCCGATTTTGGATGACTTTTTCAGACCAATATATCAACCATTTAAATGTCTTACAAAATGTCGGGATGACGCGCATCGACCCAATTGAATTCGAAGGTCACTCGATTATTCCGATTCAATTCCTGAAAGCCGTTCTGCCGGATCCAGCCAGTCTCGGTCCACGGACGAAAGGCAAGACCTGTATCGGCTGCGATATACGGGGCATCAAAGACGGGCAGGAAAAGCGTATATTTATTTATAATACCTGCGACCATGAGGAGTGCTACCGCGAGGTTCAATCACAAGCCATCAGCTACACGACAGGGGTACCAGCGATGATTGGCGCGATGATGATGCTCACGCAGAAATGGAAATCGCCAGGCGTATTTAATATGGAGCAATGGGATCCCGACCCATTCATGCATGCGCTCAATCAATACGGCCTGCCCTGGCATGTTAAAGAGTTTGCCTAGCGCGAGGCTTTTGGCCGAATTAAACGCGCTCCACCCCCGGTAATTTGCACCCTCAGTTGGCAGATTCACGCCGGAGTGAACGATGCATCATTACAGTTCAAAACAGCAAAACAGACCCGACAGCTCTCTCTAAATGTCCAACGCCACCCTCACCAAGATTGGATTCGACCCACACAGGCTTCCCTCTCCCTGTTACGTGATAGACATGGGACTGCTTGAGCGCAACTGTCAGCGCTTGGATGAGGTCCAGAAACGCTCAGGTGCCAGGATTCTGTTGGCACTGAAAGGGTTTGCCGCGTTCAGCACCTTCAATGTGATCAACCAATATCTATGCGGCACAACCGCCAGTGGCTTGACTGAGGCTTTGCTCGGATGCGAGACCTTCGGTGGCGAAGTGCACGTTTACTCGCCTGCTTTTAAACGAGCAGAAATCGAACACTTGAGCCGCTTTGCCACTGCTTTATCCTTTAACAGTCTCCAGCAATGGCACCAATTTCAGCCTGTGATCGAGCGCGCCCCCCACCGCATAAAATGTGGCTTGCGCATCAACCCGGAATACTCGGAAGTCAAAACAGAAATTTACAACCCCTGTGCAATCGGATCGCGCCTGGGTATCACGCGTAACAGCCTTGAGCACGCTGACTTAAACGGTATCACAGGCCTGCACTTCCACACGCTGTGTGAACAAAACGCCGACACCTTACAACGCACCCTCGAGGTTGTAGAAAAAAATTTTGGGCATTGGATCCACGATATGCACTGGATCAATTTTGGCGGCGGCCATCATATCACCCGCCCTGACTATGATATCGATTTGCTGTGTCAGTTGATAATTGATTTCAAACAAAAATATGCAGTGGACGTGTATTTGGAACCCGGTGAAGCCATTGCCCTCAATACCGGTTATCTCGTTGCAACCGTATTGGACATTATTCACAACGGCATGGACATCGCCATCCTCGACACCTCTGCCACGGCGCACATGCCCGATGTGTTAGAGATGCCCTATCGACCTGCCATCATCGGTGCGTGTGAACCTGGCGCGACCGCACACACCTACCGACTGGGCGGCCTTACCTGCCTGGCGGGAGATGTGATCGGCGATTATGCATTTTCCCGGCCACTGCAAATCGATGATAAACTCATTTTCACAGACATGGCCCATTACACCATGGTCAAAAATACCACCTTCAATGGAGTGCCGCTGCCCGCTGTCGCCTTGTTTGACCCGAACTCGAATACCACCGAAATCGTCCGCACCTTCCACTACAGCGACTACCGCAACCGACTGTCTTGAACTTGATTGGCAATTGCTTCAGGTTATTGGAGTAGTCGGCACCCTTATGGATCACATTGCATATGTATAACTCGATAAAATCCTGCTGGTTCCGGCTTCTCAACTGTTGCTTGTTGTTGGCCTTGCAGGGGTCCGTAATGGCACAAACGCACAATGAATCCCACGAACTTTGGGAAGCGCTGCGGTCAAAAAATCATTTTGTGCTCATGCGCCACGCGCTTGCACCTGGTACTGGGGATCCTGTCAATTTCGACCTCGAATTGCGCGAAACGCAACGCAACCTCTCTGCACAAGGGCGGCACCAGGCGCAGCGTATAGGGGACAGGTTGCGTGCTCACGGTATCGAGCGAGCCGAGGTGTTTTCGAGCAAATGGTTCCGCTGCAAAGATACTGCCGAATTACTCGACTTGGGTCCAGTGAACACATTGCCTGCGCTCAATTCGTTTTTTCGGAATTACGAGCAGAAAGACGCGCAGACAGCCTCTCTCAAGCACTGGTTGTTACAGCAAGATATGGAAATGCCAATCATTTTGGTCACGCACCAGGTAAACATCACCGCTCTCACAGGCGTCTATCCGGCCTCGGGCGAGATCGTTATCGTTCGCAGAGATGCGCAACAACCGTTTAAAGTCGTTGGTAGGATTGCAACAGATGCTTTTTTGAATAACGATAAATAAATGAAAGAAAATGACTTCAAGGCATCACCCCAACGCAATCGATAGTCTGGATGCCACTGCAAATTGCCCTCAAAAAGATCCCGTTGCCACTAGAAACAAATCTTCAGTTTAATTTAAAATGAAATCCAGGACGATTATTTTGGCAGTCGCTTGTGCTGCGGCTTTCGGTTTAGCTGGTTATCTCTTTGTCCAAAACCGCCAGCATCAACAAGCAATCGCTGATCAAGGGGCCTCACTCGATGCCTCGACTGCTGCGCTGCAAAAAGCTGAAGTTAAAATACAACAAAAGACAACCGAGGAAACCCGTGCACGTGAACTGGCGGACAAACTTACTGAAGAACAGTTAGCTCAAGCAACATTGGCCGCAGAAGCAGCACGCATGGCAGAACTTAAAGCAGAACAGGAGTCGATAGAACGTCGTACACGATTTCAAAAACTGAATGAAATGCTTGCTCGCGAGGTGGAAGCACGCGAGAAAGCAGAACGTGCGGCAGCGGAATTAGCCGTCCAGATTGAGCAACTAGAGAATGCAATGGCGACCGTTGCCAAAGATCAAATCAGCGTGGTTGAGCAACAACGCACAAAATCACAATCCATACTCTCAGAACAGAAAAAAGTGCTGGCTGAAATTGCCCGGCACAAACAGGAATTGAACGCTCTGGCTGAAAAACAAAAGGTGGTCGAACAGAACCATGCACAGATACTTGCCAACCAAATCAAGATTGAGGAGCAAATTCTCAGTGAGGGAGGTGAAATCACGGTCCCAAATTATCGGAATTATTCACCTAACTATCGTCCCATTCGCAACCCGTGATGCGAAATAGCCTGGCCCACTGCCAGCCCGAATCTCACCAGAATCGAAGCAGAATTGTACAGGTCTAGAAAATAGCAGTGCCGAACGCAGCCATGCAGATGCAATGCAGCTGGCTAAACATCCTGCAAATTCGTGTTGCACGTTGCGTGCTGCTATTGTCGGTCATGCGCGATGATGCTCGATGAGTGGTGAGCAATTCGGGCTAGTAATCGAGTAATTGCAGGATCCCCATTTCCAAGTTCACAGCATCTGCATAGTCCTTGAGGAATTGATCATAGCGTTGGTAAAACTGCTCTTTTGAACCAGCTTGGATCGCTTCAAACACGAGCCCAAGGGACAGCAGTGAATTGAAGTAAACCGGATTTATCTTCTGCACCTCTAGCTTGATCTCCCGCAGCCTTTGCAATACTTGCCGATGCATATTGGGGGCGTGACGCATCTCCCATAATTGCACTCCTTCCAGCCTTTGCGGGCCGGCTGCCGACTCCAACGTCATCACAGCGAAACGCTCGATCCACGCACGCGACTCCCGCATAGCATAAAACCTTCCTTGACGACTGCGCACATAGTGCTGAAACCCGACGGCCCACCAAAGCTCGAGATCCTTGCGATTCTTTAGAATTTCTGGAAGTGCGTGTTGCAGCACGCCCAGTGGTTCCCGGCCAGCGAGCAACTTGAGGAGTGTTCGCCGAAAGGTGTCTTGGTCTAATTCAGATTCCACATATTTAAATAAGAAAAACGCGTTATTGGCTACCAATGCCTGGCCTTCGACAAACGGCGCCTGAGCATTTAATAAGTGTGCAGCTTTCAGCATCGGTACACGCAAAGCATGTGCGCAAAGGTGATCGATGTAAGCGGAGCGCAACTCAGTCAGGAGCAATTGCGAGAAGGCCAGTTCTAACCAGTCGGGAACTGTGGCCGTGGCATCAATGCCAAACCGTGCAATCGCAGCACGATTGAGAAAACCACTCGCCAGCGCCTGACTGACCGTTGCCATTTCGGTGTCGCCGTTCCACTTAATGTCGATGGTGACCTCTCCGTTCACCTCTGGGCGAATTTGGTAATCGCCCTGGAACGTTACCGTAGACGACCTGCGCAACTGCACCAGGATCGGACGGATACGGTTAGAAACCGCATAATAACTCGAACCGAGTGTTCCCATTTCTTCAGCCATTTGCAAAACCGTTTGCATGGAGCCGTAATCTTCAGCAATAACCTCGAAATAACGATTCCTGGTCGTACGATTGTAGACGTCTGGAAGGTCCGGTATCGATGTTGCATCAACCCCCGCCGCAACAGTCGCCTCGGTTGTATCCGAACTTGGCAAAGGGATATATGCGGGATTGGTGGACGCAATCGGAACATCTGTGTCCACAGCTGCTTGCGCCTCTATAACGAGGGATCCCCCGAAAAGCAGCAACATCCAGCCGGCCAGCAAACAGCACTTAATGATGAGACCCTGCATGAACCTGAAACCGAATCGTTATCTATGTTGCAAGATCAATTCTCTTTCTTCCAGCTTGACGACGTCCAGACCGAGCCAGGCTTCTTGCAACTTTGGATAGATTTCCTGATTTTCAAACATACTTATACAGAGCGAAGTCACCATCGGTGCAATCAGGATACCGGGCAACTTTGCTGTGCCTAAATAAGCCGTGTGCGGTTTAAATTGCCAGACGTCCCCTTCCTCTTCAAACGTTCCAATTGCTTGAAAGCGGCTCTTCTGCCTTTCAGCATTGTATAAGTCAAATTCAATCACCATCGATATCTGCAACTCACTGTCTTCAATCCTGAAATTGGGTAGACTCGGGTTCACATCGAGGATGCCCCCATCATCAGCCCTGGCTCGGGAAAACTTAAACGCATTCCGTGCCCAGGAATTAAGTTCTTCCTCATTGAAGCGATAAATTCCACTCCGGCTTTCAAAAAGTGCGCGTTCCTTAGGCCGATAACTGTCTGTTGCAGTTTCTTTCCCACGAATATAATACACCGCCTTCGATTGGATCGCTTCCTCATCGGGCATTTTTCTTACTTCTATCACCCGGACCAGTGCAAGCTGACCAATACCACATGCCAAACCTATCACAGCAAATAAAATGGAGAAAAAAATTGTGGCACCTACGGTCACCTCACGATTTGCCTTATCTTTTGCTTTTCTAATTTTTACAGACATATCTAAATTTTTCTAAAAACAGCAAACCTGCCAATTGCGTACTGCTGTCTGGCTTCACTAATCCTTGGTCGTATCAGATTTTGTTGAAGTTTCAGACTTGGCGGATACGTTAGGTTGTTTTGTTTCTTGCGCGGCAGATGCTTTTTCCGATGAGCCCTCCGTGCGCTTGGCCTTATAGTCTGTTTCATAAAACCCGCTGCCCTTGAAT
>Ga0209949_1001332_pt1 | contig 12109 bp, 12 predicted proteins | sample SalPonC_black_MG_FD_185711 | JGI IMG/M metagenome (GOLD analysis project Ga0209949, IMG submission 185711) | Salt pond soil microbial communities from South San Francisco under conditions of wetland restoration - Salt Pond MetaG... | ecosystem: Environmental > Aquatic > Marine > Intertidal zone... | reverse complement strand
CACCGACCCGGCCCACAACCTCGGCCATCTCTGGAACCGCGCGGTCGGTCCGCGGCCGGTGCGCCTCGCGCCCGGGCTGGAAGGCCTGGAGCTGGACCCGGAGCGCGTGGTGGACGAACACCTGGCGGAAGTGGGTGCGGCGCTGCGGCGCCTGATGCCTGAGCACCTGGCCGGCGAGGTGGATCGCCACATGGCGCTGTCGCGCGAGGCGCCCGGCATGCAGGAAGCGGCGCTGCTGGAACGCATCGCGGAGACCGTCGAGCAGGGACTGGCGGACTACGAACTGCTGGTTTTCGACACCGCGCCTTCGGGTCACACGGCACGGCTCATGGCGCTGCCGGAGATGATGTCGGCCTGGACCGAGGGCCTGCTGGCGCGACGCGAACGCGCGGCGCGCTTCGACACGGCACTGTCCAACCTGGAGTCGGAGGACGCGCTGGGCGAGCGCGTGCTGGGCGGCGAGCCCGGCGCAAGCGGCAGCCGCGACGACCGCATCCGGCACCTGTTGAACCGGCGGCGCGAGCGCCTTGCACTGCTGCGTGAAACGCTGGCCGATGCGGCCCTCACCGCCTTCGTCATCGTCCTGGCCGCGGAGCGGCTGCCGGTGCTGGAGACACTCGAGCTCGCGCACAAGCTGCGCGCAACCGGCATCGCCATCGGGGGACTGGTGGTCAACAAGCGCACCCCCGGCGACGCGGGCGACTTCCTCGCCGGGCGGCGCGCCCAGGAAGATGCGCACCTGCGCACGCTGGCCGAAGGCCTGCCGGAGCTGCCGCGCATGGAGTTACCGCTGCTGGCGCGCGATATCGTGGGGGGCGAAGCGCTGGAAGCCTTCGCGGCCTCGATCAGGGCGCAAGACGCTCGATGACCCAGGCGTCGTCCACGCGGCGGTAGCGGAAACGGTCGTGCAGGCGCGACGGCCGACCCTGCCAGAACTCCACTTCCTCGGGCCGCACCCGGTAACCGCCCCAGAACGACGGCACCGGCACCTCGCCGGCCGAGAATTTCCGCTTCAGCTCGTCCAGCTTGGTCTCCAGCAGCGAGCGCGAAGTGATCACCGCGCTCTGCTCCGAGACCCAGGCGCCCAGCTGACTGTTGCGCGGCCGGCGGGCGAAATAGCGCATCACCTCGGTCGCGCCGATCCGCTCCGCGCTGCCGCGGATGCTGACCTGGCGCTCCAACGTCTGCCAGAAGAACAGCATGGCCACGGAAGGATTCTCGGCGATCTCGCGGGCCTTGCGACTGGCGGTATTGGTGAAGAACACGAAGCCGTCGTCGTCGAAATACTTCAGCAACACGGTGCGGGCGCTCGGGCGGCCGTCCATGCCGACCGTCGCCAGCGTGCAGGCGTTCACCTCCGGCTGCTTCACTTCGCGCGCCTGCCCGAACCACCGGCCGAACTGCGCGACCGGGTCGGGGTCGAGGTCCGTGCGGCGAAAGAGCTCTCCGCTGTACTCGCTCCTGAGATCACTGATGTCCATGCGCCGCTCCCGCTGTCCGTTCGGTTCTCAAGCGTTATTCTAGGCCGCCCACGGCTTCAATGGAGCCGCTTTAATGGAGGATGGCATGCTTCGAGGCGGATTGCTGGCGATCATCATGCTGCTGCTGACCGCGCCGGTCGCAGCGGCGGAACAGGTGCTGCGCGTCGCAAATCCGGGTCACCCGGCGTCGCTGGACCCCCACCGCATCACAGGCGTGTGGGAGAACCGCATCGTCGGCGACATGCTCATGGGTCTCACGACCGAGGGGCCGGGCGGCGAAATCGTTCCGGGGGCGGCGAAATCCTGGTCGGTATCGGAGGATGGCCTGCGCTACGTCTTCGAATTGCGCGAGCATGACTGGTCGGACGGGCGTCCCGTGACGGCGGAGGACTTCGTCTATTCCTTCCGCCGCATGATGTCCGGCCGGACCACCTCGCCCTACGCGCAATTCTTCTGGGTGATCGAGAACGGCCGCGCGGTCACCGCAGGGGCGCTGCCGCCCGCGGCGCTCGGGGTCGAGGCGCTCGCCCCCGACCGGCTGGAGATCCGCCTGGAGCGGCCCACGCCTTACTTCACCGGCCTGCTGATGCACTTCGCGGCCTTTCCCGTGCCGCGCCACGCCGTCGAGGCGCACGGCGAGGACTGGACGAAGCCCGGCAACATGCCGGCCAACGGTGCTTTCCGGCTGAGGGCGCGGGCCCCCAACGACCACGTGCTGCTCGAGAAGAATCCGCGTTTTTTCGATGCGGACGGCGTGCGGCTCGACGGGGTGCGCTACTACGGTCTGGAGGACCGCGACGCGGCCCTGCTGCGCTTTCGCGCCGGCGAGGTCGAGGTGCTGCGGGATTTCCCCGCGGGGCAGACCGCCTGGCTGCGGCAGAACCTGCCGGACGCCGTGCGCACGCCACCCTACCTGGGCCTGTCCTTCCTCGCGGTGAACCACGCGCGCAAAGCCCTGCAGGACGCCCGCGTGCGGCGCGCGCTGTCCATGGCGATCGAGCGGCGCATCCTCACCGGGCGGGTGCTGGGCAGCGGCGAGCGACCCGCCTGGAGCCTGGTGCCGCCGGGCACCGCGGACTATCCCGCGCCCGCGCGCGCCGCCTGGCACGACCAGCCCGTCGAAGCACGCGTCCGGCGCGCCCGGGAACTGATGCGCGCGGCCGGCTATGGCCCGGCGCAGCGCCTGGACCTGCGGCTGCGTTATCCGCAGTCCGAGAACGAGCGGCGCGTCGCCATCGCCCTGCAGGCCATGCTGCGCCCGGCATTCGTGGACCTGGAGCTGGAACGCGCGGAAACCGCGGTGCATTACTCGGCGCTGCAGCAGGGCGACTTCGATCTCGGCCTGGCCAGCTGGCTCGCGGTCTATGACGATCCGCAGACCTTCACGCTCCTGCTGCAGACGGAAAGCGGGCCGAACAACCTCGGCAACTACTCGAACCCGGAATACGACCGTCTCACCGATGCCGCGTCCCGGCAAGACGACCCCGCCCGCCGCGCCGCGCTGTTGCGCGAGGCCGAGTCGCTCGCCATGGAGGCGCAGGCGCTGCTGCCGCTCTATCACCACGCCGCCCGCAACCTGGTCAGCCCGCGCGTGCTCGGCTGGCGGGACAACATGCTGGACGTCCACCGCAGCCGTTACCTGGGACTGGCCCCGGACGGCTAAGTTAAGCTTCCCGGGTCATCCAGGAGGACACGCCATGAAACTCTACGATATGCGTCTCGCCCCGAACCCCCGCCGGGTGCGGATCTTCCTCGCCGAGAAGGGCATCGAGGTGCCCAGGGTGGAGGTCGATATCCGCGCCGGGGAAAACCTGCAGCCGGATTTCCTTGGCGTGAACCCGCGCGGGCTGCTGCCCACGCTGCAGCTGGACGACGGCACCGTAATCGACGAATCCACTGCCATCTGCCGCTACTTCGAGGAAATGCAGCCGGAGCCGCCCATGATGGGCGTCACCCCGGTGGAAAAAGCGCTGGTGGAATGCTGGACCCGGCGCATGGAGTTCGACGCCGGCTTGCCGCTGATGGACGCGTTCCGCAACAGCTACCCGGCCTATGCCGCCGAGCGCGCGGTCCCGGGCCGGACCGGCCTGCGCGCGATCCCCGAACTGGCCGAGCGCGGCCTCAGCCGGCTGGCGGATTTCTACCCGGTCATCGAGCGACGGCTGGGCGAGTCGGATTACGTGGCCGGCGCGCATTTCTCGAGCGCCGATATCGCCCTGCTGTGCATCACGGATTTCGCGCGCGCGCTGAAGATGCCGATCCCGGAGGACCTGGAGCACTTTTCCCGCTGGCACGCCGCGGTCTCGGCGCGGCCCAGCGCCAGCGCCTGAAGCCCGGCGAAGCGCTCGAAGCGGGCGCGCGGTCAATCCTTCTTCTGCGCGAGGCGCCGCTCCAGCGCCTCGACCTTGTCTTTCAGCTCGTAGACATTGCGCGCGAGCTCGTCGAGCGACTGCGGGACGAAACTGCCCGCCGGCGGACCGTGGAACAGCGCCTCCATGGACTTCACGAACTCGGGGTCCTCGAGCGCCATCGCGCCGAGATCGGAGAGCGTGAAACGCGGGTGGCTGACCGGTGCGAGCACTTCCACCGCGACCTGGCGCGCGGCCGTGCGACGCGCTTCCTCGTCCATGGCCGGGTGTCGCCACCAGGAGATCTCGGTGATGCGCCCGGGATGCGGAATCGCCTCGCGCACTGCCTCGCTCGGGCCTCCGGACCCGAACATGTGCTCCTCGATATGCGCGCGCAAATCTTCCGCCGCGCCGACCATCATGACCTGGTCGTGTTCGTACAGGGCATAGACGGCGGGCCCCTCGGGGATGTTATTCAGGCTGAAACGGCTCATGTCTCTCTTCCCAGGTGGCTTCAACCCTATTTTAGCCGTTCCACGCCAGGGACACGCCGGGGAGACGCGATTTTGCGGGAGGTTCAGGCGGGCGGCGCGGCGTCCGGCTGGACGTCGGGATGCGCCCGCCTGAAGGCTTCCCGCTCGCCGCAGGCCGCGTCGATGCGCAACAGTGTCGGAAACCCGTCCAGCGGACAGTCATAGCGGCGGGCGTTGTAGAGCTGGGGCACCAGGCAGCAGTCCGCGAGGCCCGGCGTGTCGCCGTGGCAGAAGACGCCGGTGGCGGCTTCGCCCGCCAGTCGCGTTTCCAGTGCGCGCAGCCCCGCCATCACCCAGTGCCGATACCACGCGTCCCGGCGGGCGTGGTCGATGCCGAGCGGATCGCGCAGGTACTGCAGCACGCGCAGGTTGTTGAGCGGATGAATGTCGCTGGCCACCAGCTGCGCCAGGCCGCGCACGCGCGCCCGGCCGCCCGGGTCGGCCGGCAGCAGCGGCGGCGCCGGATGCGTCTCATCCAGGTATTCGATGATCGCCAGCGACTGGGTGAGCACGCCGTCGGCGCTCTCCAGCGCCGGCACCAGCCCCTGCGGATTGAGCTGGAGGAACCCGGGGCGGCGCTGCTCGCCGCCGTCGCGAACCAGGTGCACCGGTGAATCGACCCAGTCCAGCGCCTTGAGGCGCAGCGCGATGCGCACCCGCCAGGCGGCCGAGCTGCGCCAGTAGCCGTGCAGCTTCATCGCGGTCTCAGCGCCGTCGCGGGCATCGCCGGCGCCGGGTCGCGCTCAGTGCCGGGCTCAACGCCGGGCTCAGCGCTGGTAAGGCTCGTAGACATGTTCGATGGCGCCGAAAATGCTCTCGCCCGCCTTGTCCAGCATCTCGATGCGCACGCGCGCGCCGAAAGACAGGAAGGGCGTGGTGGGCTTGCCGTCGCGGATGATCTCCAGCATGCGTTTCTCGGCCATGCAGGAAGCGCCCCGGGATTCGTCCTGGTTGGCTACCGTGCCCGAGCCGATGATGGTCCCGGCCGCGAGCGGGCGGGTCCGGGCGGCGTGCGCGATCAGTTCGTGGAAGGAGAACTGCATGTCCTCGCCGGCCTCCGGCGCGCCGAAGCGCTCGCCGTCCAGCCAGGTGAGCAGCGGCAGGTGCAGCTTGCCGTCGCGCCAGGCGTCGCCGAGCGCCTCGGGCGTGACCATCACCGGGGAGAGCGCCGAGCGCGGCTTGCTCTGCAGGAAGCCGAAACCCTTGCCCAGCTCCGCCGGAATCAGGTTGCGCAGCGAGACGTCGTTCACCAGGCACACCAGGCGCACGTGGCCGGCGGCCTCGTCCGGCCGGACGCCCATGGGCACGTCGTCGGTCACCACGCAGACCTCCGACTCGAAATCGATGCCGTGCTCCTCGCTCTCCACCGGGATGCTGCCCACCGGCGGCAGGAAACCGTCGGAGACCGCCTGGTACATGAGCGGGTCGGTGAGGAAACTGGGCGGCATCTCGGCGCCGCGGGCGCGGCGCACGCGCTCCACGTGGGCCAGGTAGGCGCTGCCGTCCAGGAACTGGTAGGCGCGCGGCAGCGGCGAGGCCAGGTCTTCCACGCGCAGCTCGAAAGCCCCGGCGGCGCTGCCCTGCTGCAGCGCCCGATACAAGTCGTTCAGCAGGTCCGCGCAGCGGTCCCAGTCATCAAGCGCCGCCTGCAGCGTGGGGGCGATGCTTCCCGCGGGCACCGCCCGCGACAGGTCGGCACTGACCACCACCAGGCTGCCGTCGCGGCCGTTCTTCAGGCTGCCGAGTTTCATGCCTTGCCTCCTTTCCAGCTGTCCACGTAGCCCCCCCACTCGACGGCGGCGGCGGACTCGCCGACCTCCAGTGCGTCGCGCGTGTCGAGCATCACGGCGACCTCGTTGGTGCCCGGCGCCGACTGCTGCAGCATGTTCTTCAGCGCCTTGGGGTGCGGCCCGTGAGTGAAGCCGCAGGGATGCAGCGTGATCATGCCCGGGTGAATGTTGTCGCGCGAGAAGAACTCGCCGGCATGGTAGAAGATCACCTCGTCGAAGTCGTCATTGTTGTGGAAGAAAGGCACCTTGAGGGCGTCCGGGTCGCTCTCGAAGGGACGGGGCACGAAGGTGCACACCACGAAGCGACCGGCCATGAAGGTCGTGTGCGCCGAGGGCGGCAGGTGATAGCGATGCGACATCAGCGGCCGGATCGCGCGCCAGTTGATGCGCACCGGCGCCAGGTCGCCCTTCCAGCCGATCGCGTCCAGCGGGTTACAGGGATAAGTGATGACGGACAGCTGGTCGCGCCGCTTGACCTCGACGCGCCACTCCCGCTCGTCCTGCTGTGCCAGGAAGGTCGCGTCGATGGCCGGCGTGTCCAGCATCGCCTCGTCGAAAATGGCGTGCGGGCCGACCAGGCCCTTGTCGGGCAGCCGGTAGCTGTCGTTGGTCGCCTCGATCAGCAGCACGGACACCGGCGCGTCGACCTCCAGACGCCACATGGTGCCGCGCGGCAACACCAGGTAGTCGCCTTCGACCAGTTCCAGGTGCCCGTAATCGCAGTAAAGCCGCGCGGCGCCGGCATGCAGGAACAGCAGCTCGTCGCCGTCGGAATTGCGCGCCAGCGCCGGCATGCTGCGCTCCAGCGTCCAGTGCCGGAATTTCACGTGCGCGTTGTGCAACAGCAGGCGCGCGCCCCAGGGAGAGTCCGCGGCCCCGCTGAACCTGGTGGTGTCGAAGGCGCGCGGGCGCAGCGGCCCCTCGAAATTGCTCCAGCCCGTGGGCGGCCGGCGGTGGTACATGTGCGTGGCCGGACCGAAGAAGCCCTCCTTGCCCAGCTCGCGCTCGAAAGTGCCCTCGGGAAGGTCCGCGTGCGCCTGCCGCGATGCGGTCCCTTCCACGCGCGGGAAGGCGATCCATTTCTTCATGCGTCGCTCCGCATTCGTCGTTGTGCCGGCCTACAGCACGCCGCGGCGCTGCTGGTCTCGCTCGATCGATTCGAACAGCGCCTGGAAGTTGCCTTCGCCGAAGCCCTCGTTCCCCTTGCGCTGGATGATCTCGAAAAAGATCGGGCCGATGCAGGTCTGGGTGAAGATCTGCAGCAGCAGGCGCTGGCCGGTCTCCCGGTCCGCGTCGATCAGGATGCGGTTCTCGCACATGCGCTCCAGGTCCTCGCCATGCTCCGGCACGCGGCTCTCCACCATCTCGTAGTAGGTGTCGGGCACGTCCAGGAACTCGATGCCGTCAGCGCGCAGGGCCTCGACCGTGGCATAGATGTCGTCGGTGAACAGCGCGATGTGCTGGATGCCCTCGCCGTTGTATTCCTGCAGGTATTCGGCGATCTGCGACTTGTCGTCGGTGGCCTCGTTGATCGGGATGCGCACCATGCCGTCCGGCGCGGTCATGGCCCGCGATACCAGGCCGGTCTTGGAGCCCTTGATATCGAAATAGCGGATCTCGCGGAAGTTGAAGATACGCTCGTAGAAGTTGGCCCACTTGTCCATGTTGCCCTTGTAGACATTGTGGGTCAGGTGATCGATGAAGGTGAGACCGAAGCCCTCGGGCTGCGGGTCCACGCCCTCGATGTACGCGAAGTCCGTGTCGTAAACGGAGCCGCGCTCGCCGTAGCGTTCGACCAGGTACAGGGCGCTGCCGCCGATGCCCTCGATGACCGGGGCCCGCACCGGCAGCGTGCCGGGCTTGTTGGTCAAAGCGCCGGCGCCGTTGTCGATCGCGTGCGCGCGCGCCTGCGCAGCGTCCGCGACGCGCAGCGCGAAACCGCAGGCGCTCGGACCGTGGGTGCGCGCGAAATCGGCCGCGAAGCTGTCCGGCTCCTCGTTGACGAGGAAATTCACGTCGCCCTGGCGATAGAGGGTGACTTTGCGCTCGCGGTGCCGGGCGACGGCGGTGAAGCCCATGTGGCGGAACAGGCTGTGGAGCAGCGCGGCGTCCGGAGCGGCAAACTCGACGAATTCGAAACCGTCGATGCCCAGGGGGTTGTCCTGAACCTCGGTCATAACTCTCTCCATGAGGATGAAAAGGCGGGAAGGTTGATTAGTTACAATTGAAACAATTATAGTCCCGCTGGACTGCGAGCAACAAGTTGCATTGCACCATGAGCGAGTCGCCACTGGTCCTCGAAAAATTCCTGCCCTACCGCTTGTCGGTGCTGTCCAACCGGCTGAGCGCGGCCATTGCCGAGTCCTACTCCCGTCGCTTCGGCCTCTCGATCCCCGAATGGCGCGTCATCGCGGTGCTGGCGCCGGCGCCCGGCATATCGGCGGCCGAGGTGGCGGAACGCACCGCCATGGACAAGGTGGCGGTCAGCCGCGCGGTGCGCCGCCTGCTGCAGCACGGCCGCGTCCGGCGCGAGACCGCGGCCGGCGACCGCCGCCGCAGCATGCTGGAACTCACCCCGGCGGGACGCGAAGTCTACGACAGCATCGTGCCGGTGCTGCGGCGCTACGAGCACAGCCTGCTCGCCTGCCTGGACGCGCGTGAACAGGAGCGGCTGGACGTCCTGCTGCAGCGCCTGGAAAACCATGTCCAGCGCCTCGACCCGCCCCGCATCGCGTGACGCCGCGCCCGCAACGCGGCACCCGCTCACTCGATCTCGGTGCGGACGTCGATGAGCTCGGGGAACAGGCGAATATCGATCGCCGCGCGCAGGAAATTCACCCCGGAGGAGCCCCCCGTGCCGGGCTTGAAACCGATGATGCGCTCGACGGTCTTGAGGTGACGATAACGCCACAGCTGGAAGTTCACTTCCATGTCGATCAGCTTTTCGCACATGTCGTAGGCATCCCAGTAGCGGCGGGTGTCCTCGTAGATGCGCTTGAACACCGCGACCACGCCGGGATGGGACTCGCATGGCTGCGACCAGTCGCGCTCGACGCGCTCGGGCGGCACGGGCAAGCCCCGGCGGGCCAGCAGGCGCAGGAACTCATCGTAGAGCGAGGGCGCTTCCAGTGCGGCGCGCAAGCGTTCCAGCGCCGCCGGGTCATGCTCGAACACCGCGAGATAGCTGCGGTCCTTGTTGCCCAGCAGGAACTCCAGCATGCGGAACTGGGCCGACTGGAAACCCGACGCCTGGCCGAACACGTGCCTGAAACGGGCGTACTCGGCCGGGGTCAGCGTCTCCAGTACGCCCCACTGGTGGAACATCTGCTGCTGCACCTGCTTGACCCGCGCCAGCACCTTGAAACAGGGCTCCAGCCGGTCGGCGCGCATCGCCGCGATAGCCGCCTGCAGCTCGTGGATGATGAGTTTCATCCACAGCTCCGTCACCTGGTGCTGCACGATGAACAGCATCTCGTCGTGGTGCGGCGGATCGGACAGCGGGCGCTGCGCGTGCAGCACCCGGTCGAGTCCCAGGTAGTCGGAATAACTGAGGCGGTCCTTGAGCTCGCGGTGGATGCCCGCCTCCATTTCTCTCTTTCGCATCAGCGTCTCCTGCTGCGGCGCTGCAGCATCAAAAGCCGTTTGGCGGGCCGTCTGCCTCGGAGGCCGAAGTGTATAATGGCGCGCTATTCACGCGGCGGCCGCCCGGCCCCCAACCAGAATATCAGGAGGAGCGCCTGGTGAAGACCATCGCCGAATTCAGGATCCCGTATTGCCAGGTGCTGGATCCGACGGGCAAGCTCGTGGCCGACCTGCCCGGCTTCGCCGAGGATCCGGAAGAGCTGTTGCGCCTTTACCGCATGATGGTGCTGACGCGCACCTTCGACACCAAGGCCATCAACCTGCAACGCACCGGCAAGCTTGGCACTTATGCCTCGTGTCTCGGACACGAGGCGGCGCACGTCGGCATCGGCGCCGCGATGCGCCCGGAGGACTGCTTCGCCCCCATGTATCGCGAGTACGGCGCGCAGTTCTGGCGCGGCGTTAAGATGGAGGAAGTGCTGCTCTACTGGGGCGGCGACGAGCGCGGCAACGACTTTGCCGGGCCGAAGCACGACTTCCCGTGGTGCGTCCCGATCGCCACCCAATGCCTGCACGCGGCCGGCGCCGCGCTGGCCTTCAAGCTGCGCGGCGAGCCGCGCTGCGCGGTCAGCGTGATCGGCGACGGCGGCACCTCGCAGGGCGATTTCTACGAGGCCCTCAACCTGGCGGCGGTGCGCGACCTGCCGGCGGTGTTCGTGGTGGTCAACAACAAGTGGGCCATCAGCGTCCCGCTGTCGCTGCAGACCGCCTCGAAGACGCTTGCGCAGAAAGCGGTGGCGGCCGGCATGCCCGGCATCCAGGTGGACGGCAACGACGTCATCGCGATGCGCCAGACCATGGAAGAAGCGCTCGAGCGCGCGCGCGCCGGCGACGGACCGACGCTGGTCGAGGCCGTGACCTACCGGCTTTCCGATCACACCACCGCGGACGACGCGAGCCGTTACCGGGAGCAGGGCGAGGTGGACGACAGCTGGAAGATCGAGCCGATGATCCGGATGCGCAATTACCTGCTGGAGACCGGCGTCCTGAGCGAGGCGGACGAAGAAGCCCTCAAGGGGAGTTCGGCCGCGCAGGTGGACGAGGCCGTGGCGCGCTATCTCGACACCGCGGTGCAGCCGGTGGAGTCCATGTTCGACAGCATGTACGCGGAACTGCCCGAGAGCATGCTCGAGCAGCGCGAAACCGCCGCCCGCTTCGTCAACTCCGGGGGCCACCGCTGATGGCGCGTATCACGCTCATCGAGGCCGTCACGCTGGCCCTCGCCCGGGAGATGGAGAACGACGACAGCGTCATCGTGCTGGGCGAGGACGTGGGGGTGAACGGCGGCGTGTTCCGCGCCACCGCGGGACTGCAGCAGCGCTTCGGCCCCGACCGGGTGATGGACACGCCGCTGGCGGAGTCCATGATCGCCGGCATGTCCATCGGCATGGCGGCGCAGGGCATGAAGCCCATCCCGGAAATCCAGTTCATGGGCTTCATCTACCCGGTGGTCGACCAGATGATCAACCACGCCGGTCGCCTGCGTCACCGCACGCGCGGGCGGCTGCACGTGCCCATGGTGCTGCGCGCGCCCTTCGGCGGCGGTATCCACGCCCCCGAGCACCACTCCGAGAGCACCGAGGCGATTTTCGCGCACATGCCGGGTATCCGCGTCGTCATCCCCTCTTCGCCGCGGCGCGCCTACGGCCTGCTGCTGGCGTCGATCCGTGACCCCGATCCCGTGGTGTTCCTCGAGCCCAAGCGCATCTACCGCCTGCAGAAGCAGGAGGTGCTGGACAACGGCGAGGCCCTGCCGCTGGATACCTGCTATATCCTGCGGGAGGGTGACGACGTGACGCTGGTCACCTGGGGCGCGATGACCTTCGAGACGCTGAAGGCGGCCGAGGAGCTCGACAAGGAAGGCATCAGCGCCGAGGTCATCGACCTCGCGACCATCAGCCCGATGGACCTGGACACCATCCTGGAATCTGTCGAGAAGACCGGCCGGCTGGTGATCGTCCACGAGGCCGCGCGCAACTGCGGCGTCGGCGCCGAGGTGGCGGCGGGCGTCGCGGAAAAAGGCATCTGGGACCTCAAGGCGCCGATCGTGCGCGTCACCGGCTATGACACGGTGATGCCGCTGTTCCGCCTGGAATACGAATACCTGCCCAGCGTCGCGCGCATCATCGACGGCGTGAAAAAGACTTTCGAGGATTAAGGCCCGCTATGAGCGTAGAGACTTTCAACCTGCCCGACCTGGGCGAAGGCCTGCCGGAAGCCGAGATCGTCAGCTGGCTGGTCGCCGAGGGCGACATGGTCAAGGTGGACCAGCCGATGCTTTCGGTGGAAACCGCCAAGGCGGTGGTCGAGGTGCC
>Ga0209949_1001331_pt1 | contig 12133 bp, 9 predicted proteins | sample SalPonC_black_MG_FD_185711 | JGI IMG/M metagenome (GOLD analysis project Ga0209949, IMG submission 185711) | Salt pond soil microbial communities from South San Francisco under conditions of wetland restoration - Salt Pond MetaG... | ecosystem: Environmental > Aquatic > Marine > Intertidal zone >... | reverse complement strand
ACCCTTTGCACTGCATGCGGATAACCTTGCCGCGTTCAGTAATGATCATCAAATCGTCATTGTCTGAAACCTCTTTCAGCGCAACCAGCGAGCCGGTTTTAGGGGTCACTTTAAGCGTGATGACACCTTTACCGCCACGGCTCTGTTCCCTGTAGTCATCAACAAGAGAGCGCTTGCCGTAACCGTTTTCGGAAATTGCCAGAACGGTGGCTTCATGGGTGTTTTTAATGACAACCATATCTACAAGCTCATCATCGTCGTCGAGAGTCATGCCGCGTACGCCGGAGGTATTTCGCCCCATCTCACGCGCTTCTGATTCGTGAAACCGAATGGCACGGCCGTTCTTGTTCGCAAGGATAATATTGCTCTCGCCATCTGTTAGGGCTGCCTCAAGAAGAGAATCGCCCTCCTTAATGTTAATTGCAATAATACCGTCGCGCCGCGGACGACTATAATCTTCCAAAGAAGATTTTTTGACCTGGCCGTTTTTAGTAGCCATAATTATTGAGTGAGATTTAATATACTCCTCTTCCTCCAGTGTCTTAACCGGAACAAATGTCTTGATAGAGTCATCTTTCTCAATATCAATCAGGTTGACGATTGCGCGGCCTCTTGCCAGCCTGGATCCCTCAGGAATCTCGTAGACTTTGAGCCAGTAACAGTTCCCTTTCTCAGTAAAGAAGAGAATATAATTATGATTGGTTGCCACAAACAGATGCTCTACATATTCGTCATCCTTGGTTGTGGTACCCTTCATCCCTTTACCGCCCCGGCGCTGTCGTCGATAACCGCTAACGGGCATTCGTTTGATGAAGCCTTTGTTAGATATTGTAACCACAACATCTTCATCGGCGATCATATCTTCGATATTGAAGTCTTCTGCCGAATAAACGATTTCGGTGCGACGCTCATCACCATAGCGATCTTTTAGCTCAGAAAGCTCTTCTTTTATAATATCTGTTTGCCGGTTTCTGTCGGAAAGTATATTTCTATAATCTGAAATACGATCTACGATGTCACCATATTCCTGATCGATCTTATCTCTTTCGAGGCCGGTCAGTTTCTGGAGTCGCATATCCAGAATTGCCTTGGCCTGAAGATCAGTCAGGGCAAATTTCTTTCGGAGCTGTTCATTTGCTTCCTGTGGGCTGTTTGATGCGCGAATCGTTTTAATGACCTCATCAAGGTTATCGAGCGCAATTTTGAGTCCTTCAAGAATGTGAGCGCGCGATTCGGCCTGATCCAGATCGTACATTGTACGGCGAATGATCACCTCAATGCGATGCTCGATGAAGTGCTGAATGAGCTCTTTGAGCGCCATCACTTTAGGGCGCCCCTTAACGAGTGCCAGGTTGATGATGCCAAAAGTTTGCTGCATCTGCGTGTATTTGTACAGCTGATTCAGAACAACACCGGCATTGGTTCCCCGTTTCAGGATAATAACGATGCGCATACCTTCGCGATCCGATTCATCCCGGATTTCACTGATTTCAGTAATTTTCTCCTGGTTAACCAGGCCTGCGATTTTTTCAATTAGTGTCGCTTTGTTGACCTGGTAGGGAATTTCAGTAACCACAATCTGCTCGCGGCTGTTACGCAGCTCCTCAACATTTGCACGGGCACGCATCACAACTTTTCCGCGGCCTGTTTCATAGGCTTCCTTCACGCCTTCATATCCGTAGATAATTCCGCCTGTTGGGAAGTCGGGAGCCGTGACGTGTTCCATCAGGCCTTTTGCATCGATATCCGGATCATCAATAGTGGCAACTACGCCATCAATAACTTCCTTGAGGTTGTGCGGCGCCATATTTGTTGCCATACCTACTGCGATACCGGATGCCCCGTTGAGTAGCAGGTTTGGCAGCATGGATGGAAGAACCGTTGGCTCTGAAAGGGTATCATCAAAGTTCGTCTGATAATCTACCGTCTCTTTATTGATATCAGCAAGGAGCTCCTCAGACATCCGTTTCATACGAACCTCTGTGTACCTCATCGCCGCTGCTGAGTCACCATCAACAGAACCGAAGTTACCCTGGCCGTCAACCAGCGGATAGCGGAGTGAGAAGTCCTGCACCATCCGAACTATAGAGTCGTAAACGGCTGAATCACCGTGCGGGTGATACTTACCGAGGACTTCACCCACAATACGGGCACTCTTTTTATAATTTCTGTTGTGGAGCATTCCCAGGTCACTCATTCCGTAAAGAATACGGCGGTGAACCGGTTTCAGGCCGTCCCGAACATCAGGCAGGGCCCTGGATACAATAACCGACATCGAGTAGTCGATGTAGGATGATTGCATCTCATCTTCAATTGTAATGGGTATAATTTTTTCGCTAGCCATCTATCAAGATTGGTTAAAAAAAGTTCGGTTTTTAATGAGTGATCAAATGTCGAGTTTGGCGTATTTGGCGTTACGCTCGATAAATTCCCGCCGGGGCTCAACATCGCCGCCCATAAGGGTAGAGAACATTTTATCGGCAGCAGCGGCATTTTCTACCGTTACCTGCTGGAGTGTGCGGGTTTCGGGATCCATTGTGGTTTCCCAGAGCTGTTCCGGGTTCATCTCACCAAGGCCCTTATAACGTGACACATCGAGCTTTTTCTTCTGCTTTTTAAGATCTTTAATAATCTTATCCCGGGTGTCATCATCCCACGCATAATCGATTTGTCCGCGGGTAGATGTAATTCGGTAGAGGGGCGGGGTTGCAATGTAAATGTGACCCAGTTCAACAAGCGGATGCATATATCGATAGAAGAAGGTAAGCAACAATGTACGAATGTGAGATCCGTCAACGTCAGCATCTGTCATAATTATAATTTTATGATAGCGCAGGTTGTCGAGCTCGAATTCCTCTTCATTACCAACACCGGTACCCAGGGCCGTAATCATTGCCTGGATCTCTTTGTTTTCGAGGATTTTGTTAATCTTGGCTTTTTCCACGTTGAGGATTTTACCTCGAAGCGGAAGAATTGCCTGAAAACTTCTGTTCCGGCCCATTTTTGCTGACCCGCCGGCAGAGTCACCCTCAACAAGATACACTTCGCAGTGCTCAGGATCTTTTATAGAGCAGTCGGCCAGTTTACCTGGAAGGCCACCGCCGCTCATCACGCTTTTGCGCTGAATAAGCTGACGAGCTTTTCGGGCAGCTTCACGAGCTTCAGCTGCTACAACCACTTTTTCCAGGATTTTCTTAGCCGTTTTAGGATTTTGCTCGAGGTATTCGTTCAGCTTTTCATATACAATTATTTCAACAGCACTCTGAACTTCGGAGTTACCGAGTTTTGTTTTGGTCTGACCCTCAAACTGTGGTTCGGCTACCTTTACACTCAGAACACACGTCATGCCCTCACGGAAATCTTCTCCGGAGATGGAAATTTTGCTGTTCGATTTAATAATCTTATTCTTTTCAGCATAATTTTTCAGGCAGCGGGTAAGAGCGCGTCTGAAACCTGAAATATGCGTTCCTCCCTCTCGGGTGTTAATATTATTAACATACGAGTGCACATTTTCTGAATAGGAATTGTTGTACTGAATAGCCAGCTCAACCGGCACGTCTTCCAGATTCCCCTCTATATATATGGGTTCACTCATAAGTGAATCCCTGTTCTCATCAAGGAAGGCCACAAAATCCTTCACACCACCGGAGTAGTGATACACGGTTTTGGCCATCTCTTCTTCCTCTTCCCGCTCATCAATAATTTCCACGGTAATTTCGGGATTCAGAAAGGCGAGTTCACGCATTCGGTCCGCAATAATATCGAACTTAAATTCGGTAGTTTGAGTGAAGATTTCCGGATCGGGGTGAAATGTAATACGCGTTCCGTTCTCGTCCGTTTTTCCTTTTCTCTGGAGAGGCGTGACGGTAGCACCGCGTTCAAAACCCATGACATAAATTTCGCCATCCCGGTGAATCTCAGCACTGAACTTATCAGAAAGTGCATTCACACAGCTTACACCCACGCCATGAAGACCGCCGGATACTTTGTATGAATCTTTGTCAAATTTACCGCCGGCGTGGAGCTTGGTTAGCACAACTTCCACTGCGGGGAGTTTTAACTTGGGATGCTCATCAACCGGAATACCACGGCCGTTATCTGACACTGTGATGGAACCATTTTCATGAATGATAAGCTTAATCCAGTCGCAGTGCCCGGCCAGGGCTTCATCAATAGAGTTATCAACTACTTCGTTGATCAGGTGGTGAAGGCCTCGCTGACCTGTATCACCGATATACATGGAAGGTCGCTTTCGAACAGCTTCGAGCCCCTCCAGAACCTGAATATTCGACGCTTTGTAATCCGATTTCTTGTCTTTTGCCATAAACAGGGTTGAGTGAAATTAATAATAGCCTCTTAGAGGCTTAAAAATACCGCCTAAACATGCAAAATCAAAAAAAGGAATGGTATTTCTTGGCAACTTGCAATAACGGAAGACAGGGGGGATTTAAACGCTGTAGGAGGTGTTGTGAAAACGCCTAGCGGGGACTTGTGAGATGCGGCTTAATTAAAGATAAAGGAACATGCCGGAGCGTGTAAAATGACGGCTAAGCCTGAAAAGAAACTAAGTAAACCACAGAGTGATATCAACAGCAGGTTATGATAGTCTTTATAACTGTAACTTCAGGATATTGATTTGCGTGATGGAGCCGGGTTATTGTTCTTTTTCCTGATAAAAAATGAGTGTCATTGTAAGGGGCAGAATGTTTGAATGGATATTTTTTAAAATTACGTATTGAAATTATAAAGATATAGCGCTATTTTTGGGGTCTATCTAAAAATGAGAAAACAGTTGTTATGGCACGAAAAGATGATATTACAGGAAAGGGCGCTTTAAACGGATATAGATCGTCCAAGTCCAATAATAAAACGAAGCACCGTTTTCAGCTCAATCTTCAGAAACGAAGATTTTATATTCCTGAAGAAGACCGATGGGTAACTCTCAAAGTGTCAGCTAAAACTTTGAGAACAATTAATAAGAAGGGAATTTCTGCCGTGCTTGAAGAAGCAAGAAAGAAAGGTACACTACTAAAAGAGGTATAGAACAATGGCAAAAGGTAACCGAATACAAGTCATCCTTGAATGCACCGAGAAACCGGGCAGCTCACGATATGTGACGACAAAGAACAGGAGAAATACCACAGAGCGAATTGAGCTCAAAAAGTACAATCCCGTACTTAGAAAACATACTGTACACAAAGAAATCAAATAGGTAGCACATTATGGCTAAGAAACAAGCATTTGGTGAAGAAGCACAGGCACTGAAAGAATCTCAGCGAAAAATGGCAAAAGTCATTATCGCTACTCTTAACGAGCGCGGAAAGTATGCATACCGCGAAACGATGATGGACCAGACTGATGTACAGGAATACATCAAAAATAACAGGGGATAATCTAATTTTCTCTTAGTTTGTATAAGGTTGCATTCCTATTTTTAATGGAGTGGAGCCTTTTTTTTTGCCTATGTTTTCTGAAACCTTCTAAACTGTTTAGTTATGAGCATCAAAGCATCTATTCTTGACGAACTAAAATCTGCAATGAAGCAGAAGAAAGCCGACAGGCTGAGGGTTCTTCGTTCTTTGAAGGCGAAGATTCTTGAAAAAGAGATCAGCGAGCGGAAAGGTGGTGAATCAGAGCTGTCGGACGAGCAGGTTATAGAAGTGCTGATGAAAGCTGCCAAACAGCGCAAGGAATCCATCGACCAGTTTGAAGAGGGCGGACGTGATGACCTCGTCGAAAAAGAGAAGATGGAGCTTGAGATCATTGAGGAATTTCTGCCCGAAATGATGGATGAAGACGAAGTTAGAAGTGCCGTTCAGGAACAAATCGACGCTATGGGCGCATCTACCATGCAGGACATGGGGAAAATTATGGGCGTGATGATGGGCAAGCTGAAAGGTAAGGCGGAAGGATCGCTCGTGAGCCGAATAGTAAAAGAGGAACTGTCCTGACCGAATGAACATACTCGACGCTCTTATCCTGCTGCCAATCGGCTATTTCGCCTACAAAGGATTCATGGCAGGATTAATACAGGAAGTTTTGAGCATAGCGGGTATAATATTAGGCGTGTTTGTGACATTTGCCTACATGAAGCCTTTCTCTGAAATAATTGAGCCCTATTTTAATAGCCCAGATACTGCAGCGATTGTAGCCGGCGATTGTAGCCGGACTCATACTTTTTATCGGTACCATTGCCATCGTACAAACAGTCGGCTACCTGATTCGGAAATTCCTGGAAGCTATCAAGCTAAATTTTATAAACAGGATTGCGGGGCTCTGTTTTGGCGCGCTTAAATCGGCCATTGTTGTAAGCGGCTTTCTATGGCTTTTTGCCGGTTTGAACCTGCCGTCCGATGAAACCCGTGATGGATCTATCAGCTATCCCTATGTGATTCAGCTCGCTCCAATTACATTTAATATGGTCTCCACCGTGGTTCCCAATATCGATGGTTTTATTGAGACGATTAAAGAGACCATTGAAGAAGACAATCCAATACGAAACAACCCATTTTTTGAATAACACTATGAGTTTTCCCACTGTTGACGAACAATTGGCAATTATTAAACGCGGGGCGGTGGAAATCGTCCCCGAAAGCGAACTGATTGAAAAGCTGAAGAAATCGCGGAAGGAAGACAAGCCGCTGCGTATCAAGCTTGGCTGTGATCCTACGCGACCAGATCTCCATCTTGGCCACTCAGTAATACTGCGGAAATTGCGGCAGTTTCAGGATCTTGGCCACCACATCATCCTTATTATCGGCGACTTTACAGCTTTGATCGGCGATCCTACCGGCCAAAATAAAACGCGTCCCTCGCTGACGGCCAAAGAGATCAAGGAAAATGCCGCCACATATCTCGACCAGGCCGGCAAAATACTCGACCGGGATAAAACGGAAATTGTGTACAATGCAGACTGGCTTGGGCCGGTTACGTTTGAAGGGGTCATCAAGCTAAGCTCAAAACTGACGGTTGCCCGGATGATTGAGCGAGATGATTTTTCAAAACGGTTCAAAAATAACGAGCCTATTTCGCTGCATGAATTTTTATATCCGCTGGCCCAGGGGCAGGATTCAGTTCATCTGAAATCGGATGTTGAGCTGGGCGGTACGGACCAGAAATTTAACTTACTGGTTGGCCGCGATCTTCAGCGTGATGACGGACAGGACCCGCAGGTGTGCCTGATGATGCCGCTGCTTGAGGGAACAGACGGCACGCTTAAAATGAGTAAGTCGTATGATAATTACATAGGTATAAATGAAGAGCCGAATGAGATGTATGGAAAAGTGCTCTCCATTCCGGATAACCTTATTTACCGGTATTTTGAACTGGTGACGGACATCGCCACCGAAAAACTACCTGAGATTCGCGAACGTGCAAAAAAAGATCCGCGCAACACCAAGCACGATCTTGCGTTCACAATCACCCGTATGTACCACAACGAGAAGGAAGCTAAAAACGCCCGGCAGCATTTTGAGCAGACGGTTGTAAATAAGGAAATACCGGATGGTGCGCCGGAAATTGAATTTGACCGGGGGGCGACTGTTCGTCTGCTTGATATTATCTCTGACGCTGAAATGACACAAAGTAACGGACAAACCAAACGCCTTATAAAACAGGGCGGCGTTTCTGTAGATGATGAGAAAGTAAGTGATATCAATTTTGAGCTTACATTTAACGAAGGCGATCAGTATAATCTCAAAGTTGGAAAACGAAAGTATGCCAAATTGATTAGCCGGTAAGGAACAGGCTGCTTTTTTGCGTACATATTTAACCCGGTTCTGGGCTTAAAAAAATAAAAAATCGATGGGCACACACTACCAGGGACCCAAAAGTGATGTTAACACACTGAATGCTTTTATAAAGCTGATGCGTTCTGTTGAATCGATGAATAATCGCCTGAACCGACATTTATATGAGGCCGATCTTACCGTCAGCCAGTTTGGCGTACTTGAGGTGCTGCATCACTTGGGGCCGCTTAACCAAAGGGCTATCGGCGAAAAGCTTTTAAAAAGCGGCGGTAATATCACCATGGTTATCGATAATCTTGAAAAATGCGGCCATGTAAAACGCGAGAGAGATCCCGATGACCGTCGAGCAGTACTCATTCACCTTACTGATGCCGGCAAAGCATTTATCGAGGACTTTTTCCCCAGGCATCTCGAAAAAATAAAAGAGGAGTTTTCCGTACTGTCAGAGGACGAGAAAAAAGAACTTGGCCGGCTCTGTAAAAAGCTGGGAATACAGGAAAGCAGTGAATAAAGAAACGAGCTGTTAAAAACGTGTAAGGCGGGACCTGTTTTTGGTTCATATAAATAATGAACCAGAATTTATCATATCGTTTCCCGTTTGCTTCTTACCCGGCGCTCAGGCTTGTACTGCTTGTAATCACAGGTATTTGTATAGCACGTTTCAGCAACGGTTATTCAGTTGGTTTTTACATAATCATTTTTTCGGGTTTCTTTTTAACCTGGGCCGTTGCTGAGTTAATACCACTCCCCCGGTTTTATTCATGGAAACCGGCAATTACAGCTGTTCTTTATTCGCTGATGGTGATCTGTTTTGGTGCGGTTTTGGCATCAGCAGAACAGGAGCGGGCAAAAATATTACAGCAGGAAACCGTACCGCTGCAGCTTTATGAGTGGGAAACAGTAACCATCAGCGGCAGAATCTACTCAAGAGGAAAAAGCTCATCGGGCCGGAATGTGTACGAGATTACTGTTGATAAAACTCACCTGCCGGATGGAATAACATGGACCAAAGCGTATAATATACGCGTGTATGGAGATGAAGGTGAGCCCGTTATTCCAAAATCGCACCAGCGGATTAACGCTGATATAGAGCTATACGCTTTTCCGGAAAAACGAAATCCACACGAATTCGACTATAGCAAGTGGTTGAAAAGTCAATCGATAAGCGCCCATGGAGAGCTTGTAAACCTAAAGTATTCGAGTCCCGCGGCCAGATCCGGATGGGTGCAGATCCGGCAGGGTTTTCTGAGCAGAATCGACCGGTTTTTCAGTGAAGACGAGGCCTCTCTTGCAAAAGCACTGTTCATCGGTTATAAAAAAGAGCTCACCGACGAAACCCGCAAGGCTTTTTCGAGGGCTGGTCTTTCACATATAATGGCGGTTTCGGGGATGCATGTGGGGTTTATTGTGGCGCCTTTCTGGCTGCTGATCCCATGGTTCTGGCGATGGTCATGGGGGAGATTATTCGGGCTGGCATTGCTCACCCTGCTGTTGATGGGTTACGCCGGCATCACCGGTTTCAGCGCATCCGTCAGCAGGGCGTCGATTATGGCGTGGCTGCTTGCATATGGAAAACTATTTCAAAAACAGCGGCACTCTGTAAACCTGCTGGCAGTAGCGGCACTTTTGCTTTTACTTAATCGCCCGTCCGACATCTCAGATGTCGGGTTTCAGCTCTCATTTTCGGCTGTGATTATAATCTTACTGATCATGCCCCGGGCTCAGAACTTAATTCCACTCCGCTATCGGTACAACCGTACCGGTGGTTTGATTACAATTGTGCTGATCTCCGTGATTGTTCAAATCGGTCTGTTTCCTATACTTGCGGCTTATTTTGGAGAATTTTCGGTGATGGGTCCTATAGCAAATGCTTTGGTAGTACCGTTGCTTGGAGTAGTTGTACCGGCTGGATTATTAATTTCTGCCATTGGAGACTGGATCGGCAACGTGGCGATGAAAGCATCCATTCCAATCGAATGGGCGCTGCGATGGATTGGAGAGGTAGCGGCTAATGCGGGCGGTACAAGCTGGAGCTATATTTCTGTGTCAGACGTGTCTCACTGGCTGTTTCCTGTGTGGGGAATGGCAATATTAACTCTCGCGGCAATTCAGATCCCCCGACTGCGATGGAAGCTTTGTATACTGACACTACTCTCAGTTAATATATTGTTGATTGAACTCATGATAAAAAAAGGAGATAGCATCCGGCTCGAACTTACAGCACTTGATGTAGGCCAGGGTGACGCCATTCATATCAGAACGCCGTCCGGAAAGCACATTCTTGTTGATGCGGGGCGATGGTCACCGGGTGGTAATAGTGGAGAGAGAACCATTATCCCGTATTTAAAGCACAGGGGAGTTGATGAGATCGACGCCGTTATCTTGTCTCACCCGCATGCAGATCATATCGGTGGCATGCCCGATCTGATTCGGAAGGTGCCTGTTAAAACGATCTATCAAAGCAGCCGTGCATATGACTCCCGTCTTTACGAGCGATATATGTTCCTGGCCGACAGCATGGATGTTCCGATCCAATCCGTAAATGCCGGTGATATGATCGATATTGATCCGGCTATCAGGCTCTTTATCCTGGGCCCGGAGGAGAACGCATCAGGGAATATTAACAACGCATCCGTTTCATTTCGTCTCGATTACGCAAAAACTACGTTCTTGTTTACCGGCGATGCAGAGAAAAGCCAGGAGCGTAGCCTGGTTGATCGATATGGGGACTTTTTAAATGCCGATCTTCTAAAAACAGGTCATCACGGAAGCAAAACCAGCTCAGGCTCGTTCTTTCTGGACTATGTGACGCCTGATATTACGATGACATCGGTAGCTTTTAACAATAGGTTTGGTCATCCGCACCCTGAGGCGGTTCTTTCCTTAAATAAATCAGGGGCAAAAAATTATTTCACAAGCCTCTCGGGAGCCCTTATATTTAGCTCGGACGGTAAAGACATTGTTCGGAAACGAGAATGAGTACGTTAAACATGCTCAAAACAGCATCCGGACCATGATTTCTAATTAACGACAGAAGATAAAATGACCAAAGAGGAACGGCCGAGCTTTGAAGAGGCTTTAACAAAGTTGGAAGCTATTGTTGATAAGCTAGACGACGACGAAATAACACTTGAAGAGTCAGTTCAGCTTTACGAAGAAGGCTTAAAACTATCAAAACTTTGCAGCGAAACGCTTGAAAACGCAGAGCTCAAAATTGAAGAGATAGAAAAAAAGAATTAAATATCCCAACTATGGAAAGCTATAAACCGATTCCGGGGCCCCTCCTTGGCAACATCAACTCGCCGGACGACCTGAAAAAACTGAAACCAGAACAGCTTCAGGATCTATGCGATGAGCTTCGTGAGTTTATTGTTGATATGGTATCGGTTCATGGCGGACATTTTGGCGCCAGCCTTGGTGTGATTGAGCTTACTGTTGCAATCCACTACACATATAACACGCCAAAAGACAAATTGATATGGGACGTTGGGCACCAGGCTTACGGTCACAAAATACTGACGGGCCGGCGCGAGGAATTTCATACCAACCGGAAGTATAAAGGTCTGTCAGGCTTCCCGAAACGCACTGAAAGTGAATATGATGCGTTTGGTGTGGGCCATTCAAGCACATCTATTTCTGCCGGTCTTGGTATGGCAGTTGCTCGTGATCTCGATAAATCAGATAAAAAAATTGTCTCTGTAATTGGTGACGGCGCCATGACCGGTGGCCTGGCATTTGAAGCGATGAACAATGCAGGTGCACTGAATTCAGACCTTCTGGTGGTCTTGAACGATAATAATATGTCGATCGACCCAAATGTGGGTGCGCTGAAAGAGTACCTTGCAGAAATTACGACGACAAAAACGTTCAACAAGATGCGCGATGAGATTTATGATCTTCTCGGGCATTTGAAGAGCGCAGGCGAGAAGATGCGTAAGCTGGCTTCTAAGCTGGAGCGGGCCGCAACAGCCGCTATCACGCCCGGCGCCTTATTCCAGGCTCTCGGATTTAAATACTATGGGCCTGTTGACGGCCACAACGTTGATGCCCTTCGACGGCACCTAGAAGACCTGCGGACGGTGTCGGGACCGAAGCTTCTTCATATTGTAACGGTTAAAGGGAAAGGGTTTGCGCCGGCAGAACGCGAGCAGACCAAATGGCATGCCCAAAGCAGCCCGTTTGATAAAATTACCGGGAAATCACTGGCTGTACCGTCCGGTAAAACCGATAAGCCACCAAAATATCAGGATGTGTTTGGTGAAGCGCTTGTAGAGCTTGCTGCCAAAAACAAAGATATAGTATCCATGACGCCGGCCATGCCGAGCGGCTCGAGCCTCTGGCCAATGATGAATACATTCCCCGATCGGGCGTTCGATGTTAGCATT
>Ga0209949_1001324_pt1 | contig 12158 bp, 10 predicted proteins | sample SalPonC_black_MG_FD_185711 | JGI IMG/M metagenome (GOLD analysis project Ga0209949, IMG submission 185711) | Salt pond soil microbial communities from South San Francisco under conditions of wetland restoration - Salt Pond MetaG... | ecosystem: Environmental > Aquatic > Marine > Intertidal zone... | reverse complement strand
AGAGATTTCATCACTTTTTTGAGTTTGAGGGGCATCTTGTCCTTGCCCTTGATCAGGGGCTCCAAAATTTACTAAAATTCCTTCCTTTTCCGGAGGAGGGTCAGGATATGTCATCAACGGCAGAAGCGCAATCAGAAAAAGTAAAACATGAACTCCAATGCTAAAATACAAACCGCGTTTCTTATTGCGCTCTTCGACCTTTGTGCCTTTATTTGAGTTGTTCATGACCTTAATTTCTATTATAACGAATACAAGGAGCCAATTTGTGCATTGCAGTCTACCTTATCAATTGTCAGGCTCCGCCAAAACTGTGCTCACCTTATATTTAAATGCTAAATCCATCACACGGACAACGTATTGATTTTCTGTTTTGGGATGGGGAGCAATGGTCAGATTTTTGCCGGAACGCGACAAAGTCCTTATTTGCTGTTCTAATTGTTCCTCGCCGAGTCTTCCTCCGTTATACAGGTATGTTCCATTGGACTGAATAACCACTTTATTCGGCCGGGTTACTGATTGTGATGATCCCGAGGATGAGGGCAATTTTAAGTTTAGAGCATTGGGGATCACCATAGAGGAGGTCAACATGAAAAAAATCAATAACAGAAAAATGATATCTGTCAAGGATGACATGCTAAACTCAGCGGAAACCTTTGAATTCTTTTTTAAAGCCATAATGACTAGGTTCTTATTTTAAGGGTTGCGTTGCTATGATGGCCCGACATTTCAAATTATTGGCAATCTTCATCAGGGCAGACACCTTATCCCAGGATACCCCACGTTCAGCTGCAATAGTGAGTGTCGCTTTATCGGGGTACTTTGACTCCTGAATGAGCTGCCCCAATTCCGATTGAATGTATCGAAATTCAATTTCCTTCCCATTCAATCGATACGACCCCTGTGGATCAATCTGGACAATCATGTCTGAAGGAGCAATGGTCTTTGCATCCGCTTCCGGCAAATCCACCCGAATTTGAACGAGAGAAGAGGTAAGCATGAAAAAAATCAGTAACAGAAATATAATATCTGTTAGCGAGGACATGCTAAACTCAGCGGAAACCTTACTTCTGCTTTTAAGCCCCATCTTATGCTGGTTCTTGTAGTAAATCGAGGAATTCCATCGTGCTCGATTCCATCTTGAAAATAACTTTCTCTATACTTGCGACTAAGATATTATATCCTACAAAGGCCAAAATCCCAATAAAAAGCCCAAAAGCGGTTGTGATTAGAGCTTGATATATTCCGCCTGCCAAGACGTCAGGAGTTACATTCTCTTCGGTCGCCATGGTAAAAAAGGCGAGAATCATCCCAGTAACCGTTCCGAAGAATCCAATCATCGGAGCGGCTCCGGCTATACTCGCTAAAGAAGATAAGTTTTTCTCTAACTTAAATACTTCCAGGTTCCCCACATTCTCAATGGAAGCATTGATATCGCGTAGAGGTTTCCCTATACGCTGCAGACCTTTCTCTACCATTCGCGCGACGGGCGAATTATTATTGGCGCATAAAGCTTTAGCTGCTGCTATGTTTCCATTCTGTACGTTAGCACGTATATTATTCATAAAACTCTGATCAATTTTAGAAGCTTTTTTAATCGTCAAATAGCGCTCCACAAAAATATAGGAAGCTATAACGGAAAGAATTAATAGCACTCCGACTATGATTACACTTAGCACCCCTCCTTTCATAATGATGTCTAAAAAACTAGTCGCTGACATTCCGCCTTCTCCGGTTGCTGCTGTATCTACAGCATTTTGAAATAAAAATAGTGCCTTCATTTGCGTTAGATTTCGATTTTCTTAGGATTAGAATCAAAGTACGAGCCTTAAACGGATCATAGAGTCAAACTCGTATGTGCATCCAAATATATTAAAGAATTTTATGATTTGATAAGATTGCGAAGCAAATGTTCAAAACAAGTAAAATTAGAAATGAATTGAATCTCATTGCTAACAATATGATGATGAAAACTCCTAAAAAATTTTGACTCTATATGTTGATTGTCAGAACAAAATACATCCATTATGCCTTATATAATATATCTATTCCCGATAAAACGATATAAAAAGAGCCAAAAAAGTCTTTCACCGACTTACTCGTAGAATAGATTTTTATTTGTACATTAAGGTCGTACTTAATCAAACATTCATATGAAGCATATAAGTCAAGTAGCTGTGTTGGGGTCAGGAACCATGGGCAGCGGTATCGCCTGTCACCTGGCCAATGTAGGTCTAAAGGTTTTATTACTTGATCTCCCTAATGAGGATGAGTCAAAAGGTGGAAAAAACCACATTGCCGACATCTCACTCAAAAAAGCAATAAAAAGTAAACCGGCCCCACTTTATAAAAAAGAGTTTGCCCGGCACATTTCTACGGGAAACTTTGAGGACGATTTATCAAAAATTGAGGATTGTGATTGGATAATCGAAGTCATCGTAGAAAACCTGGATATTAAAAACGATTTATTCGAAAAGGTCGAAAAATACCGAAAAGAGGGAACAATAGTCAGTTCGAATACCTCGGGTATCCCCATTCACCTCATGTCAAAAGAACGGTCTGAGGATTTTCAAAAACACTTTTGTGGGACACACTTTTTCAACCCACCTCGATATCTTCGCCTACTAGAGATTATACCCGGCCCGGAGACCCATCCCGAGGTAATCGAGAAACTTACCCATTTTGGTGATTTCGTTCTCGGAAAAGAGACGGTTCAGGCCAAAGACACTCCTGCTTTTATTGCAAACCGGGTTGGAGTGTATGCGATGTCCTATATTTTCGCCGCTTCTGAGAAATTGGACCTGCCTATTAATATTGTAGACAAACTAACTGGCCCCGCAATTAGCAGACCTAAAACGGGTACATTCAGACTGGGAGATTTAGTGGGTTTGGATGTCGCAGCAAAAGTTCTTGCCGGCATGAAAGAACATTGCCCCGATGACAACCAGGTTCAAAACATTCCTTCCTCGAAAGCATTCGACCATCTCATCGAAAAGGGTTGGCTGGGAAACAAAACAGGTCAGGGGTTCTACAAAAAAACAGATCAAAAAGATGAAAATGGGAAAACCATCATCCATGAACTCAACCTATCCTCTTTAGAGTATGGAGCCAGACAGAAAGTATCTCTTGACTCCTTAAAGCAATCGAAACAAATCGATGACCCGAAGCGAAGAATAAAAGCCGTCACAAAAGCTGAAGATAAAGGAGGCCAACTTCTTCGGGACTCCTTTGGTGCTCTTTTTGCATACGTTTCAAAGCGTATTCCTGAGATTGCCGACGATATTTATGCCATTGACGAAGCAGTGAAAGCCGGATTTGGATGGAAGTTCGGTCCTTTTGAATATTGGGATGTTGTGGGTATCGATACAGGAATCACCTGGGCCAGGGAAGCAGGCTTTGAAGTCGCGGATTGGGTCAAAACCATGGCAGAAGTAGGAAAAGAGTCCTTTTATGCCACCACAGATGGGGTGTTTACCTTTTACAACATTGAGGATCGAAGTTATACTCCAAAACCCGGGAGTGAGTCTATTGTAAACCTCAGAGCTCTGGACAATCAAAAACCGGTTTATGAAAATGACGAAGTTCTGCTTCATGATATCGGCGATGGCGTATTATGTCTGGAGTTCAGATCCAAACAAAATGCAATCGGAGAGGGAATCCTAACGGGATTGAATAAAGCTATCGATATTGCGGAAGAAGAGGGATGGAACGGACTTGTGATCGGAAACCATGCCGATAACTTTACAGTAGGTGCCAATCTTATGCTGATCGGAATGATGGCATTTCAGCAACAATGGATGCAACTTCAACAGGCTGTGAGTCTGTTCCAAAATACGACCATGCGATGCAGATATTCTGCTATTCCCGTTGTGGCAGCAACTCAAGGTTATGTGTTTGGGGGCGGTTGTGAAACACTGATGCATTGTGATGCATCAGTTTGCGCAGCTGAATCTTACATCGGACTGGTAGAAGCAGGTGTAGGACTCATTCCAGGTGGAAGTGGAACAAAAGAATTCGCAGTGCGGATATCCGACTCCTTTTTCGAAGGTGATGTCCAAATTCCCACTCTGGTAGAACGCTTTAAAACCATAGCGATGGCTCAGGTAGGCACCTCCGCCTACGAAGCTATTGATTACGGATATCTGAATCATAAAGATCGAATTATTACAAATGCCAAGCGCAATATCACTGAAGCTAAAAAAGAAGTGCTTCGCTTAGCTCCAACTTATGTCAGGCCCATTGAGCGAAATGATATCAGAGTCTTGGGCCGAGGAGGACTGGCTAGTCTATACGTAGCTGCGAATGGCCTGCAGCAAGGCAATTATGCTACCGAACACGATATCACCATTGCCAAAAAAATGGCTTGGGTCCTTTGTGGAGGTGATCTCACAGGCGAACAAGAAGTTTCAGAGCAGTATCTCATTGAACTCGAACGAGAAGCATTTCTCAGTTTATGTGGAGAACCCAAAACTCAACAACGCATACAGCATATGTTGGAAACAAATAAACCCTTGCGCAATTAATATAAAAGATAGAAAATAACCATGGAAGCATATATAGTAAAAGCATATCGAACAGCCGCCGGGAAAGCAAATAGAGGGGGCTTTAAAAATTATAGATCGGATGATCTAGCAGTAGATGTGATTAAGCATTTACTTAAAGATACACCCGAACTCGATCCGCATCGGGTCGAGGATTTACTTGTGGGATGCGCCAATCCCGAAGGGGAACAAGGTCTGCAAGTCGGCCGCATGATCTCCGTAAGAGCATTGGGAAAACCAGTGCCCGGGGTTACGGTGAACCGCTACTGTGCCAGTGGGTTGGAAACCATTGGGATTGCTACAGCAAAAATCCGGGCAGGAATGGGGGATTGCTTTATCGCAGGTGGAGCAGAGAGTATGAGTCATATTCCTATGACGGGCTACAAATTAGCCCCCAATTACGAGGTTGCCAAAAACACCCCTGACTATGTGGTGGGGATGGGTATAACTGCAGAAAAAGTAGCAGAAAAGTATAAAATATCCAGAGAAGACCAGGACAAATTTGCACTGAGATCCCATGAAAATGCGGCCACAGCTCAGGACGAAGGCTATTTTGAGAGCCAAATCGTCCCTATAGAAGTGCCCAGAGTGACTGTGCTAAATGGAGAACGACAAGAAGACTCCTTTACCGTTAGACAAGATGAAGGGGTCAGAAGAAACACCAATCTCGAAACTTTGAGTAAGCTCCGCCCCGTATTTGCCCAAAAGGGTTCAGTTACTGCCGGAAATGCATCTCAAACCTCTGATGGCGCTGCCTTTGCTCTGGTTATGAGTGAGCGAATGGTCAAAGAACTGAATCTGGAGCCGATCGCCAAACTCATTTCTTGTCAAGTGGCCGGTGTAGACCCTCTCTATATGGGTATTGGTCCCGTAAAAGCCATACCAAAAGCACTTAAAGCCGCAAATTTGCAATTAGATGATATTGATCTCATTGAACTCAATGAGGCTTTTGCCTCTCAAAGTCTGGCCGTGATTCGGGAAGCGGGACTCAACCCTGAGATTGTTAATGTAAATGGCGGAGCCATCGCTTTGGGGCACCCGCTCGGATGCACTGGAGCTAAATTGACCACCCAAATTCTAAATGAATTAAAACGCAGAAAACAGAAATACGGAATGGTCACAGCCTGCGTCGGCGGCGGGCAAGGAATCGCCGGCATTTACGAAATGATGTAAGATTCTCGATTTTGATACGTTCTATGGATAGGTAAGTCGGATTGGTGCAGTGTTTTTCCATTCATAAACTGGGAGGAGATGAGACCTATGCGAATCCATTCATAGAATAATAGCACTGATGATATATCGTATTTTGTCATTCCCGTTTTCTAAACGCCCTTTGGGAATCTTCATATTCTTTTTTTTCATTTTATCTTTTGCCAGCAGTCAGGAGATTTCCTGGGAGCGCATCTGGAAGGAAGAAATACAAAGTGAAGCCACCACGGATTCAGCCAAAATCATTGATCTATTGCAATGGATATCTAAGCGGGTAGAATACGAAACAGATAAACGTTACCAAAAAGAACGGTCCAAAAATATCCGCCCGGTAGGTGAAAATGCATACCTGGACGGTAAAGCAGTTTGTATCGGTTATGCCAGACTGTTTGAATCTCTGTGCCTTGCCGCTGAAATACCCACAATAACTGTAGAAGGGATCGCATTCAATCGCAAAGATCAATCTATGGAGAACCATGCCTGGAATGTGGCCAAATACAATGGAAAATGGCGAGTCATAGATCCGACATGGGCCAGCGGCTATGTCCAAAATAGAAAATATAAACCCTTCTTTTCACTCCAATATGTTGACATTCCAATTCAGCAACGAGAGTTCACTCATTATCCTTACGACCCGGCCTTGCAGCTACGACCCCACCCCCTGACCTATCAACAATTTGAAAAAAAGAAAGCCGACTCCGATCTCGAGGGGCTGACATTCTTTAGCGCTGAACTGGATTCCATTTTGCTTCACTATAAAGGACTCACTGATACGACTGCTCTTCAACGAAGTCTTGCGTTCAAACCTAACGACTTTTTTCTTCAGCAACTTCTGGCTGATGAATATATGCAGACAGCTCAGAAACATATTCAAGACTGCATAGAAGTCTATAGTCAGCGGCCAAGTCAAGAGGAGGTTGCGCTCTGCCAGAAAAACATTCGCCAAACCGAAATTTGGCTTAAAAAAAGTCAGCGCCTTTACGAGGCTGTTAAAAAAGAACAATCCATTAGGAATTCCAGTTTAGATATCAATTTAGAAAATATAAAACGCAATTTGAACACCTTGCGTCAAATGAAATCATTCTCACCCTAAAAATTTTACTCAGATTATGAAAAAAGTTCTTGTGATAGGCGCCTCACCAAATGCCTGGAGGTACTCTTATAAGGCGGTTCGAATGCTCCAGGATTACAATTATGAAGTGCTCGCCTTAGGAAAAACATCAGACCGAATTGGAAAGACTTTTATCCATACTAAAAGAGAACCCTGGAAGGATGTACATACCATCACTTTGTATTTAAATGCCCAAAATTCTTCTGAAATGAAGGATTATATCCTTGCTCTCGCTCCAAAACGACTCATTATAAACCCCGGAGCCGAAAACCCGCAGCTTGAAGAGGCCGCTCGTAAAGAAGGGATTGAAGTTATCCGAGCATGTACACTGGTCATGCTGAGCACAGGCGCCTTTGAACCCAAGGAGTCTGTTGAATCGATGTGACCCCGGCTAAATCTTATAAATGAACATCGGCGATTTCATGCGCAGCAAAGCAAAAATCACTTCTTTTGCTTACGCTGCTGGACCTCAGCCTTCAGCATGGCATATTCGCGACTCATATCTCCGGTAACCGAGGAGTTTTCGTGAGCACGCCGAACCAGGTAAGGGACCACATCCCGAACCGGGCCGTAAGGCACGTACTTGGCTACATTATAGCCTTCTTTAGCTAAATTGAAGGTGAGGTGATCACTCATGCCCATGAGCTGACAAAAGTTCACGTGAACGTGATCCTTAGGAATGCCCATCTCCTGAATGAGGCGAACTTGAATTTCCATGCTCTCCATATTGTGAGACGCATTGGCAAAGGCAATTTTGTCGTAATGCTTCATGCAGAACCGAATGCCGTCATTGTACATCTGGTCGGTATCCTCTTTTGTCGCATGGATTGGACTTGGATATCCGTTCTTCTTCGCCCGCGCACGTTCCTTTTCCATGTAAGCGCCTCTAACTAATTTGGCACCCAAAATAAAGCCTTCTTTTTGCGACTGATCAAAGTCACGCTTTAAATTACCCAGCATATCCGTGCGGTACATTTGGTAGGTGTTATATACAATGATCGTACCTTGATTATATTCTGCCATTAGATCCAGGACTAATCCATCTATTGCATCCTGTATCCAGGACTCTTCAGCATCTACAAAAACCCCTACATTTCGCTCCTCGGCATAGGTACACAACCGATGGAGCCGATCCTTCAGAGCCTTGTATCGCGACTCCTCTTCTTCATTCAATTCCGTCCCCTTTTGGCACTTTTCCAATACCTCGTTGCGGGTCAAACCGGAAATTTTCGTACTAATCACCTTCACACTTTCGTGCCGGGCAGCAAAGTCAATGGACTTTAAGTTTTCTTCGATGACCAGATCAAAGGCCTCTTCATCATTTTTACCCTCAGCGCCGTAATCTAACATCGTATTTACCCCGAAAGAATACAAGTGATCAATGGTAGATTTGGCATCCTCCAAATTCTCTCCTCCACAAAACTGCTTATAAAGTGTTTTTTTTATGATAGTTTTGACAAAAGGAAGACGAAGTTTTACAGCCCAAATAGCCAGGTGGCCCATACTATTGACCAAAAACCGGAAGTTCATCAGGTAAAACATCCAGGCCGTTTGCTTCAATTCGGCATCAGACTTGGGCTCGAAAGCGACGCCTGTATCCGTAAAGTCGGGAGTTTGAGGTTGATTTTCTATACTTTTCATAAATATACATCTATCCGATGGTATGGGACATCAAGAATAACAAATTTCACTCACTATTTATAACCAATCTCCCCCTAAACACACCTTCCGACAATGGATCATGTATTCCCGCACATAGCTCATCAACAAAGCGAACCCCTCATTTTTCGAAAAAGTGAAGAAATCATTTTCCATTTTTAGTAGAATTATACTATATTTGCATCGCTTTAGAATATTAGCGAGAGTAGCTCAGCTGGTAGAGCACGACCTTGCCAAGGTCGGGGTCGCGGGTTCGAATCCCGTTTCTCGCTCAAATTACAAAGGCCTTCAAAGCGAAGGTCTTTTTTCTTTAGCCCGGATGGTGGAATTGGTAGACACGCAGGACTTAAAATCCTGTGGACAGTAATGTCCGTGTGGGTTCAAGTCCCACTCCGGGTACTTTTCATCTTTTCGCTGCCGCTACTCCCCTATCATTTTCCATGCTTTGTTCATAGACCCCAGATAGTGACCCCGCAGCCCGAGGCAACTTTTTAGCAAAGTCAAACCCGGTTTTTTGCCCTCCCCTACTGAAACTTTTATATATTTAAGGGATAAATAAATAATCCTGCTATGTCCAAGATTCTATTTCCCACCGATTTCTCGAGCGCTTCAGAAAATGCATGGCCCACAGCAAAAGCCTTCGCTACCTTTCTCAAGCGCAGCATTGAGGTTGTTCATTACTTTCACCCCGTTACGACTGATGTGAGTGGCGTGGATTATAATCTGGCCAAAGAACTCCAGGACCTCAAAGAGGAGCAAATGGATAACTATGTCAAAGCCCTGGATACAGAAGGGCTGGACGTGAGCTCTATCGTTCAGGTCGGATTCCCGATCCAGTCTATGGTAGAACGATCCAAAGAGGAAGAGGTCTCTCTCATCGTGATGAGTACCCAGGGGGAACAGCACGCTCTGGATCGCTGGTTGGGCTCCGTTTCGTCCGAGCTCTCCGTAAAGGCACGATGCCCCGTTATTCTGGTTCCGGACGGCAAACATTCCAATTCCTTCAAAAATGTGTTATACGCCACCAGCCACGAATCACTCGATGTTGGCTCTATCCGTCGTCTGCAGAACCTGATTCAGCAGCTCGGGGCCGCTATTCATTTTCTTTATGTGGCACCGGATGATACAAACCGGGAATCCCTCAGCAGTCAACTTTTGGATACCTTATTTACAGATGGAGAACCCAATTTCTCATTTACGATTGAAATTCTGGAGCAGGAGGATGTCATAGAAGGCATCAATAAATACGTAAAAGAAAATCATATCGACCTTAGCGTCATGTACAATGTCTCGCGTTCCTGGTGGAAGTCCCTGGTGCACCGCAGCATGTCCAAGCGAATGGCCTTTAATACCCAAACACCCCTTCTCGTGATGCATCAGGACGATATGCATCTGGATAAAGAATAATATTTTTTGGCGGTATCCGTCAGGTATTCGAGCGGTGCTCGAATACCTGACGGTCGGGCTATTCAGGGGTTCCGTCCCCGAGATCGCTAAGTATAGCGATCCTCGGGACCGCTACGCGCCCTTACTATCCCTTACCGAAGAGTGTGAGTACACTTGATAGCTAAGTTTCTCCAATGTCGAAAACCTGTTACCGGAGGACCGTAATCGAACCCGCTCGCTCTTGAATCTGCCCGCTTATGTCAATGAGTCGCAGAGAGTAAACGTACACGCCGGGATTGACGAACACGCCCCGAGACCGTCCGTCCCAAAGTTCTATTTCCGTCCCTTCCCCGCCGCGAAGTTCAAACAGCAAACTCCCCCAGCGATCAAAAACCCGGAAATGCTCCAATGCCTGAATAGGTTGAGAAGCATTAAGTACAAATTGGTCATTGATTCCATCTCCATTCGGACTAAATACATTGGGTATAGCTATGACCCCTGGCATGGAAATAAATACGCGATAAGTCTTCTGAAAAGGACAGCCCTCCTCATCCAAAGCTTGCAACAGATATTGTATATCCTGAGTAGCGGTCAGTTCTGCAGGAATGCAATCCTCACAAGATAATGAGGTGGTGGGGTTCCAACTTACTTCTCTAAACGGCCCAGCTGACAACTCATTTCCCAGAGAAATCAGATCTCCCTCTACGGCAGCTATATCTTCAGAAGGAAGGGTTCTTGCGGGCTCAACCTCAAAAATTTGAACCTGAGTTTGAAATGTGCATCCCTCCTTGCGAATTTCAAAACCGTAAATGCCGGGATCAGGAGCCGTATTTGTATAGATCGAATCTTGAATCTCTTCACCATTAACAAACCAACTAAACGAGGTGTCGGCACCTAATCGGGCTACAATCTCTCCCATCCCATCTACAGGAGTGCCCACTAAGGTATCCCGCCCGGCAAAACATTCGGGCTGGACAACTGACCATCCTGAACGTTCCCATTGGATCTGATCGATAACCACTGTATCTTCCTGGCTACAACCATTCCCATCTGTAATGCGAAACGGATATACCCCGACACCAAGTGACCTCTGGTTCAAGCTACTCCCGTCCGACCATTGTACATCAAATGAATCGGAAGCACTCGTAATCATAACCTCTCCATCACTATCCTGTCCGCAGGCTGACGTTTTTTGAACTTCATACGATAATGGATCATATGACTCTACCACCGTTATGGCAAGAGAGTCACAAAGCAAGGGCGTCGAAAATGATTGAGAATAAATGCCCGGACCTACCCATTCTCCACGGATTTGCACAGAGTCCCCAGAGCAAATCTGAAGGGTATCTGAAGTGCTGACAGAAGGCAATACATTTATTCTGACCGAGTCCGCGCTTTCACACCCATTGAAAAAACCGGCCACACTTACCGTGACCTCTCCGGTTACCTCCAGATCCAGTATCGGACAATTCTCACAAAGCGTATCACCTGAAGAACTCACCCAAACCACTTGGTCGAAATTGTTGTCCACTTCCAGTAGTACTCGATCGAGCAGGCAAACGCTGGTATCTGCCGGCAGATTAAAGTCCTCCGGTTCCTGGAAAGTGACTCGAATAGAATCCAAACCCTGATTGCCACAATTATCCGTTACTCTTAAGGAATAAACTCCGGATTGATTTACTGAAATCGCAGGACTCATTTCACCAGTCGACCACATATAGGAGCGGTAGGAAGTATCCGTATCTAATGTGATTTGACTTACATCGGCTGCACACACAAAAGTATCCGTCCCCAGATTAATCGGCCGTAATAAAAATGGGCTCAAGTCAAGCCGTTCGAAATTATTATTATATTGACATTCGGGTGTAAGGAAGCTATTGGTGTCCGTAGTATCAATAAAGGGTAAGCCGGGTGGAATATTGAGGGTAAAAAAAGCTTCTTCCAGGGTTCCAAAGGGCGGAAACACATAGCGTAAATCTACACACTCGCCGGGATCTAAGAAAAGAGGTTCCTGCACATTCCATACCGGCGGATTAAGCATATTTAAGGGATCCTGGGCATAGGCTGCTATAAAAACTTGCACAGGAGACCGAAGATCTCCCCGGTTACAAACCGTCATTTCGATAAATTTACTCCCATTTTCACAAACTACCGCCAGGGTATCAAATACAAAGTCAGGACCGGGAGACTCGGGCCGGCTGAACTGTTCCATGTAGCGATTCAGTCGACGTTGACCAGCGGTTTCTGGAAGATGG
>Ga0209949_1001321_pt1 | contig 12196 bp, 11 predicted proteins | sample SalPonC_black_MG_FD_185711 | JGI IMG/M metagenome (GOLD analysis project Ga0209949, IMG submission 185711) | Salt pond soil microbial communities from South San Francisco under conditions of wetland restoration - Salt Pond MetaG... | ecosystem: Environmental > Aquatic > Marine > Intertidal zone... | reverse complement strand
ATCGGCCCCGGGGAACAGCAGGATCTGCCCGCTGGGCTCCTGCTGGCCGACCAGGAACTGACCGGCGGCGGTAATTTCGGCGCTGAAGCCTTCGCGGTCGAGCAGGTCCAGCGCCAGCAGGGCGAACGCCGTCACCTGGGTGTCCAGCGCGGTCGGGTCGTCGGGCATCATCGCCAGGGTGGTGTTGAAGAAAAAGCCGCCGGTATCCGGATCCTGGAACTGCAGCAGCTCGAAGGCCAAATCGACGGTCGAATCGGCGTCGGCGAACAGGCCGGTCTGCGGATCGATTGCAAGCCCCGTTCGCGCGCCGGCCCAGACCGCGCCGCTCAGCCCGATCAGGTCGAAAACGGCCCCGCCGAGATCGGAATTGGTCTCCAGCGACGTTGTCACGCCGGCGAGAAGATCATCGACCAGCGCATCGCGCTCGGCCTCGAATGCCGCGACCACGGCCCAGCCCAGATCCCAGGCCACCAGTTCCTCGATATTGGCGCGGCGATCGAACTCGGCCTGGATGAATTCGGCAATACCCCAGTCGCCGTCGGGGCCGTAGGTGCCGGCCTCCAGCAAATCCCAGAATTCGGTCTCGGCAATTTCGCGCAACTGCGGGTCGCCCAGCGCCCGGCTCAATTCGCCGAAGATGAAGGCGTCTGCGCCGGTGAAGCGGCGCGAGTTGTTGCCGCTGGTAAAGCGTCGTTGATTGTCGCGCAGATACAGGCCGGCCTGCTCGGCGGCGTCGAGGAATGCAGGGTTCAGCGTGCGCCGCCAAGCCCGCAGCAAGCCGGCAATGATCGGGGCCTGGACGTTGGGCGGTGTGCTGATCTCGCCGGGCGTTAACGGAAAGCCGCCGCTCGGCTGTTGCTGGGTCAGCAGCCAGTTGCCGGCGTTGGTCAGGAAATCCAGCGGGCTGGCGCCGCGCGTAGTAGCAGAGAGCCGCCAATAGAGCTGCTCGCGGGCCGCTTCGCTGCGCAGCAATCGGTTTTCGAACTGCGCCCGCAAGCCGTCATGGTCGATGCCGGGGCCGGTGCTGACGATCGGTGGTTCTTCGAGTTGCGGCCCGTTGCTCGCTGAGTCGGCGAACGAAGGCAGCGCCGCACCGATGAGGGTCATGGCCAGGATGGCAAGCCCGCATACACGGGCTACAGCGATTGGCGAGCGACACTTTATATGCATGAATTTTCCCCGTTTTGCGCCCCGACTACGGCGCTTGCTTTACCTGATGGTCGCCGCCAACGATATCGTGTCTGTCGGGGTAAGGTAACCGGCCGATTCCTGTCTTTCGCAGGATCGAGCCGTGCTCACGAGATTTTGCCGGAGCCTGGCATATCGCCTGGAGGTTGCGGGTTCCAGATTTTTGTGGAAGCGTACCCCACTCTGGCTGATGTTTGCTTGCCTGTGAGCGGCAACGCGCACTGGCGTTGAGGTGCTGCTAAGCTTGAGCGGTATATTACAGGGGGTGACGCCTTTGGTTGTGGCATTAAGACAGCAATTCGAGCAATTGGAAGGCGCGGCCGAACAGCTCAACTGGCTCGGCAGACAGCGTCTGCTCGGCGTCGCTGGTCTTCTGGCCGAGCGCGGTCTGATTCCGGAGCAGGCGGCCAGCGTCGGCATGCTGCTGGCAAAGACCGGCCGCCTGGTTCCGGAGGCGCAAATGCGCGAAGAGGCCCGGGTTCTGACGGCTTTTGTCGAAGCAGGGCTGCGCGTGTTGCCGCTGAAGGGCTGTCTGCTGGCCTACCTCGTCTACGAGCTACCAGATCAACGTCCGCGCCTCGACCAGGATCTGCTGGTCGCACCGGAGCATCTCGAAGAGGCACGCGAGGTCTTGCGTGCGCTGGGATACAGACTGCTTTGGGCCACAGCGGGCGGTACTCCGATGGAGCAGGAGATGTGGCTGTACCGAGCGGATGGGAAACGGTGGGCCGTAGATCTGCACTGGGATCTGCGCGATCATCCGCTGCTGCGCAAGACCTTTGGATTCGATGAGCAGTGGCAGGCTTCTATCGCGCTGGATCGCCTGGCTCCAGGAGTTCGAGGCCAGAGCCCGGTCCATGCGCTGCTCAATGCCGCCCTGCACTGGTTCGATGATCTCTACGATAGTCCGCGCCCGCTCGTCTGGCTGTTGGATCAGGACCTGTTATGGAGACAGATGAGCGATGAGCAGCAGATCGAGTGCCGGAATCTGGCCCGCAAGCGCGGCGTGGCCGGCCTGCTGGCCGAATGCCTGCGCTTGACCCGGGCAGTGTTTGATACGCCGGTGCCCGATTTCGTGCTGGCCGATCTCGTACACGCTGGACACACTCAGCCGGCCACGCGCCTGATCGACGTCGCAGGGCCGCTACAGGCCTGGTGGTTGGCGGTTCGTTGCGAGCCCGATTTGGCCGCCAGGATCAACCGCGTCCGCCAGTCCCTGTTACCGTCGACGGCGCACATGCGCGAGCGTTACCCGGAAGGTTCAAAACTTGGACTACCGGGGATGTACTGGCGCCGGCTGCGCAGGCGGCTGGGCTAATTTGAGTCCAAACAGCTGGTCGCTCTGATGCTCAAAAAGTCCCCTTTCCTGCGCCTGCTTGGGCACGTCATGCCTCACCGGGCGGTGCTGATCCTTGCCGTCGCTCTGATGGTTGCCGAGAGCGCCATTGCCCTGGCCTATCCCTGGCTGGCCGGCCGCTTTGGCGGGCTGGTTCTGGATGAGCCGGATTCGCTGCGCGCGGATCTGATCGGGCTGATGTTGCTATGGGGCGCGTTGCTGGTGGCCCAGAGTGTGCTCGGTTTCGGCAACCGCTATTTGCTGGGTATTACCGGCGAGAGAATGCTGGCCGGCTTGCGCACCCGGCTCTACGACCACTTGCAGTCGTTACCGCTGGACTATTTTCACCAGCGTCGGCGTGGTGAGGTGCTGGCGTTGCTGGGTAACGACGCTGCTCGCATCAGCAACTTTGTAACCAGCACTGTGGTCAGCCTGCTGCCGCTGCTGCTAATTTTTGCGGGAGCCTTCGTGCTGATGTTTCGTATCAGTCCGGAAATTGCTCTGCTTGCTCTGGTGTTGGTGCCGCTATTTTTCCTGGTGATGAAGCTGATCGGTCGGCGCCTGAGGCCGCTGACCTCGGATTGGATTCGCGAGCATGCGCGCATGTTTGCCAACCTGGAAGAGAACCTCGGCATGCTGCCGGCGATCAAGTCGTTCAATCGCGAGCGGCTGGAATCTGATCGCTTCGAGCAAAGCAATTTGACCCTGATGCGGATTGCTCAGCGCCAGCTTCTGGTTGAGTCTATCCTCTCACCTGCGGTGAGGCTGTGCGCTGGCCTGGGGCTTCTGGCGCTGCTGTTCCTGGCCGCGGCCCAATTGCAGGTCGGGGAGCTCAGGCCCGAGGAAGTGATAACCTTACTGCTGTACGCCATGCTCATGACCCGACCGATCAGCGGCTTGGCCGGCGTGTACGGTAGCGTGCAGACTGCGCGCGGGGCAGCCGAGCGTCTGATCGAGGCCTTTTCTGAGCGCCCCGAGCCCGACGACCGCGGAGCGCGGGAACTAGGAACGGTCTCCGGCACCATACGCTTTGACGGTGTGAGCTTTGCCTATCCCGGTGGATCGCAGGTGCTGCACGCGCTAGATTTGGAAATCCGAGCCGGCGAGACAGTGGCCATCACCGGCGAGAACGGTTCGGGCAAGAGCACGCTGATCCACTTGCTCATGCGTTTTGCCGACCCGGCCCAAGGCCGTATTCTGATCGATGGTACAGATATCCAAACGGTGCGCATCGCCAGTCTGCGTCGCCGCATTGGCCTGGTGGCCCAGCAAGTGCTGTTGTTCAATGGTTCGCTGCGCGACAATATCGCTTACGGCGAGCCGGGGGCCGAGTTGGCCGCGATCGAGCAGGCCGCCCGCGCCGCCCAAGCCCACGAGTTCATCATGCGCCTGCCTAACGGCTATGACACACCCATTGGCGATCAGGGCATTCGTTTGTCGGGCGGCCAGCGCCAGCGTCTGTCCCTGGCCCGGGCGCTGCTCAAGGATCCGCCGATCCTGATTCTGGATGAGGCCACGGCCATGTTCGACCCCGCCGGCGAGTTGGCGTTCCTGGAGGAGTGCCGCGAGGTGCTGGCCAGCCGCACGGTGATCGTGATCACCCATCGTCCGGCCAGCCTCGCTCTAGCCAACCGGGTAGTTAAGATGGCGTCGGTAGCCCAGACTCCGGACGGTCGCCGCGGCGCTAGCTGAATCGCTACGGTCGTTTCCGGTATTCAACGGGAATCGGGAGCGACCTTCTCTTCGCCGCAGGGGCGTGGCCAAAGTGCGGACAGCCGCCTAACGGGTTATCCTGTGACGGATGAAATCCTTAGCTCGCAAAGTGCGCAAGTTTCGGCAGCTTACTTGGAAAGACCGCCGAACTTTTGCCGTTGCGGCATTCCTAATGCCGTTTTTCTGGCTGCGACTTCGTTATGGCACCCGTCCGGCGGCCATCGATGCCCTTCCGCCTGAAGACGAACAGCGCGGCGCGAGTCCTGCGGCGGCTGAAGCGCTCGACAGCTCCGATCGGGCGGCTGAGGTAGAGGGCCTCAGGCGCGAGGCCTATTTGGTGGACCGGGCTGCCCGGCAAGTATTGCCAGCGGGTCATTGTCTGACCAGCTCGGCTTATCTGCAGTGGTGGCTCAGCCGGCGCGGCTTGCGGACTGATCTTCGCATCGGTGTCCAGAGTGAGGACGGAAAAATCCAGGCGCACGCCTGGGTGGAATACTTCGGGCACGCACTCAACGACTCGGCGGATGTTGCGACTGATTTTTCGCCCCTGGTTCGCCGATCCGGCTCGAATGTTTCCTGAAATTGCACGCGCTCTCGAAAAAAAACGCTGTACGAACAATAACGTGCGTAATTATTGCGGAAATCCAAAAAGTATCCGGGATTTGGCGTAAGCAAGGCTACCCAAGACTTTGAGCCCGACCGGTTTCCAGTCCCCGCTTCCAGTCTTTGGTGACGTTGGCAATCGAGAGGAGTTCTGCCTGGACTCTCGGCATCTCCAGCGCGTTGGCTAGGTGGGTCGGCAGATGCAGGTCGTCAGGGACGTCCGCCGGGCTGAGCGGGAGGGGCGTTCGCAAGGCGAGTTCGGTCGCAGCCTCGGGCGGTTCGATGCCGGCGGTTTTGAATAAATCCGCCCACGTGCTGGTCCATACGGCCCATGTCAGGGTGACGGAGTCGCCCTCGAGCGCGCTTGCTTCATGCCACCATCCACGCGGAATGAAGATGCAATCGCCGGGACCGACATCGATCTGTATCGTCCCCGGTAGGTTGTCGGCAATACGCTCAGCCTCAATCCGGGCTTCGAAGCCTTTGACGTGGGGATAATAATTGTCCGCGTTCTGGAGAGGGAAACGAACGCAACGGTTGGGCGCCAGCAGGAAGCGTTTGGTGCCGCTCAGGCCGATGATGAAGTTTTCATGGTTGTCCCAATGCCGGGTGAAGCCTGAACCAGGTCTCGAATAATAAAGGTTGGGCAAAGACCAGCCGAACGGCACCCGAATGCTCTGAATCAAGCCCATGCAGAAAGATCGGACGCTATCCAACGTGATCTGCGAATATTCCGCGACCAGTGTTACTTCGAGTTCCGATTTCCAGGCTAGAAGAGCTTCCCGGCCTCCTCCCGCATGAATCAACTCATGTTTTCGAGGCAGGATACGAAACTCGTCATGCCCGGCATCGATCAACGCCGGAGCGCTGAGCATCCTCTTATCGAGGAGAAGAGGTTCAAGCAGTCGGGTGCGGGGACGCAGTGTAGCGGGATGCGAGAGCCAGTATTCGGAGGCGAATTCGGCGCGTCCGAGTGGTGCGGTCAAGTCCTCGAAAGCAGGCATCTGGGTAAGGCAATCTACACGTGGGCTGGATGTCTCCCCAGGCCCGCGACTACACGCAGGCCTGGGGGATGGTCTGGGCCGTACCCTCCGTGCAATTCTGTGTGTCTCTACCTGTCGACGGTGCTCCTCCAGCGGTGAGCTCCGTCAGGCTGGCAATTTCCGTGAGCATCGGCTTGCTGTAATTCGAATCTGGCGACGCGGATAGGGTGGAGAAATCGCTTTTCTGCTTCATGGCTTTGCTTGCTTTGGGCATCTATCGATTCATTTTAGCAGGAAACCGTACACGCTAGCAATTGAAAGGCAATAATTAGAGCAAGGTCTCAGAATCTCTTGAGATCTTGGTCAGTGACGGCTGACCTTGTTTATTCTGAAGGGCGACCCTGCAGGAAAACCTCCGCTTCCACCAATCCGATCAGTTCCCATAGCTCCCAGCCTATAGGCCGACGTTGTCGTTCGAGTTCCCGGATCTTCATCAGTAGGCCATGAGCAATATCCCGATCAACCCAGCCATGTTCGGCCATAACGGACCGCTCGATCAGGGCATCAGGATTTTGGCTCTCTATTGCGTCCAACGCGCTCCAGGTGAAATCGGATTTGTCGGACCGTTTTGCGACATCGGCGGGCAACACGGAGGCAGCGGCTGCGGCCTGAAGCCGGCGGTTTGCTGGCTGCCCGACGAGGTACTCCGGTGGCACGCTGAGTGAGAATTCGACCAGATCGACATCTGCAAGTGGGTGCCCTACGGCCCTCTTAGCCTCGACTGCAAGACGGTGGTGAAGCTCAACGCCCCGTTGGAATTGCGGCATTCGGATGTTGCCTTCACGGACTTGCAGTGCGGCATCCCGGCCTAACGGACTGGGTTGGCGGAGTCGTTGATCGAGTTGTGTTTCGGCGCGCAGGTCGGGATTTAGAAAGCTGCAGCGTGCGGATGGACGCAGGCGGTCCATTGTGGCTGCATACCAAGGGTGCCTGCGTGTCAATTCCAGAAAATTGGCGGGAAGTCTGCGCCCCCAGTAAGAATGCTTTAAGACATGGTAAACGTTGAATTTTCGCAGGTAGCGGGCCAATGCCGCCCAGCCCATACCGACAAAGACCGCGTCGCCGAACTGACCGGTCAGATAGCGGACCGCCCCCGCGCTATTGGCCATTGCGCTCATCCGCTCCGCTTCATCCCAGAGATAGTTTCCGGGGAGGTCGTTCCATCGTGTCGCTCTGGCCGAGGCCCCCGACTTGCTCGCGCCGACCGCCACCAGTTGCCAATCCAGCCCGTGCATCTGAGCCACGGTTTTGGCGAACGGCAGGTCGGTGTAGCGCGGATCATCAACGTCAAAAGTCAGCGCCAGTGGACGCTGCTGCCTTGAAGCGAGGTTTTTCGCGGCAAATCCGGCCACGGTTGCCGAATCGAATCCCCCGCTCAATTCCAGCGCGGTCCGCCCCGGCCCCAGGTTGCGTCTCAATGCTTGATTCAGGAGAGCTTCGGCCTGCCGGGCGTAATCGGCGAATGTGTGGCCGCATTGGTAACGGATACGGCGGCCGGGTTGCCAATAGTCCTGCAGCCGAACGCCGTCGCTGGTTGCACGCAGCTTGTGTCCGCCGGGAAGGCGGCGGATCTGGCGCCAGGCAGTCGCGCTCGGATCTCCCCAGAGGCCGGAAACGGCATGCGCCAAGCCTATTGCATCCAGTTTGCCTCCGAACGCATCGAGTTCGGTCAGAGCACGAAGATCGGAAGAGAAGTGGATGGTCTGCGTCGTTGCCAGGTAATAGAGAGGACAGAGCCCTATCTGGTCGCGAATGAGGACAATACGATTGTCAGCGTCTCGTATCGCCAGGGCAAACGGTCCCCGCAGCTGTAGCAGCCACTCGTCTCCTTCGATGAGATAGCCGACGACGATCCGCTCGAGGTCGCTCGAAGCAGGGGGGGGGCCGAGTTTGTTGAGGCGTTGGTCCAACTCGCCACGATTGTGCAAATCTGCCCAGCCGGCGGCCCAGCATGATCTTGCGGTTGCGCCGGCCCGTTCGCCCTCGAGATTGAAATCATTGCCTGCGCAGCCTAGAGCCCAACAAGATTGCCTGCGGGTCTCGCGGCAATCGGTCCAGGCCGTTTGAACGTAGAAGCGAAGACGTTCAGGCGGCGGTGCGAGGATTTCGCTTCCCAGGCGGATCGCCGCGATGAAATGCGTCGGCGTCAATCTTCGGCCGAGATCAGGCCGGCCCGAAGCAGTTGGTCGAGGAGCTCGGCCACATCGGACTGGGCCTTTTCCTCGTCTACCCCGTACCGATCAGCCAGATTTCGAGCGATGCTGCTCTGGTCCTGGTTTTCGCTCAGCAGTTGCCAAATCAGCGCCCCGGTCTTGTTGAGACTAAAGTACTTGGATGCCTGCAAATCAAGGAGCACGAGATCGTCGCCAAGTTCCCGGAAAAGCACATCGGGAGACGGTTTGATTCGGGTGAGGCTCATGAGAGTCTGCTGAGTGATTAACTGCCGCTAGGATAACCTGTGGCAGGAGCATTTGTCTGTGGTGGCAATCAGTCGGGACTTGGGTCTCCGCCAGCATGTTCGATAATGGCTCGGCGCACCCGGTGGAGGTCCCGATAATGTCTCGGAAAATCCAGTCGAAAATGAATCGGTTGCGCGGCCAGACGCGCCACATGGTCAAAATGTGCAGCTACCAGTGGTTGTTCCTCAATATCAAGCAGGAAGCAAAATCTGACCCATTCGATCAGGGCTTCAGTTGGGTTTATCGGCCTGAATTCAATTTTTTTGGCCGTGCCGTCTCCCAGAAAGTAGGCCCTGCGAAGTGCCCTGGGTGAATCGCAGTAGCTGAGCGCCCCGCCCGAGAGCAAACGCGCCTTCGTCGTGTAGCAGAGAGGCGTTGCCCTTTTTACATCCGGCGGAATCAATTGTTTTTCTGAATCGTGCCATAGCCGAATCGACGGATGGCTGGGCAAGACGTCGTATCCTTCTCCCGATTCGGCCAGTACCAGGCCGTCATCGGTGAGAAAGCGGTGTCCGCTAATGGCAAAGCTTGCCGCCAGAGTCGATTTGCCGCGACCAGTTGGACCGATGAAGGCTAATGCTCCGGATCCGAATTCGACGGCGCTTGCATGGAAGACCAGTTTGCCCTGCTTACTGAGACTCAAAGGGAGCACCTGATTCAGGTAAAGGTGCTGGATGGTGCCTTCTGATACGCCCGGTACGGGAATGGCGGTGACTGTATTGCCGTCTGCTGTCAGGCTGAAGTCGGCCAGACCAGGGAAACGAAGGCGATAGCCGCCGGATTCGCGGTAGAACTCAGCCCACGGCGTATCATCTGGAAACTTCCAGGTATGAAATGGCGCTTCAGGCAAAGGTGTCTGCGAAGACGGCACGCGTAATACCGGTGATCCCGCCTTATTCACCCCGGCTCCTTCTGCGGAGCCGCCAATCCTCGCGTCTAAGGTGTTTCGCTCCGTCGCAAGCCTTGGCAGCAGCGATGTCTTCGCCTGCGGCGTGCTCGATCGCAATATAACAAAGCCACAAGACCTGACGACTCCTCGCGACGGACGCGGCATGAATAAGGCGTGGTGACTGCATCATGTTTGACGGTAGCAGGGTAGAAAAATTTTAATGCAGTCGGAATCTTACGGCAAACAGCATGACCTTGCACGGGGCAAGGGCCTGCCTCCAGTGACCGTACCCCTGTAAATCGAGCCATGCAGCATGTGGGATTTCCCGATAATCTGACCCGAGGGAGGTTCCGATATGAAGCGAAAACGGTACACGGAAGAACAAATCATCTCGATTCTCAAAGAGCACGAAGCCGGTGCGTCGGTGCCGGACATCGCGCGCCGACACGGCGTGGCCGAGAACACCATTTACCGCTGGAAATCGAAATTTGGCGGCATGGAAGTCTCCGAGGCCAAGCGGCTGCGGGAGCTGGAGGCCGAGAACGCCAAGCTCAAGCGCCTGCTGGGCGAGGCCGAGCTCGACAAGGCGGCGCTCAAGGAGTTGGTCGAGGGAAAGTGGTGACGGCTACGCAGCGACGTCGGGCCGTGGAACACCTCAAGAATCGTCGCGTTAGTGAGCGCCGGGCTTGTCGCCTGATCGGCTTCAGCCGAACGGCGGCCTGGTATCGGCCCAAGGGCCGAGACGACGGGGTGTTACGCGCTCGACTCAAGCGAATAAATTGGACAGGCACGTCTTGAAGAGGTCGCCCAGGGCAAATTTGACCCGCGAGCTGGCAGCCGATCGCGTCTTTCACGATTATCTACCGGTTTCTGGGTGCTTCAGTAGGATTTGCGGGTCGTGATCCGGATTCCACGCACGCGAAATCTGGCATCGAGGCCATTTCGGAACAGGCCTCGGGGGTCAGGTCTTGATTCATGCATAAAGCCCGAATTGCATGAAACAAGACCTGACCCTAGGTCCTCGTAAAGCCCGAATTGCATGAAACAAGACCTGACCCTAGGTCCTCGTGCGTGGCGTTTGCCGGTCGCGATTCCATCATGGCGAGAGAAGCGGGACGGCGTGTTTCCCTTGCCCGAACCATATTTCTGGTCGCTGCACGGCGAATGTCCGACTTTTCGACCAATGTGTCAGAGGTCACGGATCATTTCCTGCCGCGCGAAGGAAGGGCCTCGGGGGTCAGGTCTTGATTCATGCATAAAGCCCGAATTGCATGAAACAAGACCTGACCCTAGGTCCTCGCTGGTACTACCGGTCGCGGGTTTGCTTGACAATTGGGTTTTGGGCGGGCAGATTGGAGTTATTGGCTGGTGCAAAAAGATGAGATTGTTAGCGGGAAGAATTCAGCGATTGCAAGATGCAAGACCTGACCCCAAGATTTTCTCGCGACGCGCGCTGGCCGTCAGAGCTTTTTTTCGACGATATCCTTCAGGATCCTGTGATCCAGAGACAGGTCGGCATACATCTGCTTGAGGCGGCGATTCTCTGTCTCCAGCTCCTTGAGCCGGCGCAGATCCGAAGCCTCCAGGCCGCCGTACTTCGACCGCCACTGGTAGAACGTGGCGTTGCTGATGCCCAGCTCGCGGTAAATGTCCTTCACCGCCACACCCTGCTCGGCCCGCTTCAGGGCACTGATGATCTGCTCTTCGCTGTACTTGCTCTTGCGCATGATGACCTCCTGGTCAGGACCGCCATCATGCCGAAATTCCAGTTATCCGTGGTCCGATTTTAAGGGAGGGGGACAAGGCCATCTTTTGGGTCGTAGTCATGCGTAAAGATCGTGATCCCATCCGCATCGATGATCAAGCCCATAGAGAGGCCGTGGCGATAAGCGAGCCAACGTCGTTATTCGACGGAACGTTGTTTTAGGCCTCATCGGATTCGAATACATCCAGCCGTTCCAGCCAAATTGTTAATTCCAGAAAGGCACCTGAAAAAAATCCTCCCTCAGAAAGATCGTTACCGGAGGGACACGGCTGGTTGATGCCACAGACCGGATCCAGCCGGACTTTTCAGGAACGTCCTCTTCCACTGAGCCTCCCCCCCTGACGACAAAATAGAAGTCTTCGCTCTTGTAGTACGTAAAGTCCCACATGTACCAAGCCATGCCGTTCTCGGAAAGTCGATACTGCAGGTTGATTTTCTCTTTATAGCGTTCATTGAAATACCGACATGCTTCTAAGTCTTCTTCTATACCGAGCACTTCGACATCCGAAATGGAATCCGGTATCGGAGCTCCATATTGCTCGCGAAAGTTTTGCGGTGATTTTCCGCGTAGTAACTCTTCCATAATCTCGCGATTCCAAGGATATTCCGGCGGACAAGTCCGATCCGGATATCGAGGCTCATAAATTTCCTTCGGCGTGAATTGTCTGCTCTTGTCCACATCTTTGGCTTCCTGAGACCATGCAGCACTCGAAATCAATGCTGTGAAAACCAACAGTGCGTGGCGGCTGCTAAAGAGTTCCATGATAGTCTTCCTTATCCTATAAGAATCACTAGCGAGTGATACCGCATTTTGCATCTTCATCACCCTCATGATCGCCCTTATGATGCACTTCCGGTGAGTCCAGGCCATCGTCTGGATTGTAGTTTTCCGTAAACACCGTGATCCCGTCGGCATCGATTATCAGGCCAAGCTCCAAACCTCTATCGATTAACCAATTTACGTCCCGTATGCTGGGACGATTCCCGTAAGTCAGCCCTTCGGTCCCTTCGCAAGTAGAAATCTCGCCGCGCATCATAGGTTGCGTATGGACGAAAATCGCACCGGAATCGAATAATGTCGGACCGAAATAATCAATTTGTGCCCCACAAACTGTACTATTCGAAGTTGGGAGCCGTTCCATGGAAAGGTCGGGAAATGCAAGTCCGGCCGTTTCCTCTCGGCCGACGTTTATTCCTGGT